>WNFJ01209850.1_pt1 | contig 11796 bp, 9 predicted proteins | sample 5400461 | NCBI WGS metagenome assembly WNFJ01 (sample SAMN13153349, study PRJNA577476) | soil metagenome | isolation source: 115 cm saprolite on Douglas fir-dominated hillslope | place: USA:California | collected 2013-09-17
TCCATGTGCGAGACGATCACGTGGCGCTTGCGGGGTGGATCGAGCGCGGCGACGAGCAGGCCGTGGTAGCGTCGCGTGTGCATCTGCGCGACCGTCGAGCTCGCGTAGGCTCCGGCGCCGTTCGTGTGCAGCCACTCGACGCGCGCCCGCTCGAGATCGCCGTCGACCCGCACGCGCGGCCAGATCGTGTCCTCGACGGTCATCGGACGCGAGAGGGGCGCTACCGTCATTTGCTCCTCGGCAAGAGCGCTCGCTCTGCGGCGAGGCGCATCAAGTCGATGTCCGGCGCCACTCGCAGCCACAGCGAGAGCGAGTGCGCGCCTTGTCGCGCAGCCCACGTTCGCGCGCCGCTTTGAGGAACGGCGTCTCGCGCGGGTTGTACACGAGGTCGTACACGAGGACGTCTTTGCGAAGGCGCTCCCAAGGAACGATGGAGGCCACGAGATCGCCTCGATCGGAGCCTTTCATTCCGGCGGCCGTCGCTTGAATGATGAGATCGGCGCTCGCCGCGAGGTCGGCCCACTGAAGGCGCATCACTTCGGACAAGTGCGTCGACGGATCGCCGCTTTCCGGCGGAATGGGCCATCCGCAAGGAAGCGCGCCCATCTTGCGAAACTCCTCGGCGGTGTCCGATCCGACGAGCTCCTCGCTCCCTTGCCACGAACGCGTGGTGACCGCGACGACGTTCGCGCCGATCGCCATGCACGCGGCGACCGCGGCACGACCGCCTCCGCCGGCGCCGATGACGGCCGCTGTGCGGCCGACGGCGTCGAGCGCGCGGAGCTCGTCGGCGAGACCGGCGCCGTCGGTGTTGTACGCAATCACGCGCCCGCGGCTTCGCACGAGCGTGTTGGCCGCGCCGATGTGCTTGGCGCTCGGGTCGACGCGATCCACCAAGTCGAGGACGGCGCGCTTGTGCGGGACGGTGACGTTGGCGCCCGCGATGATCCCCTGCCGGATCGCGTCGACCATCGACTGCAGATGCTCGAGGTCGGGCACGTCGACCGCCTCGTACGTGTGGGGGAGGCCCAGCGCTTTCAGCGCCGCCTTGTGCATCGCGGGCGAGACCGAATGCCCGATGGGATGACCGAATACCGCGAACCTGAGCCTCGCGGGGGTCACATCGCGTCCTCCAGAGGTCACGTCGCGTCCTCCATAGCCGTCTCGTGGACCGATGGCTGGTCCTCGGCCGCGGGCTCGACCTTCGCCGAAAAGGTGCCGCGATGCACGCGAATCGCGACGACTTCGCCCGGGGCGACCTCGGCGGCGGCGCGGATCGCCCGTCCCGATTCGGTCGTGGCGATCGCATAGCCGCGCGAGAGCACGGCCAGCGGCGACATGGCGTCGAGACGCGCGAGACGCTCGCCCAGCGCGTGCCTCGCGCGATCGAGACTCGTGCGGAGCGCGCGGTCCAGGCGAACTTCGAGCGGACTGAAAGCTCCCCGCGACGCGGCGAGGACCGCGCGCGGATGACGCGTGGCGAGTCTTCGATGCAGGCGATCGAGCACGGCGCGCCTTTTGGCGGCCGTTCGACGCGCGCCCTGCTCGAGGCGGGCCGTGAGGTCGTCCACCGTTTGCTCGTGCTCGGCGATCGTCAGACGATAGTGGGCGAAGCGCGAGCGAAGCGAGCTGACCGTCGCGGCGTCCTCGGCCAAGTGAACGCGCATCGAGCGAACCATCCGACCGCGCAGCTCGTGGAGCCGCTTCACCATGACGCGCTCGTCGGCCACCACCATCTCCGCCGCCTGGGACGGCGTCGCGGCGCGCGCGTCGGCGGCCATGTCGGTGAGCGTGATGTCCACTTCATGACCCACCGCGCTCACCACGGGAACCCGGCATGCCGCGACGCGACGGACCACTGCCTCCTCGTTGAACACCATGAGGTCTTCCGCAGAACCGCCTCCGCGCCCGACGATGATCACGTCGACCCCGCCCATGCGCTCGAGTCTCTCGATCGCGCTCACCACGCGCTCGGCGGCGTTGGTCCCCTGCACGACCGTGGACGATAGGACGATCCGCACGCCTCCGCGGCGAAAAGCGACCTTGACGATGTCGTGAATCGCGGCGCCCGACGCGCTCGTCACGACGCCGATGACGCCCGGATGCACGGGCAACGGCCTTTTTCGATCGGGCGCGAAGAGCCCTTCGGCGAGGAGCTTGTTCTTCAAGTTCTCGAGCGCCTCGAGCAGCGCGCCGCGCCCGGCGGGTCGCGCCATGTCGCCCATGAACTGCAGGCGGCCGCGTGGAGCCCAGACGGTCGCGCGCCCGCGAAGCTGCACGCGCGCGCCGTCGGCGATGAGCCGGCGCGCGCGCACGGGCGACGAGCGGTACATCACGCACTCGATGATCGCGTCTTCTCGTTCGTCCTTCAGAGAAAAGTACACGTGCCCGCTCGGCGCGACCTTCGCGCTCGACACTTCCCCCTCGACCCAGACGTCTTCGGTCGCCCCCTCGACCGCACGCTTCAGGCGGCGATCGAGTTCGGCGACGGAATAAACGTTGGCGTCGGAGGGGGAAGTCATCTGGGGCCCCGAGATTAGCACTGTGCGCCGCCGAATCAGCCGCCATCGAGGAAGCACTCAAGGTCGGGCGCAGCGAACCGGTCGCGGGAGCGCGCCACACGAGGCGCGCACATCCAACCACCCTTTTTACCGGGAGCGATTGCCGAAGCAGTTGGCGCAGGCGAACCGTTGTTGAAACAAGTTCAACATGGCAGCCTCGCAGTGCGATAGAAGAGAAGCCCGAGCGCGCCGCTGGCGCAGGCGCGCGGGATGGCTTCACATGATTTCATTTTCGCTTTTTCCGCGGCGTATCTCACGCCTGCTCGCTTCCTCGGCTTTCTTTCTCGCGGTGGTGGATTGCAGCAGCGATCAATCTGCCAAGACGACGAGTTCCACCGGTGGTGCCGATGCATCGGATCTCCGTGACGGCGGTTCCGCGGGCAGCGACGGCGCAACCGTGGAGCCGCTTCACCATGACGCGCTCGTCGGCCACCACCATCTCCGCCGCCTGGGACTCGGCACATACGGGTCCGTCACGGTGCTCCCGGGCGGACGCACGCTCACACCGGCCGGCGTTCACGCAGTCACCGGGGGCTTTCCCGCCGATGCGCGCCTTCATCCGACGCTGCCGCTCGCGTACGTCGCGAACACCGGATACGGAGACGCGTACCGAAGCCTCCAGGTCGTCAGCACCGAGACCGGCGCGCTCGTCCAAGAGATCACGCGCGGCGATTCCTTCTACGGCATCGCGCTCTCGGTCGATGGCAAAAGGCTCTACGCGTCCGGAGGTTTCTCTTCGCTCGTCGATGTCTACGACGTCGACACCGACGGCAAGCTCAGCGCACAAATGCAGCTCGCGGTCGACAAGTATCCCGCCGGCCTCGCACTCTCGCGCGACGGTAAGAAACTTTGGGTCGCTCAGTTCAAGGGCAATGCCGTCGTCGAATTCGACACGACGAGCCTGTCGAAAACGCGCAGCATCAGCGTCCCCGTCGGCCCGTACAACCTCCTCGAAGTCCCCGAGCGCCAGGAGCTCTACGTCGCGGGGTTCGCCGACGACCGCGTGGCGATCGTCGATCTCACGTCGACCCTCAACGCAACGCTCACCACGATCACGGTCGGCAGCGACCCGCTCGGCCTGGTGAAGTCGCCGGCGGGCGAGCGCGTCTACGTGACAGCGACCAACGGCGACGCCCTGGTGGTCATCGACACGGCCAAGCAGCAAGTCGTGAACACGCAAGCGGTGGGCGAAGCTTCCATTCACGGCGACGACGGCAAACCGCTTCCCGCGACGAGCCCCGGCGGGCTTGCCATCGACTCGAAGGGACGCACGCTCTACGTGGCACGCGCCGCCGACAACGCCGTCTCGCTCTTCGACGCGGCGACGCTCGGCTTCAAGGGTTCGATCCCGACGGCGTGGTACCCGACCAGCGTCATCCTCTCGAAGGACGACGGGCACATGTTCGTGACCAACGGCAAAGGCTTGGGCCCCGGACCTCAGCGCGACGCCACGCCCGAGGCGGGCAAGGTGCTCATGAAGGGATCGGTCTCTATCGTCGATCTGCCCAGGTCGAAAAGAACATCCGCCGGCCCGACGAGGTGTTCCCTTTCCACTGTCACCAGCCGTTTCCGATCCCGCCTTCGCCCGAGCTCAAATCGCCAATCGAGCACATCGTGCTCGTCGTTCGCGAAAACAAGACCTACGACGCGCTGCTCGGCGATCTCGGTCGCGGCGAAGCCGACCCCACGATGGCGATCTACGGCAACAAGATCACCCCCAACATCCACGCCCTCGCGCGCCAGTTCGCGAACCAGGACAATTTCTACGACGACTCCGAGACGAGCGTGCAAGGGCACTTCTGGCTGACGTCCGGCTTCTGCAACGACTACATGGAGCGCACCTGGTTCGAGGACTACCGAAACCATCCCGGCTGGTCGATGGATCCGATCGCGAAGCAAGCGCGTCCTTCGTGGCTCACGTTCTTCGCGCAACTCATCAAGCACAACGTCGATTTCAGCATGTACGGCGAGATCGTCGGCGCGCTCGACACCTTCGACGGCATGACCGTCGGCAACGGCCATTCCGATTTCAGTTATCCCGGCGGACCCTACTTCAACTTGGACGCGAAGGACGAGGACAAGGCCAAGTACGTGGGGCAGAAGCTCGTCGACGAGGGCAAGTTCCCTCCCTTCGTGTACGTGCTCTTGCCGAACGATCACACGCAGGCCCTCGTCGCCGGAAAGCTCACGCCGGAATCGATGATTGCCGACAACGACTACGGCACGGGCATCCTGCTCGACAAGATCAGCCACTCCTCCTATTGGAAGAGCACCGCCGTCTTCATCGTCGAAGACGACCCCCAAATCGGCGAAGACCACATCGACTACCACCGGAGCATCCTCGTCGGCGTGAGCCCCTGGCCCAAGCACGGCTTCACGAGCTCCGTGCACATGTCCTACCCGTCGCTCTTCCGCACGTTCGAGCTCATCCTCGGCCTCCCCCCGATGAACCGCTACGACGCGCTCGCCACGCCGCTCTGGGACACCTTCACCCTCCAGCCCGACGAAACCCCGTTCACCGCGCTCCCCCGCACCGTGCCCGACGCCACGAACCCGCCGAACACGGCGCTCGCCGCATACTCGGACACAATGGATTTCTCACGGCCCGACGCGAATCCCGATCTCGACGATCTGCTCGCGTGGGGGCGAACGGGAAAGGTGCGCCCGGGCTCGCGCCTCGCGAAGCTGACGCCCGGGCAGCTTCGAGCGAACAGAATCCAGGCGAAAGACGACGACGATTGACGAAGAGGATCACGGAACGGAAAATGTGCGGTCGTCGGTCGCCACGTTGCCGTTCGGGTCGCGCGCTTGGATTTTCCACGTGTACGTTTTGCCGGAGGACAGTGCTGCGGGGCTCGCCGAGCCGTTGTCGTTGAAGAGGATGCTGGTCGCCAAGCTGGGGAGGTTCGTGAACCAGATGTCGCCGTTGCTCGAGCCGGTCTCCCAGACGTTGATCCCGTAAGTGAACGACGGAGGTGGCGCGCCCGGGGCAAGCCACGTGAAGGTCGGGATGGCGGTTCCGGCGTCTGCGCCGATGGGCTGCAGAGCGGTCGGGCGTGACGACCAAACGCCCGTCACGGGGGCGTCCAAGTTGCACGTTTTGCCGTCGTCGTAGGTGACTTCGAGCCCGAACGTGTCGCCCACGACGGGCGCGACGACCGGATGAAGATCCCAGTCGAAGGAGCTGAAGGGTCGGGCGCTATAACGCAAATCGATCGGACCGACGACACCAGGGCCGGAGATGAGCACCGCTTTGGCGACTTGCTTCACGTTCGAGCCCGCGCTCACACGAAGACCGTATTGCGGAGCGTTCGATCCATCGAGGCGGAACTCGGTCAGGACCGAGGCGAGTCCGTCGCCACCGGGAAGAGCGAGCGAGACGCCGGTCTGATCGGACCCGGAGACGATCACGGGGATGCCGGTGCCGTCGTGGCGGAACGTGAGCGGGTCGCTCGGGTCGATCTCGCCGTTCGAGTCGAGATCGACGAGCGCGCCGACGTTGTACCGACCGTCGGGCACGCCCGTCACCGAAAAGGGCTGCGACGCTTGGTAGCCGGGGATTCTCTCGAGCCAGTTTTTCTTTCCGTCGTTGACGACGGCGTAGAGCACACCCTTCGGCGTAAAGCCGACGTCGATCGTGCCGGAAATGACGTGCCCTCCCGGCGGCGAGCCGATCGTAATCGGACCGGCGACGGGCGAAAGCGGGCTCTCCACGCCAGCGGTGACGCCGCTCACGGCGAAGTAATACGGGACGCCGTTGGTGAGCGGTTCGACGATCGTCGATGGAAGAAACCCGGCGCGAACGGTCTTGACCAAGCTCGCACCCGCTTCGCCCGGTCCGGGCGTCGGCGTGGTGCTCGCGTAGATGCGGTACGATTGCGGATACTCGTCGTGATTGGCGGTCTCGATGATCTGCCATTCTACGAGCGCGCCTGCGTCGTGCGGGGAGACGTCGACCTTTGCCGGACCGGCCGAGAAAACGGGGGCGGCCGGCGCGGTGAGCGTGACGTCGGCTCCCGTCGCGGACGTGCCGCTCCATGCGACCGTCGTTTGGCCATAAGGATCGACGGAGGCGAGGTACTTCGTCATTCCGGCGACGTCGCGGTACGCCTTCACGGTGACGCTCGTCGGGCTCCCGTTGATGTCGAGGCCACGGATGACGAAGGGGCCCGGCGCGAGCAACGTCGTCGACCCTCCTTGCCACTCGTTGACGGTGACGTAGATGCGGCCCGCTCCCGGCATCGCGGCGATCGTACCGCGCACCGTTTGCACGGTGCCGTCCGCGACGACGTTGATCGTCGCCGTGTCGCTTTGGGAAGGAGATTGTTGGCTCTTCGCGACGACCTGGTATGTGCCGGGCGCCGTGGGCGCGGTGTAAAGACCGTCGTTGGCGATCGTTCCGCGATCGACCGACGCCGCCGCTCGTTCCGCCGACGATGCCCCAATACACGTTTGGATTCACGGCACCGGTGACGTCCGCCGTGAAGGCCATCGTTTCACCGGGAAGCAAGACGGTCGTCTTGGGGCAGATCGCGACGGAGATCGACGCGGGCGCGTCGGCGCCGTCGTTCGCAGCATCAGTTCCAGGCGCGCCACCGCTGGCTCCGCCGGCTCCCGAAGCGCCTGCCGTTCCGCCAGTGCCCGATCCATCGAGCGACGCGTCAATCGGCGCGCCGCCTCCTGTCGCCGACGAGCCTGCACTGCCCGCCGATCCGCCCGCGCCGGTCGCTCCCCCGGAGCCGGCGGCGCTTCCACCCTCCGGCAAGATCGAACCGTCGACGTCGCCGTCGTCCGAGCCGCTGGTCGTATCCGCAGCTGCCGATTCGAGTGCCACATCGAGCAGACCGCTTTCCGCTGCGTCGCTCGGTCCGACGGATGCATCGGATGGACCGTCGAAACTGGCCGAATCGGTTGCGGCGCCCTCCGAGTCGAGCGCGGCGTCCATCTTAGCGGCATCGTTCGAGGAGCGATCGACGGAGCTCGTGTCTTGGGCGACGCGTGCATCGCTCGTGGGGCCGTCATGGTGTCCCTGCGGTGCGTCGGCCGCGCGTCCGGCGTCCGTTTCGGGGACGGCGGCGTTGTCGTCGCCCGATCCACAGGCCCAAGAGCCGAGGCAAATCCACGCGACAGCCACCCTCCTCGTCATCGCGGTTCGCTCGGGCATGGGCCCCCTGTCGGTCTCGTGGCAAACGTCGCCCGAGCCACGAACTTGAGCCATTTGCGCTGCGTTTCGGCGCGTCGCGTTTCGAATCCGCTTCTCACACCCACCTACTCGCAGGTTGCCGCCGACCGGCATGTCGCTTAGAAGCGCGGGCGAGGTCGCAGATGGAAACGGGGCCGATTTCGCCTTTCGCCGCCTGGGAGAGCTTCTACGTCATCGTCGGTTCGTCGGCCGCCGCACTCACGGGCCTGCAATTCGTGGTGATCGTGCTCGGAGCGGAGCGCCGCGCGTCGAGCACGCACGCGACCAGCGCTTTCGGGACGCCGACCATCGTTCACTTCTGCGCCGTGCTCCTCAACTCGGCGATCTTGAGCGCGCCCTCGCGCGGCCTTTCCACCGCCGCTCTCACGATCGGCGCTTTCGCACTGTTAGGCGTCGCGTACGCGCCTGTGGTCATGGTCCGCGCGCTCCGGCAGAAGGTTTACAAGCTCGTCCTGGAAGATTGGATCTGGCACATCGTATTACCGTTCGCCGCCTACGCTGCGCTCTTGGTCAGCAGCATCTTTCTCGCCGGCGATCCCGAGCCCTGCCTCTTCGTCATCGCGGCAACCGCGCTCCTCCTCCTCTTCGTCGGCATCCACAACGCGTGGGACGCGGTCACGTACATTGCGATGAAGCAGGGAGCAGATGGAGAGGCGGCGCGTCTAACCCCCGCCATTGAGAAAGACAAGGGCGATGACCGAGCAGCCAACGCCTAAACCGATTGCGCCAACGAGGCCGGCTGTGCCCCATTTGGCCGGCCGTCCGGTCGCATGATCGAAAGGGCGGCCGAAGACGGCGAGCCATAGACCCAGAAAGAACATCGTGGGGCCAACGAACAGGGTGAGGACGAAGTAGCGGCCGCCGGCGATGACCATGAAGGCGTTGACAGCGTTGAGAAGCAAGCCCACGACCAAGATGGCAGCCCCCTGTACGCGAAGCTTGCGCTGTTGCGAAAGATACTCGCGCTCGTATCGCTCGCGGGCGGCCTGCTGCTGCGCTGCGATGTCCATCGTCATGCGGCCAGGTTAGCCGCGGCGGTCGATGCGAGGCGCCCCTTTCGATTAACAGCCCTTCTACTTGTCGCGCACGTAGCCCCAGCGCTGGAGGGCGCGGCGGAGCTCGGGGACGGCGACACCACCCGCGCTGGCTGCGCGGCTCTTTTGGGAGACGACTTCGGCGTGGAAGAATACTTCGCCCGGCGGCGGGCGCCGACCCTCGGGCGGGGCGCCGGGGCAGTTGGTGCGCGCGAGGGCGAGGTTGAAACGCGGGTGGGTTTCGTCGAGCATCGCCAGGGGAAGGCCGCTCGCGGCGCAGCGCACGAGAAGTGTCTTCTGCACGGCGGAACCGGTCACGTCGACGACGCCGAGAGGACGATCGCCGTCGCGAAGCCGAACCGACGCGCCTGCAATCGCCACCTGGTTCGCCGACGGGTTCATCGCACCGTCATCGACGCGGAGTAGAAACGTTCGCGGCGCGCGAAGTGCGAGCTCGACCTTGGCACCGAAATCGAGCTCGTATTCGTAACGCTCTCGCTCGGGTCCATCGCCGTACTCGGAGAGCCAATCGGTCATGCGCCGACGCATGTCGACGAGGTCGAGGAAGCGCTCGCTCGCGAGATCGGTTTTCTCGAGTGGATCGCGCGCGATGTCGTAGAGCTCCTCCGACGGAACGTCGCCCGCGGGCTCGGGCGATCCGAAGAGCAAGCGGGACATCCTCGGGCCGAGCTCCCACGCGGAACCGAGGCGCGGCGAAGGCTGGTACGAATGATAAGACAAGTCGCCGCGCCGCCCGAAGAGCGAGCCGCTGTTGCCGACCGACACGACGATGCCGTCGTCGAACGGCGCAGGGTTTGCGTCGCCCGGCAGGGAGAACGCGCTCGTCGCCGGCAGCCCGAGTTTCACGTCGAATCGACGCTCGATCTCCCGCCAAACGCCGAGCGTCGAGACGACATCGCCGACCGTTCGCCCGTCTTTCGACGCCGATTTCGCGTCGGGCAAGATGGCGAGGAACGTGCTCGACTCTTGAGCCGTCGCGAGGCAGCAGTGCATGTGCCCTTCCGGGACGGCCTCGTGCGTCAGGCGCCACGGCCGCGCACGCGACGCGCGCGTGAAGGTGTGGCCGTGATCGGCGCCGATGATCCACACGCGTTCGGTGTTCTCGCGCGTACCGGCGCTCTCGACGATGCTGCGCAGCGCGTCGACCGCGTCGAGCGCGTTCTTCCAGATCGGATCGAGCACACCGAGGTCGAGCTCCTCGTTTTCCGGTAAACGCAGCGCCCCGCCCTCTCGTCCCTCGCGCCATGGCGCGTGCGTGTTCGCGAACCATACGACGAAGAGCGCGTCGTCATCGCCGTGGATCTCGATCTCGCGGGCGAACCGCGCCGCGAGCACCTGCGGATGGATTTGAAGCTCGAGCGTCGACTCGATGTTGTAGTCGCTGTCGAAACCGATGCGCGACAAGACCGGCGAGAGGTAGAGGTTCGAGGCCAAGGCCTCGGTGAAGAATCCCTGTTCGGCGAGCCTTGCGACCGGACCCGGCGCTCTTTCGGGGGGAGTATCGTCGAAGCCCTGACCAGCGAGCGAGGGATCGCCCGCGAGGTCGTAATAGTCACCGCGAAAGAACCGCCGCACGAAAGAGCCCGTGAGCTGCCCGGGCGAGATGGCTTCTGGAAAGAGCGTGCCGCGCTTCGCCCACGTCGCGAGCCACGCCGCTTGGGGGTCGTCTCCTCGGTAAAGGCCTTCGAACACAGGATGAGGGACGGCGTCGAAGAAGACGATCACCGCTTGGCGCGCCGCCCGTCCCGGCATGAGGCGCAAGACGACAGGCGCCCCCCAACCGACGGGCGTCGACCCGTCGTTCGTGAGCGTGACGGTCACCGGACCCGCGGCTTCCGGGAGTGGCTCGCGCACGTGCAGGAAGAATTTCTCCTCTCGTCCGAGCTCGCGCGGATCGGTGTGCCGTTCGAACGCGGCGGTCGACCCTTCGTATCGGTGGCTCGCGACGACCGATTCTCCCTGCCGGATCTCGAGCGTCGCTCGAAATGCCCCCGTCTCCACTGCGACGAGGCTGGCATCGAAGAGCGACCCTGGCGCGAGCTGGGGCAATGTAAAAGAAATGGACTTCGAAGCGGCGACGACGATGCCCCGCTTGGCGAAGAGCTCGTCTTTGTCGGTGCCCACCGTGAGATAGCCGCCAGCGTGGTCACTCGTCGCTCGCCCGAACACGGATTGTCCGCCCATCTCGCAAGCGGGAGGAAAGCACGCGTCGGCGACGCGGTACTCGACCACGTAGGCGTGCGGCGTGAGCATCAGTAGTACTCCTCCGGCGGCGGCGGCGGGCGGGTCAAGAAGAAATCGCCGACCGCCATCATGTGCGAAAACCGCAGCACCGACCGCACGAGCTCCGAGCGCAGGTCAGCGACGATCTCCGGACGTTCGCCGGACAGATCGCGGGTTTCGAGCGGGTCGGCATCGATGTCGAAGAGCGACCAGAGCGCGCCCTTCGGGCTCGGGCGGTAGACGAGCTTCCACGGAGGTAGGATCGCGGCCCTGTGCTTCGCCGCGCGGATGACTGGAAGAAAACGCGACTCGATCACGATGCGTCCGTCGACAATCGATGCGAGCGCGGTGATCGGCGGGTATTCCATCCGTTCGGCCGGCACCGCGGGCGTCGGCCAGAGCCATTCGCCCGTCTCAGCGAAGAAAACCCGGCGCGTGGGAAGAGGTGCGAGGCGGCCCTCGGCCGAAAGGAGCGCCGTTCCCTCTTCGATTGGAAGCGGCGCAACGCCGAGCAACGTCAAGAGCGTCGGGTAAACGTCGAGCTGAGAGACGTACGTCGCGACCGTCGCGGGCACGGCCGAGGGAAATCGGCGCGCTGGCAATCGCAGGGCGAACGGAACTCGCAAGCTCGCCATCGACGTCAAGTTGTCGCCATGCCCGACGCAGGACGCACATTCATAGAGCCCCTCGCCGTGATCGGCGGTGAGCACGACAATCGTGTCGTCTAGCTCACCGCTCGACGCGAGGCGCGCGA
>WNFJ01440655.1_pt1 | contig 11796 bp, 12 predicted proteins | sample 5400461 | NCBI WGS metagenome assembly WNFJ01 (sample SAMN13153349, study PRJNA577476) | soil metagenome | isolation source: 115 cm saprolite on Douglas fir-dominated hillslope | place: USA:California | collected 2013-09-17
CCAGAAAGCTCGTGAGTCGGCATCGAGTTGTCCCTGGACGTTTGTCAACTGCACCTCGCTATTGGGCTTTATGCTATATACTCCTGTTTTGGGGTTTTTCATGATGGTTGCTATCCAAATGTCGAAACTCTTATTAGCAAAGCTGTAATAGAGAATGTGTGTTCCATCCGGTGACCAGATTGGCTGGCTGATATACTGCCCCTCTAAAAGTTTGTTGGATAGGTTATACATTGATAAGCCCTTGTTAAGGTTATCCTGTGAGACTGGGTTGAACGAAGGGTTGTTTGGATCGCCTGTAATACCCTCAGGAACCGGCATTGTGTAGAGAGCCATGTGAGTGGCATCTTCTCGTCGTACGTAAAGGATGGTATTGCCGTCGGGAGAGAAGGACGGTTGGATATTCATCTGGCTGGATTGGGTTATTGGAACCCCGGGATCACTTTCGCAGGTTGTGCTACCGGGTTGATAAGTCCAGGGATGATTGGCAATGGCGTTAGGATCTTCCATAAAGATCTGGATGATCTGACTCGCATTTGGCCCGTAATTGTAGCCTGTGTAGATAATCTGATCGCTATGACCTGGGCGGTAGCTTGGATCGCGTAATCCTCCATCGCCAAAGGTGCTGTAAGCAACGGTTTGTGGTCGTTGTGGCGGGTTGGCGATGGGCGTGGAAAGAATCAGCGGGTCGAGCAGAAAATCATCAACATTGCATGGCCCGATATATAATTTATCCAGGTCACTCACGAAGAGCAAATGATCGCTATCTGCATTCCAGGCTGGTTGGCCAAGCCATTTGGATGTGCTCTTAGGGGCACCCATCGGAGAGGCTGGGTTGGGAAAATATTGACCATTACCTGAGAGAAGTGTTTGCGATCCTCCACCATTGGTTGGCATAAGCATCAAGTCAGAATAGTTCTTGGAAAAGCTGGCAAATGCAATCCACTTGCCATCGGGAGAGATGGCGGGATTACGCACATCCATATTCTGCGTTAGCCTTTTGAGATTGAGATGGCCATCCAGCACGTAAAGGTTACGGTCGAGCGTAAAATAAATCTTGCCAGTGAATTTTGCCTGCTGCGTGCCATTAATGCCTATCTGCCCATTCTTACCAGTGTCCTTAGTCTGGAATGGGTTATCATTTCCTATCCCCGTGCAACTCTGCAAGCTGAGTGCCAGGGCGGCGAGCAAGAATACTTTATACCATTGTTTGTGTCTTTTCATCTTCTTGTTCAATTGTTAGATAGGAATTGATTGATCTGTAGACTTTGTCGCAACGACATAACTACATACTCAATACGACCTATATCTTAGCTGGATCGAATGATTCAAAAACTGTCATGAGCATGATGTCGAGGAGAGTGTGAACACCTCCAGCGATATCCATGCCGCTCAGATTTGAGCTAGGAACCTGCTGGTTCTGGCTTGATGATTGTTGTGAGTGTTGAGTGCCTCCTTGTAAAGTGGCCTGGGATGACGGTGGTACAATGGGAGCCATTGCTGCCCTGTTGCTACTATCGCCCTGTGGTATACAGCTTGCCTGGATGGCGAACATCTGAGAGATAATGGGGGTGATTTGGGAACAGACTGGCAAGTAGTTTGTGTTCTGACCACTTGGTGTAGAGTAGGGTGGACTCAGCGTAACGCGTTGCACATTGTTTAGGTCGACATTCCGCGCAAGGTTGCCTAAAAAGGCAAGGTCGTCGAGTTGCATATCGGTCAAAACATAGCCATTCAAGTCTTTGAGCAATTGTGGTGTTTGAGAGATAGTATCTGACGTAGCCAGTTTTGTTTTGAGTGCACTGAGCACTTGCTGTTGCCTGGCTGAACGTCCGAAGTCGCCTATCAGGTCAGAGTGCCGCGTGCGCACATACTCAAGCGCTTGTGGACCGTTCAGGTGTTGTGGTCCCGGTGCTATATAGAGACGTTTGTAGTCGTAGACGCTGCCACCTGAATTAGTAACGTCATCGGGGTAGTTGTCATCAACCATTGGATGCGTAACATCGACATCGACCCCTCCAGCAGTATCAATCACTTTGACAAAGCCTGTTAAACCTACCCAGGCATAGCGATCGATATGGATGCCAAAATTCTGTAGAATGGTGTCCTCCGCCAGACCTGCACCAGCCTCCGCATCTTTAGTCGTATCATGCCCACGTTGTTGAGCTTGCCAACCATAACTAAATGCAAAGTCCATTTTTCCCTGACCATTGTTTGGAATAGTTACCTGCAAGTCACGAGGAATAGAGAGCATACCAACATAATGCTTTTGTTGATCAATTGTAACAACTATATCGCTCTGTGCAAGAGGCGCACCATTTTTACCATCAGTATCACTACCAAGCAATAAAATATTGATGCGATTTTGGCTACTGAGAGCACTATTTGCTGCATTTGCTGTTGATGCCTGGTTTGCACCATTGTTGCTAAGAGAATGGTGTATGGCTCCATGTCCGATGATGTTATTCAGTGAGGGAGCAATCTCGACCTTGTAGTAGGTGAAGAGTCCACCAGCGATGAGTAGGAGAAAAGCTACGAACGCTGTAGTGAGGCGTGCCCAAGTTGGGAAGCGTTGCTGACGCTTGCCCTTGAATGATGGTGGTGGACCATACTGAGCATATGGAGGGAGCATTCCAGGCATTCGCTGCATGGGAGGAAAACCAGTGTATGGGGGAGGTCCTCCAGGGTAGTTTGGAACTCCCGGAGGGAGGTCCTCCAGGGTAGTTTGGAACTCCCGGAGGGCTAACCTGAGGGGCATGCCTGAAAGCGAGGTTGCCGGTATTTGGGAGGTTGCCAGTATTTGGATAGGTGTTAGGCATTGGTGGTGCAGGTGAGACAGGGAAACCGCGGTTACTAGGACTGTTAGAGAGGCCCGCAGTGGTGGGAGTGCCTCTATTTGCTCTTTGTTTATGAAAGTTCGGTGCTGGACGAGTCTGGGGAAGCATTTCCTGATATGGTTGCTGAGCAGGTCGCTGTGGAGCATTGGGAGAAGCAAATGAGTTGGGTGGTTGCTGAGCAGGTCGCTGTGGAGCATTGGGAGAAGCAAATGAGTTGGGTGGTTGCTGAGCAGGTCGCTGCAAACTGGGTGTTGCTGCATGTGAAGCTAAAGAGTTGTTTCCTTCCCTTGATACGGGACTCCCAGGGTAGGGATTCTGTTTTCTCACCTCTGTTCTAGGTGCTTGCGTGGAGTGTGGTGGCTGGGCAATCGAGCCGGGAGGTGTGGACTGAAAGACTGGCTGAGGGCGTTGAGCATTGTTCCCCTTTGCGTTATAGCTCGATAGCAGCCCTGACCCATTCTTCTTTGGGTGCATCGGGGTATTCTGCGGCTGAGATGGAGCTGCATTAGCCTGTGCATGTCCCGAAGTGTTTTTTCCCTGGGAAGGTTGATGCATAAATTGGTGCTTCACAGTAAACGTACCTGCTTCCTACATGCTCTAAGATATTGGAGACCTTCTATTCTAGGTCTCTATTCCTTGATTCATTATTTTACTATACTTCCGCTACCCCCTTAAGCTTTGAAGACCTCCTCGCCTCCTCAAAAGAACATGAATAGTCAAGATACTGCAGAAAGATAGAAAGCCCCCCGATGATTATAACGAATAGCTGTGCTAAACTGATACGTAGAGCCCGCTTGATGGGACAATTGGTTCTGGATATACAGTACTGACAATCGGGGTATAACGTAGTCATTATCTGAGTAGCCAGCAACGGTTATCTTAATTGTGCATATTGTACAAATATAGACTTCCAAAACTAGTACATTTTTCCCCCTTCTTTAATATTAAGATAATTTAATATTAAGACATTTTTATGAAATTTTAATTTCATCATAAGCTCATAGAGCACTGCTAACGACTATTATTGTACTTGACTTCCGTGTCATCCTGTGTTATTATACTCACAGATCACGTTTTAGTTTGGCTGATCAGAGATAAAGCCGCAATTTCCTGACACGGAGACATTTCTTGGATTAAGATGGTACACAATGAAATCCACCAAAGGCCTCTTGGGGGATTAGAGGCAGAGTCGCTTCCCCGCATAAATAGTGGATGACCAAATATTGCTGACCATCTCACAACTTCATAGGATTTGCTTAATAATGGAATAGAGTGTGTATCACCTCTTTCTGATGCTTCGCCGAGATTGATTTGATAGATGAGCATGGAACCCGGTCCTCCTCTCAGCAGGATGTCTATCCAAGGATATCTATCGAATCAAGATTGATATTAGCCTATGAACTCCTGGTTGTATATTCCAAGAGAGTGCTTTTTATCTCACCATCGCATGCTAAAAAGAATACTTTAGGCTGATGATGTAGCGTCTCCATAGTTTCTTCTAGCAATTTCTGTTCCAAGCCCGAATCAGTTGAAAGCGAGAAGGTATGCTTATTTTATTACACAAGCTACCTTGGTATTGCCTACATAGCATTGTAGCGCAGAGAATTGCTGATGGGACAGGGTTGATCCAACATTCTTGGTGAAAGTGATGCTAATTTATATACGTTGAAATTTTTTTTGGCCTGATATTGCTGAGGTAATTGGAGGGATTCCTAATCAGCGTAGTACTGTTGTTTTTGCCTTTATACGGCTGTTTTGTATATTGTGGGCTTCGCAGTGCTTTATTAATCACTTTCGTCGGGGGTTACAACTGATGAACCATGCTTCTCAATCTCCTAGTGTGGCAAGTATCAATCCTAAGCCAATCCTGGATATGAACTATGCATTTGCACAAACAGCTATGTTAATGGCAGCTGTGCGTTTACATATCTTCACCTACCTTGCCAATGACCCTCTTACTGCGGCGGCTCTTGCAACCTTAGTCAAGGCTGAACCTGATCCTATCACAAGACTCCTCAAATGCTTGAGAGTCCTTGGCCTCACTAAGCGGAAAGGTAGTGTTTATCGATTAACGCCTGCTCTGATCGCTTCCTACCTAAATGTAGAGGAGAGACCCAGCCTCGAAGTCGAGGGACGCAAGTGAAAACACCTACAAAGGGTAAGGCTACGCAGAAAGGACGCCACTTCAAAAAAGCTCTGATGCTGGAAAGATACAGTCTATAATGGTGAAATCGCCGATGGAATGAAGGTTATGGCCACGAAGTTACTCAAACTCGGTTTGGCTGATGGAGTTATTCCTGAACCTGAAGCAGATGCACATTGTAGTCATCATATTGTAGTGAACGCATTTATATAGATTCTATTGTAGAACTAATTCTCTGTTATGGCAATAGCCAGTCCAGATGTTAGTTGCACAACGCCATCGTCACCGAGGTGCTTTTGATTATGGCGAAGATCGAACAAGGCTCGTCTGGCTGAAGCTAGAATAAGGAAAGGAGAAGAAACAATGCGTAGAGTCGTTATCACAGGAGTGGGTGTGATTAGCCCTCTTGGAAACACGATAGATGCTTTTTGGCATGGGCTGGTCTCTGGTCGTTCGGCTGTAAAGTCGCTCAAGGACATTATTCATTGTGATCTCTTCAAGCATCTTGGAACCGAGTTTGCCTCGCAAGTGATTGCGGAAGTTGAGCAGTTCGAAGAAGCTCAACAGTTACCTGATCATATTCGTCGGCGTGATCGATATGTGCAGTTTGCCGTAGCAGCGGCGTTGCAAGCAGTGCATGACGCTTGTCTGGATGTATCATCTGCTGCTATACGTGACCACTGGGGCATCGCGTTTACCACCGCTGTCGGGGCTGCGCAAGCTACTGAAGCTGCCTATTGTCTGGCGACACAAAACGGGACTGAAGCGGTTGATCCTGCGAAGATCCCTCCTGAGTTCTATCTGGATTGGATTTGCAATACCCCGGCTATCCTTCTTGCTCAATTATTCGATCTACATGGACCGTGCGATACCATATCCTCGGCCTGCGCCAGTGGCGTGGATGCTATTGGATATGCATATGAGTCGATACGAGATGGTGATGCGATGATCATGCTTGTAGGAGCAAGCGAAGCTCCCCTCGCTCCTACCAGATTTGGGGGATGTGATGTCATCCATTGCTTAGCCACAGGCTTCAATGACCAGCCACAGCGTGCTTCACGTCCATTTGACAAGAAGCGTAGCGGCTTTGTGATGGGTGAGGGAGCTGGAGCATTCCTCCTTGAAGAGCGAGAATACGCCGTTAGCCGTGGTGCTCACATCTATGCAGAAATCACTGGTTTTGGTCTGACGAGTAATGCCACGCACATGGTCAGTCTCAAGCCAGCAGTGGCTCCTCACTTAACTCGAGCAATTAAGCAAGCGATGAGCGAAGCCAAGATAACACCAGAAAACATTGACTATATTAACCCGCACGCCAGTTCAACGAATCAAAACGATCAAACCGAGACAAGAGCAATCAAGGAAGCGCTAGGCAAGCGTGCCTATGAGGTTCCAATGAGTGCTACGAAATCAGAGATAGGCCATTCTCTAGCTACTGCCAGTTTCTTTGGCGCGATCGCAACAACGCTAAGCTTTGCTAAAGGCATGATCCACCCTACGATCAACTATGAAGAGCCTGATCCCCTATGCGATCTTGATTATGTACCTAATAAAGCTCGTCAGTTCACTGGAACCCATTCCCTTGTGATCGCAAGCGGATTTTCAGGTACCCATGCCACTTTAGCGTTGCAAAAAGCAGAGAGGTAAGTATGACCAAACGAGTCGCTACTATTACTGGGATCGGGACTCTTACGCCAGCAGGAAGAGGAACAGAAACACTATGGATGTGTGTCTCTTCTGGTCATACATGCCTTGGCCCAATCGATCCTCAAAAGTACTTTGATCCTTCCAGGTATGCCTGCCAGATAGCTGGTCAAGTGCCTTCCTTCAGTGAGCCACGCGTGCTGACAGAAGCGATGATGGCACAAACAGATCGCTGCTCCCAAATGGCCTTGGTCGCTGTTCTTGATGCTCTCGAAGCGGCAAGACTGCCAATGGATTTCCGCTCCGAGGGCTCGCCTGTTGCACCAGAACGTGTGTCACTTACGGTCGCCACTATTGCAGCTGGGTGGACCTATGTTGAGCGCGAGATGCGTAACCTCTGGACGAAGGGAGTGGGTGCAATGGACCGCTATGGCCTCACAGCGGGTTTCCCGGCTGGTCCTCAGGGGCATATAAGCATTCTTTTTGGTGTAGAAGGACGCACTCGAACCTTTGTCTCCGAGCGAGCAAGTGGTGCTCATGCGCTCATTGAAGGGGCCAAAGCCATCCAGCGCGGAGATGCAGATATTGTCATCGCTGGTGGAACTGAGGCTCCACTCACTCCTTTCGCGTGGGCAGCCTATCACGCATCTAACATGCTCTTACCAACGTCTCAGCTCCGGGACGCGGTTCATGTGTATCGATCTTTTGTTCGCCAGCATACAGGAATGCTTATTAGCGAAGGCAGTACGTTTCTTGTCCTTGAAGAGCGTGAGCACGCTTTGCGAAGAGATGTTCCTATACTAGCCGAGGTTCACGGGTGGAGTAGAGGCACAGATCCATATCCTTTAGAAGGATCAAGAAAAGAGCCGGGAAGGGGTCTAACACAGACCATTCGCGCGAGTTTAGCGCAAGCTGACATCGAGCCGACTGCTGTCGATATGATATTTCCCAGTGGTCCTGCTCTTGCAGAAGAGGATATAGCGGAAGAAGTGGCCATAAGGAACATTTTTGACCGATCGCCTCCCATTGTCGTACCCAAGACTGTTCTCGGACATTTGCAGGGCGCGGCGGCAGCAACAGATGTAGCAATCGCTGCATTGGCGCTTGATCGCCAGATGATCCCTCCAACTCAGGACGTGCTATGGTGTTCTGATCTCAATAGTATCAGTGATTGCACGGATTCCCCCGTGAGACAAGTACTCATCCTTTCGGGTGGATTAGGAGGCACGCATGCCAGCCTTATCGTAAGCAAATCCGAGTAACTATTCAGAGAGTGTTTCGTAACTCAGAGGTCGAGTAGCACATGAGTCATCCCGAATTTTTCGAACCAACGTTCGATGAAAAAGAAGGGCTAGACAAAAAAGGCCTCCTGAACTATACTAGGATACGCTAAGAATCCGAAGAGTTCAGGAGGTTCTGTGGTCGCCTCAGCCAAACAACAAAAGCTTTTCTCCTCTCCTCTCCACTTCGCATTTTTGCAATAGAGCCGATAGCAAAGTGCATTCTTAATAGTTTCTTTATAGATATTTGTTTAGTATTATGTTATTTTAGTGAAAATTCATTCTTAGTTTATTCCTTAGAAGTCGCCCAAAGGTAAGACGATGCGCGGAATGAACTTTCATTTTCTTCTCTGATGTGTGTTATTGCGCTTTAAATGTCAGTTCTTGGAAGGCGTATATGCACAAAGATCTATTTGGAGGGCCCAGTCCTCCTGAGAGATAGAGTGAGTGCCCTTTTTGTTTCCCTTCGGAACAAGTGCGAAAAGCTAATGAAATGTGATACGTTCCTTTTGGGCACTTCTGACTAATTGAAAACATCGGTACAAGTTCTACAGCGGTGGCTGGAAGTCTTGATACCTCAGAACCAAGAAATCCACCCGAGCCACACGGGGTCAATCTTTCTGGTGACCGCTGTGAGAACGGAGTTTAAACAAAGAGGTCCAATTATGAATAATCTCTCTAGATTGCCTGTAAACACTCCACAAGGAGAGCCACAAGTACCCTCAAATCTTATCCAGCAGCGTCAGAAGAACAAATCTCCCCAGGGGTTGGCTCAGATTCTCGAATTGTGGTACCGAATTGCCTCTCCTCCCGAGCCAACTGATTCGGCATCTTTCGAGGAGAGGGAAATGTTTCGTCGTGGACGAACAGGTAGTCAAATTGCCATCTTCCTGTTCATTCTGCTTTTCATTTCCTACCCAGCTGCGTTTGCCGGGTCTAACTCTTTACTCATCGTTATCCTTACCATCGACCTGTTTATAATGGCACTAGCGATGGGGCTCAATCGCTGGAAGAGGGTCAATATAGCAGGAATCATGGTTGTGCTATGTTTTACCGCTAGTCCCACCCTTAATATTTTAACGACTCCTGGTGGGGTGAATACGATTGCCCTCCCTATTTTCGGTCTCCTGGTGCTCCCTTTGATGTGTGCTGTTTCGTTTCTTCCGGCATGGTGGGTCTTTGTGGTAGCAGTGGGAAATAGCCTCTTTGCTCTGTATGTCTTGAAGTTTATGCCTAGCTCAGGAGAGCTACATGAAGTGCTCAAAGTCGCCTTTCCTGGTGTCTTTACTCCGATACTGCTCAGCCAGGGAATTGTGTCAATCGTGGGTTTTCTGTGGGTGCGTGGTGCTACACAGGCAATTTTGCGTGCAGATCGTGCGGAGGAACTTGCTGAGCTAGAACGTCGCGAAATAGAGCGACAGCAGCAAGAAATCGAGCAAAAAAGGCAGCTTGACTATGGTGTTGAGCAGATTTTAGGGTCGCTCAATAAGGTTGCAAACGGGGAACTGAACGTAAAAGTCCCGTTGGACCAAAACAATATCCTCTGGCGAGTTGGATACTCAATTAATAACCTGCTAGCACGCGTTCAGGCTTTCAGAGAAGAGCGCCTTGAGCTTGCAAGAACAAGGCAGGTAGCTGCAGCTTGCACAGAAGCTCTTAGGCGCGGTCAACTCCCTCACTTGGATAGATGGACCCATACTTGTCTCGATGGGCTGCTTGTTGAGCTACAGAAGGGATCGAACGGACAGCAATCACATACTGCCCCTTTTTCTTCTCCTCACCAAGACCGAGACAAACTACCTAACTTCTAAGACAAAGCAAGGTTGTACATTTGTATCATAAGCAAGAACAGATATCCCCTACTCTAGGGGTGTCTGTTTGTTGCTCCTTTTGTGCTCTGCATTCTTCTAACCTCATGGCCCTACTCTACCACTTTTGCCTGATCTCTACCCGAGTGGTTATCTATTATCTTTTGTTGCACTGGACTTATATGCATTCTTGTGCTATTACTTCTTAAGTAACAGATTATATTTTCCGTAGGTGCAAACTTGCCGTCCTATCAAGCTCAAGTCATGGCTGCCTTTCACGCTCAGCAAGACGGTTCTTTTGCACTGACAGCAAGAAATTAAAGGAGCTTTTTTATGCCTCAATCTCAAACGAGCGGAATTCGCAAGCCGCGAACCGATGACCGACTGCTGTGGGATCTCATTCTGAACAATATTGGTTACTCAGCCGTACTAGTCGCTTACAATCTCAAAATCTTTCCCTTGCTGGCTGAAGAGCCTCGTACTCTAACGGAGGTATGTGATGCGCTCCAACTTGCTCAACGCCCAATCCATGCGCTTCTGTCCACCTGTGTAGCACATGGGTTACTGCAACAACATGATGAGCAATATTCTCTCTCTCCTGTTGCAGAAGAGTATCTCCTGACCAGCAGCCCAACCTACTTTGGTGGACTTCTCGACATGCTCATTGCAAACGACTCTGTGTTCTCCTCATTTGAGAAAATGAAAAAGGCTGTCCTCACCAACTCCTCACAAGCCTACGAGGGAGAAGCCGTGTTCAAGTCACACGAAGAGCAAATTGCCCGCGCTCGCGCTTTCACCTATGGCATGCATGGTCACAGTATAGGTGCGGCACAAGCCTGGCCAGAAGTGATTGATCTCTCTGGGCATACCCTCATGCTCGACATCGGTGGCGGTTCAGGTGCTCATGCTATAGGAGCTGTGCAACGCTGGCCTGAACTACAAGCTATCGTCTATGATCTGCCCTCTGTCTGCCAGATAGCTGAAGAGTTTGTAACGCACTATGGCGTACAAGATCGTGTTACAGCTCACAGCGGTGATATGTGGAATGCATCTTTCCCATCAGCTGATTTGCACTTCTATGGTGACATCTACCATGATTGGCCACCAGAGAAGGGCTCTTTTCTGACGCAAAAGAGCTTTGAAAGTTTGCCCTCTGGCGGGCGCATCATCATCCACGAAATGCTCTACAACGATCAGAAAACAGGACCTTTCACAGCCGCTGCTTACAGCGACATCATGCTCTTGTGGACAGAGGGGCATCAATACTCAGGAAATGAACTGAGGAGCATGCTGAAAGAGGCAGGCTTCACTGATATTGAGATAGAACCAACCTTTGGTTACTGGAGCATTGCGATGGGTCGCAAGCCATAAAGTGTAAATGTTGGGATTATTCGGTTAACCTAAGCGACAGGGTCACCCCTGCCGCTCGGCTTCAAAACCGGACATGAGACTTCTCACCTCATCCGGCTCCTCAACTGTTTGGCTGTTGTCATCAGTACCTCTTCTAGCAGCTCCTGAACCGTCAAGAGCCGTTTTCTGGTCGTGGCAATGTCGATGTAAAAGTTGGAGATTGACATACAAATCTGTTCCTCCAAGAGTTTTGGGGATGCGATGATCAATCTCTAACTGATCTCCATCTCTGACAGAGAGGCCACACTGCGCACACTTTCCTTGTTGTCTCTTGATCAGGTAGGCCATCTTCGGTGGGGTTTCGGGATGATTTCCCTGTCGCTTGGTCCAGTAGACCCAGTTCCCATCGAAGGGGCTTTTTGTTCCTTGCACCTTGACATGCCGCTTGATCGCCGTCATCCGGTGGAGCCTGAGCGAGCATTCTTGAGTGGCGAACTGCCACCCTCCTTGTTCTGGATGCCAATAGGTTCGCGCTTTCCATTTGGCTGATTTGTTGGGATGGCGTTGCTTGCTCCATTGCCAAAGCTGTCGAAACAGATAGCTATCCATCCGTGTAACCGTCAGTGCAGAGAGGCCGTCTCAGAGGCAGCAGCCCAGCAGTTCTCTAATTCCGCGAGAAACGCCTTGCGCTTGTGAAGAAAGCGAAACCGCTTGAGCTGTTCACTTTGCGCTGATGT
>WNFJ01439989.1_pt1 | contig 11794 bp, 11 predicted proteins | sample 5400461 | NCBI WGS metagenome assembly WNFJ01 (sample SAMN13153349, study PRJNA577476) | soil metagenome | isolation source: 115 cm saprolite on Douglas fir-dominated hillslope | place: USA:California | collected 2013-09-17
AAATTTATTTGGCGATGGCCATTTGAATGGACTCTTCTCTTGGCTGAAGCGATTGTTTCCGGAATATGCAGTGTGCTTAGAGGCATGCTGGGACATCCTCCCTTGCTTCCTGGGTTTCGTACCAGCGCCGAGCTTCGCGATGCAAATCTTGTCGCGAGCCGGCCTGTTAATCCTCTTTCTGCATTTTTGCTGCCGCCCCGCCAATCGCTACAATTCTCCAATCCTGCTGTAACCCTCATGGGCATAACCACTTAAGGTTAATGCTGGAGTTGCCATTCCCTTTTCATGATCTCAAGTTGGTACCAATTCTGACCGCGGCTTCAATTCGGAACACTCTTCATTGTTTTTCTTCTTTGCCAGCGGCTTGCACCCTTTGTTTCTCCACACCCCCCGATCTTCCTTTTCTGGTACTTCCGTACTACTATTTGCCGGAGGCGCGTACTTTCTTCAAGGTACGCTTCCGCTATAGATTTGTGTGTTGATGCGGGCTACTCTTGTTCCGGATGGACCGCAGGATTCCTCCGGAAAGATAGTTTACCCATGGCGACCCAGCAAGATCAGATGACCAAAAACAGTGCGACAGGAAGTTCCCCCAAGCAGCCGTATTCAAGTACCGAGCGCCGCGGCAGCCGCCGCTGCAAGATCACACAACTTATGCGTATCCGTCCCTCCGATCCGAATAAGGAACCCTTCGAGGACCTGCGCGGGTCGGTGAGCATGTCCCGCTCCGGCGTATTTTTCCAGTCCAGCGAACCTGGTTATGAAGTCGGCATGCGGCTGTTCGTGACCATGCCGTATTCAAGAGACCCCGCGTCCATGAGTCGTGAATACCTTGCGGAAGTCGTTCGAAGGGACGTTCTCCCCACGGGCATGTTTGGCATCGGATTCAAGATCCTCATGGAAATGGGGATTCAACACTCCTATAACTTTGGGGCGCATAACTCTCGGTAGTTCACGTTGAGCGGCTGGCCACGCCATTGCACCCATAAAAGCAAGAACGGGCGTCCTGGTTTCCCAGGACGCCCGTTCTTGTGTTTGGGGGTGGAGAGATCGATTTAGGATGCCTGGCCGAACATCCTCATGGCGCGGTGCCTCAAAAATCCCAGCTGCCGGTTGAGCGGATGTCTCCGGCCAAGGAAGCTGAGAACGGGAGGCCGGCGCGCTGTCAATTTGTTCATGGCAATCGTCAGCCGGACATCGCGGCGCGCATATTTCAGCCCACTCTGCAGAGCGTCAACGGCATCGTCGCGCCGCCCAGCGGTGGCATACACTTCCGCGAGATTCAAGTAGAGCTGCGCCTGATTCCTCTTCATTCGAACGGCAGAGTCGCACAGCCTTTCCGCTTCGCCCCATTTTCCTTCAGAACGGGCCAGCACCACGCCGAGGTACGACATGTAATAGGGATTGTTCTTGTCCAGGTCCACGGCGCGCCGCATGTGCGGCAAGGCTTTAATGGCGTAATTGTCGCGTAGAAGGGTCAATCCGGTCTTAAATTCGCGGAAGGCTTCCGTATCCATCATCAGGTTCACCTCATCCACCGCTGGGCGGTGGCATGGGCGTCTGGCCGCGTGGCGGTTGCGGGAGCATAGGATTTCCGGGACCTTGGGGATATCCCGTGCGGCGCGCTGGAGAGTCGCGCCAGCTTCATCAACTGTGGACCGTCAACAAGAAATGTCCCGCGAAGCCAGGCAACCAGCGGAACAGCCAACAGCACGATCGCGAGAAAAGTTCCCATCCCAGTCATTTTTTAAGCTACACGCAGTTTCATCCAGAATCTACTGACCGGGAGGCCAGTCTTGGTTCAGCGGAACTCGAGTTGGAGCGCGAGGAAAGAGGACAGGTCCCTGTAGGGAAGCTTTCGGCTGCGGGTAGCCCGGTTGAATCTGGCGCCTACGTGCGGCTGGGCTGGTTTCACTTTCCCTTCGCCATGTTCTTCCAGCCGCTGCGCCACTCCTCCCAATCTTTGAGCGTGACCTTGAACATGGCCTTGGCAGCTTTGTGCAACCAGCGTCCCTTGCGGGAGGCCAGGTCCTTTTTCACGCCGGCGATGGCTTTGGGACTGCCGAAATGCATGTTGGCGGTCTCCCAGCCCATGTCATACAGCAGCCGCGCTTCATCCCTTTCTGTGGGCAGGGAAGCGAGCTCGATTCGCGAACAATCCGGTGCCAAGCGTCGAACCAGCCAATGCCCGTGAAAATGGACGCAAGGGTCCTTAACGCGAATAGCGCATGCGACCAGCTTTGGGCCGTAAAGACTGTCGGAGGAGAGCTGCTTGCACCACGCCCAGGCAGACGTACGAATCGCTTTGGCTTCGCGGGCGATGAGCGCCCCTTGCCACGAAGACAAGGCCACAATCCGTGGATGCCCAAGACTCCCCAGGCCGGCGATGCGCCGTCTTAGCTGGTACGGGGCCCGTGGCTTAGGAAGGTAATCCTCGATCAGCCTCCGGACCTCCGCTGGGGGCTTCGCGGTGTAGGGTGGGCATTGCTGCATCTTCTCCCAGAAGCGCACGGGGTCGCGGAGTTTACTGGTGGCGAGTAGCCGTAACCATTGGTGGTGTTCCGCCAGGACAAATGCTTTGCCGCCCGCCGCCAAGGCATCGCGGTAGCCTTCTTCGATGGCCTCGGCTGCCTCGCGGCGCGTCAGGCTTAGGTGCTCCGAGGAGACCGCCAGATAGGCGCTGGTGGTCAGCCGCACAAGATCCAGCGTGTAAGCGCCAGGCCAGACTTCGTCGAGGTCGTTCACGCCCCAAATCAGGCGGCCTTCCTGGTCTCGCCAAGTGCCGAAGTTCTCGACGTGCAGGTCCCCGACTGCCAGCACGGTGGGCGCTTTGGCCAGGTCGCCGCAGACCTCCGGCCAATGTTGCAACCAGCGGTAGAAGGTGGCGCGGAAGAAGGGAAAGGCGTCCTCCGCCATACTTTGATGCTTGAGCGCGATGTCCTGACGGATGACGGGAAGACGCTTGGCCAGCCAGTCCTCGAAATCGGCAGTAGCTTTGAAGATATTCATCTGGAACCTTCAAGACTCTCGGTTAGCTAGACGTGCGCGTGTTCGGTTCGCGCTGGACCGCTGCGCAGACGCGCTTCATAGATCGGGAATCGCGCCGCTAGTTCGGCAACTTGTTTGCGCACACGCTGCTCGACTTCGGCGTTGCCAATGTTCGAGAGAATTTCCGCGATCCAGGCGCCGATCTGTTCCATCTCCGGCTCGCGCATACCGCGTGTTGTGACCGAAGGGCTGCCCAGACGGATTCCGCCACCTTTCATTGGCGGCAGAGGATCGAACGGAATCGAATTTTTGTTTACCGTGATGCCGGCGCGGTCGAGGGCCTTTTCGGCGTCCGTTCCGGTGATGCCGCGCGAGTGAACTTCGATTAGGAATAGATGATTGTCCGTGCCGCCAGTTACAATGCGGAAACCATGCTTGGCAACGGCTGCGACCATGGCTTTTGTGTTGGCCACCACCTGCTTTTGATATTCCTTGAAGGAGGGCTCCATGGCTTCCTTCAGGCACACTGCTTTTGCCGCAATCGTGTGCACCAGTGGGCCGCCCTGCGTTCCGGGGAAGGTGAGCCTGTCCAGTTCCTTAGCAAATGCCGCCTTGCACAGCACCAATCCACCGCGAGGACCCCGCAACGTCTTGTGTGTGGTCGTTGAAACAATGTCCGCGTGCGGCACGGGGCTCGGATGAACGCCGGCCGCGACAAGTCCCGCAATGTGCGCCATGTCCACAAAAAAGAGCGCGCCAACGGACTTCGCGGCTTTGGCAATGCGCTCGAAATCGATGATCCTCGAATAAGCGCTGGCGCCCGCGACGATCATCTTGGGCTTATGCTCGCTGGCGAGCTTTTCAATTTCGTCGTAATCGATGCGCTCGTCTTCCTTTTTCACGCCGTAAGCTACGAACTTGTACATACGTCCGGAAAAATTCAGCGGGTGCCCGTGTGTCAGGTGTCCACCGTGCGAAAGATTCATTCCCAGAACGGTATCGCCGGGCTGCAAGGCTGACATGTACACAGCTACATTCGCTGAGGTGCCGGAGTGCGCCTGAACGTTGGCGTGCTCCGCGCCAAACAGTTCCTTTGCACGGTCGATGGCCAGTTGCTCGACTTTGTCGGCGTATTCGCAGCCGCCGTAGTAGCGCTTTCCGGGATAGCCTTCAGCGTACTTGTTGGCAAAAATCCCTCCCATCGCTTCGAGGACCGCTTCGGAGACGAGGTTTTCAGACGGGATCAACTCCAGCCCGGTGGCCTGGCGCCTGGCCTCTTCGCGCAGGAGATCGGCGATTTGTGGATCGACGGCGTCCAGCGGCCGGTTCATGCGGTCGTTTGCGTCGGTGGTGTGGGTCATGGAGTGTCCTCATCTCGCCGGGTGCGCACTGCGCGTCGTGCGGGCGGTGAGGCGATTTTATCGGATGGAGTGGAGGAAAGCCAATGACGTAACAGTTGATCCCTGACTTGCACTGGTTACTGGCCGATGCGACCCTGCGTTCTTTCTATTGCTGGAAGATAATTCTAGAAAAGTCTAGACCAATGGAAAGAGACGAGGATATACTTGGATAGAGGAGAAAAGCCATGGGAAAGGTCCGCACGAGGAAGATCGGGCTGGAAATGAACGCGCAACTCTACGCGAAACTGTCCAAGGTGGCTGAACGCAACGGGCAATCGCGCCGCTTTTTGTTGGAAAAGGCGCTTGAGCACTATCTGGAAGTAGTGGTGCCGTCCCAAAGCACGGTGCGGCCTGACGTGATGAAGCACTTCCGCCGCTCCACTGAGAAGAACCGAAGATTGCACCAACTACTGGCGCAATAGATGGCGGAGTATCTCTATCCGACGGTCGCGGAGGCGATGGAAATGCACCGCCAATTGATCGACGAGTTTGGTGGCATGCATGGTCTGCGCGACAGCGGGCTCGTGGAAGCTGCTGTCTACCGCCCGCAAAATGGATACTACGATGACTTGATTCATGAAGCGGCGGCCTTGATGGAGTCGCTGGCCAACAATCACGCATTCCTGGACGGCAATAAGAGGATCAGCTTCGCGGTCACGGATACTTTCCTGCGCATCAATGGGTACTATCTTGAGATCGAAGGGCTGACCGCCCATCAATTTATCACCGAGGCGATCAGCAAAAGGGAATTTCGTGTTCGTCAAATTCGCGAGTGGCTAACCCGGCACGGGCGACCTCTTCCAGAATAGAGCGTTCCGTTACTTTTCTGTCGTTTTTCTACTCAGGTCCTAACGTTTGTTGGATGCATTTTTCGTGAATATTCTGTGAGGGAGGCACACGCTCGATTGCTACGAGTGGTATATTGGCCCCGAATCGACCTTCAACGAATGAAATGCGATCGCCGAGCGGTCCAACATCACCAATCGGGGGGGCAGAACGAAACTTATGTCCAGGGATACAGCAAATTTCTGGCGGGGCAAACTATTGTTGCATTGGCGGAGCTTACCTCTTTTATCCGGTTGCTGCGTGTTGCTTGTGTTCGCGGCCGTTGCGGTGCGGCTCGGCGCGCAAGACAAAAATCCGTTCGCAGGCGATGCGAAAGCGGCCAAGGTTGGTGAATCGCAATTCCGCGCGAATTGCGCGTTTTGCCACGGGTTGGGCGCGCGCGGCGGAGGCCGCGGGCCTGATTTGACGCGCCCGCAGAAGCGTCAGGGCAATTCCGATGCCAACCTGTTTCGCACGATCAACGAAGGAGTTCCCGGGACGGCCATGCCGCCGAACGGAGCGACGCAGCAAGGCGTGGGCATGACCGAGGAAGAAATTTGGCAGGTGATCAGCTACATTCGCAGCGTGCAAGCGAGGGCTCCTGCGCAAATTGTTGGAAATGCGGCGCACGGCAAGGAACTTTTTTACGGCAGCGCGGCGTGTTCCACGTGCCACATGATTCAGGGAAAAGGAGGGCGGCTCGGGCCCGACCTTACCACGACAGGGTCGGCGCGCTCGACCGATTATCTTGTGGAATCCGTTCGCAATCCCAGCCGGCAGCTGGCGCAAGGAATTTCCGAAGCGATGAAGGAATTTTCGCAGGAATATGAAACGGTCACCGTGGTTACGGCGGACGGAACAAAGCTCGTCGGCGTAGTGCTGAACGAAGATAATTTCACTCTGCAGATGTTGGACACGCGGGAGCAGCTGCATCTTTTCCAAAAAGACAAACTACACTCGCTGGAAAAAAGCCGTGAATCTCTGATGCCTGCGTACGATCAGAAAACGCTGAGCGACAAAGATCTGCAGGATTTGATCGTGTACCTGCTGGCGGTAGGTGCCCAATGAAGATCGCAGACATTAAAGCGAGGATTTGCCGGGCTTCGATGGCTCTGATTGTTTCGAGCGTTGGGGTGTCGAGTGCCCGCGCGCAGGTGACACCGCAGCGGCTGCTGGATTCGGCAAAGGACCCGCAGAACTGGCTGATGTACTCCGGCGACTACGCGGGACGACGATTCAGCGCGCTGGACCAGATCAATACTGCGAATGCCGCGACGCTCGTTCCCAAATGGGCTTATCAGACCATGGCGGGCGGAAAATTTGAAACAACGCCTCTTGCCGTCGACGGTGTGCTCTATGGTACCGGACAGGACAATCGCGCTTTTGCCCTGGACGCCCGGTCGGGCCGCCCGATCTGGCAATATCAGCGCGCGCTGCCGGCGGATATTCGCCCGTGTTGCGGGCGCGTCAATCGCGGGCTGGCGATTTTGGGCGACAAAGTTTTTCTCGGTACTCTCGATGCACATGTCATTGCGCTCGACGCAAAGACCGGGAATGTCGTGTGGGATATCACCACCACGGACTACCGCCAGGGCTACAGCATTACGCTTGCGCCACTGGTGATCAAGAATCTGGTGATGATTGGAGTTTCCGGCGGCGAATATGGAATTCGCGGATTCATTGACGCCTACGACGCTGCAACTGGCGAGCGCAAATGGCGCTTCAACACCATCCCAGGCCCCGGCGAGCCGGGACATGAAACCTGGGAAGGCGACTCGTGGAAAATCGGGGGCGCACCTGTGTGGATTACGGGCACCTACGATCCGGCCACCGATACCACTTTTTGGACCACGGGCAATCCTTCCCCTTCGAATCGCGGCGAAGGACGCGCGGGCGACAATCTTTACAGCAATTCCTTGCTCGCGCTGGAACCAGAAACGGGAAAGCTCAAATGGTATTTTCAATTTTCTAAGCATGATGAGCACGATTACGACGCCACGCAGGTGCCCGTCATGGTTGACCAAGGCGACAGACACCTCATCCTGCAAGCGAATCGCAACGGATTTTTTTATGTGATCGACCGCACCAATGGAAAACTCGTTTCCGCGAACCCTTTTGCAAAAGTGACCTGGAGCGATACGAAAGATGCGAACGGCGTTCCCATTGCGCGCAAGGACGCTTCGCCGACACTGGAAGGGAATCGCGTGTGCCCGGGCGCCGCTGGTGCGACGAACTGGATGTCGCCCACTTACGATCCGCAAACGCAGCTCTTTTACGTTACCGCGCGGGAGCAGTGTGATGTTTTCAGCACAGCGCCTCAGACTTACGAAGCGGGGCACGCTTACTATGGCAGCGCCTATTTTCCGAACGATGATGCCGCGCCGTTCACTGGTGCACTCCGCGCCATCGATCCCAATACAGGAAAAGTAAAGTGGGAATGGAAGCACCCGTCGCCGACTTGGTCTGGCGTGCTTTCTACAGCAGGCGGGCTGGTCTTCACCGGCGACGCCGAAGGAAACTTCATCGCCCTCGAAGCCGCTTCCGGCAAAGCGCTGTGGCACTTCCAGTGCGGCGCATCGGTCTATTCATCGCCGATGTCGTTTGCCGTCGATGGAAAACAATACGTGGCGGTGGCGGCAGGCTCGGCGCTGTTCACGTTTGGTCTTCCTTAGAAATCTGCCGCGGGCACGATCGCGGAAATCACGCTATACTTGGAAGGTTATGCTCGCGGTCAACAACGTCACTATGCGCTTCGGTCCGCGCGTTCTCTTTGAGAACGTCACGTGCACCTTCATGTCCGGGCGCCGCTACGCCGTCACCGGGCCGAATGGCGCGGGCAAGTCCACGTTCATGAAGATTTTGACCGGGGAAATCGACTCTACCAGCGGCTCAGTCACGCGTCCAAAAAAGATGGGCGTTCTCCGGCAGGACCAGTTCGCGTTTGACGAATACCGCGTCATCGACACGGTCATTATGGGGAACGCGGCGCTCTGGAAAGCGTTGGAAGAGCGCGACGCGCTCTACGCCAAGCCGCACGACGACCTGACGGACGCGGACGGAATGCGCCTCGGCGAACTCGAAGGCATTGTCGGAGAAGAAGGCGGCTACACCGCGGAGGCGGACGCCGCGGTACTGCTCGACGGACTTGGCGTGGAAGCCGCGCTGCACGAACGCAAGATGGGCGAATTGCAAGGCGGACAGAAAGTGCGCGTTCTGCTGGCCCAGGCGCTCTTTGGCAATCCCACGGCGCTGCTACTCGACGAGCCAACCAACAACCTCGACCTTGATTCCGTGCATTGGCTGCAAAAATATCTCTGCGACTACGAAGGCGTGCTGATCGCCATCTCGCACGACCGGCATTTTTTAAACAGCGTTTGCACGCACACCGCGGACATTGACTACGAGACCATCATCATGTACGTCGGCGGATACGACGATATGGTGGTGGCCAAGACGCAGATTCGCGGGCGCATCGAGGCGGACAATGCAAATCGCGAGAAAAAAATCGCGCAGTTGCAGGAATTTATCGCTAGGTTTTCCGCCGGCACGCGTTCCGCGCAGGCCACTTCGCGCAAAAAAGAAGTCGAGCGCCTGCAAACCGCGGAGCTTGCCAGGAGCAACATCCAGCGGCCGTACATTAAATTTGATATGAAGCGGAATTCGGGGAAGCACCCTCTGGAAATCCGCAGCGTCGAGAAGTCCTACGACGATCTCAAGGTAATTCCACGTTTTTCCGCGAGTGTCGTGCGCGGCGAAAAAATCGCGTTGATGGGCCGCAATGGCGCCGGCAAAACCACGCTGCTCAAGTCGCTGGTTCGCAACGCGCCGGGATTCATCGACGATAAAGACCTGGAATTCCCCATCGATGGCGGCGAGGTGCGCTGGGGACATGAAGTGGCCGTGGGCTACTTCGCGCAGGACCACGGCGAATCCATCACCAAAGGCATGACCGCCATCGAGTGGCTTTGGCAATACGATCCCTCAGCTTCGCAACAGGAACTGCGCGGATTGATGGGCCAGATGCTTTTCAGTGGCGAAGATGCGCTCAAGCCCACTCGCGCCCTTTCCGGCGGCGAGTCCGCGCGGCTTATTTTTTGCCGGCTGATGCTGCAGAAGCCGAATTTCCTGGTGCTCGACGAGCCTACCAATCACTTGGATCTCGAATCCATCAACGCTTTGAACATCGCGCTGCAGCGCTACGATGGAACCGTGTTGCTGGTCACGCACGACCACGACGTCATCGACGAAGTCGCCACGCGCATCTGGCATTTCCACGGCGGCAAAATTGAGGACTTCAAGGGGCCCTACGAAGAATACGTGGCTTACGAAGAAGCAAGAGCAGCGCAAAGTCCAGCGCCCGCGGCGCGCCAGGGCAGCCCGCGTTCCGCAGTCTCTTCATAACGCGCGTCCCGCCGCAACACCCGATGCCCACGCCCATTGAAAATTAAATCCACCGAGATGGCCGGTGACGTCGACGACCTCGCCAATGAAAAACAATCCTTTGACCTTCAGACATTCCATCGTCTTGCTCGACAACTCGTCGGTATCCACGCCGCCGGCGGTCACCTCGGCCTTTTCGTAGCCCTCGGTGTCAGCAGGTGTGATGGCCCATTCGTGCACCGGCTTCTCGAGTCTTGCCAGGGAATCATTGTCCCATGCGGCAGGGGCGTGGCTCTCCAGCCAGCGTTCAGCGAATCGCCTCGGCAAAATTCCAAAAAAAGCCTTTTGCGCTGAAGCCATGTTGCGCACCCTTGCCGAGCGAATCGCGGCGGTTATCTCGCGTTCCGGAGCGAGATCAATTCGAAGCGGCCGCCCCTTCTCCCAGTAAGAAGAGATTTGCAATATCGCCGGGCCGCTCAACCCGCGATGCGTGATGAGCATTTCCTCACGGAACGCACGATGATTGATCTTTGCAATCACTTCTGCTGAAATGCCCGCCAAGTCGCAGTAACGGCCACGATCCTCGCCGGCCAGCACGAAAGGAACAAGCCCCGGCCTGGTCTCCACAATCTTCAATCCGAATTGGCGCGCCAACTGGTATCCAAACGGTGTTGCACCCATTTTGGGGATCGAGAGCCCGCCTGTGGCAACGACCAGAGCGGGTGCTCGAAATTCATCGGACTCGGTACGCGCTACGAACTCCGTCGTGCGCTGCACTTCGCGGACTCGGCACTGCGTAAAAATTTGCACTCTTGCGGCGTGACACTCCCATTCCAGCAAATCGGTGATGTCCTGCGCCGAACGGTCGCAGAAAAGTTGGCCGAGCGTTTTTTCGTGGTACGGGATGCGATGCTTTTTCACCAGCGCGATGAAATCCGCGGGCGTGTAGCGTGCCAGCGCGGACTTCGCGAAGTGTTCATTCGCGGAAATGAAATTCTCCGGCTGGCAATGAATGTTGGTGAAATTGCAGCGTCCCCCGCCAGAGATCAGAATCTTCTTTCCGATTCGATGGGCATGCTCCAGTACGGCAACGCGCCGTCCGCGTTTTGCGGCCTCGACCGCGCAAAGAAGTCCCGCGGCGCCGCCACCCAGGACCAGCGCGTCAAATTGCCGCATCAAGAATAAATCTCACCTTGGCGAAAATCCGCTATCTGCCAAGTTTTCGCTGCCATGACTCTCAAGGTTAAACTATGTACGGGAGAAGGCCGAGAAATTTGCCTCCGATTATCAGCGCACAAGGATTGTCAAAGAGATCTGGCGTCGCGCCGCGCTCGAAGACCCCGCCATCACCCGTGAGCGCATGAGTCTCCAGAACGCGTGCATTCAATTGGACGAAGCGCAAAAATCGGCGGATACGCTGCACGCGCTGGGCCGGACTCGAAAAAAAGCAGGCGTGATCTTCCGTCAAGACCGGCCACACGGTCGAAATAAGGAGTTGGGGACAGAAAGCCGAGATGCAAAAGGCTGCACCCCTCCTACCCCCCGATCATTTTGCATAAATGTCAAAACAAAGGAGTTAGAAAATTTGCAATTCGTAATTGATTGATTCTAAAGGGTGCGGTTTTACGTTGTCGGGGGCTTGCATTCGCAGAACAGGGGCCCCTCAGGAAGAAAGCGGGAGCCAAGCTCCCGCACTCCACACAGAGTTTTATAAAAAGTCAATTATAGCGAGGGTTAGGGGAAAGTCAAGGAACACTTTGCGGAATTTTGCGGGCCGACTGCCGGAGATGTGCGAGCCATGACTCGCGGCAGGCCATTCCTTCGACGCTATGCTGCCCTCGACCCATTATTTGCCCAACAGGCTCTTCCAACGGACCCAGGCGTCGGCGCGGGCTTTCTTGTCGGCCTCCTTCGCGTCCGGGGCCTCTCCGGCCCGCATAAAGCCATGTACGGCTCCTTCGTACGTCACGGGGTCGTACGCCTTTCCGGCGGCCTTCATCTGGGCGACGGCATCGGGAATGGTGGCGCCAATGCGTGCGTCGTTTCCCGCATAAAAGCCGTAGACTGGAGCCTTGATACGCGCCATGGCGTCTTTATCCGGCGGCCCCCCATAGAAGACGAATGCAGCCGCCAAATCGGCGCGATTGGTCGCAAAGCGAAAGGTCTGGCTACCTCCCCAGCAGAAACCTCCAACGAAAAGT
>WNFJ01556769.1_pt8 | contig 11793 bp, 10 predicted proteins | sample 5400461 | NCBI WGS metagenome assembly WNFJ01 (sample SAMN13153349, study PRJNA577476) | soil metagenome | isolation source: 115 cm saprolite on Douglas fir-dominated hillslope | place: USA:California | collected 2013-09-17
CAGGCCGTGGAGCGATGTCTTTGGCCGTCTGACCACCCCGGTTCCGGGAGTGCAGTCCACCAAGTTCCCCAACTCTCCCACCGGCAACCTGGTTCCGGGAGATCCGGGAGTTCCGAGCACGATCTCTCCCACCCAGTACAACAACTTTGGACCTCGTATTGGCCTCGCCTGGGCGCCTTCGGGCGGTATCTGGGGCGAGAACAAAACCAGCATTCGTGCGGCTTACGGCGTCTACTACCTGGGCGCCGCGGATAACGGCAACTTCGGTATTATCGGAGACGCTCCCTGGGGCCTCTATTGGGCGTCGCCGCAACCGACGGAGTTCGCAAGCCCCTACATCACTCGCGCAAACGGAGTGACCCAGGGACAGCACTTCCCCTTTACCTTCCCATCAGGCCCAGGCCCGTTTCCGAATTTCCAGTTCGGATCGCTCATGCCTCTTTATGTGCCCGGGTACTACAACAAAAATAAAACTCAAATGGCCGAACACTACAACGTCTCCATCCAACGGCAACTTGACAAGTCGACTATCCTGACCGTGGGATATGTGGGTACTCAAGGCCACCATATTCAGCGTAGCGTAGATGTGCTCTGGGGGAATGCGGCGCTCTGCCAGTCGCTTGCGGGCTGCGGGCCGGGTGGCGAAGGTGGAGTCTACACGCAAGGCGGCCAAACCTACTACGGTGCCTTTACGGGCCTGATCGACAACCAGACCATCAGCCAGAACTACCACAATTCCAGTGGAGGTCCGGTGGTGGCTTTTGCCTCGGCGACTTACCTGCAGAACTCGGGCAACTCGAACTACAACTCACTACAGGTTTCTGCGGAGCGGCGCGCTCGCGACTTGACCTTCCTGGTGAGCTATACCTACGCCCATTCGTTGGATAGCTACTCTGCCAAGTATGACCCTCGCAATCCGTCTCGAGCTTACGGCCCTTCGACGTTCGACATGCGGCATAACCTGGTGCTGAGTTATAACTGGGATCTTCCGTTTGCGCGCCTGCTTGGCTCGCGCAGGATTACCACGGGGTGGCACATTACGGGCATCAGCCGCTTCAACAGCGGCACCCCGGTGAGTCTCCAGATCAATGGCGGCGATTTTGCGATCACCAACATCGGCCTCGACTATCCCACGCAAATCGGCCCCATCCAGAAGCTGAATCCGCGTGGACCGGGACATGCCTACTTCAACACGTCAGCCTTCGCCAGTGGCCTCAGTTGCGGCTACGAAGTCTGCGGCGTAACCGGAAGCGCGAAGCAGTATTCTTTCAGCGGGCCGGGAGCCATCACCACGGATGCGGGCATTGAGAAAGACACGAAGATCACCGAGGGCATGCAACTCAACATGCGCTTTGAGATGTTCAACGTCTTCAACCATGCTAACTTCCAAGGTGTGGTGGGCAATGCTAACAGCGGCCAGTTCGGGCAGGCCACCAGCACCGCACCGGCTCGTATCGGTCAGATAAGCGCGAAGTTCGTCTTCTAATCCAAGCCTGCTGCGCGCAATCGCTTCGGTCAACCTTCAGGGGATGCGAGCAATCGCATCCCCCTCTTTAGCTGTTAGGTTTTCGTTCAGAATTGCAGCGGTTCCACTGAGCGCCCGGTGAGAGATTCCTAGCCCTTCCACTGCGAACCGCGGATGACACTGCAGAAGTTCATGCGCTGGAACTTGGGATCCTTGTCCGCCAGTACATCTGCCTTTACATTGCCGAATGTCGTCTCAGGTTTGTGCTTGATGCCATTGAAAAAGGCCTGAATGATGTCCTCTTTAAAGTGCTCGGTGCGGGGATACGCAGCGACGATCGCTTCGCGATCAGCGTCGGAGAATTCCGAGTAGGCGATTCCGAGAACATCCATCTCGACACCGTTGGTCAATAGCGCAACCACCGGATGCTCCCGGCGTAGTGTGTAGTGCAATCGCTGTCCACACAGTATCGATCTCCGGTTGAGAGATATTGTGCTGGCGCAGGAACGCTCGCGCAGCGTTCGCACCATCCACTTCGAACCGATCCGACTTACTGCTATACCGTGGAGTCAATCCCATGTCATGGAACATCGCGCCAATGTAAAGCAGCTCGGCGTCGAACTTTAATCCCCGCCTTTTTCCTGCAAGCGAGCCAAAATAATACACACGAGTCGAGTGGTTGAACAGCAACGGAGACTCGGTGTCACGCACCAGCTCCGTAGCTTCTCGAGCAAGTTTACTGCCGGGGACCATCACCCCTGAGATCGAGGTTCCTTCTATTGTGTCTCTTGCTGCAATGGACATATTGAATCTCCTGTCAAAGCCTGGGTGCACGTTCTATTCCAAAAGCAGTTTAGCGAGCAGTGACCGCGTAGGACTCGCTATTTGTATTGTTCACTCGTTTCTTTCTCGTCAGCGCCTAAGAAATGGGCACATGTTCGTCTGTCGAACGGGTGACACCCTGGGTTCATCTGTCGAGGGAGTGACATGCAGATGACTCCTACCGTTCGAAGAAGAGTTTGTGGCGGAAACGTCGAGTGAGCGCCTGGCTCCGTGCTAGGGGGATAGTGAAGGAAGCCGCGATGTCAGGCGGCGGGAAGAATCCGCGACCTGAATGAACCCCTACCTCTTGATAGAGGAGCCTGAAAACCAGAGGAACTTAACTGGGGCGTCGCCCGAATTAATGTTCGAATGCGTCATGGACTGGTCTGGCCGTATCATGTAAGCCATTCCAGGACGCTGAACCCGCAACTCCGTACCGAGAAAGGCCAGGCTTGTTCCGTCAATGGCCGCCCAGATTTCTTCTTGACCGGGAACATGGGGATGGGGCTCACCCATGGTCATGGGATCGATCGTTACCGTGATCACGTCCCCAACGGTGGCCAGGCCGTCCGTTTTCGAGAAGAGATCTCTGACTACGTGCGCCCAGTGCCCGGAAGCGCCCGGGAGCGTGTAGGGAGATGCAGCCATTGGAGTTCTCACTGGAACCTGTCTCTCGTCTGTCACCAGCATCTGCTTTCCAGGTACGAAACCGGCGGGTGTGGGTTCGCTGATGAGATACATCTTGAGCTCTTCGTCACCTGTGTTCTTCATGACAAATTCGAGATCTGACGGCATGAATACAGCAATGTCCTTGTGCAGGCCGGCGGTCTTCCCGCCGGCTGCGATCTCTCCGGTGCCGGCAACAATGTAGAAAATGTTCTGCTCGTGCTCCAGCCGCGAAGGGGTCGTGGAATTGCCTGGCTGAAGGCGGACGTAGGCGAGGAAATTGGCCGCCTGAAGGAGCGCCCCTGGTTGTGGGGGCGCGAAGTTGTCTCCTCGAGTCAGAATATCCCGCAAGACCAGCAAACCATATGCGTGACGGGGCATCGAGTCGCGCCAGTCACCGATGAACATATCGATCCTTCTTTCCTGCACATCCTTCGTTGCCTGATACCTCACAGCTCCCGGACCGCTGAAGCTGTTTCCGCCTGCACTGGGCGTGGTCACCGGTGGCTTGGCAACTACCTGGGCACCCGACGGCAAGGGCGCAAAGACGAAGAGTGGTAATGCCAGGTATGCGAGATTCTTCGCGCATAGCAAAGACTTCATTCCGTATCTTCCACTCATGCTGTTTCCTCGATTCCCTATGCGAGTAGTCGCTTGCTTACTTCGAAGTAGCCCAGGCCAGCCCATCCGCACCCGGGCCCGCATCGATAAGTTGCTTTACCTTCCAATCCGAGAGACTGATGACTGCGACTTTTGCACTTTGGTCGCAGGAGACGTACGCCACCCGATTGTCCGGCGAAACGAGAACTTCCTGAGGCCTGACGGGAACGTCAATCGTCTGTGCCACTTTCAAAGTACCAAGATCCACCACGGCCACCTGGTGTATCAGCGGCAGAGCCAGGATCAGCCAACGGCCGTCAGACGTTGTCGCCGATCCGTAGCCCAAACCTGGCAGAGGTACCCAGGTCTTGATTTTGTTTGTAGCGGTATCAATCACCGCCAACTGGGGTTTTGTTACGTCGGAGGTAAAAACCAATTTGTCGTCGACCGAAAGCGAGATGCGTTGAACTTGGCCGGAGACTGGAATGATGGTGATGACTCGACGGGCATCGAGATCAAGAACAGATACAGTTCCAGGTCCCACGTTTGCCGTATAGGCACGGCGCCCGTCGCGAGTGATGGCGAACATATGCGACTGTTCCTGGCCGGTGGGAACCGTGCCGATAATTTTCAATGTGACAGGATCGATAATGCTGATCGAACGATCAAGCTCAGTGCTGACATACAACAGGCCGTTCTTGGGGCCGAACACTGGGAGGTGGGGCCGCACGCCTTTACCGAAATCAACGTTACCGATTACTTTCCGGGCAGCGAGGTCAATCACCACCATGTTTTGACCATCCGTCCCAGGTTGACCAACGCCGGAGTTCCCGTAGATCGGCACATAGGCAAATCGCCCGTCAGGGGATGCCGCTATTTCGTGTCCGGTGATGCCACCTTCCGCCACCTCGGCAATTTGCCGCCCGGCAACAGGGTCAATAATGCCCAGGCTGTTATCCCCCTTATTCGCCACCAGCAACATCCCACTCGTTGCTGGCTTAGGGGCTGACTGAGCCCACATGCAACCGAAAACCAACGCCATAACAGAAAGACTGAAAATAGATGGCAATGGACGCATAAGAAAACTCCGATCAGTTGCCTCGCCAGACCGACCTTTTGACGCAATCATAATATCATAAGTATTTAGACAGCTTCGGGCCGATTGTGTTCGCCGAACCCAGAGCAAGATCGCAGCGTCCTTCCAAATCGTTCCGCCTAATACTCACCGGTCACGACATTCAGCAGGGGCTCGTCACGCGCATAACGCTCCGCCTGTTCGCTAGCCAAGGTCAATAGGCGCCTCATGAACTTCTCACTATCTCCGGCTACATGCGGCGTTATGAGTAGATTGGGAGCTTTCCATAGGGGATGTCCGGGCGGCAATGGCTCCGGATCGGTCACGTCGAGCGCCGCACGGATCTTGTTTTCGTTCAGTGCTTGAAGCAGGGCTTCCGTGTCCACAATTCCGCCTCGCGACGCATTTACCAGGAGCGCCCCAGGTTTCATCTTCGCCAGGCGCTTGGCATTCAGCAAGTGTCGCGTCTCCGATGTTAGTGGTATTGTCAGGACCACAATGTCGGCGTGCCCCAGCAGTTCGTCCAGTTGGTTCACCGGTGCAACACCTTCCCGCGGACTACGCGCTACCCGCAAAAACTTCGCCCCGAACGGTGTAAGCCGCACTTCGATTGCTTTCCCGATGGATCCGTACCCAACGATCAGTACCGTTGCGTCGGCCACCTCATTCATCTGCGCTGGAGGGTTCTTGATTTTGGTCGGAGTAGGAGCGTCAATCTGGTGCGCCTGCTGTCCCACGGCCCATACTCCCAGGCTCTGCTGATGGATGAAGAATGGCAGGCATTTCTGCATCGCCAGAATTGAAGCCACAGCCCACTCTGCGGTGGGAATATCGTGTACGCCCCGGGCATCGCACAAGGTCACTTCTGGAGGGAAAATATGCCGTAGCGAATCCACGCCCGCCCATGGGAGCTGCACAACCTGTACCCCCTTCAAATAAGCCCACTGACGCTGCACTATTTTGGGAGGCAATGCTGGCACCCAGCAATCAATCTTCACTTCGCTCTGCGGCTTCTCGGCAATCCGCACCAACTGAACCTCCCTGGTAAACTCTTCCAGCAAAGCTTCGTCGATCGCGGCGTCTACTCCCACTCGCACTGTCATTTATCTCAACCCTCCGAAGAGTGCGAGCGCTTCATTGAATAGCCCGTTTGAGAGATCCCATCTAGCAATGTCCTATAATCAAGCCGTGCTCCAGTTTAAGACCGTCGATTCGAGCGTACGATTCGAAGCGATGGGTAGAGCAGTCACCGCCGAGTAGGAAAATATTGACGCGCAGCATATTTGTATTATCATATCAGCCATGAAAACACGTTTCTTACTATTGGCCTCCCCCCTACTTGCCGTCTCGCTGGCACTCGCCGCGGGCATTCCAGCCGGCGGCTTCGCCGGTACATGGACGGCGAACTTTGAAAAATCCAAATTCCCCGGGCCGCGACCCAAGATTGACATGTGCACGATTGACCCGGACGGCACGGTCACCGTCAACGAAACCAGTGCGGATGGCAAGAGTACCAGCTGGCACTACACGCCGGTAGAGGGACAGCCGGTACAGGTGATCGGCAGGGACAATGTGACAGTAACCGTCAGAAAAGTGAATGATCACACCAACGAGCACACCTGGAACATGAATGGCAGAGCTGCGAAGAGCAAGTCGGTTTTGTCGGAGGATGGTAAGACAACCACCTTCACCATGGATGGAACGGACAAAGATGGCAAGCCCTTCCACGAGATGGTTGTGTACGACAAGCAATAAGCGATGAGCCCGTGTGGGGCGGACACTCTTGTCCGCCGCCTTTGAAAGTGATCTTTTGGTTAGGATCTTTGGGTTACTCTGTTGTGGTCACAGAGGCGCGATTGGTTTGAATATCTAAAGTCAAATTCAAAAGGGGCGGACAAGAGTGTCCGCCCCACACAATCGATGTGTCTTACGGCAAGGCAAAGGCGATCACGGAGTCGCCTGCCGTAAGATCGTAATAACTCCCTCCGCTCGCGACTAGGACTACGTATTGCTTCCCGTTTTTACCCTCATAAGTCATCGGTACGGTGTACGATCCCGTGTCGAGTTTTGTCACCCACAGTTCCTTGCCAGTCGCCGCGTCGAATGCGCGGAAACGCTGGTCGTTCGTGGCCGCGATGAACAGCAGCCCTCCTGCAGTGGTGATCGAACCGCCAAAGTTGAGGGTTCCCGTGCCGTGAACGCCTTTCGCTTCCAATTCCTCGACGATTCCGAATGGCACTTTCCAGGCGACTTCCCCTGTATTCACATTGATCGCCCACAGCTGGCCCCAAGGCGGTTGCTGGCAGGGCCAAAACTTGTCGTTATTCCAGAACCGCGCATACATACCCCACGGGCTGGTTCGTTCATACGCGGGATCTGCGTGGTCAGCGGCTTTCACGATTTTCCCGACGTCGGCAATGTCCACAGTGTTTACGAACAGATATCCCAGTCCGGGGTGGAATGACATCCCGGGCCAGTTCGTGGTTCCGAGTGAACCGGGAAACACGATAGTCAATCTAGGACCATAGTGGATATAGGGGCCTCCGCTCTTCATCCCGCCCTCTGTGGCTAGAAGGTCGGTGCAGAATTTTTTCTGCTCCGGGGTGACGGTGGCAATTTCATCCGGGTTGAAGCCATGGCGTCCCAACGGTGGAGGCTTGAGGGGGAAGGGTTGCGTGGGCCAGCCCGCTTCACCAGGGACCTCGCTCGCAGGGACTGGCCGTTCCTCAACTCCGTAAATGGGATTGCCATTGCGCCGGTCGAGGATAAATAAAAGGCCGTTCTTGGAAGTGATTCCGACTGCAGGAATTTTTTTGTCCCCTTGAACAACGTCCATCAGCACCGGAGCCGACTCCAGGTCGTAATCCCAGGTGTCGTGGTGAACAACTTGGAAATACCAAGCGAGGGTGCCGGTGTCCGCATTGAGCGCAACCAGCGAGTTGCCGAACAAATTTTTCCCCTTCCGGTCGGCGCCGTAAAAGTCAAAAGCTGGCGAGCCGAGGGGAATAAATATTAACCCTCTTTCGAGGTCGACGCTCGTGAGCCCCCAGATATTCGTTCCGGAGCGGTTTTTCCAGCTATTGCCCTCCCAGCTGTCGTTGCCTACTTCACCGGGGTGAGGTACTGAGTGGAATCGCCACGCCAGCTTCCCGGTATGCACGTCCCATGCTCGCGGGTCGCCCGAGGCGCCAGTGCCCGGCGACTCTTGAATCTGTCCTCCGACGATCGCCAAATCTTTATAAATGGTGACCGGGGAGGTCACATTAAATTGAGCGTTGGGAAACCCATTCAGCACGTCGGTTTTTATGTCTACCGCGCCATCAACACCGAAACCTGCTGTGGGCTTTGCGGTTTCGGCATTCAAGGACACCAAGCGTCCGTCGCTTGTGCCAAACAGAATAGAGGGAGGAGTTTTCGTATCACCATGCCAATAGGCCACGCCACGCCCGGCGGGCCGCCCATGATCCAGCTTGTAAGACCACAGCTCCTGGCCGGTCTCGGGATCGAGGGCGATCACGGTGCCGTATGGAGTTGGGATGTACAGCTTGCCCCTGACCACGATTGGTGTGGCCTGGGAGGTATGCCTTCCGCCGCCTCTGCTGGCAGCTCCTGCCGACAGCGGTCGGGGCCCCTCTTTCTTCATGTGATAGGTCCACACCCGAACCAGATTTTGAACGTTTTGCGTGTTGATCTGGTTCAGAGGCGAATATCGCGTGCTCGATTCGTCATGGCCGAACATCGGCCAATCGGACTGGCACCACAGGGGTAGAACTGGCCCAATGAAAAAACAGAGGATGGCAGAAAGTATGCCGAGCCTCACGTTATGTTGTCGCGCGGTGACAGGTTTTCTTTTCTTTGAGGATCGCTTCCGCCTGGTCTGCATTTTCATTTCTAGGGCTCACTCCATCTTTTTGCGGGCGTCCTCGAATATGCGTTGAGCGCGCGAGGGATTAAATACGCCACAAGAACAGAATCTTGCCATATAGGTCGCGGCTTGCTTCGGAGTACGGCGACCTTCCTTCACCCAGTCGATCATCTTCTTGGCCAGGCTCGCCGATACCATGCCGTGGCCGCACATCGTCGTCAGTTTGAGCAGCTGGGAATTGGGCAGCTTCTCTGTCGCCCCTTCAAAGCCCAGCGAGTAGCCGATGCTGTGGCGAGTAACTCCGGCGAAGCGGCAACATTGCTCGGCACCCTCGATGGAAGCTGAAACGTTCACAGACAAGCCAAGATTTGCCGCGGCTGCGACCTTAAGGAACGCCTCGGCGGCGGCAAGATTATCGAAAATAGCGACCACCGAGGCTGGCTCATTAATGCCGTCGATCACTGCACGGAAGTCTGGCGTGATATCGCGTTTCCAATGCGATAAAGGACCCAGATTGCGCGAAGGCCGCAAAGAGCCACCGTGGACCGGATCACCGATGTTCACCGGATTGAATGGCAGCGCCATCTCGAGAAACTTCTTCAGCTTAGGCACGCTGTCCAAGTCATTCTTGCCCTTGCTGGGAGTGGCGAACACGATATAGTCGTCGTGAAAACTCTCAGAATCGCCGTAACGATGGAGTGTATTGGTCATCGAATTTCGCCGGCGGGCTGCTCCTCTTTGGTCTCCGCTGAATTCGTAATTCTGCCCAACCCTGTATTCGTCTTGGCCCGTTCTAACTTGTATCCCAGCCGCTTTAAAATAGGTGCTAAGACGTTCTCATTGCCGTCTTTGTCGCAGCGCGTGCCGGCGCCGAGAGCGATGACGGTATCGATCTCCTTCTCTACCTGGCGCACCAGCGCGATGATTTCCTCCGTCCGCTCCACCTTCACTTTTATCTCGACAATGGCCGAGAGAACTTTCTCCTCGAGCACGTCTTCACGCAAGGTGCCGGTTGAAACGTCGCTCATGAGCAAAGTGAAAGGGTTTTTTTTCTCAAAGGCCACGCCGGCCTGCGCCAGCGCCCTCGTCATCTTCTGGATGTCGCGTATCCAAACTCCGACGCCGGGCCTGCCGAATTCGATGGTGAATCCGACTTCACCCCAACCCACTCGGCCGGTCACGTCGTTGGTCTTAACCTCTTCGGTGCCACGACCCTGTACGCCCGTAGATTCATGAGTGGCGCGCGGATCCGAAAACGCACGCCGTATCACTCTCGGCCATTGCAGATTCTCGGGTTCGAACGCGGAGGTGGGACAGACGTCGGGCTCGGGATCGAAGCGCACGCGGCCGAGCTGCAACAGCTTGCGAATCATCCGGACAAACGGGGGATTCAGGTGTTCCGTGCTCAAGCCGTTGTAGCAGGCGTAGCACTCCACGCATTCATCCCGGTTCACTGTGGCGCGGTTGATTACGGGATCGACGTAGATCGCTCCCATCGGGCAGACGTAGGTGCAGTTCCCGCAGGCGACACATTTATTAGGATTGATCTTCATGTTTTGAATCGCTGCCCAATTGGGAACAAGAGGAGTAATATATGCATATCATATCATAATTATAAATCGTGGCTCGCGACTCGAAACCTGCTTTCTACATTGACCACAATTTTTAGAGACACGAACCCATACAGCCTGACGCTACTCGACAGCAAAACTGTTGATGTTTCGTCGTAGAAGATGAGGCGCTCATTTTCCGGTGTAGCTGACACGCCAAATCGAGCCCGAGCCATCGTCACTCACCAGCATTGAACCATCCGGCGCAACGGTGACGCCTACCGGTCGTCCCCAGACGTTTTCATCATCAACAACGAACCCTGTGAGAAAATCCTCGTACTCGCCGTTTGCGTGTCCTGTCTGATGGAGAGGAACGCGAATGACTTCATATCCGGCGCGGGGTGATCGGTTCCAGGAGCCGTGCTCGGCCGCGAAGATGTCCCCCTGATACTCCGCCGGGAATTGTTTGCTATCGTAGAAAGTCATTTGCAGCGATGCATTATGCGGCTGGAGTATCACGTCTGGCGTAATGACTTTCTCCTTCAATTCAGGATGTTGCCCCGGAAGGCGTGGATCCTGGTGGCCGCCCATGTACCACCACGGCCAACCATAGAAGCCCCCCTCCTGCACGTGTGTGATGTAGTCGGGCACAAGATCATTGCCTAAGCCATCGCGTTCGTTCACTGAGCACCACAACTCGCCAGTCTTCGGACTTACGGCAAGACCTACGGCATTGCGGATGCCGGAGGCGTAGACGCGCAACCCGGAACCGTCGGGATTATATTCGAGGATGTCGGCCCGATTCTTTTCCGCAGGTGTGTCGTCGACATTCTGCTCCGCTCCGACTGAAACAAACATCTTCTTACCGTCAGGAGAAAACTGGATGTCTCTCGAACGGTGATGGCCTCCGCTGGGCAGATCAGCCAAATGTTGCGGCGGGCCAGTGCTGGTCAGATCGCTGCTGTGATACTGAAAGCGTACCACCGAGTCCATGTTGGCGACGTACACCCACTGGGGATAGAACGCGATACCAAACGGAATGTTCAGGCCGGTGGCAAAGACCTGCACTTGCTCAGGTCTGCCCTCGGCGGTGATTCCACGGAACACCTTGATGTCGCCGCCATTGGTTTCGGCCACGAAAATATCGCCGTTGGGAGCGGTGCGCATCAATCGCGGATTGTTGAGCCCGGTCGCATACAGCTCTACTTTGAATCCATCAGGCGCCTTCGGCCAGGCATTCTCAGGGCGGGCAACGATCTTGGGGCCATTCGTAGCCGATTGTGTGGCATACGGTGCGGGTAGATCCTTCAACGTGATGTGGCGAATGGTCCCCGGCTTCTCAAAACGATAGTCCGTAAACGGTGCGGTGGGTGGTGGCGCATTCGATTTTGCAACCGCGGCCCGGGCAACAGAGCCAGCCTGTGGAACGCCCACCGGCTGCGCGCCATTTAGCGACTTGATATAAGTGATAACCTGCCACCGTTGTTGGTTCGGCAGGCCAGCCCAGGATGGCATACCGTTATCCGCATCGCCGCGGGTGATGTACCAGAAGATTGCGCCGTCAGGCGCTTTCTGCGCAGCTCCGTGCGCTAGTGGAGGTACATTGCCGGAACCCACGCCACCGACCCCGTGGCAACTACCACAGTTGCGCCCGTAGATTTTCTTTCCCGCCTGGACTGCTTGTGGCTGCCCTGAGTAAGGGTTCTTAACTGTTTGGGCCGACGCTGGCGCATTGTGGAATGAGACGCTT
>WNFJ01611891.1_pt1 | contig 11793 bp, 10 predicted proteins | sample 5400461 | NCBI WGS metagenome assembly WNFJ01 (sample SAMN13153349, study PRJNA577476) | soil metagenome | isolation source: 115 cm saprolite on Douglas fir-dominated hillslope | place: USA:California | collected 2013-09-17
CTATGTACTGAAGCTCGCGGGACTGGTACGCGACCGTCCGCAGGGACGCTCGGTGCACTACAGCGCCGAGCCGCAAGGCCTGGCCACACTCATCGACTGGTCGAATTTCTACGCCGCCTTCTGGCGCAACCGGTTTGAGCGCCTCCGGGACTTGTTGAACAGGATGGACCAATGAACAAGCTCAGCGCCGACACGCGTTGCGTAATCATCGAACGGGACATGCCGCATCCGCCAGAAAAGATCTGGCGCGACTTCCAGGCGATCGTGGGCCACAGGTTCAATTTCCATGCGACACCCAGCCGCACTGGAACGGTGTGACGGACTGTCAGGTTCTGCCTGCTGGTGGGCCCGATCGAAGCCATCGACGCGACCCCGGTCGTCGATATCAAACCAGTGCTATCCGGCCACCAGGATTTCTAACATCGCGAGAGCGATCCCGCCGAACGAGGTGAACACCCGGCCGCGGGCTTGCCGGTCAGGGCCGGGTAGGATCGAGAGCGCGCACGGTCGCCTCGACCCACGCCTGGATCTCCTCGTTGATCTCGCGCACCTCGCGACCGGCAGTCGCGACTGGCGTGCCGATGACCACGCGCACGGTCCCCGGCTTCTTCATCACAGAACCCGGCGTTGTGCGCGACCGGCACGATGAGCCTGCCCGTCTCAATAGCGAGCAGTGTGCCGCTCACGCCGTAGCGGCGCGTCTCACCGGCGGCCATGCGCGTGCCCTCCGGAAAAATCATGACCCAGTCGCCCTCGTCCAGTCGCTGCTTGCCCTGCTCGATGACCTGAGCCACCGCGGAGTGTCCCGCCTTGCGATCGATGGCGATCGCGTGCATCTGGCGGACCGCGAGGCCCACCATTGGAATCCACAGCAGCTCGCGCTTGAGCACCCAGACCTGGCGCGGGAACACCACCATCATGGCCATGGTCTCCCACGACGAGGAGTGCTTCCACAGGGCCACGTGACAGCCCGCGGGAAGCGCGGCGCCCTCGATGCGGTAGTCGAGCCCGCAGCTCCACTTGAGCACCCACAGGACGCTCGCGCCGTAAGCGCGCGCCAGCGCGAAGCGCCGCGGGAAGGGCCGGAACGCGCAGATGATCACGAACGGGATGGCGTAGAGAAACGTCCACGCGAACAGGAAACCAGTGAAGAACAGCGAGCCGATGAGCTGCACGAGCGGCCCCCGCACGCGGCCGGCGGCGGCAGCGCTTGGCGGCGCGCGGCTCAACCCGGCAGTCGCGACAGGTCCGCGACCCCCGCGAACAGCCCCTGCAGCTGGGCGAGGAGACTCAGGCGATTCGCGCGCAGCTGCGGATTCTCGTCCATGACCATCACCTGATCGAAGAAGGCATCGACCGCCGGGCGCAGCTGCGCGAGCCGGCCGAGCGCGCCGGCGTATTCATGCTGCGCGGTGGCGGTGGCGACCGCATCGCGCAGTGCGCGCATGGAATCGAACAGCCGCACTTCCGCGCTCTCGCGCAGCTGCCGCACGTCGACCTCGGCCGGCGGAGTCATGTTGGCCTTGCGTAGGATGTTGGCGATGCGCTTGTTGGCGGCGGTGAGGCTGGCGGACTCGGGCAGCCCGAGGAAGGTGCTGAGCGCCTTCAGGCGCGCATCGAAGTCCAGCGGCGAGGCGGGCCGTGCCGCCAGCACCGCATCGAACATCTCGGTGGTCACGGCGGCCTGGCCGGGGAGCGGTGGCGCGCCCGCGCTATCCAGGTAGTACGCGCGCAGCCGCTCCATGAGGAAGTCGTAGATCTCGCTGGCGGTCGAGTCCGCCGGCGCGGCCGTTGCGGTCGTGGCGGCGCGGGCGCGGAGGCGCTCGATGTCGGCCCGCACGCCGGAGAGCGCCAGGTCGATGTACCGCCTGAGATCCAGGTCGAGTGCCTTCTCGATCAGGATGCGTTGCACGCCCAGCGCCGCGCGGCGCAGTCCGAAGGGATCCTTGGTTCCGGTGGGCTTCTCGCCGATCGCGAAGATGCCGGCGAGGGAGTCGAGCTTGTCCGCGATGGCGACCACGAGGCCGGCGCGCGTGGCGGGCAGCTGATCGCCGGCCGCGCGCGGCAGGTAGTGCTCGCGAATGGCCGCGGCCACCTCATGCGGCTCACCGTCCGCCTGCGCGTAGTAGGTACCCATGATGCCCTGCAGGTCGGGAAACTCGCCCACCATGGCGGTGAGCAGATCGCACTTGCACAGCTCCGCGGCGCGCACGGCGTGCTCGCGCGAGCCCCCGGCCGCCACGGCGATCTCGCCGGCGAGCGCGCTCACGCGGCGCGTCTTGTCGCCGAGCGATCCAAGTTTCGCCTGGAAGGTCACCGCATCGAGCGCCGCGCGGCGCGCGCCGAGCGGTTGCCTGCGGTCCTGCTCCCAGAAAAAGGCGGCATCGGCGAGGCGCGGCCGGACCACGCGCTCATTGCCCGCGCGCACCGTGGCCGGCTCGCGGCTCTCGATGTTGCTGACGGCGATGAAGGCGGGCAGCAGTCGTTCCCGCGCATCCTCCACCGGGAAGTAGCGTTGGTGGTCCTCGAGAGTGGAGATCAGCACCTCGCGCGGCAGCGACAGGAAGCGCTCCTCGAAGCGCCCGGTGAGTGCCACCGGCCACTCCACCAGCGCGGTCACCTCCTCGAGCAACGCCTCGGTGATGCGCGCACGCCCCGGCACCTCGGCCGCCGCCGCCGCGACCTGCGCGCGGATGCGCTCGCGCCGCGCGGCGAAGTCGGCCAACACGTGCCCGCGCTCGCGCAGCGTGCGCTCGTAGGATCCGGGGCTCGCGATGCGGATCGGCCGCGGGGCGTGAAAACGATGGCCACGCGTGAGCTGGCCCGCGGGGGTGTCGAGGAGCGTGGCGGGCACCACGTCCCTGCCGTACAACATCACCACCCAGTGCACTGGGCGCACGAACAGGGCGTTGCCGGCGCCCCAGTGCATGCGGCGCGGAATCGGCAGCGCATCGAGCGCGGCCTGTATGAGCCCCGGGAGCAACGCCACCGCGCGCTCGCCGGCCCGGGTACCCAGGAAGAACAGGAACGTCCCCTTGCCTTCATCGAGGCGCTGCAGCGCCTCGACGCGCGTGCCGCAACTCTCGGCGAACGCGAGCGCCGCACGCATCGGTTGGCCTGCGGCATCGAACGCCGCGTTCAGCGGCGGTCCGCGGCGCTTCAAGTGCTGCTCAGGCTGCTGGGCGGCGAGGCGCTTCACCCACACCGCGAGCCGCCGCGGCGTGGCAAAGCCCACGAGCTCACCGTGCGCCAGGCCCGCCTTCTCGAGCCCTGCGGCGAGGCTTGCCACGAGGGCCTGCTGCAAGCCGAGCAGGGCCCTCGGCGGCAGCTCCTCGGTGCCGATTTCAAGGAGGAAATCGCGCCGCTCGGCCTTCATGCCGCGGCTCCAGCCGCGGCGGCCTCGGCGGGCGGTACCGGCTTCAGCAGCGGGAAACCGAGCGCCGCGCGACTCTCCAGATACGCCTTCGCCACCGCGCTCGCGAGCGTGCGCACGCGCAGGATGTAGCGCTGGCGCTCGGTCACGGAAATGGCGCGCCGCGCATCCAACAGGTTGAACGTGTGCGAGGCTTTGAGCACCTGCTCATACGCGGGCAGCGCGAGTCCTGCCGCGAGCAGCCCCAGGCAGGCCCGCTCGTGATCTTCGAAATGCTGCAGCAGCATCGGCACGTCGGCGTGCTCGAAGTTGTAGGCGGACTGCTCGACCTCGTTTTGATGGAACACGTCGCCATAGGTCACGCGTCCGTTAGGTGCCTCGCTCCACAGGATGTCGTAGATACTCTCGACACCCTGCAGGTACATAGCGAGCCGCTCGAGTCCGTAGGTGATCTCGCCGGTCACGGGCCGGCAGTCGAGGCCGCCGACCTGCTGGAAGTAGGTGAACTGCGTGATTTCCATGCCGTTCAGCCACACTTCCCACCCCAGGCCCCAGGCGCCGAGCGTGGGCGACTCCCAGTTGTCCTCGACGAAGCGCACGTCGTGCACCAGGGGGTCTAACCCGAGCGCGGCCAGGCTCCCCAGGTATAGATCCAGGATCGGCAGCGGCGAGGGTTTGATCACCACCTGGTACTGGTAGTAGTGCTGCAGGCGGAACGGATTCTCGCCGTAGCGCCCGTCGGTCGGCCGGCGCGAGGGCTGCACGTACGCGGCGCGCCACGGCTCAGGTCCCACCGCGCGCAGGAAGGTCGCGGTGTGAAACGTGCCGGCGCCGACTTCCATGTCGTAAGGCTGAAGGATGATGCACCCCTGCTCCGACCAGTAGTGCTGCAGGGTGAAGATCAGCTCCTGGAACGTGGGCGGCGCGCGGCCGATTTTCATGGAGGGACTTTCTGACCCCAAAGAGCGCGCGAGTATACGGCGCACACCGTGCAACGGTCCGCCCCGGGGCCGCGGCTGGGCTCGCCGCTCTTTGCGCCCGCACCAAAAACGCGCGTGCCCAGGTCTCCGTCATCCGAAATTCGGGACGCCGCTCCCAGACGCACACCAATGGTGCAATAATCCGTAGCCCACGCACCAATATAGTGCAAAGAGTGTTCGAATTGCTCTCTAACTGCTTGATTTGCTGTGTCTGCAGCCTGGCACGGACCCTGCAATGTCACACCGTTCCGCCAGCCTCGCACAACAGCCCCTTTGAATCTCGGCGGCGAGCTCTAGCCCTTTCCCGGAGGCGATATGACACCCAGTGACGTACTGAAACTCGTAAAAGAAAAACAAGCGAAGTTCGCGGACCTGCGCTTCACCGACACGCGCGGCAAGGAGCAGCACGTGACCATTCCGGCGCGGCTCGTGGACGAGGACTTCTTCCGCGACGGCAAGATGTTCGACGGCTCCTCCATCGCCGGATGGAAGGGCATCAACGAGTCGGACATGATCCTGATGCCCGACGCCAGCACCGCAGTCATCGATCCGTTTTTCGAAGCGACGACGGTCGACCTGCGCTGCGATGTGATCGAACCGACGACCATGCAGGGCTACGAGCGCGACCCGCGCTCACTGGCGAAACGCGCCGAGGCGTATCTGAAGTCGACCGGCATCGCCGACCACGCACTCTTCGGGCCGGAGAACGAGTTCTTCATTTTCGACAGCGTGCGCTTCGGCAACGAGATGCGCGGCTGCTTCTATTCGATCGACTCGGTGGAGGGTGCGTGGAACTCGCCCACTGAGTACCAGGACGGCAACAAGGGTCACCGCCCCGGCATCAAGGGCGGCTACTTTCCCGTGCCGCCGGTGGATGCCTACCAGGACATCCGCTCGGCGATGTGTCTCGCCTGCGAGGAGATGGGGCTCAAGGTCGAGGTGCATCACCACGAAGTCGCCACCGCCGGCCAGGCCGAGATCGGCATCGGCGCGGGCACGCTGGTGCAGAAGGCCGACCAGGTGCAGATCCTCAAGTATGCCTTACAGAACGTGGCGCACGGCTACGGCAAGACCGTAACCTTTATGCCGAAACCCTTGGTCGGCGACAACGGCAGCGGCATGCACGTGCACCAGTCGCTGCAGAAGGAGGGCAAGGCACTGTTCGCCGGCGACAAGTACGGCGGATTGTCGGATGTCGCGCTCTATTACATCGGCGGCATCATCAAGCACGCTCGGGCACTGAACGCCTTCACCAACGCCGGCACCAACAGCTACAAGCGCCTGGTGCCCGGCTTCGAGGCGCCGGTGCTGCTGGCCTACTCGGCGCGCAACCGCTCCGCCTCGATCCGCATTCCGTGGGTGTCGAACCCTAAGGCGCGGCGCATCGAAGTGCGCTTCCCGGACGCGAGCGCCAACCCCTACTTCGCCTTTGCGGCCATGATGATGGCGGGGCTCGACGGCATCCAGAACAAGATCCATCCCGGCGACCCGGCTGACAAGGATCTCTACGATCTCGAGCCCGAGGAGGCGAAGCACATTCCCACCGTGTGCCACTCGCTCGACATGGCGCTCGAGTACCTCGAGCGGGATCGGGAGTTCCTCACCCGCGGCGGTGTGTTCACCAACGATGTCATCGACGCGTACACGAATCTCAAGCTCCAGGAGGTCACGAAGTTCCGCATGTCGACGCACCCGGTGGAGCTGGAGCTGTACTACAGCTGCTGATGGCGATGAGGCGACCGCATTCCTCGCTCGCTCGCGTCACGCACGGCCCCGGCTGGGGCGGGCGTGCCGGCGCGAAGGGGACAGGGGCGCGGGTAGCGGCGTTCACTGGACGCTGCTACCCGCTTTTGTCCCGGGCGCCACGGCGGGATATGCTGCCTTGTCATGCGCAGACGCCTCTTTACCTTAACGTCGCTCGTGTGCTCGCTGGCGGTTGCCGCCACGGTGTACAAGTGGGTCGACGAAAAAGGAGTGGTTCACTACAGCGACCAGCCGCACCCGAACGCGCAGAAAGTAAACGTGCAGGCGCCGCAGACCTACAAGGAGACGCCGCTCGCTGCGCCCGGTGCCGCGCCTGCGCCGGCCGCCGCCACGCAGCCAGCGCCGTACCAGGGCTGCGCGATCGCGCAGCCGGCGGACGACCAGACGTTTACCAACGTCGACGCGCTCACGGTCATCGTGCGGACCGATCCGGCCCTGCGGCCCGGCGACCGGATCTTCCTCACACTCGACGGGCAACCCCTCAATGGCGGCGCGGCGACCGGCAACCAGTTCACCCTCTCACCGGTGGATCGCGGCACGCACACGCTGCAGGCGGTGGTGCGCAACAGCGAAGGCGGGCTCATGTGCCAGACCCCGGGCGTGACGTACAACGTGCACCAGGCCTCGGTTCAGAATCCGGCCAACCCCCTCCATCACTGAGCCGCGCGCCCGCGGTGGCCGCCGCGCGTAGCGCGGCACGGGAGCGCCGTGGCCGTTGAGCGCGCGAGCCCGTCTGCGCTCTCGCACTTCGATCCGGCGGATCTGCTCGATGCGCTGTCCACGGGCATCATCATGCTCGATGCGCAGCTGTGTCCGGTCTACGCCAACGTCGCCGCCCAGGACCTGCTCGCGTTCAGCCTCAACATGGCGCGCGGGCGCCCGTTCGCCGATTTTCTCCACGACGCCGAAGGGTTGTGCCGCATCCTGCGGCGCGCGCTCGAGACCGGCGAAGGCATCGCCGACCGTGAGCTCGCCGTGCGACCCGCCGCCGCGCCGCGCGAGGTGCGCACGCTCGATGTCACCATCACGCCGCTCACCGGTCTCACCGGGACTCATCTGCTGCTCGAGCTCGCCGACACCACGCAGCGCCAGCGCATCACGCGCGAGAACGACCTGCTCGCGCGCCTCGACGGCAGCCGCCTGATGGTGCAGCAGCTCGCCCACGAGATCAAAAACCCGCTCGGCGGGCTGCGCGGCGCGGCGCAGCTGCTGGAGCGCGAGCTGCCGGCGGCGGAGCTCAAGGAATACACTCAGGTCATCATCGCTGAAGCCGACCGCCTCACCGCACTGGTCGACTCCATGTCGGGACCCAGCCGCGCGCCGAGCAAGAGCGAGCTCAACGTTCACGAGATCTGTGAGCACGTCTATCACCTGCTGCGCGCCGAAGCGCCGGGCGGCATCGTGATCGAGCGCGACTACGACCCGAGCCTGCCGAACGCGATGCTCGATCGCCATCAGCTCATCCAGGCGCTGCTCAACGTCGCGCGCAACGCCCTGCAGGCGCAGGGCGACTTGGGGCGCATCGTGCTACGCACCCGCGCGCGCTCCAACGTCAGCATTGGTTCGGCGCTGCACCGCCTGGTGGCGAGCGTGCAGGTCGAGGACAACGGTCCGGGTGTGCCCGGGCACCTGCGCTCCTCAATTTTCTACCCGCTGGTGACCGGGCGCGCCAACGGCACGGGCCTGGGGCTTGCGGTCGCCCAGGACCTGGTGACACGCAACGGCGGCATCATCGAATTCGAAAGCGAGCTGGGGCGCACGGTGTTCACGCTGCTGCTGCCCCTCGGGGAGGACACATGAGCGGCACTGCACTGCGGGTCTGGCTGGTCGATGACGACGCCTCCATTCGTTGGGTGCTGGAGCGCGCGCTGCGCAGCGACGGCATGGCGCCGCGGGCGTTCGAGGCGGCGGAACCGGCGCTGGACGCGCTGCGGCGCGAATCCCCGGACGTGCTGATCACCGACATCCGCATGCCAGGCGCCTCGGGGCTGGAGCTGCTGCGCCGCATCCGCGACGCGCGGCCGGCGCTGCCGGTCATCGTCATGACGGCGCACTCCGATCTGGGCAACGCGGTGTCCGCCTACGAGGGCGGCGCGTTCGAATACCTGCCCAAACCCTTCGACATCGACCAGGCGGTGGCCCTGGTGCGGCGCGCCGCCAGCGCCAGCCAGCAGCCCGGCGGCGAGCTCACCGGCGCGCCGCGCATTCCGGAGCTGCTGGGACGGGCGCCGGCCATGCAACAGGTGTTTCGCGCCATCGGACGCCTGGCGCGCTCGAGCGTCACCGTGCTCATCACCGGGGACATCACCGGGGAGTCCGGTACCGGCAAGGAGCTCGTCGCCCGCGCGCTGCACGAGCACAGCCCGCGCGCCGCCCGACCCTTCATCGCGCTCAACACCGCGGCGATTCCGGCGGACCTTCTCGAGTCGGAGCTGTTCGGGCACGAGCGCGGCGCGTTCACCGGAGCGGACGCGCAACGCCGCGGGCGCTTCGAGCAGGCCGATGGCGGGACTCTGTTCCTGGACGAGATCAGCGACATGTCGCTGCCGCTGCAGACCCGCCTGCTGCGGGTGCTCGCCGAGGGCGAGTTCTACCGGGTCGGGGGCCAGACGCCGATCCGCGTCGACGTGCGCGTCATCGCCGCGAGCCACCAGAACCTGCAGGAGCGGGTGACGCGCGGCCTGTTCCGCGAGGACCTGTATCACCGCCTGAACGTCATACGCATCGAGCTGCCGCCGCTGCGTGCCCGCGCGGAGGACATCCCGGACCTGCTGAGCTATTACCTGGTGGTGAGCGCCCACGAACTGGGCGTGGATCCGAAGTCCCTCGCCCCCGACGCCCTCGGCCGGCTCGCCGCCTACGACTGGCCGGGCAACGTGCGCGAGCTCGTGAATCTGTGCCGGCGGCTGTCGGTGCTGGCGCCGGGAAGCGAAGTGCACCTCGCCGACCTGCCGCCGGAGGTCGCCGCCTTATCGACGGAAGCCGTAGCGCAAGCGGACTGGGCCACGGCGCTCGGCCGCTGGGCCGAGCGGCACGCGCTCGCGGGTGAGCCGCCGCTGCTGGATACCGCGCAGCCACAGTTCGAGCGCGTGCTCATCCGTGCCGCCCTCAAGCGCACGCAGGGGCATCGCCAGGAGGCTGCCCGGCTGCTCGGGTGGGGGCGCAACACCCTCACCCGCAAGCTCAGGGATCTCGGCATGACTGGCGCCGACGAGGGCGACGAATAGTCGCACGCCACGGAACCCGGTAAGGTTCGCGGCCAGCCGTGAACCTGGGGGAGGGATCGGATGTCGGGCTGGCGCGAGCTATGGCACGTCGCTTTTCTGGGCAATGAGCTCGGCGCCTGGACGCTCGCCTTCGTCACTCTCCTCGTCACTCTCACGGTGCTGCCGCTGGCCAAGCGCTTCATCAGCGTTCGCCGCCGGCGACTCATGGGCCCCCGGGCCGCCGCGGGTGCACTTGGCCATCGACCTCGTGGCGCACCTGGTCGAGCGCACCAACGCGGTGTTCCTGTGGGCGGTGGCAGTGTGGCTCGGCTCCCGCTACCTGAGCCTTGCGCCACGCATCGAGCGCTGGCTGACCATCGCGCTGGTGCTGCTGTTCTGGATGCAGGCGGCGCTGTGGGCCCTGGCGGCCGTGCGCTACGGCATCGACGTGCGCCGCAAGCGCTCCACCGGACCGGACACGCTGCTCAAGAGCTCGATGGAAGTGATCCTGTTCGCGGCGGGACTGGTGATCTGGGGAGTCGCGCTGCTGCTGGCCCTCGGCAACCTCGGCGTGCAGATCGAGCCGCTGATCGCCGGCCTCGGCATCGGCGGCATCGCCCTCGCCCTCGCCGTGCAGACCGTGCTTGGGGACTTGCTCGCCTCGCTCTCGATCGCGCTCGACAAGCCCTTCGGCCTCGGCGATTTCCTCAGCGTCGATGACTGCCTGGGGACGGTGGAGCACATCGGCGTGAAGAGCACGCGCCTGCGCAGCCTCTCGGGCGAGCAGATCATCATGTCGAACGGCGACATCCTCAAGGCGCGAATGCGCAACTTCGGCCGTATGGCCGAGCGGCGCGCGCTGTTCCAGCTGGCGGTGCACTACGAGACGCCGGTGGCGGCTCTGGCGGCGGTGCCGCGCGCCGTACGCGAGATCATCGAGGCGACCCCCGATACCCGCTTCGACCGCTGTCACCTGCTCAGCTGCGGCGGAGCGGCCCCGCAGTTCGAGGTCGTCTACTTCGTGACCCGTCCGGACTTCAAGGTCTATGCCGACGCCCAGCAGAGCATCAACCTGCGCATCCTGGAGCGCTTCCGCGCCATGGAGGTGAAGTTCGCCGCCGCCATGCCGACGCCGGTGCGCCTGTACACCGCGGACGCGCCCCCGCAGCACGACGCCAGCGGTCAGCAGCGCCTGCTGTAGAGCCCGCTCGCGGGGAAAGGCGGAAGGCAAACAGGCCGGCGCGGTGGGCTGGCGGCCTCAGCCCGAGAGCGCGCAGTCCTGCGTGTCGCTCGCGGTGCGCAGCGTGCCGACGAGCTCGGTCACGTTGCCGAAGCCGTGTGCGCGCAGGTACGCGGCGATTCCCTCGTTGATGGTCTTGCAGATCATGGGGTCGTAGAACAGCGCCGTACCGATGCCGACCGCGGAGGCGCCGGCGATGATGAACTCCAGCGCATCGTTGACGGTGGTGAGGCCACCCTGCCCGATGATCGGGATGCCGTGGGGGCGCGCCACCTCGTACACCTGATGCACCTTGAGGAGCGCGATCGGCTTGATCGCAGGTCCCGAGAGGCCCCCCTGCACGTTACCGATCACCGGGCGGCGCGCCTGCACATCGATCGCCATGCCCATGATGGTGTTGATCACCGCCAGAGCGTCGGAGCCTGCCTCGATGCAGCGGCGCGCGTTCTCGCGGATGTCGGTCTGGTTGGGTGAGAGCTTGGTGATGAGGGGCTTTTTCGTCACGCGGCGGCACGCGGCCACCACCTGCGCGGACATGTCGGGGTAGTTGCCGAAGGCGACGCCGCCCTCCTTGACGTTCGGGCAGGAAATGTTGATCTCGATGGCATCGATGGGCGACTCATCGAAACGCCGCGTGACCTCGACGTACTCCTCCAGTGTCGAGCCGGACACGTTGGCGATGAAGCGCGTTTCGGTGAAATCCAGCTGCGGCAGGATGCCGCGCACCACCTGCTCGACCCCCGGGTTCTGCAGGCCGATCGCGTTCAGCATACCCGCCGGGGTCTCGTACACCCGATGCGGCGGATTGCCGAGGCGCGGCCGCCCGGTCGTGCCCTTCAGTACCACCGCGCCGGCGTCCCGGTTGGAGAATCCCTCGATGCGGGTGTACTCCTCCCCGAAGCCGACGCAGCCCGACAGCAGCACGATCGGCGAGGCGAAATCCATGCCGCAGAATTTCAGACTCAGGAGGGTCGCGGCATCGGGCGCTGCCGGGCGGTGGTCCGCGTCCGCGGCTGCGCCTGGTTCGATCATCGCCATGGCGCGCATTATCGCACACGCTCCGACTTACCCGGCCAAAGCCATGTTCCACATCGTGCTGTTTCAGCCTGAAATCCCTCCCAATACCGGCAACGTCATCCGCCTGTGCGCCAACAGCGGCACGACGCTCCACCTGGTGAAGCCGCTCGGGTTCGAGCTCACCAGGAAAGCGGTGCGCCGCGCCGGCCTCGA
>WNFJ01308724.1_pt1 | contig 11791 bp, 13 predicted proteins | sample 5400461 | NCBI WGS metagenome assembly WNFJ01 (sample SAMN13153349, study PRJNA577476) | soil metagenome | isolation source: 115 cm saprolite on Douglas fir-dominated hillslope | place: USA:California | collected 2013-09-17
AAGACGAACGCGGTGAGCAGCGAGTACAGGACACTGATTCCGGTGGTCGGTAGCGCTGTTCCCAGCCCTACCCCCGTGCCTACCATCTTGTGGTACATGACCCCTCCAATTCTTTCGGTTACCAGCTAGTGCTAGTACGCAAGGCCGTGCCAGCCAGAGCGCGAACGTGTACAGCCTGCAGAAATAGGTCGTAAATCCATTCCCCAACGAGTGTCAGGGAAAGCATTGAGATCCTCCAGCCACGGCCGCGGATCGTAAACGCCCTTTCAAAGGCGTACAGGACGGTGATACCGAGGAACAACGGCCGGACGTGAACTCCGCTCATCAGCGGAGCCGCGAGCAGCAGGCCAACGTAGGTAATCGAGCAGACGACGCCGATGAAGCCGACCAGCTGGCGAAGCCATCCGCCTACGGTCTTGCGGCTCACACCGAAGCTGAGCAGGTCCTCTATGGCGCCGCGCTTCCAGCGGAGACGCTGCTTGCCTAGCTCGCGCCAGGTCAGCATGACCTCGGTCGTCATCGTGGCGTCCGTGGGCGAGATGACCTTGTGGCCCAGCTGCCTGAGCGCCATGGTCATCCAGTTGTCCTCGGTCAGGGTGGCATAGCTGTAGCAGTAGCCTCCCCCGGAGTCCGGCAGGCTCCCGTCCGCGATGGCCCGCACAACAGCGCGGAGTGCGGAGACGGTGAACATGGTCCCGACCCCGGTGATGCACAGCACTTTCCCGCCCTTGTGAGCAGTCTCGCGCTTGTACCTGTGATACTCATTCCGCTGGAATGCCCCGCAGAGTCCGCCACCTTCACGACCCCGGAAATTCCCGCCCGCTGCACTGTAACCATCATCAAGCGCGGCCATCGTTGCGGTGACGAAACCGGGGTCCAGGAAGCTGTCAGCGTCCTGGACGAGAATGCGATCTGTCTCTTCCAGGCTGGGTAGCATTGTCTTCAGGGCGTAATTCAGCGCACCAGCCTTCATATGCGGGTTGTCTTTCATCACGATGACCTCCGCCCCGTAGCTGGCGGCCACGGCGGCGGTGTTATCGGTGCAGTTGTTCGCGATGACGATGATCCGGTCTACCGGAGTCTCTTGCGTGGCAAGTGCCGTCAGGGTCGGCCCGATGCTCTCGGCCTCGTTGTAGGCGGGTATGAGCGCGATAGTGGTCATGCGAATCGCCCGTCAGCCAGCGCGGTCATGAATTGCGCCGGTGTAGTGGAGTCATCGGTCTCGAACCGGTAGCGCATATGATCCGCTGCGGCCGCGGTCCCCAGCAGCGCGACAGCAGCGATGCACGCGCCGACCCAGTGGGCCTGACTGCCGGCTCTGAGCTTCAATGCGATCTCCTCTTTCTGTGCTTTGGCCAACCCTGTATCGAGGGAAGCCGTGCCATAGCGAACTGCCATTCTTGGCTAGTGATTTGCTGCACCGTTCATGTGCGGCGGGTATTTCCACAGACTAAGAGAAAGAGTGATCGAGTCTCTGATTCGTTAGGGGTAAATGACCTCACTCAAAGTGATGAGATGAGCCAGGAAAACACCCGGATGTGTCGTGGAGTAGTTGTACGATTACTCAAAGTGATAAAATGGATGAGAACCAATGCCCCGTACCAGGCTGTGGCGGCGTAGCACGCCCGCGGGCTGCCGGGCTGCCAGGCGCCGGGTTCCGGGCACGCCGGGCTGGCTGGGTTGTCGGGCCAGGCCAGGGGCGGGACGCCGCCAGCTTCGTGCGGACCGTCACGCTGCGATGATCGTTCAGAAGGTATCTGTGTCAGGCTGGGTGATCTCTACCGCGAAGAGATAACTGAGCGGAGATGCGCACGTCGTGGTGAGGAGCATCGGACGCGGCGAAATCCAGCAGGCGCCGTGCTTCTTCGATGATCGCGCCTTCGTCTGGCAGCGGAACGAAGGGCTCCACGTGTACCGTCGCGTTGTCCTGGTGGCGGGTGATTTTCCAGGTTCCGCGGAAGAGGCCGTCGACCAGCAGCGTGCCGGAGCGCGCGCCGTGGCCGGGGGGGAGCGGGACCGGACGGGCATCCGGGATGAGGCGCGACCGGTCCGCGAGCGAGAGCAGGACGTTGTCATACGCGGGCAGGAAGCGCGGCGGCGCTGGGGTGTCAGGGTCGGGTCGCGGCGCGTCGGGCAGGTCGTAGACCTCGCTGCCGTGCTCCGTTCGGAATGTGCGCAGGCGGGGCCGGAGCCGCTCGGTCACTTCGCTGAGCCGGGTCAGGCCGGACCAGGTCTGCACGTCCATGACGGTGGCCGGGCCGTAGGCGGCGAGGTAGCGCAGGACCAGGTCATCTGGTGGCACGTCACGGTCGAGCGGGCGGCCGATCCAGGACTCAGCCGGGACCATAGCGGCCGGCCCGCCGGTGCCCCAGACGGCGCGCGGCGGTACCTGCACCGCCGGCACGAGGTAGGTGATCGCGTGGGCCAGGGACGTCGGGTCTCGATCGGGCCACTGGGTGGCCAGCAGCCGGCCGATTTCGGCTCGGGTGCGCGGCCGCTCGTCCAGCAGCGCGTGCCCGGCCGCCTTGACCGCCGCCATGTCCAGGCCGGCGAGGTTGCGGGCGAAGGCCTGACTGGAGAAGCTGCGCTCCAGGACGACCTGGACCCACGGCCGCAGCGCCGCGCAGTCACGGGCGGTCACCAGGTGCACGGTCGCGCGCATCAGCGGCAGGCGCACAGCGCGCCGGCTTGTGATCAGCTCGGCCAGTTCCGAGGCGTGGAATCCGTTCAGCCGTGTCCAGAGGCCCACATAGGGCGCCTCGGGCGCCTGGGCCTGCATACCGACCAGGTGTTCGATGGCGTCCGCGGCTGTCATCTCCGCCCGGAGCAGCAACAACTGGCGGGCCAGCGTCGCGCGGTTGAGCGCCCGCGGGCCAAGGATTGTATCGGCCATGTCCCTGCCTCCCCTCATACAGGGAACGCTAGAACCTAATGCGGAAAGCCTCATTCCGCGTTAGGTGGCCCTTCCATGATCACGGAAGATTGGTGGTCGTATATGACGGGAATCTTCCGTGATCATGGAACGACCGGTCACGTTCTTACTGACCGCACAGTCGCCGTCTCAGGCGAGCGCGCCGACTAGCTCCTCCGCGCTGTCGGCGAGAGCCGACGTTGTGTCCTCGGCCTTGATGCGCCGCGTGACACGGCGGAGAAGGTTCGCGATGCGGGTTGAGCCCACTTCGGCGGCGGTCTCGACAAGGCCCGCAGTTACGGGCTCGGCCTCTCGCCACGCCCCTACATGGACGAGCGCGTTCAGCAGGTGGGCGGTGTCGTTGTAGCGGTCGCGGGCGCGCGCGTGTGCGTTACGCCCGGCCGACGAAGCCCGGAACAGCGCCACCGCCGCCGGCCAGTCCCCAAGCTCGGCGTGCGCCATTCCCTCGTGCCACGCGAGTTCAGGCTCGTCGATCCACCATGTCCATACCGGGTCGCGTCTGGTGATCCCGTCGGACAGGAGGCTTCGCGCCTTGCCGATCGCAGCGAAGGCTCGCGGCCTGTCGCCCAGCTGGGCCAGCGCCCGGCCGCGCCGCAGATGGAGCAACGCCGTTACGCGTACGGCGAGTTGCGGACCGCCGAGCATGTCATCAGCGATCCGCAGGGCCTCCGCGGAGCGGTGCAGGTGAATGCTCTGCATGGCTAGGTGGGTGAGGTCGAACAGTTCCATGCTGCGGTCACCAGCGAGGCGGCTGACCAGCATTGCCTCCTGGCAGAGAGTGCGCGAAAGCGGCTGCTGATCGGAGTCGTAGGCAACCCACGCGGTCACTTCCCCGGCTTCGCCAACCGCCGCCTGCAGATCGCGCTCGGCCGCCGGGACATAGCCACCCGATGCGAGACGGGAATGCGCCGCCCTGAATGTGCGGGCTGCTATAGGGAGCACATCGCTGCCGCCGTACCGGGTTTCCAGTAAGGCGAACTGCTGGACGGCCTCCCGCAAGTGAGTTACGTAGTCGGCGTCGGCCAGCGGGTATCTGATCACAGGTTCGAGAGCGAGCGTGCGGCCGTCTGCCCTGGGCTGGGCAGCGCTCGATGGATGCGGCGAAGGTAGCGCGAGCGCCATCAGCTCCCCGCCAGCACCTAACACCTGGTCGAGCTTGCAGGCCAGATTCGCGGACGGCTGCTGCTTGCCCGTGCGGTAGCGGTAGATCAAGCTTCTGTCGCAGTAGACCCTGCGGGCCAGCTCACACCCACTGATGCCGCGCTCGTCCATGAGCGTGATCAGTGCCTGCGCGAAGTCCATCGGTGACACACCCAGTCGTGTGCGGACTGCCTGCGGACCTGGCGCGGACACCTGCCTGATCCCAGTTTCTACAGTAACCGGCGGGTCGCCACTGTTAAGCCATGGCGAATTTAGAAGCAGACATCGCAGCCTTGGAGAAGCTCGCCGCCGAGCTCACCGCCCGCGGCTTCGAGACCCGGCTTGCCGTCCCGCAGGGACACGTCCCGTCGTTCCACGCCGGATGCCTCGCGAACCGAGCTGTGGCGTCTTTTGGTGCTGTACCGCCAGCACCTCGATCTTGAGTCGTGGAGCTGCTTCGGCCTGCCGGGCCCCCGGGTCCGGTCGCCCGGCGATCACCGCGTTAGCGTGGTTGTGCCGACGGCGGGGGAGCGGCATGAGGGGGATCGCACTGGCGTGTACCGCGGTGGCGGCCGGGCTGGCCGTCGCTGCCATTGGCGTCGCGGGCTGCGGGCCGGTCGAGAGCCGGGCCGTAGCGGACCAGGCCGTCGGGGTTCCGGCCAGGCAGCTGGACAGGAGCGTCGCGAATGCCTATTCGTTCCTGAGCCAGATGATGGACAGGTACGCCGCAGGCACGACCCCCCGCCTGGTGCAGAGCTTCACCGGGGGCGTGCTGGGCCAGCAGCACTTCACGGCCTCAGAAACCTACGATGACGCGCTGCTCATCGACGCGTACCTGGCCGCAGGCACCGCGGCCGCGCGGTCGCGGGCCAGGGTCATCGGCGACGGGCTGCTGTACGTGCAGGCGAACGATCCGCGGCACGACGGGCGCGTCCGGGCTGCGTACGCGCCCACCCCGCTGCGCAGCCCGGCCGATGTCACGGCCACCGACCCGGCCACGCTGTGGGCGGCATGGCGTGGGCCGGCCAGGCCCTCGTCCGCCTCTACGCGGCCACGGGCGGGAGGGCCTACCTCACGGCCGCGGAAGCGATCGGGAACTGAGTCCAGGCCCACTGTTACGACCCGCGCGGGCCAGGCGGGTACACGGGCGGCGAGACCGCGAACGGCCAGAAGATCGGGTGGAAGTCCACCGAGCACAACATTGACCTTTACGCCCTCTTCGGGCTGCTCGCCACCGAGACAGGCGACTCGGCCTGGTCGGCCAGGGCGGGGTGGGCCAGGCGCTTCGTCGTGAGGATGTGGGACGCCGGGCAGAGCCGGTTCTATGTCGGAACGACCAGCGATGGGTTACCCCCAACAACAGCGTGATGCCCGAAGATGTCAACAGCTGGTCATACCTGGCTCTCCGGGATCCTGCCTATGCGGCGTCGCTCGGCTGGGACATGCGTAACCTCGCCGTCACCGCTGGCGGGTTCAGCGGCGTGAGCTCTTGCCGTGAAGACCGCTCGGGCGTCTGGTTCGAGGGGACCACGCATCTCGCCGACGCGCTTGAGTACCGCGGCAATCCCGGGGACGGCACGTGGGCGGCAAGGTATGTGTCGGTCGTCTACTACGCCCAGGCGCACGGGCTCAACCACGATGGCCTCGGGATCATAGCGGCCTCGAGAGACGGGCTCAGCGACTGCGGCGGCGGCTCGTACTACGCGTCACTCCATACCGGAGCGACCGCCTGGTACATCCTGGCCGTCCGGAGGGTCGACCCCTTCTCCATGATCCCCGCCCGGTGAGGCCGCCGGGATCTGGCCTCATGTGATCGGCGCCTCGGCCGTCGAGGGACCAACGTGGGTGTCGAGCCAGGTGCTCAGCGGCCGGCTGGCAACCAGGAAGCCCGCGATGTGCTTCCGCGCCTGCGCGGTCCCGAGCCAGGGTTCGACCGGCCATTCCTTCCAGGCGATCAGCCCTTTGTGCCGGAGCAGCTCGATCCTCTCGTGATCCGCCGGGTATCCCCGGGGCGCGGTCTTCAGGGAATTATGCCCGTGGACACCGATCCCGTGCTTCTCCACGGCGAGTATGACGCCCTCCAGCTCCTCTCCGGTGGCGTCGCTGGCCACCGCCTCGCGGTACCGCTCCAGCTGGCCGGGAGTCATGCCGTACATCCCGTCGCCGACCGCCAGGCCCCTCGCGGAGAGCTGGATATAGCCGCTGCCGACGAGCGCTCCGATGTTGGTCTTGTACGGCGACTTGTCCTTGCTGAACCGGACATCCCGGTACGGGCGGAAGATCTTCGCGTCGCCGAATTCGGGCGCGAGCTCTTCCACGAGCTCGGTCATCGGGCCGAGGACCTTCTCGTCGTAGACCGCCTTGTGCCTGGTCCAGTAGGTCCGTGAATTGTCCGCTTCAAGGCCCTCGTAGAAGTCCAGTGCCTCTTCCGGCCACCCCTGGAATGCCATCCCGGGTTCCTCCCAGCCCACGTCGCCCCGGCTCGCCCGTCCAGGACACAACATACTTCCGTCCGCGTCAGCCGGAGGCAATCCCGCCGGCGCGAGGCGCACGTCCTTGAGGTGGAGGTGGCGACCCTAAAGTGGCATCTGAATAATCTGTGGCGCGGGATGGGCGAAGCCCCAGTTCAGTCCCGGCGAGGCGCGTCCGGCAGAGAAGGGTTACCTGGGCGGCAGCAAGGACACCACCACCAGTAGAGCCTGATCTCAGGAGAGGACCGTGGCAGAGCAGGATCTTGTCGCGATCGCCAGGGCGATCATCGACAGCAACAGGTATATGACGCTGGCGACCGCCGACGGGGAAGGACAGCCCTGGGCGTCCCCGGTGTTCTATGCGGCGGCGAACTACACCGAGTTCTACTGGATCTCGGCCCCGGAGGCGACGCACTCGCAGAACCTCGCCCGGCGCCCGCAGTTGAGTATCGTGATCTTCGATTCCGGAGTTCCCGCGGGCACGGGGCAAGCCGTCTACATGTCGGCCACCGCTGAGCAGGTGGCCGCCCACGACCTCGGCCCGGGCCTCGCCGTCTATCCCGGCCCGGCCGAGCACGGTTCGGACCCCCTGACTCCCGAGCAGGTCCAGGCGCCCGCCCCCTACCGCCTGTACCGCGCGACGGTTTCCGGGCATTCGGTCCTGTGCCCACGGGACAGTGGGCCGTGCACGCTCCACGGCCTCCAGTTCGACCACCGCACCCCGGTGCGCGTGGCCGACCGGTCCCGGTAGCCGCCCGTCGGGCTGGCTGGCCGGGTGTGCTCTCAGGAGCGGGGGGTCTGAGAGCACATCGGGCCAGCCAGCACCGGCCGGGTTACCCCGGGGAAGGGCTCGCGCTCGCCGACGGCGACGGCGACGGACTGGCGGACGCCGCAGCAGGCCCTCCTGTGGACGGCGTGCCAGGTGGTGTCGTCGGCGCCAATGAGGACCGTGCCGGGCCTCCCGTCGATGTCTGCATAGCGGCGCTCAGGGCCGCGTGCGTGGCCACGCCGTTCGCGTCGAGGGTAAGCGTGACTGGGTCGGTCAGGCCGTAGTTCTTGCAGTTGAGGTTGCCGAACGAGGCGGACAGCCGCGCCGCCAGGAAGGTGAAGAGGTTGTTCCCGAGCGATGGGACCGGAGACGGAGCGCCGGCCGTGAACGCCTTGTCCAGATCGAGCCTGGCGGTCTGGATATTGACCATGTCCGTGCAGTATGCCTGCGCGTTCGCGGTCGTGTTCGCGCCGGCCGGGAGCAGGGGCTGGTCGACTCCCTGGCGGTACAGATTGGTCTTCCGGACGCTGAACGCCCCGTTTTCCATGGTCATCGGGTCATTGACCGGTGTCAGGGCGATCGATGCGGTCTGGGCCGCCGCGGCGGCCAGCTCGTCCAGCGCCTGCGACGTGCCCATCTGCCCGGGATTCGAGAGGTCAGGCGCTGTGAACAGGGCGCATCCGAGCGCCGGATCGAGGAAGAAGTTGACCAGCGCGTTGTCGCTTCCGTTGGTAACGGTCGTGGCACCCGCGAGCCTGGCGAGGTTGGCGGTGTTCTTCTGGGCCGTCTGCCCGTTCGCCGTCAGCAGGTAGCGCGTCGTCACGTTGTCGCTCTGGTCCTGGTCGATCAGGGTGAAGCTCCGCGTGGTCGGGCACTCCAGCCCGTCCTTGCCGGTGCCGGCGGCCGGGATCTTCAGCTTGCCCACCGCGACGGCGGCGTCCGCGGCCTGGAAGAAGGCGGCCCCGTTGCAGTAGGAGACCTGCCCGAACGGCGAGCCGTCCAGGCCGCTGACGCAGCCCGCCTGCCGCAGTGAGTCATTGGTTCCGACCAGGGTCAGGATGTTGCCGTTGAAGCCGAACAGCAAGTTGACCACCGCGTCGGCCGGGAGCCGGGGGACGACCGGCGCGACCGCCGGCGTCGTCCCCGCCGTGATGACCAGCGGTTCGTACACCGCGATCTTCCCGGTGGCCGGGTCGAGAATGGTCGCCTGCACGAACGCCTGAAGGTCCGGGTTAGCCTCCGAGCAGCCGCTGCCGATCTGGTACGGCGTGGCCAGCCCTCGAGGGCTGAGCGGGTTCGCGGGCACCGTGAGGATGCAGTCCATCGCCGCGGCACCACCCGGCGCGGTCGGTGTCGGGCTGACCGTGGGCTGGGCGGTCGGCTTGGCGGTGGGGTGCGGGCGCGGGTGGTGGGGGGGTTGACCATGATGAAGGCCCAGGTGGCCGAACGCGCTCTGCATGAACGTCGTGTGGGACATCTGTGCCGCTACGAGCAGCCCGACGATCAGGCCAAGCGCCACGAGGGGGACGACGGGGAACTTGAACTTCGGTATGTACTCCCTGTCGTCGGGTACCCAGTCCAAGTACGGGTCCGGGACCTCCCAGTCCCGGTCCGTGTTTGAACGCCGCCGCCGGTCAGACCGGCGCCTTGGGTACATCCAGCTACCTCCACCGCATAAGGCCCTCGCGGGCAGACGATAGACCGACCCCGTGACCCGAGGGTTATGAAACCGAAATATTCATACTTCCGTAAGAACTCTCGGCGGAGGTGCCGAGAAGCCCTGACCGTCAAGCCCGCACCCGTAGTGTGAGGGGTGTGCCATGGCCGACAGGCAGTGCCTGGCCACGAGGAGGAGCAATGCCGACCCGCAGCGCCCAGACGACATGGACAGGCGGCCTTCAGGATGGAACCGGCACGCTCGAACTGCTCAGTTCGGGCGCCGGCACCTACGAGGTCTCGTTCCCCAAGCGGGCCGCCGATGACGCCGACGGCACGACCAGCCCGGAAGAGCTCATAGCCGCCGCGCACACCGCGTGCTACGCGATGCAGTTCTCGGCGCTGCTCGGCGCGGCCGGCGGCAGTTCGCCCGCCCTGACCGTCAAGGCCGATGTCACGCTGGCCCCCGATCCGGCGGGCGGATTCCGGATCAGCGGCATCAAGCTGACCGTTCGCGGTTCCGCGGAAGGCATCGACCAGGACACGTTCCAGAAGATCGCCCAGGACGCCAAGGACTCATGCCCGGTAAGCAAGGCCCTGACCGGCACGACTATCACGCTTGACGTCGCTGGGGTATAGGACGGCGGCGGGCGGGCCCTGATCGCCCGCCGGGCGGCACAAGCCCGCCGGGCAGCATAAGCCCGCCGGGCAGCATAAGCCCGCCGGGCGGCACAAGCCCGCCGGGCGGCACAAGGCGGACAGGTGTCGTTGCGTTGTCAACTATATCGGTACACTGGACGCCATGGATGGGGTGCGGTGGCTGGACGCGGCGGAGCAGCAGGCCTGGCGGGCCTACCTGGATGCCACCCGGCTGCTTATCCAGGTCCTCGACCGGCAGCTTGAGGACGACGCGGGGATCTCGTTCACCGACTACGAACTGCTGGTGCTGCTGTCCGAGGCAGCGGACCGGCGGATGCGCATGCGGGACCTGGCCAACGCGGCGCTGTCCACTCGCAGCGGGATGACCAGGGCGGTGACCCGTCTGGAGCGGGCGGGCTGGGTTCGCCGGGTGGAGTGCGAGGAGGACAGGCGCGGCATGTTCGCCGAGCTGACTGCATCCGGCCTGGCCAAGCTGACCGCTACCGCGCCCGGGCACGTCGCGGCGGTCCGTGCGCGCGTCTTCGACAAGCTGACGCCCGCGGAGTGGAAGCAACTGGGCGCCACCTGCGCTCATCTGGCCGAGTCTTTGCGCACCGGCCGGTGACCGCTCGACTGGCGGCGGCCCGCGATGCCGGTGCCGCTTGACTGGCGGTTATTCCAGGCCGTGCTCCAGGGCGTAGCGCACCAACTCCGCCTTGTTGTGCAGCTGCAGTTTGAAGCACGAGCCGCTCCGCGATCTGACGGTAGGTCAGCCCGGTGGCGACCAGGCGGAGCACCTCGCCCTCCCGGGGCGTCAGCTGCGGCGTGCCGGGGGCCGGTGAGCTGGCGAGCCGCCGGTACTCGCCGAGGATGAGGCCGGCCAGCCCGGGGGTGAACACCGCCTGGCCGGCCGCTGTCGCGCGGACCGCGGTCAGCAACTCGCTGAGCTGCGCGGATTTCACCAGGTATCCGCTCGCACCGGCGGTCACGGCGTCGAGCACGTCCTGGCGCTCGCCGCTCGCGGACAGGACGAGCACGCTGCCGCCGGGGTCGGCGGCCAGGAGCTGGCGGGTGACCTCGGCACCAGAGATGTCGGGCAGGTGCAGGTCGAGCAGGATCACCTGGGGCCGAGCCGCACCGGCGATCCGCAGCGCCTGCCTGCCGTCGGCGGCCGTGCCCACGACCAGGAACCCGGCCTCGGCCAGGTCGCGGGCGACGCCGTGGCGCCATATCGGGTGGTCGTCGACCACGAGGACCCGCACCGGCCGGTCAGCCTCTGGGCACACGGAGCTCCACCTCGGTCCCCTGCCCGGGCACGGATGTCAGAATCGCTTCCCCGCCCACGCCGCGCAGGCGTCCCACGATCGACTGTGCCACGCCGAGCCGTCCCGCCCGCGCGGCCGCCGCCAGCCCGGCCGGGTCGAACCCGGTGCCGTCGTCGCGCACGCTCACCGCGACCGCCGCTCCCTCATCGTCCACCAGCACCCAGGCCCGCGCATCCGGTCCCGCATGGTTGCGCACGTTGTCGAGTGCCTCGCCCGCAGCCGAGGCGAGCGCCCGGGCCGTCGCGTCCGCCATCAGAACGGCGGTCGCCGGGCATGACACGGTGACCCGATCGCAGGCGAACGGTTCCACCAGGAGCCGCAGGTCGAGCTGGCCTATGGGCGCGGCAAGCGGGCCAGGGGACACCAGCGACCGCAGTGCCCGCTCCTGTTCACCGGCCAGGCGGCCCAGCTCGGCCGCCTCGCCCCCCAGTTCACGGCCCCGCCTGCTCACCAGCGCGAGAACCTGCAGGACCGAGTCGTGGATCTCGCGCGCGATCCGGTCCCTTTCTGCGGTTGCCGCCTCGCTCCGGGCGGCCTTGTCCACGGCTGCCTCCGCGCGCAGGCCGAGCCGCATGACATAGCCGCCAACCAGCCCAGAGATCAGCACGAGGAAGACGGTCCCGTTCAAAGAACCCCGCGGCAGCCCCTGGCGCTCCGCGAGATCCGCCGCTGCGATGGCCAGACCGCCGGCCAGGCCCGCCCAGGGTCCACCCGCGACCGCGCAGGCCAGGACCGACGCGGCCGCCCAGAAGGTCGGCAGCGTCGGCGCTCCGTGGTCGATGCGGGCGGGCGTGTCCACCCACCGCGTGGCCATGATCAGCGCCGCGGCGACCGCCACATCGGCGATGACGAGCCACCG
>WNFJ01217557.1_pt1 | contig 11790 bp, 12 predicted proteins | sample 5400461 | NCBI WGS metagenome assembly WNFJ01 (sample SAMN13153349, study PRJNA577476) | soil metagenome | isolation source: 115 cm saprolite on Douglas fir-dominated hillslope | place: USA:California | collected 2013-09-17
CTCATCGGCAGCATTTTCCCGATCCACGGCGAGGATCGCATCATCGTCACACCGCAGGAAGTGCCCGCGCTCCTGCCCGCCGCGCTCAAGGCGGTCGAGGACCGCAAGTTCGACAGCCATCACGGCGTCGACCCGGTGGCGATGGTGCGCGCCCTGTGGGTCAACGTGCGTGCCCGACAGATCGAGCAGGGCGGCAGCACGCTCACCCAGCAGCTGGTGCGCAGCTACTTCCTCAACTCGCGGCAGACGCTGTCGCGCAAGGTGCGTGAGGCGATCATGGCGATGTCGCTCGATGCGCACTTCACCAAGGCCGATCTCATGAACGCGTACATCAACGAGATCTTCCTCGGTCAGGACGGCGACCGCGCGATTCACGGCTTCGGCCTCGCCCTCGACCTGTCGGAAGTGGCGCTGCTGGTCGCGGTGGTGCGCGGACCCTCGTACTACGAGCCCCGGCGCCACCCCGAGCGCGTCCGTCTGCGCCGCGACCTGGTCCTCAAGGTCATGGCCGACCAGGGCATCGTGACCGCGCAGCAGGCGAGTGCCGCCGCGCGCCAGCCGCTCGGCGTCAGCAGCCGACCCTCGGGCGCGTATTATCCCGCGTACCTCGACTTCGTGCGCCGTACCCTGCGGCGCGATTATCACGATCAGGACCTCACCGAGGCGGGCCTGCGGATTTACACCAGCCTCGATCCGCGCGCCCAGGAGCAGGCCGAGCAGGCGCTCGACCACGAGCTCACGCGTCTGGATCGCCAGCGCAAGCACCCGCAGGCGCCGCTCGAGGGTGCAGTCCTCGTCACCTCGCCACAAAGCGGCGACGTGATCGCCATCGTGGGCGGGCGCAACGTCGGCTACGACGGCTTTGACCGGGCGCTGGACGCGCACCGCTCTATGGGCTCGCTGGTGAAGCCGTTCATCTATCTGACGGCGCTGGAGAGTGGACGCTACACCGCCGCTACCGTCGTGCAGGACGCGCCCGTCGACGTGAAGCTGGCGAACGGCAAGCACTGGCGGCCGGAAAACTTCACCCATCAGACTTATGGTCCGGTGCCGGTGGTGCGCGCCTTGGCGTAGGCGCTGAATCTCGCCACCGTCGGTGTGGGGCTGGATGTGGGTCTGCCGAAGGTCGCGCAGACGCTGCAGCGCTTCGGACTGGCGCAGCCACCCGCGCAGGTGCCCGCCATGCTGCTCGGAGCGCTCGAGGTCACGCCGCTCGAGGCGGCGCAATTGTTCAACGGGTTAGCCAACGGCGGTTTTCGCAACCCGCTGCGCGCGGTACGCGCGGTCATCAGCACCGACGGTAAGGCGCTCAAGGCGTTTCCCCTGGAAGTGACCCAGGTGGCCTCCCCCGAAGTGGTGTATCAGCTCGATCGCATGCTCGTGCAGGTCATGGACCACGGCACCGGCCGTTCCGCGCGCGCGCTCCTGCCCGCAAATCTGGTGGTGGCCGGAAAGTCCGGCACGTCATCGGAGTTCCGCGACAGTTGGTTTGCCGGGTTCTCCGGCAGTCACCTGGCGGTGGTGTGGGTGGGGTACGACGACAACGAGCCGACGGGGTTTACCGGCTCCGCCGGAGCGCTGCCGGTGTGGACGCATATCATGGCGGGACTGGGCACGAACTCCTGGGCCGCGCCGATGCCAGACAACCTTGCGGAAGTAGACCTCGAGTATCCGACCGGACTTCGGGTCGTGCCGGGTTGTTCGGACGACATCGTGGCGGTCGCCGTGCCGGCCGGGGCCGCGCTGCCGGCGAAGCCCGGTTGCCGCTTCCCCGACAACGCGAATCCTCTCACCACGATACTGGAGCACGCGCAGCAGTGGCTGCACGGCCTGGTGCATTGATGCGAACCCGCCTGTTGACCGTCGTGATCAGCGCCGCCAGCCTGTCGGCTTGCGCGCTGCGAGGTCCGCTGCCGCCGGGTGGGCCCTCGGGGCCGCCGCCCTCCGGCACGGCGCAACCCGCGCCGTCGACGCCTGAGCAACCCGCGCCAGCGCCGCCGGAGCGACCCGCGGCGCCTGCGCCGCGACAGTTTCACCTCGGGCCCGCCGCAAGCGCGCTGGTGACGCAGGCTCACACGCAGGCTGGCGGCGGCGATTACGGTCAGGCGGCCGCGACGCTGGAGCGCGCACTGCGCATCGAGCCGGACAATCCGCTCCTGTGGATCGAGCTCGGCCGCGTGCGGCTGGGCGAAAACAACGCGGCGCAGGCGGACGCCATGGGCCGCAAGGCGCTGGCGCTCGCCACCGGGGACGCCGGCGCGCAGGCGGCGGCCTGGCACCTGATCGCCGACTCGCTGCGCGCGCTCGGTCGCAACCCGGAGGCCGCGGAGGCCGAGGGGCGCGCCGGGAGTCTCGCGCCGCGCTGACATGCCGCTTCGCTCAGGGCTTTGCGGCGTGTCGCGCGCGCAGCTCACCAACCACCCGCTCGAGCGGGAGCGCGCGAATCCGCAGCAGCACCAGCAGGTGGTAGAGAAGATCCGCGGCTTCTGCCACGACTTCAGCGTCGCTCCCGCCCGCGCCGGCGAGCGCCACCTCGAGCCCTTCCTCGCCCACTTTCTGCGCCACGCGTTTCGCGCCACCGGCGACGAGGCGCGCGGTGTAGCTGCTCTCGGGCCGCGCGACCATGCGCTCGCCGATGACCTGAGCAAGGGTGTCGAGAAAGGCCAGCTGCTCGGCGGTGGTGCGCGGCGCCTCACCGAAGCAGCTCGACGTGCCGAGGTGGCACACCGGCCCGCGCGGCCAGGCGGTCGCGAGCAACGCGTCGCGGTCGCAGTCCGCGCGGATCTGCGCCAGTTCCAGCACGTGACCTGAGGTTTCGCCTTTTTCCCACAGGCGCTGCCGGCTGCGGCTGAAGAACACCACGCGCCGCCGAGTCAGGCTGGCACGCAGCGCGTCGCGGTTCATGTAACCGAGCATCAGTACCGCGCCGCTCCCGGCGTGCTGCACGATCGCCGGCAGGAGCCCTCCGTGTTTGCCGAAATCGAGGCCGTCGACGTCCGCGAGCTCGAGCGAGCACTGGCTGGGCTCGGCCTCCAGCGGTGTGTCAGGGCTCATAGCGCACCGGCACGCCCGCGGCATGGAGCTGGCGCTTCAGATCGGGGATGGAAATCGAATTGGAATGGAACACACTGGCGGCGAGCGCAGCGTCCACTCCGGCCCGCGTGAACACGTCGGTGAAGTGCGCCACGCTGCCCGCACCGCCGGAGGCGACCAGCGGCACCTGACAGATCGCACGCATGGCCTTCAACTGATTCACGTCGAAGCCGGCGCGTGCACCATCACACCCCATGCAGTTGAGCACGATCTCGCCGGCGCCGCGTGCCTGCACCTCGTGCACCCAGTCCTGTACCGTGCGTCCCCCGTCGCGCGCGCGCTGCGGATCGCCGCTGAAGAGCCAGGCCCGATAGCCCGTGGCGGTGCGCAGGCTGTCGATGCCCACCACGACGCATTGGGAGCCAAAGCGCTGGCTCAGGTCCCCGATGAGCGCCGGGTTCTCCAGTGCCGGGGAGTTGACGGACACTTTCTCGGCCCCGGCGTTGAGCACCTCCTCGGCGTCGGCCACAGAGCGGATGCCGCCGGCGACGCAAAACGGGATGTCGAGCAGCCGCGCCACGCGCCGCACCCATTCCCGATCCACGGATCGCCGTTGCGGGCTTGCGGTGATGTCGTAGAAAACGAGCTCATCGGCGCCTGCGTCGCGATAGCGCGCGGCGAGCTCCAGGATGTCGCCCGCGACACGATGGTCGCGGAAGCGCACGCCTTTTACGACTTGGCCGTCGCGTACGTCGAGGCAGGGGATGATGCGTCGCGCAAGAATGGCTGTAACTCCTCGCAGCTGATCCGTTCTTCCAACAGCGCCGTGCCGCTCACGGCGGCCGTGACCCCAGTCCGTGTCAGGGCGGTGAGATCGGCGGCGTCGCGTACCCCGCCGGAAGCCTGCCAGGAAAGATCGGGGAAGCGCGCGACGGCGGTGCGATAAAGGTCGAGGTTGGGACCGGTCAGGGCGCCGTCGCGCCCGATGTCCGTGCACAGGATGTGGCGCACGCTGCCTGGTGCGTAGCGGCCGATCGCCGCCCACAGGCTCACGCCGCTGTCCTGCGTCCAGCCATGTGTGTGCACGCGCGCTTCTGCGCCCGTCCCGGCACGTACATCGAAGGCGAGACACAGGCGCTCCGCACCAAAGCGCCCGAGCCACGTGGCCACCTCGTCCGGGCGCTCGAGGGCGGCGCTGCCGATGACCACCCGCGCAACGCCAGCATCGAGCAGCTCCCGGATGGCCCGCGAGGAGCGCACGCCGCCGCCGACCTGCAGATACAGGGTGCCGAGCGAGGCCAAACCGGCAATCACCGCACCGTTGGCGCGCGCGCCGTCCCGGGCGCCATCCAGATCGACCACGTGCAGCCAGCGTGCGCCGAGCGCCTGGTAGCGACGCAACAACTGCGCCGGATCAGGTGGGTAACAGGTCTCGGCGGCGAAGTCCCCCTGGTACAGGCGCACGCAGCGGCCGGCGCGCACATCGATGGCGGGGATGAGCCGCATTGCCTAGAGCCTCAGGAAATTCGCGAGCACCCGCGCGCCGGTGGCCGCCGAGCGCTCCGGGTGGAACTGCGTGCCCCAGAAGTTCTCGTGCCGCACCACCGCGGATACCGCAGCGCCGTACTCGGCGCTCGCGAGCGTGTGCTGCGTGAGCGGCGCGGCGTAGCTGTGCACGAAGTAGGCGTAGGCGCCATCAGGCACGCCTTCCAGGAGCGGGTCCGGCCGCAGCTGGCACAGCTGGTTCCAGCCCATGTGCGGCACGGGACGTTGCGGTGCGCTCCTCAGGCGCCGCACCGCGTAGGGCATGACACCTAAGCACTCGGTGAGACCTTCCTCGGATAGCTTGAATAGCAGCTGCATCCCCAGGCACACGCCGAGGACCGGTTGGGTGAGGGCGCGCAGCACGCTCGTGAGGCCCGCCGCGTGCAGCCGCTCCATGGCGTGCGCCGCGGCGCCCACGCCCGGCAGCACCACCCGCGCGGCGCTGGCGATAGTGCGTGCATCGTTGCTCACCTGCGTGCGCGCGCCCAGGCGCTCGAGCGCGTAGCGGAGCGAAGCGAGGTTGGCCCCACCGCTGTCGACGATGACGGCCTCCATCACAGATCTCCAGGGAGGTAACCGACCCGGCCGGTTTGAGCCAATGTGCGCAGGTCGATTCCAGGCGTTACATGCCAGGGGTCCGGCGGCTGATGTTGAAGACTGCGCTGCCGCTCGCGGCACGTTTGTGTACAAACGCACCTTAAATGCAGGTGTAATCCGTCTGGCGGAAAGATCATAATTTCGAGATCACGATCGTCACACGAAGCTATCGCATTCGCGCCTATCCGAATGGCGCTGAGCGCCGTTTGCTGGATCGCTGGTTGGGCGCTGCCCACTGGCTGTGGAACAGGGCGCTGGAGATCCGCTCCGAGGCGTATCGCGAGTGCGGACTGACACTCACCGGGAATGATATTTCGCGCTGGCTGACCCAGTGGAAGAGAACCCCGGGCCACGAGTGGCTCGCGCAGGTGCCCGCGACCTGTCTTACTCAGTGCCTGCGCGATCAGGATGCGGCATTTCGCAACTTCTTCGCCCGCCGTGCCCGTTACCCGCGGCCCAAAGGGAAAAGCACCTCCGGGAGCTTGCGGTTTCAGGATGTAGGGGCGGCTTGGGCGCGCGGGCTCGTGAGTCTGCCGAAGCTCGGTGCGCTCAAGCTCGCCGAATCGCTCCCCGAAGTCGAGCGACCGGATCTGATGACGCTCTCGCGCGACGCTGCCGGGCGCTACCACGTGAGCTTCTGTCCACAGGTCGAGACCTCGCTGCTGCCGATCACGCACCGCGTGGTGGGCGTGGACCTGGGACTGAAAGATCTGGCGACGCTCTCGACGGGGGAGAAGATCCAAAATCCCAAGCGCTACCACGCACGCCTGAGATACCTGCGTCAGCAGCAGCGGTGTCTTGCCCGACGGCAGAAAGGCAGTCGGCGACGCGAGAAGCAGCGGCTGCGGGTGGCGCGGGCGCATGCCCGCGCGAGGCAAGAGCGCCAAGCCGCCCTGCACGCGCTCACGACGCGTCTGGTGCGGGAGTTTGATCTGATCTGCATTGAAGACCTGAACGTCAGGGGGCTGGGTCGCGGGATACACGCCCGCGCCATCCACGACGTAGCGTTCAGCGAGGTGCGCCGGCAGCTCGCCTACAAGAGCGACTGGTACGGCAAGATCCTGGTCGAGGTGGATCGCTGGTATCCCTCGAGCAAGAGTTGCTCGCACTGCTGGCACATACTCGATCGACTGCGGTTGGATGCGCGGCGGTGGAGGTGCCCCGCATGCGGAACTTGGCATGACCGCGACGTCAATGCCGCACGGAATCTGCTGGCGGAAGGTCTTCGCCAGCTGGCCGGTCGTGACGACCGGGACCTGCGCGTGGATGCGGGAGATGCATGCCCGGAAGAGACTCCGGAGCAGGTGCTCGCAGAGGAAGCGCGAAGCGGGCAACGGAATCGAGCCTGTGCGAAACAAGCGAGGTTCGGTTAGTAGCGCGGTCAAGACAGCGCTCCCTTGGTGCTCGGCAGCTCTGTGCCTTCGCGTCGCAGCGCCTGGCGCAGGGCGCGGCCGACACCCTTGAAGCAGGCCTCGATCATGTGGTGTGTGTTCTCACCGGTCACGCTGACGTGGATCGCGGCGCCGAGCGCTTCGGCCAGGGAGCGAAAGAAGTGCGGCACCAGCTCGGTCGGCAGTGCGCCGACGGTTTCGCGCGGAAAGCGTCCCGAGAACTGCGCGTACGCGCGCCCCGACAGGTCGATGGCGACGCGCGCCTCGGCCTCATCCATCGGCAGCAGGAACCCGTAGCGGGCGATGCCCGCCTTGGAGCCGAGCGCGCGGCGCAGCGCCTCGCCGAGCGCAAGTGCGCAGTCCTCCACCGTGTGGTGCTCATCGATGTCGAGGTCACCGCGGCAGGTGAGCTCCAGGGCAAACCCGCCGTGGCTCGCCAGCTGCCCGAGCATGTGATCGAAAAAGCCGATACCGGTGGCGACCTGCAGGGGAAGCGCGGCGTCGAGGTTGACGCGCACCTCGATGCCGGTCTCATTCGTTTGCCGCACCAGCTGCGCACGCCGCGCGATCAGCTCCTGCAGCGCCGCGGGCCAGGTCTCGTGCGGCGCGCCGTGGCGACGCACGCTGATGCCACGCACGTTCAGGTTGGCGGCGAACTCCAGGTCCGTGTCGCGATCGCCGATGACCGCGCTCGCTTGCGCGTCGACCTCGTGCTCGCGCAGGTACTGCTGCACGAGTCCGGTGCGCGGTTTGCGGCAGCCGCAGCCCTCGCTCGCCAGGTGCGGACAGACCAACACCGCCTCAAAGGTGATGCCCTGGGAGCTAAAGGCATCGAGGATGAACTGCTGGCCCTCGCTGCCGAGGCCCTCCTGGTTGGTCACCATGACGAGGTGGTAACCACGGCGCGATGCTTCCGCGAGCGCGGCAAACACCCCGGGCATGAAACGCACCTTGGCGAGACTATCGACTTGGCTGTCGGCTGGCTGCTCGATGAGCGTGCCGTCGCGATCGATGAAGAGCGTCGCGGCGCTCACCGCCAGGCCTCCAGCAGCTGCTCATTCTGTGCCGCCGTTCCGACCGTGATGCGTAGCGCATGCGACAGCCCCGGGTAAGCGCGCGTGTCGCGTACCAGCAGGTTCGCGGCGCGCGCGCGCTCGAGCGCCGCCTTCGCGTCCGTGAATTGCGCCAGGAGGAAATTCGCATCACTCGGCCAGACGTGCGTCACGCCGGGCAGGCGCGTGAGCGCCGCGCACATGCGCTGACGCTCGGCGCGCACGAGCCCGATCCGCTCGCGCATGGCGGCGAGCTGCGGCGGCTCGAGCAGCGCGAGCAGCGCCTCCAGCGCCGGCTGCCCGATCGCGTAGGGCGCAATCACCTTGCGCAGCAGCGTGATGACTTCGGGGTCCGCGATCAGCGCGCCGCAGCGGGCGCCGGCGAGCCCGTGGGCCTTGGACAGCGTGCGCAGCACCGCGAGCTGCGGCCGCCGCCGCACCTGTTGCGCGAGGCTGTCGCGGCCGGCGAACTCGATGTAGGCCTCGTCCACCACCACCAGCGCACGTGCGGCGAGCGCATCCACGATGGCGAGGATCGCTGCCTCGCTGAGCAGGTTGCCGGTCGGATTGTTGGGCGAGCAGAGGAATACAAGCTTCACTGCGGGCGTGCAGCGCGCGAGCACGGCATTCACGTCCAGCGCGAAGCCCGCGCTGGCACACAACGGCACGCCGAGCAGCTGCGCGCCCTGGATGCGCGCCGCCAGGGCGTACATGCCGAAGGTCGGTGTACAGACGAGCACCGCGTCCTCGCCGGCACGGCAGAAGCTGCGTACCAGGAGGTCGATCGCCTCATCGCTGCCGCGGCCGACCAGCAGGGCCTCCGGCACTACCCGGTAGAGCCCCGCGAGCCGTTCGATGAGCGCCCGCGGTTGCGGCTCGGGATAGCGGTTGAGGCCGGCGCGCGATTCATCGCCGGGACTGCGCCAGGGCAGCTCATTCGCATGCAGGCGGGTGAGCTCGGGCTCCCAGGCGGCATGCTCGTAGGCCTCGAGCGCCACAATGTCCGGGCGCGCGATCTGCCTCACCCAGCTCATGAGCCCAGTCCGGTGAGCGCGCCGAGGCGGCGCGTGACGGCCTGCGCATGGGCGTCGAGACCTTCGAGCAGGGCGAGCGTGACGGCGGTGGGGCCGAGCGCGGTGAGACCTGCGGGCGACAGTTCCTGCACCGTGATCGTCTTGAGGAAATCGCGCACCGACAGTCCACTCACGGCGCGCGCATGTCCGTAGGTCGGCAGGACGTGATTGGGTCCAGTGCAGTAGTCGCCCAGCGGTTCGGGCGACCAGGCGCCGAGAAACACCGCACCCGCGTTGCGTACCCGCGGCAGCCAGTGGCGCGGCTCGCGCACCTGCAACAGCAGATGCTCGGGGGCGTACTCGTTGGCCACGGCCAGTGCGGTGTCAAGCTCCGGCACCACGATGCAGCGGCAGGCGGCCAAGGACTGCTCGAGAATCGCGCGGCGCGTGAGTCCCGGCAGCGCGCTCATGAGCGCCTGCGCTACGCGCAGCGCGAGCTCGCGGCTGTCGGTCACCAGCAGCGCCTGCGCTTGTCGGTCGTGCTCGGCCTGCGCCAGCAGGTCCGCAGCGACGAAGTCCGCGCGCGCGCTCTCATCGGCGATCACCAGCACCTCCGATGGACCGGCGGGCAGGTCGCAGGCGGCGCCGCCCGGATCGCTTGCCACCAGCTGCTTGGCAGCCGTGACCCAGGCGTTGCCGGGACCGAAGATCTTGTCGACCCGGGGGATACTCTGCGTGCCGTAGGCAAGGGCGGCGATGGCCTGCGCACCGCCGACCTTGAATACGGTATCGACACCGCACAGGTCAGCCGCGACCAGAACCGCGGGGTGGGCGCTGCCGTCGCGCGCCGGCGGGGTGCACAGGACCCGTGTGGGGTTGGCGGCGATGCGCGCCGGCACGGCCAGCATGATCACCGTCGAGGGCAGGGGCGCACTGCCCGCAGGAACGTACAGGCCCACGGCGCTCAAGGGTCGCACGAGCTGCTCGCAGCGCACGCCGGGCTCGACGTCCAGCGCGAGCGGCTGCGGTAACTGGGCGGCGTGGAACGCGTGCACGTTGGCGATCGCGCGTTCCAGCGCGGCGATCTGCCCGCTGGCGAGCGCCCGTCGCGCCTGCGCGAACTCCGCGGGCGCCACGCTGAGCGCATCCAGCTCCACGCCATCGAAGCGCCGTGTCAGGCGTTGCAGGGCTTCATCGCCCGCCTGGCGTACGCTGGCGATCACTTCCCGCGCCACCCGGGTCACTTCGGCGAGCGACTGCAGCGGCGGCCGCGCCAGGGCTGCGCGCCGCTGCCCGGAGTCCAGCGTGTCCCACTCGAGGATGCGCATGCGATCAGGCGAGCATCTTTTCGACCGGCAGGACGAGCAGCGCGCTCGCGCCCACCCGCTTCAGGCTCTCGAGGGTCTCCCAGAAGACGTTCTCGCGACACACCGCGTGCACGGCGACGCGGTCGGCGCAACCCTCGAGCGGAATGATGGTCGGGGACTCCGAGCCCGGCAGCAGCCGGCGGATTTCCGGCAGCGCGCTGCGCGGGGCATGCAGCATGATGTACTTGCTCTCGCGCACCTGCTGCACGCCATCGATGCGCATCAGCAGCCGCTGCACCCACTCGTGTTTTGCCGCAGGCAGATCGACCGGGGTGCGGATGAGCACCGCGTGACTCTCCAGCACCGTCTCGACCTCGCGCAGGTGATTCGCCTGCAGCGTCGAGCCGGTCGCCACGAGATCGCAGATCAGATCCGCGCGGCCGAGGCGCGGTGCAATCTCCACCGCGCCCGAGAGGGTCACGATCTCGGCGTCGATGTCCCGCTCGCGCAGGTACTGTGCGAGCAGGAACGGGTACGTGGTCGCGATGCGCCGGCCGCGCAGCGAGGGCGCACCGTCCCACGCGCTGCCTTGCGGAATCGCTAGCGCCAGCCGGCAGCGGCCGAAGTCGAGCGTGCGCACACACTGGAAGCGGGCAGGGTGCCCGCGCGCGCTGAGCTCGAGGCGTTTCTCCTCGAGCACGTTCAGGCCCACCAGCCCCAGGTCGCAGACGTCCTGCTGCACCAGATCGGGAATGTCATCGTCCCGCACGAACAGCACATCGAGCGGCAGGTTCTCGCCATAACCCACCAGCTGGTCCTTGCCGCGCGACAGCTTCAGCCCGCAGCGCACCAGCAGATCGACCGACGGGTCGGCGAGGCGCCCGGACTTCTGTACCGCGATCTTCAGGCGCAGTTCATCCATGGCGGGTGGGCTCCGCGGGTGCGCTCGCGCTGCGCACCCCCCGGGTCTCCGCCAGGCGCCGCGCGGCGGTGTCGTAGCCGCCGTGGCCAGCGGCGAGAAAACGCGCGACGCGGCCGATCGTCGTGACGCTCACGCCCGTCAGGCGCTGGATCTGGCGGTACGGCAGGTCACGCTTGAGGCAGTCGACCACCGTCCAGCGGTCCGCCATCGCCTGCAATTCCGCCGGTGTGCACAGATCGCGCAGGAACGCGCGGCACTCCTCCGGGGTGCGCAGGGCGGCGAGCGCGGCGCACAGGTTGCGTTCCGCGAGTGCTTCCTGGCGCGGGGTGACGTTCTGGTGGGTCTTCATCAAGGCATGGCCGTGTAATAACGTCGTGCAACAACGCGTTAATACATTATCACACAGAGCCGGCGCGCCGCCAGCCGCCCAGGGCGCGTGTGCCGGCTGCCTGCGCCCCGGAACCCCCGCGCGCTTGCGTGTCGCGCGGCGGCATCCTAAACTCTTGATTACTCATCGAGACCGGCTGAGGGATAAGGCCCTTAGACGCCGGGGCAACCGCCAGGGCTAACCAACCTGGAAAGGTGCCAACTCCTGCGATTCCCGCCGCTCGTGGCGAGGGGTCGACAGATGAGCGGTCAGCGTGGCCTCGAGGTGCCTCACGGCGCCTCAGGGAAGGACGCGACAAGCCTGCCCGTCCTGGGCGGGCGCGCTCCGCGGGAGGCCGGTGAGACCGAGCCATTCATGAGCGGAGCATCCGATGAAAGCCCCTGAGTTCCTGACCGCGCTCGAGGCGGCCGCCAACACCTCCACCAGCCAGGTCACGCAGACCGTGCGTGCCGGCATCGAGTGTGGGGACGCGACCGGCTGTGTCGTGCCCCCGCTGCACCTGACCTCGACGTTTGCCTTCCGCGGCTTCGGCGACAAGGGTG
>WNFJ01748956.1_pt1 | contig 11790 bp, 10 predicted proteins | sample 5400461 | NCBI WGS metagenome assembly WNFJ01 (sample SAMN13153349, study PRJNA577476) | soil metagenome | isolation source: 115 cm saprolite on Douglas fir-dominated hillslope | place: USA:California | collected 2013-09-17
GTGGCCTGCGCATACACTGAATCCGCCTTACAGTCGCGCGGCGGCGACGGCATTTTCTTGAGTGAACGATCGAGGTTCGATGGAGCGTGAACCACAATGACGTCCCTTCAAGTGCAACCGCTGAGCGGTTGCCCGTCTTCCCGAGCACGAAGTTCGCGGTGATTGTGGTCTGCAGCGCGCGGCCGCAGGGTTGAGGTTAACGAGAAGAAGGGGGAACTAAAGTTCGCCCCTACATTATGTGCCAGACAAAACGGTGACACGCGGCCGCCCGGAGGAACCGAGCTCCACCGAGAGCGGCGTCTTAAAAACCTGTTCGAGCAATTCGCGCTGATAAATGTTTGCCGGAGGGCCGACGCGCAAACACCGGCCGCGCTGCATCAAGACAACTTGATCGGCATACTCCGCCGCAAGATTCAATTCGTGCGTCACCACGACGACGGTGTAGCGATTTTCCGCGGCGAGCCGGCGAAGAACGTCCAGCAATCCGATCTGAGCGGCGATATCCAAGTGGAGAGTGGGCTCATCGAGCAGCAGAAGCAACGGCTGCTGAGCCAAAGCGCGCGCGAGGATCACACGCTGCTTTTCTCCACCGGAGACTTGATCCATCCAACGGTCGCTCAGGTCAGCGGCGCCAACCTGGGCAAGGGCGTTTTTGGCGATCAAGATATCGTCTTCGGATTCGAAGCGCAACGAGCGCCCATGAGCATGGCGGCCTTGCAGAACGAATTCCCAGGCGCGCGCAGGGAAAAGCAAAGTGCTTTCCTGCTGGACGACGGCGATGCGCTGGGCGCGGTTGCGTGGCGTTAGCGCGTGGGTGACGATTCCGTTGAGCAATATCCGTCCAGAGAGGGGTGCGAGCACGCCAGAGATCAGCTTTAAGAGAGTGGACTTGCCGCTGGCGTTGGGCCCGAGGATGGCGACGATTTCGCCGGGCCTGGCTTGAAAACTTGTCGCTTCCAGCGTGAAAAGAGGAGCTTGCGCCGGATTCGCGGAATGCGCGTAACTAACCTGCTCGACACTCAAGCGTATTTCGTTCGCCAAGCGGCTAGCCTCGGCAAGATGCCGCGCGTGAGATGAACCAGGACTCATGCGAGCCGCCTGCGCAGGAGGTAGATGAAGAGTGGTGCGCCGACAACAGCAGTCACGGCGCCAACAGCAAGTTCGCTGGGCGCGACGACGGTGCGCGCCAGCGTATCTGCAAATACGACGGCAATGGCTCCGCCGAGCGCGGCCGTCGGCAGCAAGGTGCGATGGTCCGAGCCGAAGATGAGACGCATCACATGAGGCACGATCAGGCCGACGTAGCCGATGGCGCCGCTCACGGAGACGGCCAAACCAGTCAGCAAAGACGCCGCAATGTAGACGACCAGCCGCACGCGCGGCACGTCCACGCCAAGATGCATGGCCTCTTTCTCTCCAGCGAGAAGCAAGTTTAAATCCGAGGCGGTGGTGTAAATCGCTCCCGTTGCTGCAACGAACCCGATGCCCAGGAACCAGTAAACGCTCTTCTGCAAAGAAGTGGAGAGGTCGCCCATCAGCCAAAAGGCCAGGCCGCGGAGATTGCCGGAGAGAGTGCTCATCAGAAACATGATGACCGCCGAGAGGAAGGAAGCGGTGATGACGCCGCCGAGAAGCAGCGTGCTGCTGTCGATCTGCCCTTCGCGGCGGCCGAGAAAGTAGACGGCAGCGACGGTGGCGGCGGCCCCGAGAAAAGCACCCAATGGCGTGAGCAGAGCGGCCAGCGCGGGCGAAATCGTCAGATGAGGTTCCGCGATGAGGGCAAGAATGGAGCCCAGCGCCGCTCCGCTGGACACGCCGAGCACGTACGGATCCGCCAACGGGTTGCGCAGCAAGGCTTGAAAACTGGTGCCCGCGACGGAAAGCGACGCGCCAACAATGATGCCGAGAAGAATGCGCGGCAAACGGATATTTACGACGATCAAGCCGTAGTCGCTGGAGATCTGGCTGCTCTGCCCAAAAATGACATGCAGCAAGTCGCGCCCGAGGGCGTAGAGCGAAACGGGCACGGCGCCGAACTTGAGGGCGATGACCACGGTCACGAATAGGATCACTACCAGGATCGAACATTGGAGGAGGAGGCGCCGAAGAGTCAGTGGGCGCATGCGCGGCCTCCAGGAGTCGTCAACTGGCCTTGAAGGACATTGGGGGAAAAAGAAGAATGTGGCACCCACCCTTGGTCCGGCGGAGGATTCTCCTTCTCGATCTTTTCCTTGTTGTTTTCCGGTTTTTCGACGAAGGCATCCGGGTGAAGCTGCCTGGCGAGCTCCTCGATGCCCGAGACGATACGCGGCGCGGGCCGAATGACCGCTTCGCCGATCACCGCGATGCGCCGATTGCTGACAGCTTCCACGATGCTCCAGCCGGGAAGAGTCGCGAGGACTTCCACGGATGGGGAAGCGGAGCCGGAATGCGAAGCCGCGAAAACCAGGAAGTCAGGCTGCAGCCGGGCGACTTCTTCCAGACTAATCTGCGGCCAACTTTGCTCGGACTCCACGATGGAGACGGCTCCCGCATGGCGCAACGCATCCGCAATATAAGTGTCCTTGCCAACGGAGATGAGCGGCTGGGTCCAGACAACGAACAGAACGCGCTTTGCGGCCAAAGCGCCAATCCGTTGTTGCAATTCCGCGAGCCGACGCTGCATTTCGCCGGCGACCGATGCGCCAGCCTCGGGAACGCCAAGCACGCCGGAAAGTTTTTTCGAAGAAGCGATGATTTCCTCGACGGTATGAGGATCGGTGGCGTAAGCGGAGATCCCCAAGCCATCCAGCGCATGCACGGTCTCGAGGCGGTTGAAACTTTTGGTCACAAGAACAATATCCGGATGCAAAGCGGCGATTTGTTCCAAACTCGGGTTGATTCCGCCGCCGACCTTGGTTTTATTCTGCGCGTCCGCGGGGTAATCGCAGTAGTCGGTATCTCCGACGAGACGATCCTGCAAACCAAGTGCGTACACGGTTTCCGTCAAACTCGGCGCGAGCGACACGATGCGGCGGACCGGCTGGGGAACGCGAACCGTGCGGCCGGCTTCATCCGTGACTTCCCGGAAGGCTGGGGATACTGGAGAGACCGGAGGAGGGCTCTGCGCACGCGACAGCGTTGCGCAAGACAGCAAGGCTGCGATTGCGACAAAGACGGCGCTTCGGAAGCGCGGGCGTGCGATTTCTTTCACGAATCTCCCGTGACCATGGAATTTCATTCGCCAACAAAAAAGCCCCACGAGACACCCTGGGGCTTGCGGCATCGCTCCTTCTCGCGAAGAGCGCGGCCCTCTGCGGCGCGGGAGGGTGGCCTGGCTTACGGCTTTTCAGCCGATCACAGTGGCGGGACCGCGGCCGATTCACACGGCCTTCCCCGCTTCCCTTGCCTACAAGTTGAAATCTGAGTGTATGCCGCGCCCGCCGGAGTGTCAATGCACGACAGAAAACGGCGCGAATGGACATGGAGCGACGGAAAAGATGCCGGCGGCGTTTAGCGATTCTTCCAGTTGGGTTTGCGTTTTTCAACCAGTGCGCGCAGACCTTCCTGCGAATCCTCGAGGCGGTAGAGTTCATTCAAGAAAATGTTCATCGAATGCTTAAGGCCCTCGCGCAGCGACAAACCCATGCCACCGAGAATCGCTTTCTTGGCCATCGTCAGCACTGGACCGGAGTGGCCGCTGATCTGGCCGACGAGATCTTTCACTGCTTTTTCGAGTTGCGCCTCCGGCACGAGGCGATTCACCATGCCGAGTTCCAGGGCGCGCTCCGCGGTCACCGGCTCTCCCGTCAGAACGAGCTCGAGCGCGATTTTGGGTCCGACGAGGAAAGGCAGAATGGTGGAGGCGAGCGGCGGAAAGATGCCGATGCTGATTTCCGGCTGGGCGAATCGCGCTTTCGGCGTGGCGATCACGAGATCACCAAAGGCGGCCAGCTCCGCGCCGCCGCCGATGGCCGGGCCGTTCACCACGCACACGACCGGCTTGCCAAGTTCCAACATTCCGGCGAACGCCGCATGAAACGCGTCGAGCATCTGAAACACGCGCTGCGAGGTGTATTCACCGATATCGATTCCGCCACAGAACACCTTGCAAGCCGAATCCAGAACGATCAGCTTGACGTCATCGCGTTCGCCGGCATGAGTGATTCCGCCCGCGATTTCGCGGAGCATGGCTTCATTGAGGAGATTATGTTCAGGACGATTGAGGGTCATCCTCGCGACGCCGGCGTCGATGCGGAACTTCACATACTCAAATTGTTCCGGTTTGCGCCGTTCCGGTTGGGTTATGAATTCTTCGGCGTTGACAGGCTCGATCATCTCCCTTGCTCCCGGGCTTTCATCGCCCTCTTGGCTTGAGAAAACGCAAAAAGCAGCCAAACCCGATGCTAGCACGGGGTTCTGCGCAAAGGAGGATGAGTGGAATGCGCGGTGCGCAAATAGTTCGCAGGGCAAAGGAACGGGGTTCATGAAAGACCAGTTGAAGCTGTCGCAAGGGAAGAAAGGTTCGCCCTGTTATGCAGTTTTTTCTTGTGCATCTCCGGGCAATGGTTATTCTGTGAGCGGCCCCCGCGTTCGAGTGCCGGGGAGCGCTCGAGACAAATCACAAGAATGTGTCCAGGCGACGCTATGGTGGATGAACGGATTGCTGTGGCTGTTCGAATGCTCGAACTGGCTGACGCGGATGGCTTCCCCACTTTGACGTCCTGGGAACTTGCAGCGCCACTGCGTTTCAACGTGGACTGGCAAGGCAAGAACGCCGATCCCGAAAGAGAGACGGAAGTGCGGCTGCTGTGGACTCCCGAGTTCCTTTTTGTGCGATTCCGCGCGAAATATCGCGCCATCACGGTTTTTCCCGATGCCGAGCCCAATGGCCGCCGCGACCAGCTCTGGGACCGCGACGTAGCGGAAATTTTCCTGCAGCCCGACCCATCGCCTCCCGGCCGTTATTACGAATTCGAAGTGAGCCCGAACGGATTTTGGATCGATCTGATCATCGGGCCAGGCGAAAAGCATAACTTGAAGAGTGGATTGCGCCGCCGCGTTATTTTGAGCGAAGCCGCCAAAACCTGGATCGCGGAGCTTGTTCTGCCCATGAGATGCCTCGCCGACCGCTTCGATCCAGCGGCCACCTGGAGGGTGAATTTTTACCGCGTCGAAGGAACTGTCGAACCGAGGTTTTATTCCGCCTGGCAGCCGACGCGAACAGCAGAGCCCAATTTCCACGTTCCGGAAGCATTTGGTGAGTTGATTTTTGCGCCAAGCCCTATGCCGCGAAAGCAGCGCACTTCTTCAAGGGGTGCCGAAGAGCAAGGCTGGCATCCGTCGTGAATTATGCCTATGCTTTCCACGTGAAAGGAGCTCCAAAGCATTTTCCGTATTTTGTGGCGGAGAGATTTCTCCAAATTTTTTTCTCACTTCTGGAGGCGTGACCGGCAGCTGAAACTCGCGACGGGACCTGCCGGTCCTCCAATCCCAATGCCGATACTTTCGTTGCAGGACGTCTCGAAAGACTACTTGACGGATGGCCAGCCCGTGCATGCGCTCACAGGTCTTTCTCTGAACGTTGAGCGCGGGGAGTTTGTGGCGTTGGTGGGGCGTAGCGGCTGTGGAAAATCGACGCTGCTCAATCTTGCGGGGGCCATGGATTTTCCGACCGCGGGCAAGGTGATTCTGGATGGAGTTTCCACTTCGTCCCTGAAAGACAGCGGCCTGACCCAATTGCGGCGCGAGCGAGTTGGTTTCATTTTTCAGTCGTTCCAATTGGTGCACACGCTGACCGTTTTCGAAAACGTCGAACTGCCGCTGCTCCTCGCTGGGAAGCACAGCCCGCGCGAGGCGGCGCGGGAACGGCTTGCCTGGGTGGAACTGGACGGCCTCGGCGATCGCTATCCGCATCAACTCTCCGGCGGCCAGATGCAACGTGTCGCCATTGCGCGCGCGCTCATCCATTCACCGAGTATCGTGCTGGCCGACGAACCCACCGGAAATCTCGACACCACGACGGGCAACTTGATTCTCGAATTGCTCCGGCGCCTGACGCGGGTGCAAAACACGGCGACCATTGTGGCGACGCACAGTCTCGAGGCCGCATCGCTGGCGAATACGCTCGTACGGTTGCGTGACGGAAGAATTGAAGGTATCACTCGGCGCTGAAATGCTTCTTCTGCTGCTCTTTTACCGATTGATGGTGCGCCCGGTTTTCCGTGAGCCTGTGAGGACGATGCTGACGATCTTGGCGATCGCCTTGGGCGTCGCGGTGGTTCAGGCCATCGATCTTGCGGGCGGCGCCGCCACTGGCTCGTTCCGTAGTTCGATGGAAACGCTGGCCGGCGATAACGACTTGGAAGTCGTGGCATCGGGAGGCGTACCGGAAAATGTGGTTGGAACGCTGGCCACGTTGCCGTATCCGATGCGAGTTTCGCCGCGCATCGAGGATTACGCGGTGATCGCTGATGCCAAGAAGTCGCTGCCGCTCATCGGGCTGGATCTTGTTGCAGAAGGCAGCTCTTACGCGCAGAGTAAATCCCAATTTGCCGCTGAGTTTCAGAAGCAAGGCGCTTTGGAACAGGTGTTCGAGCACCTTGGAGATGCGGATAGCATTTGGGTGGGCTCGAGCGTTGGCTACAAGACGGGCGAACACGTCGCACTGCTCATCAACGATCGAGTCCGCAATTACACGGTGCGGGGCGTCTACCCCGATTCGAACGTCGAACGGCAACGAATCGGCAATTGTGATGGACATCGCCGCCGCTCAAATTGCACTGGCACGCTACGGCCGCGTCGATCGCATCCTCTTGAAAGTGGCGGAAACTCCGAGCCTGGAAGACTGGCAGCAGCGTCTGCGGGCCGTGCTTCCAGCCGGAGTGGAAGTCCGCCCGCAAGGCACCGGCACGAATGAAAATCGCCGCATGCTGGCAGCCTTCCGTTGGAACTTGCGTCTCTTGAGCTACATTTCACTCGTTGTTGGCGCTTTCGGCGCTTTCCTTATTTACAACACCATCTCCGTTTCGGTCGTTCGCCGCCGCCCGGAGATTGGAATCGTTCGCGCCCTCGGCGCCAGCCGGAGTGTCATCCTCTCCGCATTTATTGGCGAAGCCGCCTGCCTCGGGTTCGCAGGCGCGCTCATCGGTCTTCCCCTCGGCCGCTTCATGGCTACGGGCGCGGTTCGATTGATGGCCGCCACGGTGGAATCGCTGTACGTCAGCAGCCGCCCAGGAGCCATCGACCTGAATGCGGCATCCGTTCTGCTTGCGCTGGCGATCGGCGTGGGAGTTGCGATGGCATCCTCCTATTCACCCGCACGCGAAGCTTCTCAGGTTTCTCCGGTTGAGGCGATGGCGCGGGGCCGCCGGGAATATGACGTGCGCGTTCGCAAATCGCGCGATTTGTGGCTGGCGCTCGTGCTCGGTTTGGCGGCAGCCGCGGCCTCCCGTGCTCCCGCGATCGCCGGTAAGCCGTTGCTTGGCTATCTCGCCGCTATCTTGCTCGTTGCAGCATCGGCGTTGGCAATGCCTGCATTCGTTGACGTTTTGACAGCGCTTTCATCGAAAATTCTTGGCAAGCTTCTCGGCGTAGAAGCGATGCTCGCTTCGCGAAGCCTCGCGGCCTCCTTGCGCCGGACTTCCGTTCTCGTTGGCGCGCTCTCAACTGCCATCGCCATGATGACCGCGGTCGGCATTATGGTCGGGAGCTTCCGCCAGACCGTCATGATTTGGATGAACGACCAGTTGCCGGCCGATCTCTATCTTCGGCCCGCCGGTTCTCCCGCCGCGGACCGCCATCCTACGATCTCTCCAGGCTTGGCGGAAGAGATTGCCAAGCTTCCCGGTGTTGTCGCGGTCGAGCGTCTGCGCGCTTACGAAATCAGTTACCAAGGAATGCCGGCCACACTCGCTTCCGCTGACCTCGCTGTTCTGGATGTCATTCGCTGGTATCCGCATTCCGAGTTCTTGTCTGGCCGCCCGCAGCAACAAGTTCTTCTGGAGCTGCGCAATTCGAATACCGTCGTAGTGAGCGAACCGTTCACCTATAAGCACCATCTGAAGGCGGGAGACTTCATCACCCTTTCTCTCGGCGAAACTCAGGCGGCCTTCCGCATCGCCGACGTGTACTACGATTACTCCAGCGAGCGCGGCAGTATCCTCATGGATCGCAAGACCATGTTGCGCTATTTGCCTGATCCTGCTCCGTCGAATCTCGCGATCTACGTCTCGCCCAAGTACGAACTGGCAATGGTGCGGGCTGAAATTGAAAAAGCAGCCGCACGCCATCGTGTACTCATGTTTTCAAACCGTGACCTGCGCGCCGAAGCCGTCCACATTTTCGACCGCACCTTCGCCATCACCTACGCCTTGGAAGCGGTCGCCGTCATTGTCGCGGTTATGGGCATCGCCGGGGCGCTACTTGCCCTGGTGATTGACCGCCGCCGCGAGCTTGGCCTGCTGCGCTTGCTGGGCGCGGCTAGCGGGCAAGTTCGAAAGCTGATTCTCGTCGAGGCCGGATTGCTCGGACTTCTGGCCAATCTTGCCGGTCTGGCCATGGGCTTTGCGTTGTCGCTGATCCTCATCTATGTGGTGAATAGACAGTCGTTCGGCTGGACGATCCGGTTTCACTGGCCGGTGGAAGTGCTTCTTGGTGCACTGACGGTCGTATATGGAGCAACCGTGCTTGCGGGTCTCTACCCGGCGCAGGTCGCGGTGCGCTTGAATCCGGTCGAGGCAGTCCATGAAGAATAGGCTCGCGTGCGCCGCCACCGCGCTGCTTCTCCTTCAGCCCCTTGCAGCGCAATACCGCATCGCCTTGCCTGGATACCGTTACGAATTTCCGCGCGATCATTTTAATCACCCGGATTTTCAGACCGAATGGTGGTACTACACTGGGAATTTGAAATCCGCGGACGGCCGGCGATTCGGATTCGAATTGACTTTCTTTCGGCAAGCCGTCAGCCGCGATCCCACGAAGGCCGCCGTCTGGGAGGTGCGGGATCTCTACCTCGCGCATCTCGCGTTCAGCGATCTGGATGGCGGGAAGTTTTATCACGCGGAACGCACCAATCGATCAGGCCCGGGCATGGCCGCAGTGAGCGAGTCCCTTGGCCGCGTCTGGAACGGAAACTGGCAGATTCAATGGCACGGAGAGGATCAGGAGCTAACAGCAATCGATGAGCACTTTCAACTGCACCTGACGCTGCACTCGGAAAAACCTCCCGTCATTCACGGCGAAAATGGCGCCAGCCAAAAGGGGGAGGGACCGGGCCGCGCGTCGCACTATGTTTCTCTCACGCGCCTGGCGACCACCGGAGCAATCGAGCTAGGTAGCCAAGAATTTCAAGTGCATGGCTGGAGTTGGATGGATCATGAATTTTTCACGCACCAACTCGAGACCGAACAGATTGGCTGGGACTGGCTGAGCCTCCAACTTGAGGATCATACCGAGCTAATGCTCTTTCACATCCGCCGCAGGGATGGTTCGATTGATCCGTACTCGGCGGGCACGCATGTAGACGCAAATGGAAAGACGACGCATTTGCGCTCGAATGAGTTCAATTTGCAGCCCCTTGGAGACAAATGGAGGAGCCCCGTTAACGGCGCCGAGTACCCCATCATCTGGAAGATCGCGATTCCGAGATTAGGCATCGAACTGGAAGCGAAAACGCCGCTCGAATCGCAGGAGTTAACGGCCAAGACCGGATTGGCTCCAAACTATTGGGAGGGCGCGATCGTTCTCAGCGGCCGACGCGGCCAGCGATCCCTGAGCGGCGTGGGCTATCTGGAGATGACCGGTTACGACCGGCCCGTGCAGTTCGCTAAGTGAGCAAGATCTTCGACTACCCTCTTAACTTCATCAGGAATCGAGGGATGGATTTGGCTCCCCGGGCTAGATTCGAACTAGCAACCCTTCGGTTAACAGCCAGCAGAATATTTTAATCACAATTCGCCGGAGCTAAGCTAAACCGAAGAAAGCCAGTGAATTGTAGTGAAATCCCGAACGTCACTTCCTCAGTTTTCATTCGCCCTTTATTCGCTTTTTGCCGCCATTCACCCGCAACTGATACTACGTCTGTACTACGTTTCATTCCATGAATGCCATCCCGCTCCGAGCTGAACACTCGTCGGACCTTTGGATTCGAGTCCGCAAGCTCCGGGAAAAATTCGGCGAAAACTCCTCACTTACTAGGGAATAGCGAGAAGGTAAAAAGTGAGAAAAAATCTTTGGCAAACGAAAAGACCAGCGTCAGATACAGGATGTCATAGAAACTCCGAGCGTTCACGATTCTCAGTGGACCGGAGGCGGACCGGGCTGCTGGGGTTGTCGAGCATTCTGTTCTTGCAATTTGCGGAGTTCAACACTCTCCGACAGAAACCGTTTTCAAGTGAGCGTCCACAGCTGGCCCGTAGCGCGGCAAAGCCCAGCTCAGGGTAGCTTGTCGAAAAAGAGATAAAGGGCGGCAATCCGGCCGTCCCGGGAAATGATGAAATCAGTCCCGGCGTAAGCCGGCGCCTCGCCAGGGCGGCCCGATACCCATTGGACCCGCCCGCCATTGCCCAATTCCTCGGGTCCGGCAATGGGTTGATATCGAAAGTCAGGGTGAGTAGCCTTGATCGCGCCCGCGACGCGATCGATTTCGTCGCGGCCACGGTAGACGCCTCTGGGCTCGTAGAACACGCAATCTTCGGTGAAGATCTCGTCGATGGCCGCGCGCCGCCGCGCGGGGTCGTTTTCACCGAAGACGTCATGAAGATTGCGGGTCAACAACGTCGATATGCTGTAGGACATGTTTTCTCCCTCTCGCATTCGCGTCACCACTTACTTAACGTTGAAGGATCCCCGCGAACGCCGACCGCACACTCCAAGTCGTAAGAAACCACAAAACCGTAACGACGACAGCCAGCGGCAAACCCGCGGGCGCCATGAAAATGTGAAAGCAAAGTATGTTGACAATCACGGCCCCCAGAATCGTCAGTGCCAGAGGCACGTACCGATTCACAAGCAACAGGACCGCGGGCACTATCTGCAACAGAAAAATCACCACGTAAAACCGGGACACGAAGACGGCCCCGAAGAACTGCGCTGCAACGCCCGTAGGCGGCGGCATGGGAATAAAGTGAAGGAACCCGTTTAGCCCGAACGTCAAAAAGATCAAACCGAGCAAGTACCGTGCGATTGTAGAAGCGATCTTCATGCTCATCTCCTGGTGACCGGTGCCGTATCGGGCCCGGCGTCTCTAATACATTGATGCCGAGTATATTGATAAAGATACATTTAATGGACAACAAATCGGAAAAGGCTCAGCATCAAAGAGCTATGGCAAAAAGGTCTCCAGACCCGGTGCATTGCTGGCTCATTTGGAGGAAAGCCCACGAGGCGGTCGTCAAGGTGTCTAGCCTACCCGCTTGGCAGGCAGTTGCTCTACCTGTGCAACGGTTTTCAACACCGTTGTTGCCGATTCGTGTTCTAGCGCACCTGCTTGGGAGACGGGGGTCTTGATCGCGGTGTGCAGTCAGCGCGAATTCCTCAACCATTCGGCTACGAACCGAATGGTTGGCACACTCCAGATTATTTTTTCTCCGAAAACATTGGGTTTTCGCACGATCCTTAACGATCTTCCCGTCGAAAGCTCTGGAGGCCTTACTACGTTTTTACTACGTTCGGCTTCAGGCGAAATGGGAGGAACTGAAAGCCGTCTCTAACTGATTGACTACAAAAGAGGAAGTGGCTCCCCGGGCTAGATTCGAACTAGCAACCCTTCGGTTAACAGCCGAATGCTCTACCGTTGAGCTACCGGGGATC
>WNFJ01203174.1_pt1 | contig 11788 bp, 10 predicted proteins | sample 5400461 | NCBI WGS metagenome assembly WNFJ01 (sample SAMN13153349, study PRJNA577476) | soil metagenome | isolation source: 115 cm saprolite on Douglas fir-dominated hillslope | place: USA:California | collected 2013-09-17
CGGGATAGCGCGTGACGGCGCTGTCCAAATCGGCGATCGACGAGTCGAACAGAGACAGAAAACGGGCAGTGAAGTCTTCAGCCCTCGGGTTTTCTCGGTAGACGGCCGGCAGATGCTCCAGGCTCGTTACCCGCGGGAAATCGATTCGAACGCGGCGAACGGCCGGCGTCGCCGTGCCGTTTCCGATCATGCGCAGACGGAAGAAGAGATAGCGGCCAGCGGGTTGGTCGATCAGAAAGTCGACGGAACCTCCGGGCGCCGCCGTCCAGTCGGAAAAGTGTGGCAGTCCGGTCGGAACCGTTCCCCAGCCCTTGTCGCGCGACGCGTCTCCCTGGTTGGGGGGCGCCGGATCCTCCGAGGTCGCCACAGCGACCGAAAGGGAGGTGCCCGGCGGGATATCCGCATCGAGGCGAATTCGATGCCAGAGGCATCGGGCGATGCCGCTGTCGAGGGCGCTGGTGATCAATTGCCCTTGCGTGTGGCAGTGGTGGTGGAAGGACCTCGCCCTCCGGCAACGGCCTCCCGTACCACGAGTAGCAGGTCTCTGCGGCCAGGCCGCTGCGGGTATCCTCATCGAAGCAGAAGCCTGCGCTCGACGCTGTGACGAGGCTCGTTGCCGGGAATGCGTTCTGCAGGTCTGCGACCGGGGCCGGCTCGAACTGGTCAACGTTCCTCGCGGCGCGCGTCAAGAGCCATGAACCGCCGTGGTCGAGGACCACCCAGACCCCGTTTTGCGAGTCGACGGCGATGATAACGACCGTTCCTTGCGCCGGCAGCATCGGCCGCAAGAAACCACGTGGCGACCCATCCGGCCCGAAGCGCAGGACACGGCGGGAATTCGCCGTCGTCACCAGCACTTCGCCATAGGGGTCGAATGCGATCGGTCCGGGTTGGGGCGTCTCGATCGCCGCGCAGATCCGCGTCCCGGCGGGGTACCAGAGCAGCACCCGGTTCGCACCGCGATCCGAGACGGCCACGCGATGCCGCCGGGTTGCGACCGCTACCGCGTCCTCGAAGAGTGGCGGCGCGCACGCTCCCTGCCAGAGGCGATGCCACTCCGGGCGGCAGGCGTCACGGTGAAGCAGTAGTGATTCCGGGGGTGCCGGTGTCGCGAGGTACCATTCGCACGCATCGCAGCCACAGGCGAGACGCGCCGGCGGCAGATAGGGCAGGATCTGGTTGGGATCGACCGCTCCGTCGACGGTCTGTTCCAGATAGATGCCGGTACTATCGCCGAAGCCCTTGAGATTTACCGTCGTCGCATTGTCCGCGTCCCACCCGACATTGGCGTCGAGCAAGCGGAAGTTGGACTGGCCGGCGGGGCACGTCACTGCACGTCCCCCGGTCCGAGAGCCAGCACGTCGTGGCCCGATGGCCAGACTAGCGAGTTGGCCGAGATCGCTGCGTCGCCGCATGGTTTGCCGCGGACCCCGTCGACGACAAAGATCAGCCCGGGCACGGCGGTCACGCCGGCAACCCCCGTCAGCAGTTTGCGCACGAAGGCTGCATTCGACAGCGCCCCGCCGAAGGGCCAGCCCCGGCCGTCGTCGCCGCCGGTTAGCGGATCGAGATAAGTGTCCAGCAGCGTGAGGACACCTTGCACGACAGCGCTCCGATCGTAGGCGGGGTCGACGACGACGCTCACCTCGATGCGAACGGTATGGTAACGCGGCGCCGCCGCCACTACCTCGATCCCGACCGGTGTCAACCCGCCGCTGAGGTATGTCGAGACGGCGCGGAGCGTTTCCGAATCTGGCGTCGGAGGGCCTGCTCCCAGCTCGGGCGGGATCACGAACACGCACACGACGCCGGGGATCGAATTCCCGGGAAACAGCGGATGAAAACCCCGAACGGCGTTTGCTCGACTCACCTGCGCCCCGGGCGCGCCAAGGGCCAGAATTTCGTAGTCCGCTATTGCGACAGCCCGACCGTGGGCGCGCAGTTCCTCGGGACCGCGCTGCAACGCCTGGTCCTGCGTCTCCGCGTCCATGCCGCCGGTCGCGGGCCAGGGATTCTGTACGGCACTCAGGAACGGTACCGAGTTCACCAGGCTGTTTGCCTTGCCGGCGCCCACTGCGCCGCCCGATCCGCCGCCAACCCGGTACTTCAGGGCGACGACATTGCGGAACCCGGCGGGAAGCGCCTTGCCGTTCTCGCCATTGCCGAATGTCACCTGCCCGGAGGCGGGATCCAGCACATAGACCTTGTCCTTTGGTCCGAACTCGGCGAGATCGTCGACTTCCGTCCAGATCATTGCGCTGGGCGGCGTGGTGGCGATTTGTGCCGTGCCCGGAAACGAGATGTCAGCGGTATCGTCTATTTGCAGGATCACCGAGCGTGGGATTACCGGTGTCCGCGTTAACCTGGCGACGGAACCACCGCCGGTCAGCGGCAGCGGCGACAGTACCTCATCGTAGAAGCTCTGCACGGCGGTCGCGCGGACGAGGTTCAGCTTGACCGACAGCAGTACCGGCGGTTCCGGATAGGCGCCGTAGACGATCTCCAGCCGCAGCCACAACAGCGGTCTCGCGTCAGGCGCACCCTCGGGGATTCCGGGGCTCCAGGTGTCCGGTAATCGCAAGGTCACGACGCCGCTTTGCGTCAGACTCGCCGTCTCGTCGACGACGATCTGCACGTCACGGTAAGTGGCGCCGTCGAGCACCTGCCATTGCAGCAGCGGAGCGAGTGGGGCCGGCAGCGGCACGACGCCCCCGGTGGCGACCGGCGGCGGCAATCCGCCGCTTCCTTGCACCTGGATGGCGAGGGAAATTTGCGGGCCGACGACGACCGACGGCCCCGCCAATATGCCGATCAAAAATGCGATGCCCGGCTGTGGGTGGGCCCCGAAGGGCTGGAACGGCGTGCCGTCCGCGACGGGATCGACGGCTCGATAAAACCCGTGCTCGAGCACGTACATTTCCCCGATCGTGCCCGGAATTGAGTTGAGATCGCTGTCGGTCTCGAAGATGATCATGTCGCCGCCGCCGGCCGGCGCCGCCCCGATCTGGAACCCGGCGGGGAGATAGACCGATTGGGTGGCGCTGCTCGATACCGAGAATTGGAGCAGCGCCGTCGCCGGCGTCGGCGGCCGCGGCTGTATGCCGCCGCTTTGCAAGAACCGGATGAAGGAATTCTCGGGCAGCTGGTTCAACCGTTGCAGAACCGGTTCGATCTCCTCGGAGAATAGCCGCGCGAGCGCGACGCCGGCATCGCCTGAGCGCTGGCTCGACCATTCCGGCGCATAGGAACGGATGCGCCCGCTCAATTCGCTGAATGCGGCGTCTCGTGTTGCGGTGACGAGCGCCGGCCAAACGGCGGGCGCCGCACCGGACGGCACCGGATGTTGCCGCTGTGCCGGCGATGCCTCCTTGCCCCACCACGGCGCCGTCATCGCAACCCTCCGCCTTGCGGCCGGCGCCGCTGGGCCTTCAAGTCGACGTGTGCCAAGGCGAGCAGCTCGTGCGGACGGATGCGGACGTCTTGGCAGCTCTCGGCGACGGTCCCGCGGTCGAGGCGCACCGAGACGCTCTGCACGTCACCTGTGGTTCCGAGGATGTCTTGTACGACGTGCATCAGAGCCGTCGGGCGGATCGGGTCACCAAAGGGCCAGCCATCGCCCTGGTCCCCGCCGACCAGCGGATCGAGATAATTCTGCAATCCGCCGATGATCGCCTCACGCAGCGCCGTCGAAGGAGCGACATCGACGGCGACGGCCACAGCGAGCGATACGCAGCGATAGACCGGCCCGCAAACGAAGACGTCCGCGCCGAGCAGCCTGCCGACGCTCATGCGGTCCCGAGCCGCCTGTAGCGCCCCGGGATCCGGCTGCGGCGCGGCGACAAAGGCGTCCTGCACCCAATCACCCTCGATCCCCGGCCTTGGCGCGTACGGCACGACGAAGAGGGTGACCGCTCCCGACACAGTCAGGCTCGGGAAATCCGGGTGGTAGCCGACCGCAGCGTAGGCCCTTCGGAAGCCGACGCCTGGGGTGGTCATTGCGAGGTTTTCGTAATCCGGCTTTGCAACAGCCCGATTTCTTTCGTTGAGCGCCATGCGTGCGCGCTGCTGGGCGAAATCGAGCGATTCCGGATCCGCGCCACCGTCTCCAGTCGTGAGATTGACGGCCGTAAAAAGAGGCGGCGGGTCCACGTCAGTCGCCGGCTGCGCCGCCCAAAACCGGCCCTGGCCGAGATTTCCCGCGCTGCCTCCGCCGGCCCGGTAGCTGACCGTGACGGCGGCCGGGTTTGTCGCATCGACGATCGGAAGACGCCCGGTCAGGCCGTCGCCAAAGCTGATCTCGGACCTTGTCCGATCCAGCAGGAACACTCGCTCTGTCGGTCCGGAAAGAGAGAGGTCCGCGACTCGCTGCCAGGGGTATACGGTCTTGTCGCGTTCGATGATCTGCAGTGCAACCGTATCCTCGATCGGAGGATACTCCTTGAGGCTGGAAGCACTGGGCGCGGCAGTGAGGGTGATGACATTGCCAGGCAGCGGCAACCACCCGGTCGTCGCCGGGTTCTTCGTCCTCCCCCAGCTGTGATGCGCGAGCACGACATTGGGGTTGAGCGAGAGGAGGCGCGGCGCAAACGTGAAGTGGGCGTCGGTGATTTGCAGCGACACCTTGTAGGCCGCCATCGTGGCACCGGCTACCGGTGGCTCCGGCTGCCAGTCCGCTGGAATCGGCAGTCGCACGATGCCCGATCGTCGCAATCCGGCAGTCCCGTCCTGGACCTGCGCGGTCGGAAAGGCGAGCGCTGTACCGGTGTGGCTGCTGCTATAGAACCAGCTCATCGTCGCCGCCGCTGGAACGCCGGAGACTGCCTCCGCCGACCATTGTGCCGGGATAACGCCTGTCGGCGTCGCAAGCACAATCCCCAAAGAGCAGAATTCACCGAACACCGTCTGCGGGATCGGGCTGTCGAGATTGAGGGTGATGGTGATTTGACCTGCGTCCGCTCCGGGGGAAAGCAACGGGATAGGGTGGCCCTGGCGCAGGTCGTCGGAGTGGTCCGCCGAGCCCACGGCGATTCCGATCGTGTCCACCGGCAACAAAATGACGTCGTCGCCGATGGTGAAGAGCAAGGGCGGATTCGTATCGGCGAGCCGCATCAGCGTGCGTGCGGCAGCAAGCGGATAGGACCTCGGCGGCACCGCGCTGTCGCTGAGTTGCAATAGAGTCACTGCCGCCTGCGCCGGCTTCGGCGAAACGCCGAGCAGCGACAGGATGGCCAGACTCAGGGCATCCGGGGTCTGGTCCATCCAATAGATGCGCTGATCGAGCAGCCAGGCGAACAACTCGACCATTGTGACGCCGGGATCGACCGGGGCGTGCAATGTCCAGTTATTGGCGGAGTCGGCGACGATCCGCGAGCGGACCGCCGTGACGATCTGGCCCCAATTCAGCGTATCGAGCGGGATCGGTGCGAGCGGCATCACGCGGCCTGCGTCGTGCCGAGATAGTAGGGGAAGACCAGATTGCTTGTCGTATTGGTCTGCCGCACCGTGTAGGTGATCGACACCACGACCTTGAAAGGCTCGACCGGGTCCGCTTCCGCAGCTACCTGATCGACATCGACGCGAGGCTCCCAATTTGTGACGGCGTCCTGCACCGCGCGCTCGAGCAGCCGCAAATACTGGGTGCTGCCGGGCGAGAACACGAGCCGCGGCAATTCCGTGCCGAAGTCGGAGCGCATGACGCGCTCGCCCAATTGCGTCATCAAGAGGATGTGCAGCGACTGCTCGACATTGTCGTCGCCACTGACGTAGCCGAGGCTCCCGCCCGGATCCGGCAGGATCGGGAAGCGCCAGCCTGTACCGAGAAAGGCGGCTTGAGCCATCGGTTCACGCCGTCTTCGAAACCACCGACAGCACCGCCGGCGTCAATGGCGGGACCGGCGGACCGCTCGGTAACGTCGGCAGCGTGCAGATATGCGTGTGGGCATTGAATAACCCCAGCAGCGCGTCACCGAGCACCAGCTGCTGACTCGCCGCAGCGCCTCCCAATGAGATGCTGGGTGCATTCAGAACGACCTCGGTGCCCGATACTGTCACCGTCCCAGTAGAGCCGATGGTGATCGTGGCGGCGCCGGTGTGCAGCGTGATCGACCCCGCCGAGTCATCGGCGATGACGGTTTGCCCGCCGCTGGTCTGCAGTGTGATCCGGCGATCAGCGTCGCTGAGGTCGACGACATGTCCGCCCTGCGTGGTGACGCGTACCCGCTGCTTGCCCGAGGTGTCGTCGAACAGCAGCTCGTGCTGCCCCTTGGTGCGGATCATCTTCTGGTCGAGATCCGCGGCGCGGTGCGTCGGCGGCTTGTCCTGGCCGTTGTAGAGCCCGCCGAGGATGATGGGCAGCCGCATGTCGCCGTGGATGAATGCGACCAGGACCTCGTCGCCGACCTCGGGGATGAAGAAGGCGCCGTAGCCGTTACCGGCGTAGAATTGGCGCACCCGGCACCATTCGGTCTCCATCTGGTCGTCGAACCACGGAAACTGGACTTTGACGCGTCCTTCCTGGCCGTCGGCATCGTTCACTTCGGTGACGACGCCCTGCACCACCCCGTAAAAGCGCTTGTCGGTCGACCGGGTACGCGACACGGCGCTCATGACTTGCTCCCCCCGTCACTGTAATTCCGCACTTCGAAGCTCGTCAGATAGCCCGAGCTGCCGATGCTGTGCTCGACTTTGGTAACATAGTATTGGCCGCTGAAGCGCTGGCCGACGCCCTTCACCTCGATATTGTCGCCGGGCCGAAGGTCGGGGAGGCCGATCACTTGGCCGCTGGCGGTGATGTAGTTGTAGGCCCGCTCGCGGAGCAGCGCGGTGGCCAAGGCCTGCGCCTCCTGCTGGCTAGTCACAGGCTGGTCGACGACGATGTCCTCGCGGTCTTCGAAGCGCGTCTGGATGGCGCTCGGACCGTTGTCGCTGCCGCTCGAAGTGGGCAGGTCACCCGGTCCGGCGGTGTATTTGATGATCGATTTCGTATTGGGGTCCCAGCCCTTGACGGTGACCTTTCCGACCTGGCGGTTGAGCGTCAGCGCAGGGTTGAAGTTGATCAGGCTCTTGCCCCATTCGAAGACGTACACCCGCACTTTCCTGCCGTCGCGCGCATCGGTCGGGGCTTGGAAGTAGAGCGCGTCGAAACCGGTATCCGGGTCGACGTCGACAAAGCAGTCGAAGTCGATCCGTTTGGCCCGCTCCATCAGGAAGGCCGCGTCGTCCTGGTTCTTCTGAATTACGATGTCGTGCTTCTCGGCGGTGTCCTGCACCTTGCAGACCAGGGAGTTGCGCGTCGCGATGTCGCGCACGATTTCGGAATCCGTCATGTTCACGAACTTTTTCTTCTCGCCGTCGCGCGGTTTGCGGTCCTTGAGCTTCACCATCCGGTCCTCGCCGCCAACAACCAGCGTCGGTGGTCCCGACTCGGGAAACCGCGGCGTCATGCTGGTGATCAACCCATGGACCATCGACACCAGACCGTGTACCCTTTCTGCGGATCCTTGGCGGCGCCCGGCGCCGGCGCATAGCCCATTTGCACATGCACCAGATTGCCGAGATCGAAAGTGCTGGTATCGCTGTATTTGAAGGCGAGCTGGGTATCGTCCCAATTATTTACGGTCAGGTCGAAATGAGTGAGGTTGTCGAGATCCATCGTCACTTTCAGTTCGAGAACATCGCCCTTCGTCCCCGGGTCGAGCTGCTGTCCGCTGACGTCGATCTGGTAGTCCGGGGCGTAGTACCCGGTTGCAGGTAGCCCGGACGAGGTCAGTGAAGCGGCCATCCTCAATACCTCAGCTCAGCGCAGGTATGTGCAGCGCGCGGCCCGGCGCCAATGTGCGCGGATCGTGGATCTGGTTGGCAGCCGCTATGGCACGCCAGGCGCTGCTGTCGCGGTACATCGCGAAGGCGATGCCACTCAGCGTGTCACCGCGGCGAATGACGTAAGTCTTGTCGAAATTGGCCGATGCCGTCGGGTTCTGCTTGATCTGGATTTCTACCGGCCGGTACTCCTTCATGCTCAAGCTGAGCTTGGCGCGAAGCGGAACGCCTTCCGGCGTGAACAACACGTATGTGACGTTGAGGCTGTCGAGCACGCCGAGGAATACTTGGGTGTCCCAGATGAACCGGACGATCGGCGGTGCGTGCAGCTCGCGGTCGATGTTCATCAAGCCGCGCAGTTTGTTTACATAAGCCACCCGGACGTCGTCCAGCGTGTCCGAAGTATCGACCAGCACCTCGGCGCTCAGCTTCTCGCTCGCGCCGCGCACGAACTGGATGGGCGGGGTTTCGAGGCCCGGAATGGCGATCTCGGCGAAATTGTTCGCCTTCTGCAGCTGGTACTCGGTGGGATTGAAGCGCAGCGGAATGACCGGATCGGGGAGACTCGGCGCAACGATCTCCAGATACGCCTGGACGAGGCTCTGGCCGGCGAGTTGGACGGGGCTCAACATCGGGCTCAGTCCCGTTCCGGCCGATCGCCGAGCGCGCGGTAATCGTCGGCGCAACGCTGCCGCATCTTGGCCTCCTCGGCCAGCCGGTGCCATCTGCAGATGTGTTTATCGAACATGCGCGCAAACACGGCCTCATCACCCTCGCCCTCGACATCGAGGTGCACTTCGAGGTGCTGGATTGTCACCATTGCTATGGCACTCCCGGCGCGGACAGAATGACGGGTACCAAGCCTTCATGGGCGATCTCGAGCCCTTCGATAGCGACCGCATTCTGCGTCGCATTCAGTTCTGGCCCGACCCATTTGGCCGCCAGGCCGGCGTGAAACGTCCAGCTCATCGCCAATGTGCCGGCCGGTGTCAGCAGAATCACCGAACCGTCGCGGCGCGCGCCGAGCGACTGTGTCAGCCCGGCGATGTACCACCACCACAACCCGGTATCGCGCACGACCCCTCGCCGCAGCGATATACGGCCCCAGGAATGCCGCACGGGGAGTTGATGCACGTGGTCGTTGACGCCGCCTTCGGCATATGCGGTGATCTCGAGGTCGGCGCCCAGCCCCTTGACTTCCATGAATTCGCCGGCCGCGACGAGCGGCAGCAGCGCCGCCTGCGACGGCGGCAGATACGCGTCCGCCGGGAGTAACGTAACGATGAAGCGGTATGACGGAAGGGGATCTTCGACCATCATGATTCGAAGACCTCGAGCTGGCCGTCGGCACTTGCCGCGACGCGCAGGGTGATGAACTCCATCGGCACGGCCGGAGCGACGAGCACCTGGCACACGACCATTCCCTCATCGATCTGGTCCGGCGGGTTGGTGCTTGCGTCGCAGATCACGTGGAATGCCTGGCTCGGCTGCTCGCCTTTCAGCGCCCCGGCGCGCCACGCCTCGAGCAATACCGTCGTGATGCTGCGGACGAAGGACAGCCACAGCTCCGGTCCGTTGGTGTCGAATACGAGGGGCTCGGCGACGCGCCGGATGGCGCGGACGAGAAGGTGGATCAGCCGGCGATGCGCGACAAACCCGCCGGGCGAGCTCTTGCCCAATACCCGCCCGCCCCAGACCAACAGCCCTCGGTTCGGCGAGCACGTCAGCAGATTGATTCCGCCTTTGTAGATGAGCGCCTGTTCGCGGGGGTCGAGCTGCGTCGAAAGGTCGAGAGCCTCCTCGAGCGGCGTATTGGCTGGCGTGAAGTAGGCGCCGAGCCGGACATCCTGGCGGCTGATCGCGCCAAGGACACAGCCGGAGCATGGCGTGCAGCGCAACGCTTGCGGGTCGGCGCTGACCGGGTCGGGAACGAGGAGTCGCGGATGGTAGACCGCGCCATTGCGCAGCACCGTCTCCGTCAATGGTTGCCGCAGATTCTTGTCGACCCAGTTGACGGCAGTGGTCGGGTCGGCCTGATCGGGAGGCACGTCTATGACGACCAGGCGGTCGTCGAGCCGGCTGGCCTGGGTCAGCATCGTCACGATGACATCGAGACGGTCGGCGGCGTCGCCGAGGCCCGGATGGTAAACGTCCGGGGACGCCATAAGCGCGACTTCGCTCTGGTCGCCCAGCACCGTTATCGCACTGAGATAATCGTTCTTGGTCGGGCTGTCCGAGGTTCCACCGGTCAGCGTGATCCTCGGCCACTGGTAGTAACGCGGTCCGGGAGCGCCCGCCGGCGACGGGTCGCCGGGCTGCAACGGGGGCGGCAACCCCATCGGAGTCAACCGGACATACTGGGATTGGCTGTTCACCGCCGCATCGACCGAGCCAGGATCGATGCCGGTGAGGGTTTCCGTGGGCTCCATCGGCGGGTTGATGTCGAATTCGATCTCGGGCTTGCCCAAGCGGCCCGTCGCCCAGTATCGGACATCGACCAACGTCTGGTTTGCCCAGTCTCCCGGGCTGCTGGCGACAATCTGGAATTGGAAAGCCTGCAGACCGCTCGCGCCGGGCCAATCAGGATTGAGATGGCCCGCCGCCTGGTCGAAAGAGCCGGCCTGCCAGGTGGCCGACGCGCATTGGGAGTTGGCGCCGAGCAGCCGAACGACATAGGCGACCTGGGCCTCGTTGTCGAAGTATCCCTTGACGGCGTAGGACGTCATCGAGTCCTCGGACAGGCCGCCGAACACGATGCCGTATTCGCGCCAGCCCGCGACGCGCTCGACCACGCCGACCGGTCCCCGCACCGTGCGCCCGAAGAAACCGGCCACATCGGTACGCAGTGGAGAGGGCGACGCGGCCGGGCGCACCGCCGTGTAATAGAGCCCGGGGATTGACGGGGAAGCGATCATCCCTGCTGACCGTCGACGCTAAGCGCTTCGCAAGCGATCTCCAGGGAATCGATGGCAATCTCGTTGTTCTTGGCGTTGAGGCTCGGGCCGGTCCATTTGCACGGCCAGCCGCGGGTGAAATTCCACCGCATCACCTCGGTGCGGTTCTCGTTGAGCAGCACCACCGAACCCGGCGCGCGCTGCACCAACCCGTTCATTCCGGAGACGACCCAGTTCCAGAAGATCAGGTCGCCGGTGATTCCCCATTTGAGGGTGATGTTGGTGAACTTCTTCAAGCCCGGGATCTTGCGTACCGTGATGTCTTCACTGCCGTTGCGATACTCGATTGGCGGCATCTCCACGCCCAGGCCCGACACCTCCATGAACGAGCCCTTGACCGCCTTCCCGTCATCGCTGATGCCGGTGACGAGAAGTTCGAAGTTGTATGCCGGGTAGGGATCGTCTCGATAAACCGGTGGCATTGTCGTCGCCTCCAAGAAAGCGGGTCTAAGCGCTTGCGGTGGTCTGCGTGAACTGCTGGATCCGGAAGATCACGAATTCGGCCGGCTTCACCGGCGCGATGCCGATGACGCAGATCAGCCGCCCATTGTCGATGTCGTCCTGAGTCATGGTTGTGCGGTCGCACTTCACGAAGAATGCGTCCTTCGCGGTGGTGCCCTGGAGCGCGCCGCTGCGCCATGTCGTTGTCAGGAAATCGGTGATCGTCTGGCGCACGCGCGCCCATAGCGGCTCGTCATTGGGCTCGAAGACGACCCATTGCGTGCCGACGTCGATCGACGCCTCGACAAAGATGAACAGCCGCTTGACGTTGACGTACTTCCACGCGCTCTCCGAAGAAACCGTCCGGGCACCCCAGACCCGGTTGCCGCGCTCCGGGAAGCTGCGCAGCGCGTTGATGCCGATCGGGTTCAACACGTCCTGCTCCCGCTTGTTCACATCCTGCGCGATCTTGGTGATGGACAGGATTTCTTCGTTCGCCGGCGCCTTGAAGACGCCCCGGTTGATGTCGACGCGAGCGTAGATGCCGGCGATGTGCCCGGACGGCGCGATCGACA
>WNFJ01012048.1_pt1 | contig 11786 bp, 12 predicted proteins | sample 5400461 | NCBI WGS metagenome assembly WNFJ01 (sample SAMN13153349, study PRJNA577476) | soil metagenome | isolation source: 115 cm saprolite on Douglas fir-dominated hillslope | place: USA:California | collected 2013-09-17
CCGGCGATTAAATTCGAGCACATAGAGAGTAGAATAATACACTAAGTTTGGCGGTCCCGCATGGAACAAATCTTCGAAGCAGATGAACTGCGTGGAGTGCTGCATACACCGGAACACGCAACCGGCGATGCGCTGGCGCTGACGCACGGAGCGGGGTCGAATGCCAACGCGCCGCTGCTGGTGAGTCTTTCACGGGCATTTTGCGAAGCCGGTCTGTTAGTGCTGCGCTACGACCTGCCGTTTCGCGTAGCGCGGGCCAGCGGACCGCCATTTCCGGCGGCGATGGCGCGCGACCGCGAAGGTATCGCGCGGGCGGTGCAAGCGTTGCGGCAGCGGGCGAAGGGACACGTGTTTGCCGGCGGACATTCCTACGGCGGACGGCAAACCGCGATGATCGCGGCCGAGCGTCCGGATCTGGCTGACGGTCTGCTGCTGCTCTCTTATCCGCTGCATCCGCCGAAGAAGCCGGATCAGCCGCGAACCGGTTTTTTCCCGGAGTGGCGGACGCCCGCGCTGTTCGTCCACGGCTCGCGCGACCCCTTCGGCACGCTGGAAGAGTTGCGCGGCGCGATGAAACTGATCCCGGCGCGCGTGGATCTGCTGGCGGTGGAAGGTACGGGCCACGACCTGAAGCCTGCGGCGCGGATGGGCGGGGAGATCCTGGCCCGCATGTTATTCTGAGAAATAATTCCCAGGGGGCATTACTATGCGCGAATACCGCTATACGACTCCCCACGGGATTCAGGTCACCCGTTCTGCTTCGAAGATCAACTTCCGGAAGGGTTTGCACCACCTGCTTCGCGACCTGGACCAGCACCGTGGGATCTATCTATCGTCGGGATACGAGTATCCCGGGAGATACTCGCGCTGGGACATCGCTTCCACGTGTCCGCCGCTTGAGATCATATCGTACGACCGGCGAGTGGAAATCCGCCCACTTAACGCGCGCGGGGTTCAGATCGCACGCATGTTCCACGGCCTGCTGGCCGCTCATCCGCGCTGGGACGATTTCGGCTTTGAAGGCGAAATACTGGCGGGGCGGCTGAAGCCTCTTCCCGCCCTGTTCCCCGAGGAGGAACGCAGCAAACAGCCATCGGCATTCACGATTTTGCGGGCATTGACGGAGGAGTTCCGCGGCGAAGAGGATTCGCGACTGGGGCTGGTGGGGGCTTTCGGCTACGACCTGCTGTTTCAGTTCGAGCCCATCGAGAAGAAGTTGCCGCGCGCCGGCCACAAAGACCTGCACCTGTTTCTTTGCGACGACATATGGTTCATGGATCGCAAGAAGGAGCAGGTGGAGCGCTTCCAGTACGAGTTCGAACACGAGGGCACAAGCACGCGCGGCCTGGCGCGCGATGGCGAAGCGATTGCCCCGCCCGTGCCGCGGGAGAGCGGCCCCATCACCAGCGATCACACGCCGGAAGAGTACATGGCGAACGTGGAGAAGGTGCGGCAGGGCATGCGCCGCGGCGATTACTACGAGGTGGTGCTGCGCCAGACTTTCCGCACGCCGTACTCCGGTAAGGCCAGCGACTTGTTCCGGCGGGTGCAACTGGCCAGCCCCAGCCCGTACGAGTTCCTGCTGCAATTCGGCGAAGAGCAACTGGTGGGCGCCTCGCCGGAGATGTTTGTCAGGGTGGAGGGCGCGCGCATCGAGACGTGCCCCATCTCGGGCACGGCGCAGCGCACGGGAGATCCGCTGCGCGATGCCGACAACATTCGGGAACTGCTGGTCAGCGCCAAGGAGGAAAGTGAGCTGACTATGTGCACGGACGTGGACCGCAACGATAAATCGCGGGTTGCGGAGCCGGGCACGGTGAAGGTGATCGGCCGGCGGCTGATCGAAAGTTATGCCGGTGTGTTCCACACGGTGGACCACGTCGAGGGATTCCTGAAGGAAGGGTTCGACGCCCTGGATGCGTTCCTCAGCCACATGTGGGCCGTCACCGTGATCGGGGCGCCCAAGAAGGCGGCGGCGCAAACCGTGGAAGCGCTGGAGAAGGACGCGCGAGGGTGGTACGGGGGAGCGGTGGGCATGATCTCGCTGAACGGCGACATCAATACCGGAATTCTGATCCGCACCACTTATCTGCGCGACGGCATGGCGCGTTATCCGGTGGGCGCCACACTGCTCTACGATTCGGTGCCGGCGATGGAAGAGCGCGAGACGCGGATGAAGGCCACGGGCTTCTTCCGCACGTTGGGCGCGGCGGAAGCAACCGCGGTAGAAGCGGCGGAACGTACCGCGTCCGGCGCCGGGGCAAAACTCCTGCTGGTGGACAACGACGATTGCTTCATCCACACGCTAGCTAACTATGCGCGGCAAACCGGCGCGGAGGTGGTGACGTATCGCGCTGGCTTCCCGGCGGAACTGCTGGCGCAGGTAGCGCCGGACTTGATCCTGATCTCGCCCGGTCCGGGCCGGCCAGCGGATTTCGGCGTGCCGGACGTTGTGAAGAACGCAGTGCGGCTGGGTGTGCCGGTATTCGGCGTGTGCCTGGGATTGCAGGGAATTGTGGAGGCGTTCGGGGGCGAACTCGGTGTGCTCGACTACCCGATGCACGGCAAGCGTTCGACCGTACGGAATCGCGGGGTCGGGGTGTTCGCGGGGCTGCCCGCGGAGTTTCAGGTGGGCCGTTATCACTCCCTGTTCGCGCGCCGGGAAACATTTCCGGCCTGTCTCGAAATCACGGCGGAGACCGAAGATGGCGTGATCATGGGCGTGCGGCATCGCGAGCTGCCGATCGAAGCTGTGCAGTTTCATCCCGAATCGATTCTCACTGCCGAAGGCGACCACGGGCTCAAACTGATGGAGAATGCGATGCGCCTGGCCAAAGCCGGCTCGCACGCGCAGGTCCCGAACGTTGAACGCTGAAACCCCGGAAGTTCTTACGTTGCGCCGTTGCGCGCTGCTGGGCGCGATTCTGGTTTTGATTGCCGTGTTGCGCATTGTTTCCACTTACACGGTGCTGAGCCACACGGTGGACGAGCCGGTCCATCTGGGCGCCGGGATGGAGTGGCTGGATCACGGCACGATGACGGGCGACGTCTCGCACCCGCCGCTGGCGCGAGCGCTTTCGGCGATTGGTCCTTGGCTGGCGGGGGAGCGCTGGGTTCCGGCCGGGAATACGCTGCTGGACGGGACAGCGATACTGGGGCGCGACGGGCATTACGACCGCATGCTGGCCCTTGCGCGACTGGGAATTCTCCCGCTGTTTCTGCTGGCATGCGCCATGGTGTTCCTGTGGGGCAATCGGATGGGCGGTCCGTTGGCCGGGCTGATCGCCACGTTCCTGTTCACCACGATTCCGCCGGTGCTGGCGCATGCGGGACAGGTGACGACGGACATGGCGGCCACGGCGTTTACGGCGGCGGGGGCATACTCGGCACTGCTGTGGGCGGAGCGGCCGGACCGGCGGCGTACGCTCGCGCTGGGCATCGCGGTGGGGTTGGGGATGATCGCCAAGTACTCCCTGCTGGTGTTTCTGCCGGCGATCTTTGCGGCGATGTATCTGTGTCAATGGCGCGGAATGCGTGCCGTCCCCGGACAGTTGCGGGAGCACTGGCGCCCGGCGGCGGCTGCGGCGGCGATCGCGTGCCTGGTGATCTGGGCCGGATTCCGCTTTGCGTTCGGGCCGCTGAGTTTTGTCGACGTGTCGCTGCCGGCCCCGCGATTCTTCGACGGGCTGAAAGATGTCTGGGATCACAACGAGAACGGACACGCGTCGTACATTCTTGGCGAGCGGCACCATTTCGGCGTGTGGTATTTCTTCCCGGTGACGCTGGGGGTGAAGACGCCCCTGGCGATGCTGCTGCTGGTTGGATGGTCGCTGTGGACGGCGTGGCGTAAGCGGCTGAATATCGCCTCGCCGCTGGCGTATTGCGCGGTCATCCTCGCGATCGCGATGAGCAGCCGCATCAATATCGGAGTGCGGCACGTACTGCCGCTCTACGCGGGGCTCGCGGTGATCGCGGGCGTGGGCGCTGCCACGCTGCTGCGCGATTCGGTGGGACGGTGGGCGTCGCTGCGGCCGGCGTTGCTGTTCGCTCTCTTCGGCTGGCAGGTGGTGTCGGGCGCCCTGGCGCATCCCGATTACCTCTCTTACACCAACGAAATCACGCGCGGCCGCCCGGAGAATTTCGTGGCCGAATCCGATCTGGATTGGGGACAGGACATGCACCGGGTGGGCGATTTTCTGAAGAAGGCGGGCGCCAGCGAGGTCACGTTCACACCCTATAATGTCACTTACGAACAGGCAGGGCACGCGTTTCCCAAGGTGACTTACAGCGACTGGTATCATGCGTCGCCGGGTTGGAACGTGGTGAGTCTGAGCGGGTGGAAGGTGTACAATCACCCGGGTTGGATCGGCAACCGGCAACCCGAGTTCCGCATCGGGCGGACTCATTGGGCGTGGTATTTCAAGCCCGGGGAAGAGCTCTCGATGGGACGCTGACTGTGGCGTGCCACGCAAACACAACATGAAGGTGGCCGTCTAGCCGCTTATGGGCATTTTGGCCCAGAACGTTCGCTTCGCGTTGCGCGTGTTTCAGCGGGCGCCGGCGTTTGCCGCGGCGGCGGTGCTGACTCTGGCGGTAGGAATCGGGGCCGATACCTCGATTTTTTCTGTGGCCAACGCGTTGTTGCTGCGCCCGCTGCCTTACCGTCAGGCCGACCGGCTGGTGCTGATCGACGCACGCCGCAAGAGCAGTTCCAACATCAGCCAGGGACCGCTGTCGGTGCCGCGCTTCGAGCAGGTGGAGCAGCGCAACCGGTCTTTCAGCGCCATGGCTGCATTCACCCCGGACGTCTTCAACCTGACGCGCGGGGGAGATCCGGAACAGACTCCTTCGGCACGAGTGTCCTGGAAATTTCTCGACGTGCTGGGGATTGCTCCCGCGATGGGCCGCGGCTTCCGCGCCGAAGAGGATAACGCCGGCGGTGACCCGGTGGTGATGATCTCCGACGCGTTGCGGCAGCGCCGCTTCGCGCGAGGCGCAGCCGTAATCGGACGCACGATCACGCTGGATTCGCGGGACTACACCATCATCGGTGTGCTGCCGCCGGATTTTCGGTTTGCGTTTTTCGGTCCCACGGCGGACATCGTGGCGCCGCGCGTGTTCGAACTGAATTCGCTGAGTCCGGGCATGGTGCAGGCCCCGATCGTCAATATCCAACAGGTGACTCCCGGTTACGCGTCGGCGATGCGGATTCCGCTGCGGCACGGCCGCGAGTTCACGGAGCGCGACGACGCCAAAGCACCTCGCGTAGTGATGGTCAACGAGACCCTGGCACGCCTTTACTGGCCGAACGAGAACCCGGTGGGCAAACACATTCTGTTGGGACGCCGGCCGGTGCCGGCGGAGATCGTCGGAGTGCTAGGCGACGTGCCGAACCTGGCTGTGGGCACAGACCCGCAAGCGGAAATTTACGTACTGTTCGCGCAGCCTCCGTCAGCTACGCAGAACCTGATCGTTCGCACGGCGGGCAATCCGCGGGGCCTGACAGCGGTGGTGCCCGCGCGCGTGCTGGCGCTGGATCGCGACCAGCCGGTCACGGGAGTCCAAACCATGGACGAGGTGCTGGAGGCAGGCGCAGCGCAACCGCGCTTCACCACCTACCTGCTGGGCGGGCTCTAAGCGACGGCATTCCTGCTCTCAATGGTGGGCATTTACGGGGTGATTGCGTACTCTGTGGCCGAGCGCACGCAGGAGATGGGGATTCGCATCGCCTTGGGCGCGGATGGGCGGGACATTCTGCGACTGGTGCTGGGGCACGGATTGCTGCTGGCCGGAACCGGGATCGCGATCGGGCTGGCCGCGTTGGCGCTGACGCGTCTGATGTCGAGCTTGCTCTATCACGTGAGCGTGACCGACCCGGCGACCTTCATCGCGGGCCCGGCGCTCTTCGCTGCGGCGGCGCTGGCAGCGAGCTATCTTCCGGCGCAGCGGGCGATGCGCGTGGACCCGGTGATCGCGTTGAGGGCGGATTGAACTCGCTGGAGTGTTACTAATCCAGCCAGGCTTCCTGACGATACACAGGCACCTGAGGGACTGCGCCGAAGCGGCGCTCGCGGCCGCGAAACTCGCGGATTGCGGCCGACAGGGCGGACGCATCGAAATCCGGCCACATGGTGCGCGTGAACACGAGTTCGGCGTAGGCCGATTCCCAGAGTAGAAAATCGCTCAAGCGCCGCTCGCCACCGGTGCGGATCAACAGGTCTACGGCCGGTCCCATGGCGCGCTCCAGGGCATCGCGCGAGAGTTCCCGCAGGCTGCGGGCGGCGGCCAGGATGGCGTCGCGCGCGGAGTAATCCACGGCCATGCGAAGCCATAGGCGGCGGCCCGCCGCGGTGGCGGCTTCGGCTTGCGCAATCGCGGAACACAGCTTCGCATCCAGCCGGTCGCGGCGGCCGATCACCTCCAACCGCACTCCCCGCGCCACGCATTGTGCGGTCTCCTTTTCCAGGTACACCGACATCAGGCGCATGAGCGCGTCCACTTCCGCGCGCGGGCGCCGCCAATTGTCGCTGGAGAGACGCCAGCGTCCGGCGCCGCTTCCACTACCCGCCGCGCCGCTTCCACCCCGGCACGATGTCCCAGGATGCGCGGCAAACCGCGGCCCATGGCCCACCGGCCGTTGCCGTCCATGATGATTCCGACATGCAGAGTACTTTGTATTTTAAAGTCACCAGGCATAAAAAAAGGCCCCCTATTTTTCGCGCATGGCTTGGATTAACGCTTCCATGTGATCCAGGTAGCGATCGAGCGCGCGCCGCCCGCTGGCCGTCAGCCGATAATCGGTACGCGGCATGCGACCCTCGAAGCTTTTTGCACACGCCACATACCCGGCTTCTTCCAACTTCCGTGCGTGGACACTCAGGTTACCGTCGGAGGTGTCCAGCAGTTTCTTCAGCTCGTTGAAGGTCAGCGATTCGTTCACGGTAAGCGCGCTGAGAATTCCCAAACGCAGGCGTTCGTGGACCAGGCGGTCGAACTTCGACGCATCGCCCACGGCTTCCAGAGCCGGACGTTTCTCGCGTTCGCGCCGCACTGTATTTGGTTTACCCGCCATATTTCACCGCGATCACGGTTCCGAAAATCAAATGCAGCCCGCCGAACCCAACCGGCAGCATCAGATCGTTCCACCCCGGCAGCAGCAGCGCCACCGTTCCCACGAACATGAAACAGGCGCCCATCACGGGCACGACGCGCACCGATGCCGACCCGCCGGCAAGCACCGCTGCACCATAGAGCAGCAGCCACACACCAGGCAGAAATCCGGAGATGCCGGCGCGGTAGAACACCGCCGTCAAAACCGCTCCGGCGACAATGGCGGGAGTGAAACCGGCGATGAATTTGCGTCCCGGCCCGGAAAACAGGGGCATCTGGAAGCGCCGCGATTTGAGCGCCGCACCCGCAATCCCGATGGCCATGGCGATGATAGCGGCGCCGGTCCAAATCGCCAGCCATCCGCCGGCGCCTGGTTGACCGGCAGCCAACCGCGCCGCCAACAGGGCAACCACGCCCATCAGCATCCCGCCCTTGCCGGGCACCGCTGTGAACGACCCGGCACGCTCCAACGTCTTCCGGATGTATTTCAAATTGTCCATGGCGTGCTCGTGCAGTTCCGCTGGTTGCGTGCGAGGCGTCGCCATCAGTTTGGATCATAGCGCTTACGCCGCGGTCTTTCAAGTACTTTTCGATATAAAGACGCAAGGATCCGCGGCAAATGGCGAATTCCGGCGCAAAAGCATACGAAAATCGCGCTTCTTTGGGGTACCCTGTTAAAATGTTGGCGTGACCCCGAAGGAGGAATATTCTCGCGCGGATGTTCGCCGCAAGTTCGGGCTCTCCGAGCGTCGACTGCAGAGTTGGGAGCGCCAGCGCCTAATTCCGCCGGCGAGCACATACAGTTTCTCCGACTTGATCGCCGTCCAGACCCTGATCAAGCTGCGCGAGAATAAGATCCCCTCGAAGGAGATTTATCGCGCGCTGGAGTCGCTGCGCGAAAAGCTGGGGTGGGTGAAGCACCCGCTCAGCGAACTCCGCGTCGTTTCCGACGGCAGGCGCGTCGCGGTGCATCTCTCCGGGCAGAAGATGGAGGCCGTCAGCGGCCAGATCCTGTTCGATTTCGATGCCGGCGAACTAGGCGGCATCAAGACCTTCCCCGAGCGCAAGCCCAAAATCAACCGCACCCGCGAATCCGAGGTCTGGTTCCAAAAGGGGCTGGAACTCGAGGAGATCGGTGCGCCCGTGGAGGACGCGGTGGACGCCTACCAGAAGGTGTTGGAACTCAACCCTGGAGCCGCCGGGGCGCTGGTCAACCTGGGAACGATTTACTACCGCCTGCGCAAATTCGCGGAGGCCGAGAAGTACTACCTGGCCGCCATCGAGGCGGATCCCGGATACCCCCTCGCGCAGTTCAACCTCGGCAATCTATACGACGAACAGGGACGCCTTTCGGAAGCCTTTGCCCTCTACGGTCGGGCGCTGGCGTTGAACCCCCATTACGCCGACGCGCATTTCAACCTGGCGCTGCTCTGCGAACGCCAGGGCGATGCCATGAAGGCCGTCCACCATTGGAAGGCCTACCTCAAACTGGACAACTCCGGGCAGTGGGCAGACATCGCCCGCCGGCAGTTGCAGCGCCTGCGGCAAGCGGTCATCCGGTAGCGGCTCAGGCGGCTGCAAGCCCGGCCTTGCTATCCTTGATGATTGGAGCCATCGAATTGAATCGAATCGTGTTGGCGTTTCGCGCCTTCTTCAACCTTCTGTTTTCCGGCGAACTCTCCGCGGAGATTCTGATCGCCCTCAACCTCTCGCGACGCTCTGCCGCCGCGCCGCCGAAAGCCGCCGCGCCGCCGCCCGCCGCACCCACGGTCCGCACCTCCGACGGCGCGCTCCAGATTCTCGCCATTTTGCAGCGCGACTCGCGGCTGATCGACTTCCTGATGGAGGACGTCTCCGGCTACTCCGACGACCAGATCGGGGCCGCCGTCCGCGAACTTCACGATCAATCCCGCGATGCCATCGCCCGCTATGTTACGCTGGCACCGGTGATCGACGGCGTGGAAGGCACCTACGCCAAGGCGCCCGCACAGGACCCGAACCTGGTGAAATTCGTGGGCAACGTTCCGGCCAAACCTCCAGCCGGCGGAACTCTCCGTCACAAGGGTTGGCGCGCCACCAAGGTCGAACTCCCGAACCTGCCGGCAAAGCAGGACGCCTCGATTATCTCCCCGGCGGAAATTGAAATTGAGTAAGAAGACTCATTCACCGAAGTACGTCATAGGCATCGACCTCGGCACCACCAACTCCGGCGCCGCGTACGCGGAAATCCGCCCGGACGCCGACCCCTTCGCGCCTGCCAACGTCGAGCTTCTACCGATTCCGCAACTCACTAACCCCGGCGAGGTGCGCGACGAAGACCTCCTGCCCTCGTTCCTCTATCTCCCGGGTGCCACCGACTTCCCGGCCGGCAGCCTCGCCCTCCCCTGGGACGATTCGCGCGATTACGTGGCGGGCCGCCTGGCGCAAAAGCGCGGGGTGGAGAATGCGGGCCGCCTCGTGTCATCGGCCAAGAGTTGGCTGTCGCACTCTGCGGTGGACCGCACCTCCCCGCTGCTTCCCTTCCGCGCCCCGGAAGGCGTGGCGAAAATCTCGCCGGTAGACGCCAGCCGCCGCTACCTGGAGCACATGCGGCAGGTGTGGGACGCCAAGATGCCCGACGCGCCCTTCCAGGCGCAGCACGTGCTGGTCACCGTCCCCGCATCCTTCGACGCGGTGGCGCGCGAACTGACCCTGGACGCTGCCAGGCAGGCCGGTTATGAAAATATCACCCTGCTGGAAGAGCCGCAGGCCGCCTTCTACGCGTGGCTGGAGCGTCATCCGGATTGGCGCGAGCGCGTGGCAGTGGGCGACCTCATCCTGGTGGTGGACATCGGCGGCGGCACCACCGACTTCACGCTGATTGCGGTCACGGAGGCGAACGGCGAACTCTCGTTGAACCGCGTGGCGGTGGGCGAACACATTTTGCTGGGCGGCGACAACGTGGATCTGGCCCTGGCCGGTGTGGTGGCGCATCGATTAGCCGAGAAGGGCACCAGGATCGACAGCCGTCAGCATTTGGCGCTGTGGGCCAACTGCCGCGTGGCCAAGGAAAAACTGCTGGAGGCTGGCGCAAAAGCGAAAGAGGCCCCCGTCACCATTCTCGGCAAAGGCACGGGACTGGTGGGCGGCACAATCAAAGCCACGCTGCTGGCTAGCGATATCGAGCAGGTGCTTGGGGAAGGCTTCCTGCCGGCAGTGGCGAGCACGGAGATGCCCGCGCAGCAACGGCGCTCCGGTCTTCAGGAACTCGGTCTGCCTTACGCCGCCGACCCCGCGATCACGCGCCACATGGCGCGCTTTCTGAGGCAGCAGGCGGCCACCGCGGAACACGGCGCAGTGCGGCGCGGACCGAGCGGCCTGGCCTGCCCGACCCACGTACTGTTCAACGGCGGCGTGCTCAATGCCGGCCTGGTCCGCGAACGCATTCTCACCACGCTGAACGCGTGGCTGGGCGAAGAAGGGTTGCCGCCCGTGAAAGCGCTGAGCGGCGAAGATTTGATGCACGCGGTGTCCAGGGGCGCGGCGTATTACGGACTGGCACGCACAGGCCGCGGGGTGCGCATCCGTGGCGGCGTGCCGCGCACATACTATGTCGCGGTGGAATCCGCCATGCCCTCTATTCCCGGCTTCCCCGCCCCCATCAAGGCCCTGGCGGTGGTGCCGTTCGGCATGGAAGAAGGCACGGACGTGCGCATTCCGGGCCGCGAATTCGGCCTGGTGGTAGGACAGCCCGCCGAGTTCCGATTCTTCACCAGCGCCTCACGCAAGAACGATCAGCCCGGCGATCTGATCGAAGATTTCGGCGACGAACTCGAAGAGCTATCTCCGATGGAGGTCAGCTTCGACCCGGGAGAGACGGCGGAAGTCGTGCCGGTGTCTTTCGAGAGCATCGTGACGGAGACGGGCATGCTGCAACTGTGGTGCGTGGCGCGCGACGGCCGGCGGTGGAAGCTGGAATTCAACGTACGCGAGCGCGTGCAGGGGTAGGGCGGTTGGCGAGTTGGGTCCCGCAGACTTCACTCACAGCTTATCGAACCAGTCGATGCTGTTCATTTCCTTGCCGGTGGCATCAAACGCTGTGGATGTCACCTTAAGGGCCTTCCCGTTCCTGGAAACCTCGGCGGTCCAGAACCCGATAGAGACTGCATGATCGAAGAGCTTCATGAGAATGATGCGCGGGTCCGAGGGTCCGAGTGCCAGCACCGCACGGCCTCGATTCCCGTCACATCGACGATTCCGGTCAGCTTGCCGGAGAAGTCTGTCTTGATCTCCCACTGCACGGGCTCGCCGGCGCCGCTGGTTCCCTTGTGCCCGATGGCCACTTTCGTCTCGTCGATCTCGATGTGTAGAAACTGCGTCACGGGCCCTCTGGGAGGGGTCTTCACCTTGGCCTGAACCCGTTTCCAATCACCGCTGAAGGGGTCCGTGGCAGCCGAAAGCGACGGCAGGGAAGCACTAAGGGCGAAAACGGCAAGGATGCGAAGCACGGCCTTTCCATGAGGTCACTTTCTGAATTCTGTTCTGTCGCCGAAGCCTCTTATTGAGGTATTGAGGCTTCCAGATGCATGAATGTACCACGCCGTACAAAAATTTTGGATGAACGTCGCGTTACTGCCGTGGAAGAACTGAGCGGGTGGCTCCCGGGCGCCACGTCGGTCCTCGACAATTTGTTTCCC
>WNFJ01121635.1_pt1 | contig 11786 bp, 17 predicted proteins | sample 5400461 | NCBI WGS metagenome assembly WNFJ01 (sample SAMN13153349, study PRJNA577476) | soil metagenome | isolation source: 115 cm saprolite on Douglas fir-dominated hillslope | place: USA:California | collected 2013-09-17
CATTTCTCTTGAAGACATGATGCAACTGGTCGAGGTCCTACCCTTCGATCGAAATGGCGAGGACACCTGGGACCCACGCGCGATAGTCGGGGTTCTTGCGTCGAATGCGCATCGATTCAGCGGTCGCGGCTTTTTGTACTGTCGACAAATGAAGCGCACGAAATTCAGACAAGGCGCGTTGGGCGGTTCTGAACTCCAGCAATTGCGAACGCTCGGCAAACCGGTTCTCTGCGTCTTCCTCGATACGGGCCGGAAGTACGACGAGTATGATCAGGACTTCGTGTACCCGTCGCTGGTACTTCCCGAGAGCGAGGGGATGCCGGCCCACGTCTTCAATGTGACCGACTGATGAATCTCGGAGTTGAGGCCATCCTGGGAGCCTTCGAGGGCGCGCGCTCGCCGCAGGACGCGGACTTCGGCATCGTAGCGACCGACCCCGCCCCGCGATCGGTTCACCTGGCGCTGTCTCGCGATGGCCTGGCAGCGCTCCTCGTGCCCCTGGGGCGTGTTGCGGGCGACACGACACGTTTGACGCAAGGGGTCGCGCTTCGCAGTGCCGCGGCCGTCCAGTTCTCGCGCGGCGCTGAACGTTGGCGAGAGCCGGCCGCGGTAATCGAATGTCGGGACGCGCAATTGCTCCGGACGTTTGCCGGAATGGCCGCTGCCATCATCGCGCGTCTCGACTCGCGAACGAAGCCATCTTTGGAGGCCGTAACGTCGCTCTTCGCTGAGTGGGAGCGTCTGATGGGACGACGAAAGCTACTCAAGGGCGAGTCGGAGCTGGGGCTCTGGGGCGAGCTCTGGTGTTTTGCCCACAGTTCGCGCTCGGAGGATCTCGTCGCGGCGTGGCGTGGTCCGGAAGGCGAGCGGGTTGACTTTATCCTCGGCGGGTTGGGCGTGGAGGTTAAGGCCGGGCGACGCGCCGGCGTCCACCTCCTTTCGCAGTCTCAGGTAGGAGAGAAGCTCGGCGAGCTACGCGTCGTCCTCCTATCACTCCACGTAATGCCAGACCCGTTGCGAGGGCGGAGCCTTGCTGAACTGGTCCAGCATGTGGGAGGACAGATCGCAGATGTAGCCTCCTTTGAGGAGAAGCTAGCGACCGTCGGCTATTCCCGAGGTGACGAGGCGGCGTATGGCCGTCGCATGGTTCTCGTGCAGGCTCCCTTGTTTTACCCCGCGGAGCGGATCCCGCGTGTCCGTGCTGCGGATCCTGGGGTCAGTCAGATTCGCTATCGTGTAGAGCTACCACGCGACGCCGCGCTTGAAGGACAGACCTTGGACGCAGTGACCACAATTCTCGGTCTCAACCTCGAATCCGAGGCCTATCCATGCGCTTAGCGGCTTTACTGGCGGACCTTTCGGCGGATCAATTGGAGCGGCTCGGGGCCGAACACCTCGGTCAGGACGAGCACGTTACGCGAACATCCCTCTGCTCCACGCTCGAAGGTGTTCTTCGCAGCTACTCCTTCGTTCGTGCTTTTGTGTGCGATAGGTTCCCGCCGACCTTCTCCATCCTCGAAGTGCTCCTCGAAGCAGAAGACTGGACCGTCCCCGCCGCGTCCTTTCGAGAACTCATAACAGAACGCACGCGCACTCTGGTTGAGCGGGTGAAGACCGGCGATCTGGTGGGGCGCGATTCGAGCCTGCGACTGTATCGCCGAGTCCTTCTCGAGGCGCGTCGAAACGACCTGGTTCTTGATGCGAGCGAAACCGCCATTCTGGGAGTTCTTCGCCGAGAATTAGACATACGTCCACTGGAGCACTTCCTCATCGAGCACCATTCCGACTTTCACGAATTCTGGGCGAAGGAGGACGGCTTCCTCGATGAGATGAATGCTCTTCGGTCGAGCGGCCTCGTGTTCGGCCATCAGGGGAGCGTCCTTCTCGCGGAAGAAGTCGTACCGCTCGTTCGGCAGACCCTCGGCTTCGAGATGTCGAGCGCCAGCCGCCGTCGTCTCCTTGGGCGACTCTCCGGAGGCGACCTCACCGAGATTCTCGGCAAATGCGATCTCAAGACGAGCGGCGCGCGTGACGAGAAACTAGAACGGCTCCTAGCGAGTTACATTCAACCCGGCGAGGTGCTTCGGCTGTTGGCGCTCCAGACGCTACGTGACTTATGCCGTGACGCAAATATATCGGTTTCTGGCTCCAAAGACGAGATCGGCGAGAGAGTCGTCGAGCATTTCTTGCATTCAATGGACCTCCGAGCGGTAACCGATCGACCGTCGCCAAGCCCCGTTGAACCAGAGGTTCGATTGCTGGACGACACGAGATTCCACGCGCTGTTCTGGGCCCTCAAGGGCGACGATCTCACTGATATTCTTGCGGGCATCGAGAGCTCGCGGATCACCGGAGCCAAGGACACGAAGGTTGCGCTACTCGCAAGCTCGCCATTCTGTGAGGTCACGCTGCTCGGGAAGCTGACCAACCGAGCGCTTGAGGAGGCGCTCAGTCGCTTGCGCCTCCGAACGGCGGGTTCGAAGCATGAACGGGTGGGACGCCTGCTCGAACACTACCGAGCAGTGCCCGAAAGCTCGCTGGAGCTTGAGCCGGCAGTGGCGAGCAGGCAGATGACCGATTCGCCCACGGCGCCGAGCGAGCAGCGATCGGACTCAGGGTCGCTACCCGACTGACGCCAGTGCAAGCGTCGCCTCACGCGTAGTGATTCGCCGGGATGAAGGCTCTTGGCACAGATTCAGTGACAGCGCATGATGCGCCAGGACAAAGGCAAGCTTCGGCGGGACGGCATTTCCTATCGCCCTTGCGAGCCAAGTGCGATAAGGCAAGCGCCGAAAATCGAACCAATCCGGGAAGAATTGAATTCGAGCCGCCTCGTGAACCGTGAGAGTTCGAGGCTCGTCGGGGGGCAGATATCGACCTTGCCCGGGCGACCCGAACCCAGTGGGAATCGTCTGGGCCGGTTCATCCCAGCGAAGACGCCCGTACATGGATTTGTACTTGTGGGCATCCTGCTGACATCGCGGTCGGAGCCTATTCGGCAAGTCGTAGAGTCCGTGTTTCAGCAGGTGCCGTGCCCGACGCAGATTCTCCTTTGCAAGAACTGGGGTATCGTCCAGTGCCGAGCGATGCTTTCCCTTCAAGTCGCGAATCGCCCAACGGAGATCTCTCGGTTTCTCGAAGCGCGCTTGTAAGAGGGCGATCTCGATGCTCGGGGCGCGACTAGCATGGGCAAGAAGAACATGCCGCTTTCGGAGTTGCGGAACGCCAATGTCAGCTATCGAAATGACTCGCGTGACCACGTTGTAGTCGAGCTTTTCGAGGGCGACGCGTGCCCGGTCGACGACTCCGGACCGATCTCGCTCGATGGCAGGAACGTTCTCTATGAGAACGGCCTGGGGTCCCAGTACTTCCACTGCGCGCACCATCGCGAGGTAAAGCGCGTTCTTTGGATCATCGCCTCGAGTGTGATTGTTCAATGGTGAATGTCCTTGGCACGGTGGACCCCCAACGAGCAGTTCCAGATGCCTGCCAACGAGCGCCGCAGTTGCGCGCTCTGTCGCGGAGAGCGCCCGTCCGTGACGACGATCAAAACAGGTCTCGACGCCTCCAGCGATACGTTGCCCAGGAACCCGAAAGTTGTCCGCGTAGGTCGCGGCAACCGCCCGATCAACGTCGGCGGCGAGCCGCACGTCCACTCCGAAGCCGAGCTGGCGCGCGGCCTCCTCCACGCCCAGAGTCATTCCTCCGCAGCCGCTGAAAAGGTCAACAATTCGCAGCGAGCCACGGAGCCGCATCGATCGTCGCCTCGGGCCGCGTAGGAAGCTCGCATCGTCGCACACCATTTCCAGGGGCATGTTAGCTCCCGAGCCGACGTTCGAGCTTGCGCTCGAGACCCTGCAGACGAGAGAGCTCGCATTGCCAAACCGTGATGACCCTGAAGCCGCGTTGCCGTAGGAGTGCCCGCTTCCGTGAGTCGCGAGTGCGGTTGGCCTGGAGCTTCGCAACCCAAAACGCGCGGTTGGTCTTTGGTAGCGTCGCGAGCTTGCAGCGCGCGTGTCCGTGCCAGAAGCAGCCATGGACGAAGATGGCCCACTTCGCAGCCTGATTGGCAACGTCAGGAGACCCCGGCAAGGTTCGAACGCACGTTCTGAAGCGGAACCCGAGTCTCCAGAGTACCCGGCGAACGGCGCGCTCGGGCGCTGTGTCGCGCTGCCGCACCCTCTTCATACGGGCCGAGGTATCGAGTGACGTCGCCGAGTGCCGCATTCGCGCGACTGTACCGCATTCATCGCCGGTGCTCGAGCACAACGTTTTGAGCGTCTTACGCCGGCCCGAGCGCCGCAGCGAGATGGCTGGCCCGCACGAGGAACCGGGTACCGGCGGTGGCTGAACATGAGAGAATTGAGGTAGACCGGTCGGGTCCCGACGCGTCCGACGGTGCTGGCGCGTCAGCGCAGAACTCAAGGCGATGGGATGGCGGAGGGTCGAACGATGCAACCTAGCGGATTCGCTCTTGGGGCAGCGGACCTTGAGCTCGGACGCACGTACACCCCCGAGGAGCTCGCTGGGTTGTTCGGCTTCAAACCCTACTATCTCCGCACTACTGGGGGGATGGTTTCGGTTCCCGCGAAGGGAGTGCTCCTGCTCGTCACGCACGCCGGAAGCGACGCCTCGTTCGAGTACGAGGACTATTGGGAAGGAGACGACCTCGTCTACACGGGACGAGGACAAGACGGCGATCAGAAGCTCGCGGGCTCGAACCGCGACGTCGCCGAGAATAGGCGTGCGCTCTGCGTTTTCGAGCACGCGGGCAAGTACCAGCGGCGCTTCGTTGGAACGGCCAACTGCACCCGCTATTGGTGGGCCCTCGCGCCGGATCTGAGCGGAACGGACCGTCGAGTTCTTCGTTTCTACCTCCGTTTCAACGAAAGCGGCCGCGCGATCGAACCAGAACCGTCTCCGACCAAGTCCTCGCCGCGAAGTGCCGTCACGCTTCCGCCACATCGACGTCCACGGGCGTTCGACGAGCGAGCGACACGAGCGCCATCCATACCGGCACGGCCCAGCCGACTAACGCCAGCCGAATGCGCGCAGCTGGCCGAGAAGCTCAACGCGATGCACCACGGGCTGCTCGTTGCCCTCAAGCGTCGATTGGAATCCGACGGCTGGTCGGAAATCGAAGAAATTCCCGCTGCCGTCGATCTGTGGGCTCGGCGGAGCGATGTGCGAGTCATCTTCGAGGCCAAGACCATCGGGCCGGGAAACGAACTCGACCAGACACGCTCAGCCCTCTCGCAGCTCCTGGAATATCGGTTTTTCTACGGGGCGCCCGGCGACACTCTATGCCTGGTCACGAGCGCTCTGATATCCGATCGAAGGTTGCGGTTCCTTGACGCGATGAACGTACGAGTTCTCTGGTTCGATGGGAGGGCCTTCCTTCCATGTGGCCGGCAGAGTCATCTTATGCTCAACGGGTGAGGCGTGCAGATGGTCTGCGCGTGCCATTGACTGCGCGTTTCCGCCCAGTCCACCAGAAAGGCGGCGCAGCTCAGCTCTTGGGCGCGGCGTTCTCGAGGATGCGCGCGAGCCAGTGTGGATCCACCTCGTTCGCGGCCTCATCGAGTCCGTAGAGGCCCCCATAGGCGTCCCGTTGCGCAAGGACGCCACGACCCATCTGGGCTCCGGCGGTGGTCACAGACCGGCGTCAGCTCGTACGTCCGCTGGTCGACGGTGGAGACATGTTTCATGGCCGGATGTTAGCGCTTCGTGCCCCGCCTCGCACAACGGTCGGTTGACGCGATCTGAACGGTCCCGATAGATCCCGCATGCGAGCCAGAATGGGCAGTCGTTCCGAGGACAAAGCCAGCTAGAAGTCCTGCGCCGAACATCGCTGCACCGACCCCTAACGTGTCGGGCACGAACTCTGAGAGCACGTGTCCGAAAAAAAGCCCGGCCGCGACGGCCGCTGTGACCACCCCGCCCCGTCTCACCAGCAGAGCGAGCGGATTCAAAATGGCACCTCCTCAAAGACCGTTCGCGGAATCGGTCGACGCAGCGCACGCTCCGCTTCCCGCTCGCGCGCCTCAAGCTCGGCGATAACTGCCTCAGTGCGGTCTTCGATCGCCGTCAGGACTTCCGCGGGATGCTCCTCGGCGTAGTGGAGAAATGCCTCCGTGCGCGACTGACGCTCACTTCCGCGAATCGAGCGCTTCACCTTCTCGAACAGGCCGACGAGCTCGGGTGGAATGTTGGCGCGAACTTCGTCGTCGCTCTCGGTCATGCGCTCGCGATGCACGCGCCTTGGCGCGAGCTCGCGGCGCCGCTCTTTGTTAGCGCGCGCGATTCGCCTCATCTCGCGACGGAACTTCGTTTCGGCGGCAAGCTTCGCACGCGCTTGCTCGACTTGACTCTGTAGGGCACGCCCCGCGGCCAGATCGGCCCTGCATGCGTCGCGCGCGGCCTGGCGTTCGCTTTGCACCGCTTGGCGCATCTCGGCGAGTAGGCGCGTGCGGAGCTCCTTGGCGTGCTGCCGTGCGAGAACGCGTCCCGAGCGGCACGCTTGCTTGGCCTCGCGTAGAGCACTCCGGCGCTTCTGGTGCGCCTCGCGCAATGCATCGCGAAGCGAGCGGAGCTCGATCCGCTGCGCCTTGCGGTGCTCGCGGGCGATCTCGCGCATGATGGCGGCGCGTTGGCGCCTGCCTTCGGCCCGGGTGAGCACGGGCTAGCCTCGGTGGCGGCACGGGCAGAAGCGTCCCTTTTCATCGATGTGCAAGCATCCGTGCTTGCCTTCGTGTCGCGCCGTATGCCCGCAGTAGCCGCACCGATGCTGCACGCGGTGCTCCTTCTTGTGATGCGCTTGCCCTCGCTTCGCTGAGCCGTAACGGTGAGCGCTCTTGCCGCCGTGCCTCTTCTTCGCTCGCTTCGCCCGCTCGTGGGCTTTGAGAGCGGCGCCGTGCAGTTTTTTCTTCATGCTTCGCCTGCCTTCCTCGAGTGCAGTGGTTTCCGCTTTCTGCCCCTCTGTCTTTCGCGCCCAGGCCGCGCCGCAAACCGCCGCGGCGTCGCCGGCGCCGCCAGCGCGCGACACTTCGCTCGTGCATCGCGCGAACCATTCTCTGGGCGGCCGGTGCGGCATGGGCGTCTCATGCCTCCTCGCAAACGAGGTCGCGAGGCGCGTGAAGGCCTTCGGCGAGCTCGCGCGCGGCTCGAGGGCTATGGCCCATACTCAAGAGCCGACCCATGTCCTCCGAGAGCGCCGCGCGTTCGGCGCGCATCTCGGCCGACAAGAGGCGCTCGCTGTCGCGCTCCATGCGCGCCTTGTTTCGCATCAGGCTCCAGAGCCCGAGGCCGACGAGACTCCCGGCCACGACGAGGGCCGCGGTCGATCCACGTCTGTCGCCCGGAGCGGCCCCTACGGCGACCCTCGCCATGTGGTCCCACGCTTGCGCGACGCGGAAGCTAGCCCCCGGCGCAACGGACAGGTCGCGCACGACCGTCACCGGAAATTGCCCGGCGAAGTGCCCCTGGACGCGCACGATGCATTCGTTGGCGGCGATTTCCGGTGCACGTTCGGGTGGCCAATCGGGCGGGCGGAGCCGACGCCAATCGGCGGGAGCTGCGGAGAAGATGCGGTCGAATCCGATGTGCATGAACACCCGATCGAGCGCATCGAGCGTCGTCGCTCCGTTGACGACCAGGACCAGGCGATAGAAATCGCCCGGTCGAAGCGTGAGCGAGCCGTCGGGCGCGAGGCGCAATTCTCGATTCATCGCTCCTCGGGAGGCTTGTATCCATTGAGTGCCCGGACGCGCTGCGCCCGCGCTTCGCCCTCTTGAACCTTGCCGACGAGCTCACTGGCAGCCTCCTCCCCCTTCTCGAGGACGTCCGGCCATTCGCCGGTGAGGGCAAAGTGAACGAGCTTGAACGCGCCCTTCACCTGGTCGGCGCGCCCTTTCGCGTAGCGACGTAGGGTGCTCATGTGGGCTGCTCCACTTGCGGTTCGCTGTTGGCGGCGCCGCCGCCATTTCCATTGATCGTCGCCCGCTTTCGCTGCAGCTCGACGAACCGGTCGATCGCCTGACCGAAGAGAAGCCGCTGGTCCTCGCGCAGGGTGATGGGCTTTCCTTGCATGACGTCGACGCCCTGCTCGGACGTGAATGACGCGAAGAGCGCCCCGATGAGCGGGTACATCGGGTCGGCTTCGACGGCTTTCGGCGCGCCGCCGGGACCCGAGGCGAGGTACTTGCTCACGACGCTCGGCACATAGGCGTTGGCCATGTTCATGAGGAACTTTTCGCGCTCGCGCGCCCGCACGTTGCCTTCCTCTATCTGTCGCTGCTCGAGCTCGAGGGTCTTCATGCGCTCGAGCATGTCGAGCGTCTGCACGCGGCTCGCATCGCTTTGCGAGAGCCGCGCCGAGAGCGAATCGACCATAACTTGAAACTTCGACAGGATGACCTCGTAGCCCTTGTCCCTTCCCTCGAAGGCCTGGCGCATGTCGCTGACGACGTCTTTGACCAGACCCGTCAGCGCGGGAACGACGAAGGCCAGCTGATTGCCCTCCTGCGTATGGGCGGCGGGCTTGCCCGACGCGGCGACCTCGAAGAACTGCGAGCCGAGCGGCCGTTGGCTGGTGTCGACCGCTTCGACGAGGTAGAGCGCGCGCTCGCCGGGCGCCTGCGCGGCATCGCTCTCGCGGTGAACCATAGGACGAGCCTCTTCGGCTGCTCGCCGCGGTTCCAGAGCTCGACGTGGTGAAGGTCCTGGCGCCGCACGGCCGTCAGCCAGTCGCGCAAGGGGCTCACGTCTTTGGTCTTATTGGGCTGCTTCATGGAGACTCACTTTCGAAGAAGGAGGACGACGGCCACCGCGCCAAGAGCGCCGAGAGCGACCCAGGGCGTGCGGGACTCGGCGAAGTGCTTGGCGGAGGCGATGGCCGTGTCGATGGGTTTGGTGACGGCTTGGGCCCCCTTGAGGGCCTGGAGATCGGGATCCGGCGCGGTCGGCTGCGGCGTGTCAGCGTAGGTCGCAGGCGCGCACCCATGGCCGCCCGTGCGAAGCTCGCTGTCGAGCACGGAGAGATCCCTTCGCCAGGCGAGGAGCTCTGCGTAGGTCGACCCCGCGGGCCACACGGCTTCGAGTGCGCTCGGGGTTGAGTCGATGACGCCCTTCGCCTGCACGACGAGCACTGGCAGGCGTCCGAGAACCGCGGTGAGCCGTCCACTCCAGTCTTGGAACCCGCGCGGATCGGCTTGCCGCCAAGCGATGCATCCGGTCTCGGCCACGCGCATTCGCTCGGCTTCGTAGGTCGCGACGGCGAGCATGTCCTTGAGCTCGGCCACCGTATGAGAGCCAAGAAACTCGCCCACGCGCACCGTGCGCCGCGTCGGCCGCCAGGGTCCCGCGTGCATCGGAGTTAGGTTCCGCCGTCGGGTGGAAGGGGTGGGCACGGAAACCAGTAGCCGCCGACCGGATCGAACGTGAACCGGATGCAGCCGATGGGGATGAAGCCGGTCAACCCGGGGACTGCCCCGGTGAGCCCTCCCCGGTCGACGATCAGGTTGCCGCCCCCTGAAATCGAGAGCGGCTTGGTTTTTGAGACCATGCCGAACGGATCGGCAATCTCGTAATAGTCACCGTCGCCCGGCGGCACGACGGGCGAGGCGGTGACTCCCGGGAGCGTGATCGTGCCACCCGCCCATTGCTGGGTGATGTCGGCCACCGTGTCCTCGGGGCTGAACGTGAAGTCGCCTTTGACCGGAACGACGTGGTTGGTGAAAGGAATCGTAGAAACCTTCGGCATGGTGGAGCCTCCTAACGATGCTTGAGAATCACGGCGCCGATGACGCCGGCCAGAAAGAGCCCGGCGATCCAGCGATTGCGCCCGCCACTTGGCTCCGGTTCGTAGATGACGAGCTCTGGCGAGCTCCACGGGGCGTCCGGCGGCGACTGCGCGTACGCCGTCGCCACGGCGTCGGCGAAGCCCTGGTCGTGCAAGATGCGCTTTTCAAGCGCGCGGCCGAGCGTCGTCAAGGTGATCGCGCCTCGGCGCTCCGGGTCGAGCGAGAGATTGGCCGCGTACGCCTGCGCGTAGGGTCCTCGGCGCCCCGCGATGACGTCGCCGGGGCGCTTGGCATGCGCGAGCGTCGCTGGCAGAAAGTTGGCCTGGTAGTAGCGCGCGGCGCTGACAAAGGGACCGCCGTTGAGCTCTACGGCGGAGAGCACCCGCGGCCCGATCCACGCGAGCTGCTCGCTTGCGGGCGCCGCCTGATACGCCTCCGCGTCACCCTTCGGAAAGCCGGGCCCGTAGGGCTTGGGGCAGATCTGATTGAGGCCAATGCAGCCGATGGAGTTTTTCGCTCGCGGGTCGAGGCCACTCTCGGACGTCCAGACCGCGAGCAAGACTTCCGGGCGCGTGCCGGATGCCGTCGCGAGGTCCCAGAGGGCTGGCCAGAAAGCGTCGTCGAGGTTCATTGCATGAGCTCCGCGCACACGAAGGCCTCGGCCACCGGATCGAGCGTCACAACGAAGGGCGTGCTGGAGACCGCCCACGCGAGCCCTTGCACGAACCCCCGGGTCTGCCCGAGGGGCAACCCAGGCGGCGAGCTCTGGTTGGGAGGCTCGACGAGGGGAAAACCGTCGACGGGGATCTGCCCATTCGCTGGCGCGAGCGCCTGGTCAAGCAACAGAAGAAACCGAGGCGACGCCGTCGCTGCGGGAAGAAACGCTCGAAAGGCTGCGAGCCGCGTTTGGCCTGACCGAATCTGGCCCGCATTGGTCCCCATCTGCGTGACCCACTGCGTCGGGAAGAGAGGCACGCCGTCGATGCCCTCGCCCATGAACGACCGAAAGCGCGCGGATGCACCCGCTGGAACTTGCGCTTCGACCGTCGTGCCGCTGGGCTGGGCGAGCGGCAAGGACGCGATGAAACACTGGACGTGGAGCGTGGAGCAAACGAGGGGGATGCGCTGGCGGTAGGTGACGTCGATGTCGGTCTCGTTGCTCGATGCGCCATGCCCCCACGAGATGCGCACGAACGGACGAAAGTCGGCGGTGCCGACCGCCGGCGCTGGAATCACAATCTCCTCGCACTGGACGTAGAGGACGATCTGCCAGCTCTGCTCGGCGCTCCAGTGAAAGAGCGTCGCGAGGCTCGAACCGGTGACGCGCTGCGCGTCGCCGTAGTTGGTGACGCGCTGCCTTCGGGTCGTGGGGATGATGGGACGAACGGGCATGGCTTCGCCTCACAGCCGCCTGGTTTGCATGGGCCAGGGCTCCGGCTCGCCCTGCGCTTCGGGGCTCTCGAGGGCGCCGAGCTCCTCGGTCTCCGCGGCCAGCCACTGCGCGCCCCACCCGAACGGCCCGCCCCAAGCGGCGCTGAAGTCTCGGCCGTGAAAGTGCGGCCCGCGATGACCATGAAAACCGGGCCCACCGCGCGGATGGACGAACCCCTGGACTCCGGCAACGTGCGGCGTCTCATGAGCGTGGGGGAGGTGGGTGCCCGGATGCATCGGCGCCATCGTCATCGCGTGCGCGAGCGGCCGATGCTCCAGAGGTGGCGCGGGCGGGTGCATCGCGTGCGGTCCGAGCGCGCGGAAGCCCGGATAGTGCGGGTGCCTCTGCAAGATGTCCGCTACCTGCGCGAAGAGCGACCCCAGCAAAGGCGAACCGACCGCCAACCGCCGCACGTGGCCTTGCGCGTCGGGATGTCCGGCGTGCGCCCGGGCCACCAAGTGCACCGCATTCTCGATTGCGCGCTCGGGGTGCCCGGGCAAAAAGGAGCCGACGACTCGTGTGACCGACTGGAGCATGTCATCGAACAGACCCAC
>WNFJ01381935.1_pt2 | contig 11786 bp, 10 predicted proteins | sample 5400461 | NCBI WGS metagenome assembly WNFJ01 (sample SAMN13153349, study PRJNA577476) | soil metagenome | isolation source: 115 cm saprolite on Douglas fir-dominated hillslope | place: USA:California | collected 2013-09-17
CTCGTCGAGGTGGTTTCGGAACGAAGCGGCCGGTATTTCACACCCGGCGATGCCGCTGAACTCGCCGCCACGCTTGAAGAGTTACTGACCGACCGGGGATTGTACCAGGAACTCGCATGCGAAGCGCGCCGGAACGCAATGCGATTCGCCTGGCCGGTAATCGTCGATCGGCTCGACCGCATCTATTGCGAGGTCACCGGCCGCGAGGTCGTCGGCCACGATATCACCGGGCAGATGGACGTGAAGGCGGCACAAGCGTGAGCGCCGATTGTCAGGCTGTTATCCGGGAAACGACTGTCATCGGACAGCGCACGGCCGGTGTGTCAGGCCGCGGGCTGCGTGCCCGCTACCTGGCCGCTGTCGCCTGGAGTGTAGCCGGACAAGGGGCCGCGCGCGGCGCCACGTTTGTTGCATCCATGTTTACGGCGCGCCTGCTCGGGGCTGAATCGTTTGGAGTCTTCGCCATCGTCCAAAGCACGGTCGGTATCGCCGCCACGCTCGCCGGGGCGGGGCTTGGTGTAACAGCTGCACGGCACGTGGCGGAGTTTCGCATGAGCGATCCGGAACGTACTGGACGCATCCTCGGACTCTCATCGGCCATCGCGCTGATTTCCGGGACAACATTGGCCTTAGTGACGATGGCGGGCGCCCCATTTGTCGCCGTTCACATACTACATGCAGCCGCGCTGGTATTGCCGCTCCGGATCGCGTCCTTATTGGTCCTATTTACCGCCCTCAATGGATATCAGACGGGCGCCCTTGCCGGGCTTGAGGCCTTCCGCGCCATGGCAAGGGTTAACGTCTGCTCCGGGATCGTCTCATGCCCGGTGATTGTTTTCGGCGCGTATCGCGGCGGTATTCACGGCGCCGTTTGGGGCATATCGGCCGCCATGGCCGCGACTTGGGCATTGAACCATATCACTCTGCGCCAGGTTTGCGGGCAGCGTGGCATCGCCTGGAAATGGCGCCGCTGCTGGTCCGAGACCCACCTGATGTACCGCACCAGCTTACCGGCCCTGTTGTCGTCCCTGATAGGCGTCCCGGGCATGTGGCTGTGCACTTATTTGGTTGTCCAACAGGCAAACGGATATCGGCAGCTTGGGCTTTACAGCGCTGCCGACCGGTATCGATTGCTCTTGTTGTTTGTGCCCAGCGCAATCGCCACCTCGGTGCTGCCCATCCTCGCCAATTTCAAAGGGGAAGGCGACCGTTCGGGGTTTGGCAACCTTCTGCGCGGCAACGTGCTGGTCGTCTCCGTCCTGGTATGTGTGCCTGCGGCGCTTATCGTGGTTTGCGCGCGGAGGGCGATGGGCTATTTCGGCCCGAGTTACCTGGCTGGCGCGCCCATCCTGGTGATACTTTGCTTTTCGGCCGTCGCCGAGTCGCTGAATACTGCGGTCGGGCAAGCGGTTCTGGCCACATCGGCATGGCGCCGCTTCTACTTCGATGTGATGTTGTTCTCGATTATTTGTGGCATGGCTTTCCTGCTCGTACCCCGGCTCGGCGCACTCGGCCTTGCCGTATCCTATCTCACCGGTTTCAGTTTGACGGCCGCCGCCCTCCTCATATACGTGTGTACGGCAAGGATTCACGCGCTTTGAATACCTCTTCCGAGTCAGTCTTGATCACGGGCGGCGCCGGTTTCATCGGCTCGCATCCGGCTTCGGGCGCGGGAGCAAAGTTGCCATTCTGGACGATCTGAATGACTTCTATGATCCCGAGTTGAAGCGTCTCAACCTCGCCGAGATCGGCCGCGCCGGAAGCTTCGAGTTCATTCTTGCCGACATTCGCGACCGCACTGCCGTGCGCGATCTCGGCGCTTCGCGGCTTGGACCCTCCAACAGGAGGCTGCCGCACCGCGGAACAGCTTTGCGGGGAGCGGTGGCGTCGAGGAAGTCGCGTCTTAGCTCTCTGCATTGTGGCCCGGGTACGGCCCTGACGGCCTAGCTTCGCGGTCTGGAGGATTGACAGGTAAATGAGTACGTCGGCCACACCTAGCCTTACAATTGGCATTGCTTTCCGGAACCCGGGAAAATACTTTGAACTGGCACTAAAGTCTGTGTTCTCACAGACGCTCACCGACTGGGAACTGATCTTGGTAGACGATGGGTCATCTGATGATTCACTGATGCTGGCACGGAGCCTCAAGGATCCACGAGTCCGGGTTTATAGCGATGGCTTGACTAAGCGCCTCAACGCCCGGTTGAACGAACTCGCGAGTTTGGCCCGGGCGCCGTACTTCATTCGCATGGACGCTGACGACATTATGCACCCGGAACGCCTTGAACGCCAGTACGCTGAATTGGTGCGCAGCGGCACTAACACTGTCATCGGAACAGGTTCTTACTCAATCGACAGTAACTCGAACGTCGTTGGGATGCGCCATCGCATAGGCAAGCTTTCCGGTTTTGCGGTTTCGCAGAGCTTTATTCACCCGTCCGTAGGCGCCGCAACACAATGGTTTCGTCTAAATCCGTATTCTGAGTCTTTTGTGTACCATCGGACCCAGGATGCCGAACTGTGGTGCCGCACCGTGTCGCACAGCGACTTTGTAAATCTCCCAGACGCCCTCCTCTACTATCGCGAAGTCGGAGTCTTCTCGTTTGAAAGCTACGTCGGGTCGCAATTGGGGCTGATCTTCCTGTTACAGACGCGGTTCTGTCGCCCGCGGATGCGCTTCGTGGCCTCCGTGTTCAAAGAGTGCTTAGGGCTCTTCGTCGTGTGCCTGATGGAATCATTCGGCCTTGTGCCAACCTTGGTGAGGCAGCGCTTCGAACCGCTCTCACCTGAACAACGAGACCGCGCGGAACAGGGCTTGGCCCGGGTTCTGTCCTGCCCGCTCCCAATTTGACCGTCCGAAAAGAAGCAAGATGAGCCAACGCCCGGAGCCATGCGTGTCGAACTCGAAGGCGGGAAGTCCGCTCAAATCGGTCTGTTTTGTCGTTTCCAATCCTCTCACGTTGAAATGTTTCCTCTTGGACCACCTTGCTGCCTTGAGCCGCGTTTGTCGCCTGACATGTATCGCCAATTGGGACGACCCTGCCGGACTCCTGCAGTGCGGAGTCGACGTGCCGCTGGTGCGCGTTCCGATAGAACGGACGATCTCCCCCGGCCGCGATCTTCAGGCGCTCTGGACGCTCCAAGGCTACTTCAGGAGAAACCGTGTGGATGTAGTTCATTCCGTCACTCCGAAGGCCGGCTTGTTGGCCATGACGGCTGCCGCACTTGCAGGGGTTCCGGTGAGAATACACACGTTCACCGGGCAGGTCTGGGCCAACCGCTCCGGCCTGGAGCGAACTCTACTGAAGGCGTTGGATACCTGGCTCGCGGCAATGGCCACGCACATTCTGGTTGACAGCGAATCTCAGCGCGACTTTCTGGTGCGCGGAAATATTGTGCCTGCCAAGAAATCCAGAGTCCTCGCCAATGGCTCCATTTGCGGCGTCGACACACTCCGGTTCCGCCCCGACTCTGGGGCGAGAACGAGAATCCGGCAACGGGAGGGCATCCCCGAGCAGAGCGTGGTCTTCCTCTATGTTGGAAGACTAAAGGTCGACAAGGGCATTTTGAATCTGGCGCAAGCTTTCGCACGCCTGGGCGTGGATTGCAGCGAAGCCTGGCTACTCATTGTCGGCCCGGATGAGGAGGCTCTGGCGCCTCGCATCGAACGGATTTGCACGGCAGTTGCCCAGAGGCTCCGCTTCATTGGCTTTTCGGCAGTGCCGCAGGAATACATGGCCGCAGCCGACGTGCTGTGTCTGCCAAGTCGCCGCGAAGGCTTTGGCAGCGTGATCATCGAGGCGGCATCGGTGGGAATTCCTGCGGTGGCTTCCAACATTTACGGAATCACCGACGCGGTGGAATCGAGTGTCACCGGGCTTCTACACGCCGCTGGCGACGTGGCCGACCTGCAATCGAAGATGAAGGAGATGATGGACGATCAAGAATCGCGCAAAAGGATGGGAACTAACGCGCGGTTGCGAGCGGGCCGCAGTTTTTCCAAAGAACTGGTAACGTCCGCACTACTCGATTTCTACGGCTCTGTAGCAGGGGTTTGTCCGCAAGGTGGCGTGATACCACCGGCAGTTGTCGCAGACCGCCGGGGCCTGCCGGTTTGAAGACGTGCTTCGGTCCATGAGCAACAGCGGCCTGTCAGTGTACCCTCGAGGCTGGTATCCCCGATCCTGCAAGCGTCTTCTTGACGTGACAATGGCAATCGGCGGAGGGCTCTTGCTATGGCCGGTCCTTATCGCGGCGGCGTTGTTGGTGAAGCTCACTTCACGCGGACCCTTGCTCTTCCGCCAACGACGCCTCGGCCGGAATGGGACTAGCTTTTTGCTGTATAAGTTCCGCACGATGACACACCAGGCTCGCACGCCGCGCGAAGTCTTGGACGGCGATCCAGAAGTGACTGCTATCGGAAGATGGCTTCGGCGCTTCAAAATAGACGAGCTGCCTCAGATTTGGAACGTCTTGAAGGGTGAGATGTCGATTGTCGGCCCCCGGCCAAGTCTTCCTGAGCAGGTGCACGATCTCGATAGCGTCGGTTTGCGCCGATTGGAGTTGCGGCCCGGTTTGACGGGCCTGGCGCAAATTTACGGTGGCATCTTTCTTTCCTGGCCAGAGCGCTGGATCTATGACGTAGATTACGTGGACCGGGTGTCGTTGCGTCTGGACATCGCGATAATCCTGCGCACAGTGGCAATCCTGCTGCGCGGTGAACGCGGTTTTGTCAAACGGCCTTGCATGTCTTCCATGAAGGCGCAATGACCAGAGCACTGATAGCCGGCGACCTCGTGTTGTGGGGCGCCAGCGGGCACGGCAAGGTAGTCTTCGACGTCTCAAAGGCGATGGGGGGATTCAAGTCTATCTCCTTCATCGATGATGCTTGCGAGGAATCTGGCCATGAATTCTGCGATTGCCGGGTCTTCACGGCGAGCCGGTATTTCCAACTGATGAAGGGCTCGAGTCCCGCTCAGTATTTGGTATCCATTGGGAAGAACGACATGAGGGCCAAATGTTTTCAGAGAGCTCTCGATCACGGCCTGGTGCCCGCCACGCTGGTCCATCCGTCTGCGGTGATATCGGAGTCGGCGCGACTTGGGGCCGGCACCGTCGTCATGCCAAAAGTCGTGATAAATGCAGATGTTCAGATCGGAAAGAACTGCATTGTGAACACAGCGGCCGTTGTCGAGCATGACTGCCTGGTCGGCGATCACGTCCATCTTTCGCCAGGCGTGCTCCTCGGGGGCGGCGTGACGGTGCACTCGTTTGCACATGTCGGGATTGGCGCGATCGCGCTCCCTGGAGCTGAGATTGGCGAGCGATCGGTAGTCGGGGCGGGCGCTGTGGTCCTCCATTCCGTACCGGCCGGCGTTACCGTTGTTGGAATTCCGGCCAGAGTTCCGGCTCGCACTGGCAGTTAGCCTGCCATCGCAAAAAATGAACCGCATTCTTTTATCTGTTCCACACATGGGTGGTAACGAGCAGACCTACGTCCGGCAAGCATTCACCACCAACTGGCTCTCCACCGTTGGCCCGAACATCGTCGCACTTGAGAATGCGTTTGCGGGGCAGGTGGGCCTTCCGGCGGTTGCCTTGTCCAGCGGCACGGCTGGCCTGCACCTGGCGTTGAGGTTGGCTGGCGTCGAGCGCGGAGATGAGGTCTTTTGCTCCACGCTTACATTCGTCGCTGCGGCCAACGCCATCGTCTACCAAGGCGCCGCGGCAGTCTTCTTAGATAGTGACCGGGCAACCTGGAACCTGGATCCCGATGTCCTGTCCAGCGCCCTGCGAGAGCGGGCGGCGGCGAATCGCCTTCCCAAGGCTCTGGTGGTGGTCCACCTCTATGGCCAAAGCGCCAATATGGACCCAATCCTCCAAGCATGCTCCGAGTACGGAGTCACTGTGATCGAAGACGCCGCCGAAGCGGTTGGCGCACTATATAAGGGTAAGCCGGCCGGAACGCTCGGCGACATCGGCGTCTACTCTTTCAATGGCAATAAAATCATCACTACCACAGGCGGCGGCATGCTCGCCTCTCGAAATGCCGCCTGGGTGGCGAAGGCCCGTTTCTGGTCGCAGCAGGCTCGCGACCCCGCCCTGTGGTACGAACATTCCGAACTGGGCTACAACTACCGCATGAGCAACGTGCTGGCCGGTATCGGACGTGGCCAGCTCGAAGTCCTCGACCTCCGAGTCCAACAACGGCGCGCCATCGCTTTCCGATATCAGGATGGCTTTGCCGATGTTCCGGGCGCCTCGCTCATGCCCCAGGCGCCCTACGGCCTGCACACAAACTGGCTAAGTTGCTTCCTGATCGACGAAAAGCGGTTTGGCTGCTCGCGCGATGAGCTGATCCGGGTGCTCGACGCTGGTAACGTCGAGTCGCGGCCCGTCTGGAAACCCATGCACCTCCAGCCCCTCTACGCCGGTTGCGCCCGCTACGGCGGCGCGGTGGCGGAAGATCTGTTCCGCCGCGGAATATGCCTCCCGAGTTCGAGCAGCCTTTCAGCCGAAGACCAGCTATACGTGATTAACCGCGTCCGCGCCGCATCCGGCTGTAAACCACTGCCGGAACTCGAAGAGGAAGCAGTCGCAGTCAACTGAGGAGTTTTCATCGCCATGCCACGATTCGAATTTCATGCGGTCGCACGCCATATCAACCACCATCCTCGCTGGGTGCTGCGAGCCGTTCAATTCGTCATATTCGCCGTCGCCGGTGTCCTCGCGTTCATCTTGCGATTTGACTTTACAGTGCCTTCGGAATACCGAGCTCACTTAGTGGCGGGATTTATCGTCTTTGTGCCGACAAAAGTCCTAATCTTCCATCTCTTCAAACTGGATCACGGTTGGTGGCGTTATGCTTCCATTCGCGATGTCACCCGCCTTGCGATAGCGAACTTCGCCGGATCCGCTTTCGGCTGCATCGGACTGCTCTTGTTCGCCCCCCAAAGATTTCCGCGCTCGATCTATTTCCTGGATTTTCTGCTATGTTTCGTGATGACTGCGGGAGCCCGCCTGGGCGTGAGACTGACCGTCGAATTCTTCAGGTCCTTGCCGAACGGCGTTGGGAAGAAACGGACCCTGATTTATGGAGCCGGTGACGCCGGAGTCAGTCTGCTCCGCGAGATCCACCAGAATCCAGCCCTGTCTTACGAAATCGTAGGCTTTATCGACGACGATCCTGCCAAGGCCGGCCGTCTCATCTATCGTGTGAAGGTCTTCGGCACCGGCGCCGCGCTGGCTTCGGTCGTCGCGTCTCAGTCCGTTGAGATGGTTCTGATTGCGCTGCCTTCCGTCAGCGGCACGCAAATGACAGCTATCCTGAACCGTTGCCACGAGGCCGGCATTTGCTATAAGACCATTCCCGGCCTCGCCGAGGTCATCGAAGGCAATGGACTGGCCGCACAAATCCGCAATGTAGCCGTCGAAGACCTCCTTGGCCGCAACCCCGTGCGCCTGGAAGAAGATGCGATCCGTAGCGCGCTCCAGGGCAAAGTCGTTCTTGTCACAGGCGCGGCCGGATCGATCGGTTCTGAACTCTGCCGGCAGATCGCGCGCTTCCGTCCCGCCGGGATCGTGGGATTCGAAGTCGCCGAGTCCCCCCTGTTCGAGATCGACCGCGAAATGTGCCAGGCTTTCCCGCAGACGCCCTTCTACCCCGAGATTGGGAACGTACGGAATCGCGCTCGGCTGGACGAGGTTCTGCGCCGGTATTCGCCCTCGGTCGTCTATCATGCCGCAGCCTACAAACACGTCCCGTTGATGGAGACGCACGTCTTCGAGGCCATCGAGAACAACGTGTTCGGGACCTACAACGTGGCGGCGGCCGCGGCAGACCACGGAGTCGAAGACTTCGTCATGATCTCCTCCGATAAAGCCGTGCGGCCCACCAGCGTCATGGGCGCCACCAAGCGCGTGGCCGAACTGCTGCTCCTGGCCCTGCAAAATGGAGGGACAAAATTCGTAGCTGTACGCTTCGGCAACGTGCTCGGTTCCAACGGTAGCGTGATTCCCATCTTTAAAAAGCAGATTGCGGCGGGTGGACCGGTTACCGTAACCCATCCGGACATGCGGCGATTCTTCATGACCATCCCCGAAGCCTGCCAGCTCGTGCTGCAAGCCGCCGTCATTGGAAAAGGCGAACAAATTTGTGTCCTTGACATGGGCCAGCCGGTGAAGATAGTGGATCTGGCTCGCAACTTGATCCTGCTGTCGGGTTTGCGGCCGGACCATGATATCCGCGTCGAATTTACCGGCATGCGCCCGGGTGAGAAACTATACGAGGAGTTGAACACCATCATCGAGGACACGGCCCCTACCGCCCACGAGAAAATTCGCATCTTCATTGGCAACGGCATGCCGGAAGGTGATATCGAGCCGTGGCTGCGTGACCTGCACGAGATCTGCGAGGCGTGCGATGCTGGCCGGCTGGTCGTCGCCCTGAAAGAGCTCGTGCTCGACTATAGTCCAAGCGCGACCTTACTGAAGCGCGCCATAGAGACTCGTTACCATGACACGGTCTCAAGGGTAAGCTAGTACAACCGAAGAGCCTGTCCGGCCCGAGGGCCCTGCGGACCGGACAATCGCGAGGGCCCTATAGCAGCTCAACGTTACCTGCACGCCGTATCGGATCGGACCAGCTTTCCGGTCGCGTCCCAACAGGCGAACGACTGCCCCGTTCCCACCTGTGGCACGGATGTTATGCCATTGAGAGGGTCGAGTATGATCTTGGGTGTGAACGTTGTCCCGTCAAATGTGCCAAATCTCTGAGCATTGCTACCAATACCGGAGTCCAGCGTGCCGGTACCAGAGTTGAATTTGGCGATCAACCAATCGGGCACCCCTGCTCCTCGCGGGTAGATCCCAGACCCGGAAGGATAGGCCAGGCTGGAACTCCACGCCGTGCCCGCCGCGTACAGGTAATATTGGGTACCGTTGGTCACGTCGTACACCTGCGATCCAGCCGACATCATACGTCCTTGCGGTCCCCAGGCCAGCGAATTGCCCGAGTTCAACGCGTGGCGGAATAGCGGTTTCACGTTGTCGTCGTTTAGCGAGAGATAACCGGCGAATGCTGTCTTGGTTGTCCCCAGCAGAGACACGCTGTTCCAGAGAATCTGCAAGTCGCCGCCCGTCACCGCCGCGCCTGCAAAGATTGCCTTGGTCATACGGGTCGTTGCGAAGTCGTCAATTATCTGATTGTTGTCCACCATGCCCTGAAGCATCCCTACGCTGGTGAGCAGGAAAATCGGGCATTTGTAGGTAGCGCCCACCGGAGAGTACAGGGATTGACCCGCGTTTCGAATAGTATTCCCCGAGATTCGCAGGCCGTCGATAGCGTCGGCGCTGAACGCGATACCCTTGACCGGTGCATTGACAATCAGGTTTCCACGCACGATTATGTTGTTGTACGTGATGCCGGGCGTGAGTGTGGTCGAGCCGATTCCGACGTTGGTAAAGTCGGTGATGCGCGAAGCGTCCTCCTGGTCGAACACCACCACATTGTCCGCGATCAGGACATTCCTGGCAGGGAGATCGTTACCGGTGGCGAGGTTGATCCCATAGTTGGTTTGTATGTTCGGCCATACCGAACCGGTGTAACTCAACTGGTTTAGTCGNCACCGTCGATGCCGTATCCGGTCTCGTGATATCCAGTCACCTTGAGAGAGCAGATCGTAATTCCAGAAAGCGCCCCGGTAATGACGTTGCCCGTTACAGCGCCGGAGACGCTGGAGTCGCTCCACGCCCCGGTGATGTTCATGCCGTTGGCCATGTCTGTGATTGTGTTGTTGGCAACCGTCTGCGTACTCCCGTGGGTCTCGATGGCGGTGTAGGCCGACGGAGCGCCCCTGTAGGCTCCGGTAAAATGGTTGCCGGTGACAATGATCTGATTACCGTACAGGTACAGGACCGACACGTCATGCACGATGTGGTTGGGGTCGTCTCCCAGCCCCGTGAAGATCGAATCCGCCACCGTGATGCGCGATCCCGCGACGTTGACGCTGTTGGTGGAGTTGGTATTTTTGATCGTGATGCCGCGAATGGTGATATTCGATCCCGAAAGAACTTCAATCTCCCATCGCTGCGAAGCCAGTAGTTCGGCTAAGTTGGCGGCGGGATTACCCGCTACGTTGGAGTCTATAGTGATATCCGAGATCAGGCATCCCGTGCAATCGGTGGCGAACAACACCGACGTGTATGGCGCCGACCCGCTCTTCACTTGCAGTGTCGCCCTACCTTGCAGATGTGCCCCTGCGGGCAGTGAAAGAAACTCGCTGTGATCTGCCACCGGGCTGATGATACAAGTCCGTCCCTCGGGGAAAATAACTGCTCCAACTCCCGCCGCCGCCGTAATCGCGGCTTGGATTGCGACACGGTCGTCGGTGGAATTATCGCACTTGGCTCCATACCCCAGCACATTCACGCCCTGCCCCGAGCCGACCATCGTAGTTCCGATCGAAGCGTTGCCGTTCGCATCGAGCCCGACGTAGCCGTTCGGCTGATTCCTGGCGGAAGTTGCGACCGCTCCGATTGCCGCCGGCGTCACCGGGTCGCTGCCCGCTGCAGCGTGCGTTCCGGCGTGCGACACGGGCGCGAACGTAGGCGGCACGCCGCTCAACCGCGCCCACGGCACAGTGCCTGCCGCCAGCGTGCCGATGGTGGTGAGGTTGGACGTTCCCGCCCACGTCGAGAGGGCCGTATTCTCCACGTTGCCCAGTCCCACTTTGGCCTGGGTGATCGTCAGCCACGACGGGTCGCTGTAGCTGTGGGTCGAGTCCACAGGGTTTCCCGCCACATACGAACTCCCGTTCCACAACCATGCCTGCCCGGCCGAGAGACCCGCCGGGTCGATTTGCTGGGGAGAGATGCGGGATGTTCCCGCTGAGCCAGTATCGGAACCCGAAAGGCGATAGCTGGCCAGTAGTGTGTCGCCGGGTTGCGGCACCGCGGCGGCGACGAATTGAACCGAGCTGCCGTTCAGGGTGTAGTCCTGTCCCAATTGTTGCAGCATGCCGTTGCGGTAGACCGTCAGGCTGGAAGCCGGGTTCGGAACGGTCGAGAGATTGAATGTGGTGTTGGAGCCATCCACTATTCCGGAAAGCGTCTCGCCATCTACGAAGCTGGGCGGCGAACCGCCGCACGGCCCGGTAGAACCATCCACGCGGACGCAGTCGGACGGATTTCCGGTAGCACCTTCGAGCGATCCGGTGGAGTTCACCACCGCCACACGGCCGGCGGCATATCCGGGTCCCTTGAGTGGCCGCGCTCCCAGGTCGGAGATCAGTCCGACCACGTCGGATTCCTGCGTCGGGGGCGCGACGCTGTCCGGGCTGACCGCGCCCGGCTGGGTTTGCGCGATGCGTACGTCACGGATTCGCAGCGGCGCGACGCTCGATGGCACCGCCCAAGTCTCGGTGAACTGGATGTGCCCGTCGCTGTTGTATATCACTGTGTAGTTGGCCGCGGGAACCGCGGTGGTAGTAGGGACCAGTTGCACCCACAGGTTTCCGCCAGTAACAGTGACGGTGGTGACCTGGGTGGCGATTGCCGATTTGTCGATGGCTTCGAAACTGGTCCAACTAATGGTTAACGTACCGGCGAAACGGGTGCCGTCGGCCTTGTAAAGCACGTCCTGAATGGTGGTCAGCGGCGGACCGGCCATGGCGCTTGAGGCCAGTAATACTGCCGTGAAAAGTGAACGCGAAATCATCTTATCTCCCTAAAAAACGACAACCGCGCCCATTCGGGCGCGGTTGTCAGCGGAACTCTCCTGCTGACTA
>WNFJ01204539.1_pt1 | contig 11784 bp, 10 predicted proteins | sample 5400461 | NCBI WGS metagenome assembly WNFJ01 (sample SAMN13153349, study PRJNA577476) | soil metagenome | isolation source: 115 cm saprolite on Douglas fir-dominated hillslope | place: USA:California | collected 2013-09-17
GCATGAATGAGTGAGGCGATCAATTCCTTGCCGGTTCCGGTCTCGCCGCGCACCAGGACGGTGATGTCTTTGGGGCCGATCCGCGCCACTTCGCCGAGCAGCTGCCGCATCACCGCCGAGCTCGCGATCATCGAGTGGCCCAGCGCCCTCTCCGCGGTCAGCTGCCGATTCTGGGTCCGCAGCGCCCGCTCCTCCAGGGCCCTGTCCACCACCAGCAAGAGCTCATCGTGGTCCGGTGGCTTGGTGATGTAATCATAAGCGCCGGCTTTCATCGCCTGCACCACCAGCCGCTCGGAGCCGTGCGCGGTGAGAAACACCACCGGGAGAAATTCATCCCGCTCGCGAATGGCCTGAAGCAGTTGTAGGCCATCCATCCCCTGCATCGAATAGTCGGTGACTACCGCATCGATGCCCTTCAACCGGGCAAGTGCCTCACTGCCCGACCCGGCCTCCACCGCTTCGTGACCGTTGGACTGGAGCAGCGATTTCAGGGCCGAGAGCATCGACGGCTGGTCGTCAACCAGTAGCACGCGCGCCATGGCACTCCTCCTTCCCGTTTGATCATTGCCAACCTGCGTGTGAAGATTCCATGACACCTTGGTATAGGAGGGGTAACACTCCCGATAGGGATTGCCTTTAGCCCCGCCGAAGCAGGCGCGAAGGGGCAGCGGCGAATGAAAGAAGGCGTTCGGGCCGGCGAAATCGTCCAGCGGATTCGCGCCCTGGTGACCCGGTCTCCGCCGCGGAAGGACTGGGTCGACGTCAACAAGACGATCCTGGAGGTCATCGACCTCGCCCGAAGCGAGACACAGACACGAAATCTCCTTGATGACCCGATTCTCGACGGATCTGCCGCCCATCCGCGGGGGCAGAATTCAACTGCAACAGGTGATCATGAATTTGATCGTGAACGCGGTGGAGGCGATGAGCGGGCTCACCGCAGCGAGCTGCTGATCAGCTCCGCGAAGGATGGTTCGGGTGGCGTCTGCGTTTCCGTTGCTGATTCGGGCCGGGGACTGGGGGAGGTGAATACTGACTGGCTGTTCGAGGCCTTCTACGGCAGCAAACCCGAGGGCATGGGCATGGGAAACCTGACGGCGAGGCTTAGCTTAGCCCTACGGTTTGGCGAGAGACTACCTGGACCCTCGGGCTGACTCGATGGCGTCGAGCAGTTGCTGGTTGTCGAACCTGGGCACTCATGACAGCGAGGAGAAAACTGAAATCACACCTTCGTATGGGGTGCCTGATCCCAAAGCGGCCGCCTCTGGAAGCGCTCGACACCTGACGCACTGCGTGGTAGCCCGAGAGCGTCGAAGCCCGAGGGACTCGTGCGTTTGATTGTTCGGCATCAACCTGGATGGGCCCCGCGGCGCAGTGCTGGATGCCGGTTCTGATCGTCGCTGGAGAAGAGCCCGCTTTCGCCGAGCGCTTCGGCTCCGCCGCGGCGGGTGAGGAAGAGGTGGTCCAGGACTACATGACTGGGACGAGAAGAATCTCGCCAGCCTGGTGCGCTCCGTGGGCGCCGGCAGGCAATCACATACAGGTGCAGACCTGCGCGCATTGATGACAATTGTTTACGTTGTCACAACTCTCGCTACGCGAAGAGCTGGAATACTCCTTTTTTCACCCGGACAATAGAGCGAGTTCACTCCGTGTCGCGTGGCTCCATGGAGTGGGGGAGTACCCATGCGTCTGTTGCGCCGCGCTGCGTTTTGCAGCGCGCTGATTGCCCTGGCCGCCAACGCTCAGACCGCGCCGGCGACGCTGACGCTTGATTTGGAGCGGATCGACCTCGATCCATCGGCATTAGGTTCACTGCTGGTCTCGACGGGCAAGACGCTCCCGGCGGGCGAATTCCGGCTGGGCCTGGCGCCGGTTTACGAGCGCAGGCCGTTGGTCGCCGTGCTCGATGGCCAGGACGCCAGCGTGATCGTCCGCAATCGACTCTCCACGCAATTGTTCGGGGCCTTCGGCCTCACCCCGGACATTGAGCTGGGACTGCAAGTGCCGCTCATTTCATATCAGGGCGGCGAGAACACCGATGCGCTCGGTCTCTCCCGACCGACCTCGGCGGGCCTCGGCACTCCCCGCATCTCCGGACGAATCCACCTTCTCGATGAAGACAGACAGCTGGTCGACCTCGCCGGCGAGTTGGCCGTCGGAGTGCCCATCGGCAGCAAGAGCGCGCTCGGCGGCGACGGCTACGCTTCCTTTATGCCGAGGGTGAGCGCGGGCCGTCAGTTCGGCGATTTTCGGGCCTCCACCCAACTCAGCGTGTTGCTCCGCCACATCCAAGCGGTGGGAGCCGAGCGGTTTGGCAGCCACTTCGGAATCGACGGATCGATCGCCTACAGCATCGAAAGATTCCGACCCGAGCTGATCGTCCGCGCCTTTGTACCCTTCACCCAGCTTCCCACCGGCTATGAGGTCCTCGCTTCCGGGCGCTACCAGATAACGGAGCGGTTCGAGGCCTTCGCTCTCGCCGGTCCCGGGTTCGGTCACCTGATCGGGGTTCCGAGTTTCCGCGCGATGGCGGGCATTGCCTATGGCGAAATCGCGCCGCCTTTAGCCCCGTCCCGGTGCAAAGCAGGACAGGCGCACCTGCCCGAGCAGTGCCCCGACCTAGACGATGACGGCGATGGGATCCCGAACCGGGACGATCGGTGTCCCCTGGAGAAAGGCCTCGCGCAGTATCACGGATGCCCGGAGCCCGATCGCGATCACGACGGTGTGCCGGACTCCGTGGATCGCTGTCCGGACGAGCCGGGACCGAAAGACAGACAGGGTTGTCCAATCCACGACCGGGACGGAGACGGCGTTGAAGACGAGGTGGACCGATGCCCTGACCAGCCGGGCCCCGCCGAGAACCACGGGTGCCCGATCGCCGACCGCGATGGAGATGGCGTTCCGGACGATGTGGACAACTGCCCAGACGAGCCAGGCCCGGCCAGCAATCACGGCTGCCCAGACAAACAGAAGCAGTTGATCGTGATCACGCCCGAGCAACTGGTGATCATCAAAGACAAGGTCCACTTCGCCATCGGCACCGCCACGATCGAACAAACATCGCGTCCGCTGCTGGAGCAGGTGGCCAAGATAATCAATGCGCATCCAAACATTTTGTCGGTCCGCATCGAAGGACATACCGACGATCGCGGGGGCGCGAAGTACAACCTGAAATTGTCGCAGGATCGCGCCAACTCTGTCCGGGACTTCCTGATCTCGAAGGGAGTTCCCCGGGATCGCTTGGAGGCAAAGGGCTACGGGCTCACCCGTCCGCTCGACACCAACTCGACGAAAGAGGGTCGAGCGAGGAATCGCCGGGTCGAGTTCAACATCGTCCGATCCGGCGAAAAGCCGGGAGCTTCTCAAAGAACTTCGACGACTGGCCGGGGTATCGCTCACCATGAAGGCAAACCATGACCCGTCCACAACGATGTCAGATGCGGTGTAGCAGCGTCCCGGCGTGGCGAGGATTGCTGTTGATGGCTATGTCCCTTGGCACCGATGCGATGGGTTCTGCCGACACTTTTGGCCTAGGCGATGGCCACACCGGCACGACAACGCTGAACGCATCGGGATCGATCAATCGATACACCGCGCTCGGCGCGCCGGCGGCCAACGGTGACATGTCGATCACCGTGGCGAATACCACCGGTTACCTGGCCGGAGACCTGGTGATGATTGCTCAAACCACCGGGCTCGTCCCCTCGCCAGCCTCCGGAAACGGGACGGGCGGCGCGGTGGACATCAGCGCCAACCCCGTGGGCAGCTTCGAGCTCGCCCGCGTAGCGAGCATCGCCGGAGTCGCGAATGGGACGCTTCAACTCTCCGCGGCGCTGGTCAACAACTTCGCCAGCAATGTGACTCAAGTGATTCGAGTGCCTGAATACGCAGACCTGAGAATCAATCCAGGAGTGACGATCAGCGCTCAGCCTTGGAACGGCTCGACCGGCGGCGTGGTGGTTTTCCTCGCCACCGGCACGGTCACCAACAACGGCACGATCAGCGTCGCGAACCAGGGGTTTCGGCCAGGTTTGTTCGTCAACAGCCCCACCCTGAGCAATTGCACCGGCCTCGACGAGCCTGCTCCCGGTGGAGCGCAAAAGGGCGAAGGCATCCAGGTCGACCGGTTTCGCGGTCCTCCCGCAGGGACGCTGTTCACCGGCTACGGCGTGGTGAGCAACGGAGCGGGCGGTGGCATCTGCCATAACTCCGGAGGTGGTGGCGGAGGAAACGGCGGGTTCGGCGGCAATGGCGGATACCCCTGGATCGGAGAACCCGGGGGCGGTCTAGGGCGAGACGTCGGAGGGCGATGACGTTGGGCGGCGGCGGCGGGGCAGGGCATGGCAACGATAACGTGGGTACCAGCGGAGGCGCGGGAGGCGGCGCGATCTACATCCGCGCGGGATCGTTCTTAGGCACAGGCACGCTGCGGGCCGACGGTGAGACGGGCCCGGATACACCCCTCCCGGGGAATGACGCCGCCGGCGGAGGTGGAGCAGGAGGGAGCATCAGCATGCGGGCGACCAATTCGCTCCACTGCGGTGCCATCTCCGCGATCGGAGGCACCGGTGGAAACACCAGCTACCAGTGCGCGCCCGGTTGTGCGTCTGACCACGGGCCCGGAGGAGGAGGCGGCGGCGGGCGCATCCTCTTGCAGGGGTCCAACATCGAGGCCAATCCCGGTGATTGCCCAACCAACGTCACCAACGGTTTGGCAGGAACGACATTCCAGGGCACAACCGGTCTTCGGATTCACTACGGCGCCACGCCGAGTGCTTCCGGAGGCGCCTATGTCGGATCTGTCACCATCGCTTCCGGCGGCGGTTTCGTTTACCCGGTTGCTGCTCCGGTAATCACAGCTCCAGCCAATGGTTCCTCTAGCAACAATAATCAGCCGACGATCAGCGGAACCGAGTCACAGGACGGATCTCAGGTCGTGGTTTCGATCGATGGGCAAGTCGTTTGCACTGCCACTGTCGCGGGAGGCATGTGGTCTTGCCCCGTTCCGACCGCGCTCTCGGACGGTGCGCATTCGGCAACCGCCGTCGCCCGGTACCAGGGCATCCCGAGTCCCGCCTCCGGCCCGGTGACTTTCACGGTCACACACATTCCACCGGCACCCGTCATCTCCAATCCGTCAAATGGGTCAACGAGCAGCAACAACCCGCCCGTGATCTCTGGCACGTCCGAGCCCGGATCGACTGTGAACACGTCGATCGACGGCGTTCCGACCTGCACCACCGTCGCGGACGCGAATGGGAACTGGTCTTGCCCGGGGAGACCGGTCACCCTGGGACGGCCACGGCGACGAATCCCAACGGGACAAGCCCCCCCAGCTCTGCCGATTTCATGCAGGATCGAACCCACCTCCTGAGCTACCAGGGTGGAGGTCTGGGCTGCAGCGCGACGGCCGTCAGCTCCACCGGGTCGTCGATCGCGCTCCTCTTGGCGATTCTGCCATTGATTCTCGTCAGAGCGCGCCGTCGGAGAAGCAGAGCGCCTAGAGCGTAAGTCCGATCTTCGAGCGTGGCTCCTCAGCGCGCGCAACCGACCGCGCTGCGCACAACCTGCTCAAGCTCACGCGCGGGCAGATCGCCTACCGCCTGGGCAACGACCTCGCCGCGCCGAACCAACACGATGTTGGGCACGGTCTTGCTGAGAAAGACGCGCTCGCGCGTGAAGCGAAAAAGCTCACCGGCGCGTAACTTCGTGAAGCGGATGCGCTCGCGGAATCGGCCTACCACTGCCAGGAGGCGCGCCTCGTACTGGCGGAAGTCACCGAGCGGCCGGACATAAACCAAGTCAACTTGCTGCAGACCCAATTCAGGGGCGGGATCGATTCCCGCGGAAGCTCGAATCAGGGCACTGTTCAGCATGGGTGGATCCTCTTTCTGGTCGTTACCGCGACCGATAGGGTCCGTCTTCATCAGCATCAGCCGCGCCAACTGCAACCCGGCGAATCTCCAATCAAAGTTGCCGCGTCGAGAGTGCGGTGTGCAGGATTGGCTCGGGCGGCGCCTTGCAAGCCGCAGTGTGCCGCAACCTGCAAGGTGACGAGTGCGAATCGCGGCGGCCCCTCCCGTGCGGCGCGGACAAGTGGTCGGATTTTCCGGAGAAGCCGCGTTGGCACCGCGAATGCGTAAGGCAGCGCATTCACGGTCGCTGTCCCTCGGAGCTACTCAATGCGGCAGGTCGAATCGCCATCCTTCCATTCCATCCACGAGCACGAATCATCCCACGAGCACGAATCATCGGAGCGCGATGAGTCACCCCCGAGAAATGACGAGCCGAAGGCCCTGCGCTTCTTTCACGCATACACGTTTTGGGAAGCAGCGGCGTCGGCGCGCGATGTACTGCGCGGCGCACAGAGCTGCCCGCGATGTTCGAGAGCGCTTGCACACCTTTACGACCGCCTCGGCTCGACGTTGTTCCGCGACGATGACCCGCAGGCGTTGATCCGTGCCTTCGACCCCGAAGATCAGAACTCGTGCACACTCAAGATCGTCGCCGCCTGCATCGTGCTCGACGGCCGCGAGCGCGTCGAACCGACCGTGCACTGACGGCGGAAAGCGTCCAGGGTTTCGACGAGCGCGGTTAGGACGCTCGGCGACGCTCCGCCCTCCGGGAAAAGACGGCGCCCGCGCGTTTGGCGAGAAACCAGAAAAGCAACGCCGCGAGCAGCGCGCCCGCCGCCCAGGTGGCGAGAGTGGCAAGGGCAGCCGCATCCAATTTCGGCCAGGGGACCTTCCACAACACCTCGCCGCGCTCGATCATCCAATGCCAGCCCGTATGCGCCACCAGCGCCGAAAAGACGATCACCCCGAGGCGTTCAGCGCGCACGACTCGAAACAAAAGAGCGAGCACCGGGAGCATCACCGCGAGGACGACGACCTGTCCAAGCTCGATGCCCAGGTTGAATGCGAACAGCGAAACGAGCAGATGATTGCCGGCGAATTGAAGATTCTGCTGCAGCCCGTAGGAAAAGCCGAATCCGTGGACGAGGCCGAACAGGCCGGTGATCAACCACCGGCGGCGCAGATCGGCGCCGACGATGTTTTCCAGAGCCATGAATACGATCGACGCGGCAATTGCCGTCTCGACGAACGGCGGAAACCAGGCGCCTTCGGGGGCGAGGTTGTAGGCCGAACCGAGCAGGGTGAACGAGTGGGCGACGGTGAAGGCGGTGACGATCGGCAGGACCTGCCGCAGGCGGCGGAAAGGGATAATCAGGCAGAGCAAGAAGAGCAGGTGGTCGAGGCCGCTGAGGATGTGCGCGACTCCCAGCGCGACGAATCCCGCCGCCGCCCGATACCAGCTCGGGTTCAAAAACACATTTCCGGAGCGACTGGTGATGATCATCGCTCGACTCTTCCCGTCGAGCGGCAGGTACCGGACGGCGAGCTTCAGATAGTCCCGAAGCTCCGGGGCAACCGTGGACGCAATCGAGAACTGCGAGTCCGGCGAGGTGATCGCATAGGTGAAGAGGGCGTCCAGATAGCCCTGATCGTTGTAGATGGCCGTGCTCAGGTCGAGCGGTCGCTCGACGTGCCTCGCGGCGTCCGCGTAGCGATCGAATGAGCGATCCGACGGCAATGACAGACGGCCGGCGGAAGCGGATGGGACCAGCACCCGGTTGCCCTCCCGCAGGGTGATCCGCTGCGCCATTTCCGTCAGCGCGCGCTGGACGGCGGGGCCGGCGTTGGCAAGATCGATCTCGCGGTCTTTCAGCGGAAACCTGGCGGGTCTGAGAAGATGGAGCGGCACGCGGATCACGAGATGTGCCTCGCGAGCCTCGATCTTGACGAATGCCGTCATCGTGCTGTCGAGGGCGAACTCGTGCGAGCCCGCCCGTCGCGGCGCGAGCAGGGCGCAGCCCAGGAATCCGAGGACGAGGAACCGCGTGCGTTGGGTCACCAATGGCCAATCCCGGAGCAAAGGCCGGGAGACTGTTTCTCCCGGCGGTCTGGATTTCAGTTCTCGGCTGGCTTTTGGCCTTTGCCCCGCACCGGGACAAACTTCTGGATGCGGCGGCCACCGATCGTCTCGCCGGTGTACAGGTTACCCTGCGAGTCCAGGGCGACCGAGTGCAAGAACGTGAATTGGCCTGCCTGATGGCCAGGACGTCCGAATCCGCCGATGATCGAGCCCAGGGCGCGATCGAAGATGTGGAGAACTTCATTTCCGCCATCGGCTTCGTAGAAGAGCGTTTGGCTCGCGTCGCGTGAGAAATCGAGGTCCCACGCCGATCCGGCGGTGGGTAGATCCGCCGTTCCCGGAACCACCGCGATGATCCGCAGCGGCTGACAGACGCGGTCGGGAACGGTCCCGGTGCAATTGATCGGGTTCTTGTCGAACACCTGGATGCGGTCGTTGCCGCGATCGCACACGTAGAGCAGGCCCTCGGTGCTGATCCTCACGCAGTGCGGATGGCCGCCATCGCCCGGTTGGAACTGGCCGGGGTCGGTGCCAGCATTGCCCCACTGGCGCAGGAAGGTCCCTTTGCTGTCGAAGACGACGACGCGATGGTTGCCATAGCCGTCCGCGATGTAGACATCCCCGTTGGTCGGGTCGACCGCGATGTTGGCTGGCTCGTTCAGGAGTCTCGTACTGCCATTGCTGCCCGGGTTGCCACAGGTATGGTCGGGCGAGTCACAGCGTCCATGGATGCCGATCTGCATCAGCAAATGGCCGTCGTGGGTGTATTTCTGGACGATGCCATCGCCGTTGCCGGCTATCCAGACGTTGTCCTGGGTGTCGACGAAACAGCCGTGAAGGCCAGTCGGGACGACGTTCGCATCGCCCCACGCGTTCACCACGTCGCCCGCTGGATTGTATTCGACGACCGGCGGCGCGGCGGCCGCGATCACGTCCTCGGGCGCGATCAAACCAGCTTGACTCGCGCGGTTCACCGTGAAGATGTGATCCTGCGAATCGATACAGGTTCCGGCGACCTCGCCAGTGACCCAAGGTTTCCCCGTCGCCGGGTCGAGGGGCAAAGGCCGTGGCCAGAATGGATCGACCTGGAACGCGGGCGGCAGGTTCCTTTGACGCTGTGCCTTCGCGCGCAGCGGGCTCCAGATGATCGCCGCCACGAGCAGAACCCCCAATATGCCAAGAGCATACTTTGCAACTTTCATGGGCCCTCCAATCGCACGCTGTCGACGCGTGCTGGCCACCGTTTCTGCCCGCTCCAAAGACTTGTCAATTAGCTTGAGCGGATCTGATTGGCACCGAACGAATTCCTTATGCCGACCGGCGAGATACGCGCTTCGGGGCCCACTTATTGTCCATTAGAGTTCGGTTTCCGGACTTATTCGTACAACGTGTTGGTCCGGCTGGAACGCACCGTAGGGGCACGGCGCATCTGCCGAGTGCATCAGTTCCGCGAAGCGGAACTGAATTCGAGAATCTGTCCACCCGATGAATCCGCGACGCAGGCGGTGCCCGTCGCATCGGCGGGCAAAGGTAATCGATGTTGTCGATCCCCGGACCGGCTTCAGCGGATCAACGACTGCCTATCACGCGGAGTTTCACCGCCTGGCGAAAGGAATGCCTGAAGGTAGGCAGCCCCTGCTCGGCCCAGGAAGTTTCAATCGCCAGAGCAATGCGCTGATTCTGTTCGAGGAGAGCTTGAAAGCCAGGGTAGTCGGGCGAGCTCGGATCCGGGCTGCAATGGCCGTCGTGGCTGTCGGCGCGAAATTGGGCCCCGTGACCGTCAGGGGCGCGCTCGATCACCAGCTTGGCATGTAAATAGAAGCGGTTGCCCAATCTCAGCGCAAACAGAGACGGCTTCAATTTAGAGTCTCGCTCGAACGCTTCGCACTGATAGAAGCCTTCATCGACGGAAGACTTCAGTATCGCCAGGCGCGAGCCAACGGCCGGGGGCGGTGCTCCGTCATATGCAACCTTCAGATACGCGTTGATCGCGTGCCAAACGACAGAGGGTGGTGGCTTTTCCCAGGGCATCTTCTTCCGGAGGGTTTGCACAGCGCAATAATACTCCTCGAGCGAATACTCCTGAAGCAAGTTGCCTCTTTTCGACCTGGTGTCCTGGTCCCCGGGCATCGGGCCAAAATCGCTTTACACCCGGTTAGTATTGACCGCGGCCAGCGATTCGCGAGCGGGTCTCGGGCTGCTGCGGGGCACACAAGCGTACGCAGGGTCTTGAGATACTCCATCCAACGGGTTCGCTACAGGGGGACATGGCGCAACCTGAGCGCGTTTCCAATCACCGACACCGAGCTGAAGCTCATCGCCGCGCTGGCGATCATCGGGCTTAAGAGGAGACCGAAAATCGGGTAGAGCGCGCCCGCAGCGATGGGAATGCCCACCGCGTTGTAGACGAATGCGAAGAAGAGGTTCTGGCGGATGTTGCGCATGGTGCTCCGCGAGAGCCGCCTTGCCTTGACGATGCCGCGCAGGTCGCCCTTCACCAGGGTCACGCCGGCGCTCTGCATCGCAATGTCTGTCCCGGTGCCCATCGCGATGCCGACGTGCGCCTGGGCGAGCGCGGGAGCGTCGTTGATGCCATCGCCCGCCATGGCGACGATTCGCCCCTCGGCCTGCAGACGCTTCACCCAGTGGGCCTTCTGATCCGGCAGCACCTCCGCGAACACGTCGTCGATGCCCAGCTTCTTCGCCACCACCTCGGCAGTCGTCCGGCTGTCGCCGGTGATCATCGCAATCCGGATGCCCTCGCGATGCAGGAACTGGATCGCCTCCGGTGCTGAGGGCTTGATCGGATCGGCGACGCCGAGCAGACCTCCGGGTTTTCCGTCAATCCAGACGAACATCACGGTCTGGCCATCGCGGCGCAGAGTCTCGGCCTGCGCCGCCAAGGGCTCCGGGTCAACCGCGAGGTGCTCCTCGACCCGCGGATTACCAACCGCGACGGCGCGGCCGTTAACCGTGCCGGTCACGCCGCTTCCGGTGATTGAATGAAAGTCTTTGAGCTCCCCGAGCTGAACGCCGCGCTCCTGGGCGCCGGCGATGATCGCAGCGGCAAGCGGGTGCTCACTGCCGCGCTCAAGCGTCGCGGCGAAAAGCAACAGCTCAGCCTCCGAGATGCCGGGGGCGGGCACGACCGAAACGAGCTTGGGCTTGCCCTCGGTCAAAGTGCCGGTCTTGTCGACGACGAGGGCGTCGACGCGCTCCAGCAGCTCGAGCGCTTCCGCATTCTTGATCAGCACTCCCGCGCTTGCCCCTCGACCGGTGCCGACCATGATCGACATCGGCGTCGCAAGGCCCAGCGCACACGGACACGCGATGATCATGACCGCGATGGCGTTGACGAGGGCGTAGGCCAACCTCGAGGACTGCCGGAACGAAGTAGCTCGCTACCACGTCGGCGAGTCGCTGGATGGGCGCGCGGCTTCGCTGGGCCTCGCTCACCATGCGGACGATCTGGGCGAGCAGCGTCTCGCTACCCACGCGCTCGGCGCGCATCACGAACCCCCCGGTCTGGTTCACGGTGCCGCCGAACACTCGGCTGCCTGGCGCTTTCTCGGCGGGGATTGGCTCGCCCGTCACCATCGACTCGTCGACGAGGCTCTTGCCTTCGATGACCACACCGTCCACCGGTACTTTTTCTCCGGGTCGGACCCGCAGCCGGTCGCCCGGCTTCACGCTCTCGAGCGGGACGTCCTCCTCGGAGCCATCGCCCCGGACGAGCCGCGCCGACTTGGGCGCGAGCCCGAGCAGTGCCTTGATCGCGCTCGAGGTCCGGCTCCGCGCCCGCAGCTCGAGCACCTGCCCGAGCAGAACGAGCGCGGTGATCAC
>WNFJ01333028.1_pt1 | contig 11784 bp, 13 predicted proteins | sample 5400461 | NCBI WGS metagenome assembly WNFJ01 (sample SAMN13153349, study PRJNA577476) | soil metagenome | isolation source: 115 cm saprolite on Douglas fir-dominated hillslope | place: USA:California | collected 2013-09-17
CGCGCTCTCCCTGGTTGTAACTCGCCGGGGCGGGCCTTCTCGCCCGCAGTTTCCAGCGCCTGACCACCGTCGACCCCGGCTTCACGAGCGAGAACCTGGTCACCCTCGCCGCCGGCCTCTGGCGGTACGAGCCGGAGCGGCGCACGGCGGTGCTCGAGGCCGTGCTCGACCGGCTGCGCGCACTCCCCGGGGGCGAGGCCGTGGGGAGCGGAAGCGGCCTCCCGCCGGAAACCGCGCAGCGCGGGACCGGCTTCGAGGTGCGCGAGCGGCCGGTGGCGGAGCCGGGAAGCCAGCGCGCATACTTCCTCGCGGTCACCCCGGACTACTTCCGCGCCCTGGGCACGACGGTCGCGAAAGGAAGGGAGTTCGAGGCCCGGGACGGGAAGGGCGCGGCTCCGGTCGTCATCATCAACCGGAGGCTGGCCACCAGCCTGTTCGGACAGGAGACCGCGCTCGGCAAGCACGTGCGCCTGCTCAACCCCGACCAGTCGCCCGAATGGCGCGAGGTGGTGGGGGTGGTGGCGGACGTCCGCTACAGCGGCTTGGACGACCCCGGCGAGGCCGCGATCTACACCCCGTTCGCCCAGACCCCCTTCCTCTTCTCGTTCCCGATGGTCCGGACCCGCGGGGAGGCGCGTCTCACGGGAGAGGCGGTCCGCCGCGCCCTGGCGGAGGTGGACCCGCGTCTGGCCACGACCCGCGTTCGGCCCATGAGCGACCTCGTGGCCGGCTCCGTGGCCCGGCCCCGCTTCAACATGCTCCTGCTCTCCGCCTTCGCCCTGCTGGCCCTCGCCCTGGCGGCCGTGGGCACCTACGGGGTCATCGTCTACGGCGTGGCCCAGCGCACGCGCGAAATTGGCGTGCGCCTGGCCCTCGGCGCCCGGCCGGGACAGGTCGTGTCGGCGGTGGTACGGCAGGGCCTCGGTCTGGCCGCGGCCGGGGTCGCGGCCGGACTCCTCGGCGCCTGGGGCGCGACCCGCGTGCTGGCCGGCCTGCTCTTCGGCGTGACTCCCACCGACCCTGCGACGCTCCTCGGCGGCGCCCTGATCCTCTCCGCGGTGGCGGCCCTGGCGAGCTATCTCCCCGCGCGGAGAGCGGCCCGGATCGATCCCGTGGTCGCGTTGCGGGTGGACTAGCATGACCCTCGCTCGGACCACCCTCCTTCGCTTGGAGCGGCAGCTCGACGCGCTACCGACGATCCTCGGGTCGGCCGGCCCCGAAGCTCTCCGGCGCAAGCCCGCTTCCGGCGGCTGGTCCGCCCTGGAGAACCTGGCCCACGTCGGCCGCCACCACGAGGTGATGCGGGAGCGCCTGGCGCGCATTCGCGCCGAGGAGGCGCCTCCCCTCCCCGCCTACCGGGCCGAGAACGACCCCGAGTGGCAGCGGTGGCTGGCCCTCCCCGCGGACCAGGTGCTGGATCGCCTGCGGGTCCTGCGCGCCGAGATGGTGGCGTTCGTGCTGTCCCTCGACGCGAGCGAGCTCGCCCGCACGGGCCGGCATTCGAGCATGGGCCCCCTGACGGTCGCGGAGTGGCTGGAGTTCTTCCTCGTCCACGAGGCCCACCACCTCTACGTGGCGATGAAACGGGCCCGCGGCGGGGACTGATGGGAGGGCCGGGCTACTCCAGGTGCTTGCGCAGGAAGGGCCCGGAGGTTCGCGCCCTCGCGCCCGGACTGGGCGCGCAGGAAGCCGTGGCCGGCCCCATCGTAGATCTCGGTCTCGTAGACCTTGCCGATCTTCTTCATCTCGGCGGCCACCGGCTCGATGGTGGCGTTCACCCGCGCGTCGTCGCCACCGTAGAGGCCGAGCACCGGGGCCTTCACCACCGCGAGGGAGGCGACCTCGGGGCCCGTGCCGTAATACACGACGGCGGCCCCCAGGCCGGGCTGGTGGGTGGCGTAGCCGAAGCTGCGCCCGCCGCCCCAGCAGAATCCGATGGTGGCCACCTTGCCCGTGGCGGCGGGGATCTTCATGGCAAAGGCGCGGGTGGCGTCCAGACGAGCGTCCACCTCCTCCGGGGTGAGCCCACGCACGAGGCCCACCACGTCGTCGCGGCTGGCCACGGACTCGGTCCCGCCGCCCTTCGGCCCCCGCCCCGACAGCATGTCCGGGGCCACCGCGATGAAGCCGTCCTTGGCGAGCTGGTCGGCGAGCGCGCGGATCCAGTCGCTGAGGCCGAAGATCTCGTGGATGACGATCACGACCGGTGCCTTGGTCTTCCGCTCCGGGTAGACGATCCAGGTGCGGAGCTTCGGGCCATCGTCAGGCAGCGGTACCTCGGCCCACTCGCCGTGCCGCGGCGACTTCTCCAGGGCACCCTTGGCCTGCTCCTCTCCTGGGGGGAGGCTGGGGTCGGTGGCGGCCGGCGCCGGCAGGGGCGCCGGCAGCGGAACGGGGCCCTGGGTCTGGCCCGGGGCCGGGGCCTGGACGGCGGCGATGACCAGCCACGTAGCAACGGGCCGCAACAGGGGGCGCAGGCGCATCTTCAAACCTCCGGAAATGCGCATTGTACCTTCGGGTGCACCTCGGGCCCACCCTTCGATCCTGGGATTTCGCTGTGCCGGAACCGGACACCCGCTCCGGGGGCCACGGCCGCGCCCCCGCGCAAAGTCGTTCCGGCCCTACAGGTTGGGTCAGGGCGAACCCTGGCACATCCGTTGTAGTCTCTTGAGTCTGTCCATGGGCACCGCCCTCGCGCCAAGAGCCCCGAAGCCGGAACCCCCGGCGATCCTGATCGCTGACGACCAGCCCGACGTGCTGGAGGCGCTGCGCCTCCTCTTGAAGGGCGAGGGATTCGGGATCGAGGCCGCCGCCTCTCCAGCCCAGGTGCTGACCGCCCTCGAGGCGCGGGAGTTCGCGGCCGTCCTCATGGACCTCAACTACGCCCGCGACACCACCTCGGGCCAGGAGGGCCTCGACCTCCTGGCCCGCCTCCGCGAGATTGACCCCTCGGTGCCCGTGGTGGTGATGACCGCCTGGGGCTCGATCGAGCTCGCGGTGGAGGCCATGCGCCGAGGGGCCCGCGACTTCATCCAGAAGCCCTGGGAGAACGCGCGGCTGCTCGCCATCGTGCGGACCCAGATCGAGCTGGGGCAGGCCCTGCGCAGGGGCCAGCGGCTGGAGGCGGAGATGAGCCTCCTGCGCGAGGAGGGCAAGGTCCGGCTCATCGCGGAGTCGCCCTCGATGCAGCCGGTGTTGCAGCTCATCGCCCGGGTGGGTCCCTCCGACGCGAACGTGCTCATCACGGGCGAGAACGGGACGGGCAAGGGGACGGTGGCGCGCGCTCTCCACGCGGTGTCCCTGCGCTCCTCGCGCCCCCTCGCCACCGTGAATGCGGGCGGCCTCTCCGAGGGGGTCTTCGAGAGCGAGCTCTTCGGCCACGTGAAGGGGGCGTTCACCGACGCCAAGACCGATCGTGTGGGCCGCTTCGAGATGGCGGACGGGGGGACGCTCTTCCTGGACGAGATCGCGAACGTTCCCATGAACCTGCAGCCCAAGCTGCTGCGGGTGCTGGAGACCGGGGAGTTCGAGCGGGTGGGCTCCTCGAAGACGCGGCGGGTCGACGTGCGGATCCTCTCCGCCACCAACTCCGACCTGCACGCCGAGGTGACCGCCGCGCGCTTCCGCCAGGACCTGCTCTTCCGCCTGAACACGATCGAGATCCGGATCCCGCCCCTGCGGGAGCGGCGGGAGGACATCCCCGTCCTCACCGCCCACTTCCTCCGGCAGCACGCGCAGCGCTACCGCAAACGCGTTCCCGGTTTCGAGGCCGCGGCCATGCGGGCCCTCGCCGAGCACCCCTGGCCGGGCAACGTACGGGAGCTGGACCACGCGGTGGAGCGGGCGGTGCTGATGACCCACGGCCCCGAGGTGAAGACCGAGGACCTCGGGCTCCGGGCGGGAGGGGAGCGGGAAGCCCGCCTCGACGACATGAGCCTGGAGGAGGTCGAGTGCTTCCTCATCAAGAAGGCGCTCGCCCGCTTCGACGGTAACGTGAGCCGGGCCGCGGAGGCCCTCGGCCTGTCGCGCAGCGCGCTCTACCGGCGTCTGCAGCGCTATGGCCTCTAGCCGCCGCAAGCTCTCCCACGAAACACGCGTCCTCCTCATGGCGCTCCTGGCCGGGCTCCCCGGGGCGGTGGCCACCCTGGGCCTCCTGTGGGCGGCCGACTTCAGCGGCAAGGTCCAGTGGACGCTCGGCCTCCTGGTGATCGGGACCTGGCTCGCCTTCGCCTTCTCGGTGCAGGAGAACGTCATCCGCCCCCTGCAGACCCTCTCCAACCTGCTGGCCGCCTTTCGCGAGGAGGACTTCTCGTTCCGGGCCCGGGGCACGAAGGGCGACGACGCCCTCTCCCAGGCGATGCTGGAAGTGAACGCGCTCGCAGAGACGCTGCGCCAGCAGCGCCTCGGCGCCCTGGAGGCCACCGCCCTCCTGCGAAAGGTGATGGAGGAGATCGACGTGTCGGTGTTCGCCTTCGACGACGAGCGCCGGCTGCGCCTGGTGAACCGCGCCGGCGAGCGCTTGCTCGACCGGCCCTCCGAGCAGCTCCTGGGCCGGAGCGCCGAGGAGCTGGGCCTCGGGGAGCCGCTGGGTGCGGCCGAGCCCGCGGGACGAGTGGCGGAGCCCGGGGTGCTCGACCTCGCGTTGCCGGGAGGGGCCGGCCGCTTCGAGGCGCGCGGCGGCACCTTTCGCCAGGGGGGGCTGCCCCACCGCCTGCTCGTCCTCGCGAACGTCAGCCGCGCCCTGCGCGAGGAAGAGCGGCAGGCCTGGCAGCGCCTCATCCGGGTCCTCGGCCACGAGCTCAACAACTCCCTGGCCCCGATCAAGTCGATCGCGGGAAGCCTGGAGACCCTGCTCGCCCGCAAGGCCCGCCCCGCGGACCTCGACGAGGACATGCGCCGCGGCCTGGCCGTGATCGCCGCCCGCTCCGAAGCCCTCTCGCGCTTCATGGAGGCCTACTCGCGCCTCGCGCGCCTGCCCCCGCCCCAGCTTCAGCCCGTGGACGTCGGCGAGCTCGTGCGCCGCGTGGCCGGGCTGGAGACCCGCCTCGACGTGGACGTGCAGCAGGGCCCCGAGACGGAGGTCCGGGCCGACCCGGACCAGCTCGAGCAGCTCCTCATCAACCTCCTGCGCAACGCCACCGATGCCGCGCTCGAGACCGGGGGAGGAGTCGAAGTGGGCTGGACGCACCTACATCGAGGTCTGGGTGCAGGACGAGGGCCCGGGTCTCCCCAACACGACCAACCTGTTCGTCCCCTTCTTCACCACCAAGCCCCTGGGCTCCGGGATCGGCCTCGTGCTCTCGCGGCAGATCGCCGAGGCCCACGGGGGCGCCCTCATCCTCGAGAACCGCAGCGACCGCTCGGGCTGCGTGGCCCGCCTGCGCCTGCCGCGCTAGCTCCGTCGCCCGCCACGCCCGCTGGCTTCCGATTTGCAGGATGAGCCATCGGAACGTGATACAGCGGGCTTGATCTCGATTCACGTGGTCGCGCGGACACAAAGGCGTGGCCACGGGGGCACAAGGAGGTTCCCATGGGCGTTCACGTGAGGCCGGCATCCCTCCAGGATGGCGTGGCTATCCTCACCCTCCTCGAGGACGTCGGCTACTACCCCGAACCGATCTCCTTCGCCAAGACGTTCCGGAAGACCCTGACCAACCCGCACTTCCTGGTGCGGGTGGCGGAGGCGGACGGAGGGCAGATCGTCGGGGTGGCGACGTTGTCGCTGCGTTACCAGCTCGGCCTCGGGGGGCTGCTCGCGTGTCTCGACGAGCTGGCCCTGCGGCGCGACGCCCCGAAGGGGGCCGACCGGGCGCTGCTCCAGGCCACGGTGGGCAAGGCGCGGTCGCTGGGAGCGGTGCGAATCGTCAAGGATGCGAACCAGGGGACGCCGCCCCCGCGGGCGGCCCAGCTTCGGGCCCGCGCGGCAGAGTTGACAGCCGCCGCCAGCACCCTGCCGCAGACGGCCTAAGCGATCCTCGGGGCGGGCGGGAGTTAGAATCGCGCGCGGTGCAGACCGAGTCGTTCGACTTTCCCGGCCCCGCCGGGCGCCTGGAGGCGATCCTCATGCGGCCCGAGGGCGCGCCGGTGGCGGCCGCGGTGGTCTGCCACGCCCACCCACTGCAGGGCGGGATGATGCACTTCAAGGTCGTCTTCCGCGCCGCCAAAGCGCTCCAGCAGGCGGGGCTGGCCGCCCTGCGCTTCAACTTCCGGGGGGTGGGCAGGAGCGAGGGCGAGCACGATCACGGGCGCGGCGAGCAGGACGACGTACGCTCCGCCCTCGGCCAGGGGGAGACGCTCTTCCCCGGCTTGCCCCTGGTCCTGGGCGGCTTCTCGTTCGGCTCCGCCATGGCCCTGCGGGTCGGGGTGGCGGACGAGCGCGCACGCGCCCTCTTCGCCCTCGGATTCCCCGCCTCCATGCTCGACGACGCGTCCTTCCTCGACGGGTGCCGCAAGCCGCGGCTGTTCGTCCAGGGTGACCACGACACGTTCGGCTCCGGAGAGCGGATCCGGGGGCTGGTCGATGCCTTGCCCGAGCCGCGCGCCCTGGTCGTCGTCCCCGAGTCCGATCATTTCTTCACCGGGCACCTGGACGCGCTGCAGGAGGCGGTGCGCGCGTGGGCGACCCGGAGACCCTGGGAGTCAACATGAGCCAGACGCCCCCGGGCGCCACCCTGCTCCGTCCCGAGCGCACCGCCCTGGTGGTGGTGGACCTGCAGGAGAAGCTCCTGCCCGTCATCGCGGGGCGCGAGCACGTGGTCAAGAACAGCCTGCTCTTGATGCGGCTGGCGCAGATCCTGGACCTCCCGGTGCTGCTGACCAGCCAGTACAGGAAGGGGCTGGGCGAGATCGTGCCGGAGGTGCGCGCGGCCGCTCCTGGCGTGGAGCCGCTGGACAAGGTCTCCTTCGGCTGCTTCGGGGACGAAGGCTTCCTGAACCGGCTGCGGAGCCTATCCGGCCGCGACCAGCTCGTGGTGACCGGGATCGAGTGCCACATCTGCGTGGCCCAGACCGTGCTCGGAGCCCTCGACCAGGGCTACCAGGTCCACCTGGCGAGCGACGCGGTGGGCTCGCGCAGCGAGGAGAACTACCGGACGGGCCTCGCCCGGATGGAGCGGGCGGGGGCCCTCGTCTCCAGCGCGGAGATGGCCACCTACGAGCTCCTGGGCCGTAGCGACAGCGCCGCCTTCAAGAGGATGCTGCCCCACCTGAAGGCGTGAGCTCTGCTAGAGTCGGGGACCATGGGCCGCCCTCGCCTCGACACGTTCCAGAAGCTCGCCGTCGCGACCACGGCCACGACCTACCTGCTGATCCTGGTGGGCGGCCTGGTGCGGGCCGTGGGGGCCGGCCTCGGCTGTCCCGATTGGCCGAAGTGCTTCGGCTCCTGGGTGCCGCCCCTCCGGGCCGATGAGCTCCCCGCCGGCTTCGATCCTCTCCTGTTCAACGCCCCCCTCACCTGGACCGAGTACGTGAACCGCCTGCTGGGGGTTGTGGTGGGCGTCTTGATCCTCGCCACCCTGGCGGCCGCGATCCTCCGGCACCGGCGCACCCGTCGCGTGCTGTGGCCCACGGGCGCCGCCTTCCTGCTCGTCGGCTTCCAGGGCTGGCTGGGGGGCCGGGTGGTGGCCCACGGACTCGAGCCCGGGATCGTCACCGCGCACCTGGTGGTGGCGCTCATCATCGTGAGCCTTCTCCTCTACGCTACCGTCAACGCCTTCTTCCCCCACGCCGCCCACGCTCCGGGCCCCGAAAGGCGGCTGATCGGCCGCGGCGGCAAGGCGCTCATCGCGTTGACCCTCGTGCAGGTCGCGGTGGGGACGCAGGTGCGGAGCCGGATCGACGACGCGGCCGCCACCGGCCAGACCCGGCGCGAGGAGCTGATCGGGTCGGTGGGCGCCACGGACACCGTCCATCGGAGCACCGCGCTCCTGGTGCTGGCCGGCGCCCTCGCGCTCTACACCGCGGTGCGACGGCGGCCCCGAGGGCCGATCTGGCTCCGGGGCGCGGGGGCAGCGGTGGTCGCCCTGATCCTCGCCCAGATCAGCGCGGGGGTCATCCTCGTCACCCTCGGCCTGCCTCGAGGGGTCCAGGTCGCGCATCTCACGCTCGCGAGCCTCCTGCTGGGGGCGGAAACCCTGGTGGCGCTCCTCGCCTACCGGCTGCCGGAGGACTCCCCCCCGGGAGCGGCACCGGCCTCCCCCGCGGGCCGCCTGGAGCCGGCCGTCCTCGAGTCGAAGTAGAATCCCCTCCCCCCATGGGAAAGGCTGAAGAACGATGACCCACCGCAGACCTCGTAGCTTGATTCCCGCCGCCGTGCTCGCCCTCGCCCTCCCCGCATCGGCGGTCCCTGCTCGCGTGGGAGATGCCCCAGGAGCCCCCGTGTCCAACGATTCCTTCTACTCCCTCAAGACGAACACCCTCGCCGGCAAGCCCGCCGATCTCGCCCATTTCGCGGGCAAGGTCACGCTCGTGGTCAACGTGGCCAGCGAGTGCGGATTCACCCCGCAATACAAGGGCCTCGAGGCCCTCCACGCGGAGCTGCAGGCGAAGGGCTTCTCGGTGCTCGGCTTCCCGAGCAACGACTTCGGGGGCCAGGAGCCGGGCACCCCCGAGCAGATCCAGACCTTCTGCCAGAAGAATTACGGCGTCACCTTCCCCATGTTCTCCAAGCTCGTCACCAAGCCCGGACCCGAGCAGTCGCCGATCTACGCCTACCTCGGCAGGGGCGGAAACCTCCCCAACTGGAACTTCTGCAAGTACCTGGTCGGCAAGGACGGCAAGGTGATCGCGTTCTTCCCGAGCAAGGTCACGCCGGAGTCGAAGGAGCTCAAGGACGCGATCGAGGCCGCCCTCGCCAAGTAACGCCGTCCCACCGTCGGATGGAGGCCGCCGATGCGAGTCATTCGGTCGGTGACGGTCGTGACGAGCGTGGTTGCCCTCGCCGGCGGCCCCTTTCCCGCGGGGTCTCGCGCGGCGGGTCGGCCGGCCGCGTCCTCGGCCCCCGCGCCGTGGACGGCGAAGCCCATCACCCTCGAGGTGGACGCGCGGGAAGCGCCGCGCAAGCGGATCCGGGTGCGCCTCGTCCTTCCCGCGGCCCCGGGCCCCCTCGCCCTCGTCTATCCGAAGTGGATTCCCGGCGAGCACGGGCCACCGGCCCCATCGCGGATCTCGTCGCCCTGCGCTTCTCCGCGGCCGGGAAGGCGGTGGCCTGGCGGCGGGATCCCGTCGACATGTTCGCGTTCCACCTCGAGGTCCCGGCGGCCGACACGGAAGGCTTCACCTCTGGCGCCTCCGCCACCACCCAGCTCACGGTCGTGAGCTGGAACCAGGTGGTGCTCTACCCGAAGGGCGCGGCGAGCGATGCCCTGACCTACGCGCCCTCGCTTCGCCTGCCCGCAGGCTGGAAATACGGCACCGCGCTTCCCGTGGGGCGGGAGACCGCGGAGGGCGTCGAGTTCGCGCCCATCTCCCTGACCACCCTCGTGGACTCGCCGGTCCTCGCGGGGGCCCACTTCCGCACCTTTCCCCTGACCACCGACGCCCCGGTTCACCAGGTCCACGCGGCCGCGGACAGCGAGGCCGCCCTGCAGGCGCTTCCCCAGGTCGTGGCGGCATGGAAGAGCCTGGTGGCGGAGACGGGCGCCCTTTTTGGCGCGCGCCACTACCGCTCCTACAGCTTCCTCCTCACCCTCTCCGACCACACCGCCCACTTCGGCCTCGAGCACCACGAGTCGAGCGACGATCGCGTGCGGGAGCGCTCGCTTATAGACGAGGACCAGCGCCGGATCTCGGCGGGCCTCCTCTCCCACGAGATGACGCATTCCTGGAACGGCAAGTACCGCCGCCCCACCGGGCTCGCCGCCGGGAACTTCGACGCGCCCATGCGGGGCGAGCTGCTCTGGATCTACGAGGGACTCACCACCTATCTGGGACAGGTCCTGGCCGCGCGCAGCGGCCTGCTCAGCGCGGAGGAGTATCGCGAAAGCCTGGCCGAGACCGCGGCCGCCATGGACCACCAGCGGGGGCGCACCTGGCGGCCTCTCCTCGACACCACGGTGGCCGCCCAGGTGCTCTACGGGGCGCGGGGGGAATGGAGCACCTGGCGCCGGGGCGTCGATTTCTACCCGGAAGGCGAGCTGCTCTGGCTGGAGGCCGACACCGTGATCCGACGCGAGACCGGGGGCGCGAAGAGCCTGGACGACTTCTGCCGTCTGTTCTACGGGGGCACGAGCGGCCCCCCGCAGATGGTCGCCTACACGTTCGACGACGTGGTGGCGGCCCTGCAGAAGGTGGCCCCCTACGATTGGCGCGGCTTCTGGCGCTCGCGCGTGGAGGAGACGACGACGGGCGCCCCCCTCGGGGGGGTCACGGGCGGCGGCTGGCGCCTCGCCTACGCGGATCGCGTCCCCGCGATGCTCCGGTCCCGGGAGACCGTGGAGAAGACCGTGGACGCGCGCTTCTCGATCGGGACCAGCCTCGCCGAGAGCGGCCGCATCGAGGACGTGATCCCGGGCTCCCCCGCCGATCGGGCGGGCCTCGTCCCCGGCGCGAAGGTGGTGGCGGTGAACGGCCGCCGCTTCTCCCCGGAGGTCCTGCGGGACGCCATCCGCGAGACGAAGGCGGGGACTCGGCCGGTGCAGCTGCTGGTCGAGAACGGTGAGTTCTTCGCCACCCACCGGGTGGAGTACGACGGCGGCGAGCGCCACCCCCGACTCGAGCGCGACCCGACCAACCCGGACCTCTTGTCCGAGATCATCCGCCCCCGCGCCTTCACCCCCGGAGGTCGAGCCCCAGCATCGAGGGGGGCGGCTCGTTCTTTTCCGGGGTCGCGGCGGGTCGAGTGGGCGCGAAGCGCGCCACCATCCAGGCGAGGAGGCCTGCCATGAGGTGGGGAAGCATCTCCATCCCGCCGCCCAATATCCGGGCCACCGTGGCCGCGTAGAGGATCAGCGCGGGCACCGCATAGCGCCAGAACACGGTGCGCCGTTCCCAGGCGTAGGCGGCGGCGAAGACGGGCAGCGCCACCTGGGGCCCCAGGCTCGTGGGCACGAGATGGAGCGCGCCCAGCTCCACCAGGCAGGCCAGGACCATCCCCCGGATGAAGCCGTCCCGCCGCCTCCCGAGCTCGTAGAAGTACGGGAAGAAGGAGCCCACCATCACCGCGAAGAGGGCGCCTCCGGCGGCCACCCTTGGCAGGCCCAGGAGCGGCAGCACGTGCGCGCCGTAGAGCATGCAGAAGAAGACGGAGGACGCGTTGCGGACCCACTTCACCACGCGCCGCTGGGGAATGAAGAGCAGGTCGGCCAGCAGGTAGCCGACGAACGCGTAGGCGGGTGCGACCGCGGCGAAGGAGCGCGTTTTCCAGAAGACGAGCAGGGCCAGACCGAGGGCGGGGAGCGACTCGTACCAGCGCGGCCAGGGGGCCGCCATCTGGTAGAGCACGTTGACGCGCAGGTCGGCCTTCACCCCGGGGAGCAGGGTCTGATCCACCCGCCGGCGCAGCTCGGCCAGGAGGGCGGCGATCGCCTCCTCCTCGGGCATTGTGCGGTAGCGCGCGGGATGGATCGGGTCGTGGTACCGCACGAGGATGCGGGCGGGCCGGGGCAGGACGCTGAAGTAGGGCCAGGCCCGGAAGGCACCGGTGATGGTGGCGGGGATCAGGGGAACGTCGGTCTCCCAGGCGAGGCGGGCGGCGCCTTCGCGCAAGGCCGGTTCCATCCAGCCCGCCCGCGAGCGCTTGCCCTCCGGAAAGAGCCCCACCAGCTCCCCGGCGTGGATGAGCGCCTT
>WNFJ01400663.1_pt1 | contig 11784 bp, 10 predicted proteins | sample 5400461 | NCBI WGS metagenome assembly WNFJ01 (sample SAMN13153349, study PRJNA577476) | soil metagenome | isolation source: 115 cm saprolite on Douglas fir-dominated hillslope | place: USA:California | collected 2013-09-17
CAGAACATAATGTACGCCGTAGCTCGCTGCGGCGAGCGCGAGCAGCGCGACGATGCCCATCAAAACCAGTTTGCGTTTTCCCGATTTCGGCGCGGCCGATACGGCGGCGGCAGGTGCGGCGGGCGCAGGGGACGGCTTGTCGATTGCCGGGTTGCCCGGCGCCTCCGCGGGGCGGCGCGCGACAGTCTCTTCTGGAAGTTGAGCACGATGCGACTCGGCGATATCCGTGGAAGGGTCGCGCGCGATTTCCTTTCCAGCCGTATCCGACTCCGGACGAAGGATCCGTGCGGCCTGGTCTCTCGCTGCGGCCATCAGGCCCCCCATTAACAATGTCGCGATGGAAGCAATAGCCAGAAACAGGCATCGCTACCCTCGCCAACTCTTAAATTAGCATTGACCGAACGGTTCGGTCAAGTTATGTCTTAATAAACCACACCATAGACCGCGACTGCCTTTCTGGGCGTTTCGACGTCCGGAATCTTTCGAGGAAAGCTAAACCAATGGTTGCAGCTCATCCTACTACGCTCCACGTCGTCGGTGACGAGGACAGTTCGAAGCGCCGTCAAATTCTCGACGGTGCCCGCAAGGTCTTTTTGGACCTGGGCTTCGACGGCGCCAGCATGGGCGAAATCGCGCGTTCCGCCGGCGTTTCCAAGGGAACGCTCTACGTCTATTTCGCCGACAAGAGCCGGCTGTTCGAAACCATCGTCGAGGAGGAAGCGCTCGAACAGGGCAAAGTGGCGTTCAACTTCGATCCGGCGCGGGACGTCACCACGACGCTGATGGATTTTGGTCAGGCTTATATCCAGCTGTTGTGCCGGCCGGGCGGCGGATCGGCGATCCGCACGGTGATGGCGATCGCCGAGCGGATGCCGGACGTCGGCCGCCGCTATTACGAGCATGTGCTGGAGAAAACCATCAGCCGCCTTGCCTTCTATCTCGAGGCGCATGTCAAGGCAAAGGATCTTGCGATCGACGATTGCCAGCTCGCGGCGTCGCAGTTCATGCAGATGTGCCAGGCGTCGCTGTTTTTGCCGTTTATTTTTCAGGCGGCGCCGGCGCCTTCGGCGGAGCGCATTGCCGAGGTGGTCGCAAGCGCGACGCGGATTTTTCTCGCGGGCTATCAGGCGAGGTCCGCCTGATCGCACTGGTCCAGCCGCAGCCCTACTCGTCCTCGAATTCGTCTTCCTCGTTGACCCTGCGCCGATGCGACGGAGCTTTCCGGCCGCCGAGCGATCCCGTGACGAATGGTTCGCGCGAAGCATAGGGATTGCGCTGCGAGGCCCGCGCGGCGATTTCTTCGCCTGAGGCGGCGGCGGGCTGGCAGATCACGCGCTGGCTGGCGCGGCGCATCAGATCGACATGGATGTGATCGTAGTGATAGACGTTGGAGCCCGGCGCCAGCACGGTCGTGAACTGCTGGCAGGCTGCGGCCTGCACGTCGCGCAGAAAGCCCTGCTCTTCCGGCACGCCTTTCCAGCCGTCTTTCACCGACACATGCCGGCCATCGGCAAGCGTGAAGCCCGCGATATCCAGCGCATTGCCGAAGGCGTGCTCGGAAATATGCGCGCGCGAATTGCCGTTCATGCCGCGGCAGGAATAGGCGGAGATCTGCTTGATCTCGACGACGCGCGCGCCGAACCAGCGCATCGCGGCGGGCAGCGATCCAGCGCCGAGACGATCGGACACGCCAGCGTCGCTGCGGGCTTGACCGCCACCGGTCCGAACGCGCCGACAGAATTGCCTTGCGCAGGCCCGAGCCGCGGCAGGCGATCCGGCTGCGGGAAACCTGTCAAGGCGCCGGAGCGCTCCGGATAGGGCGTCGGGGAGCGATCGCGCGGCGGATAGGCCTGCGTCCCCATATACGGTCCCGGGGCTGGCGGCTCGCTCAACCCTGGCGTGCCCTCGGGCGGTAGATCGATTTCATCTTCCTCCGGCGAGACGCCCGGCGCCGACAATGAAATCGGACCTCCGGACGCCGCGCCATAGCCGGGCTGGCGCATCGCGGGTTCCGGATAAGCTTGCTGCGGTAGAGGTGCAGGCGGCGAGATCGGCCAGCGCGGCTGATTACCGATGCTTGCGGGCGGCCGCAGTTCGTCGGCAAATCCGAACGTCCCGCTGCTTTCGCCGAGCGCTGCGACCTTGAGCGGATATTCCGCACCGCAAACTCCGGGGCCGGAAATCGGGCCGATCCGCACCAGTTCGGCGTTCTCTTTGACGGTACCGGACTTCAGGCAGGCGATTTCGGCCTCGGCCCGCCACGGTTCGCGCTCCGCGGACTGAAAAAATCCGCGACCGCAACCCGCCAACGAGACAAGGACGAAGGAGCCGACGAGATACAAACGAACTCCGCGCGTCATCCATCCGCGCACGTTCAACGAATTTATTTAACGACTCTTCAACGCGTTGATTTCACGACTCTTTAACCACGATGGGCGGCTCGCGACGGTGGAGACGGCGGGGATCGACAGTGGCGCTGACTTTTCCGGCCGGAACGCTTTGCTAGTTTGCGCGTTACAGCGGGCAGTAACGTGAACCAGGGAGCGTTCCCATGACTTTCGTCAGCAGACTGAGCGTTGTTGCCGCGTATGTCGCAATCGCTTTTGTCGGCGCGATCGTGCTCGGCGTGTTCTAGCGCCCCATACATGACAACCTGGAACCTAAGGCGCCCGGCGGTTTGGATCATTCCAGCCGCCGGGCGTTTTCATGCGTTGGAGCGCGCTACGGCAGTCTGAACCGCAACGGCTGCTTCTGCGCTTGACCTCCGCTTTCACCGGAGCACGCCGAGGGAACCGTAAAGTTCGACGGGTCGAGCGGCTGAGCGAATTCTTCAAAATAGTAGTAGTCGGCCAGCGCGAGGCTGGTACCCACACCCACGCCTGATTGCGACTGCATGAAGGTGACAGGGCGGCTGTGCGTGCCGTTGGAGTTCGGAGCCGGCGCATACCAGGTCCACAGGTATGTCGCTTCCGGATAATTCGGCGGCGCCGGCGGAAACAGCACCGAATAAATCGTCAGCGTCGCCCCCGGACCCAGCACGGGATTGTTGGTGATGGTGGCCTGAATGATGCCTTCGACCGCGGGGATGGAAACCCAGTCCGGCGGCTCCTGCGGAAACGGAAACTTGCTGCCACCGACGCATGTCATCAGAGGGCTATGGTAGTAGGTAATGAGGTATGCGACGTCGCTGCCGGGTGGGGGCACCATGCCTGGCGGAGCCTTGCCGAACAGCAATGCCTCCTGCGTCTGCATGTCTCCGGGGTTGTACCGATACTGCATCACGGTGTCTTGGGCGCGGTCAGAGGCGACGGCATATTCGAGGTCCGGCTTCCAGACATAGAGCACCCGAGTCGGAAGCGGATTGAACTTCTCGTTCACCGGGGTCATGAAGGCGGTCATTCCGAAATTCGAATTCCAGACGAACTTCTTGTAGCCGTTCGGATTGCCGACGGCGAAACCCGGAAACGTCGGATTGGTCCACGCGGTGGGTTGAGATACCGATTGCAGCGCCGTGAAGAGCGGGAAGTAGGTGAACGAATACATCTGGAACAACGCCAGTTGGGTCGGATCTCCCATGGTCGGCGAGGGAGGACCGTAGCCGAACATCATGCGCACCGGCAGCTGCGAAGCTGAGTCGAACCACATCCACGTCGCCGCGGCGGCCGGCGAATTGGGAATCGGTACCGGCACCTTCCACCAATCCACGTTCTGCGTCGCCAGCCAGTTGAGCGGCGACGTCCCCGCGCAGGCCGCGTTCGCCGACTGGTTTCCGAACCAATTCGACGGCAGCGTCCAACCCATGTTGACATTGGTCCACGTGTTGCCCTGGTCCGTGGACAGTTGCGTCCCCGCCGGCGTGATCATGTACCACCAGGTGCCGAACGTGCAGCCCGCGATTTGCGCGGAAAGGAATTGCCCCTGCATGCAGACGATGTTGGCGACGCAAAGCTGAAAGAACGGATTGTCGGGCTGCGGATTGCTCGAAAGCGGCGGACTGAACGGGTGCAGCAGAGCGGAGCATGTCCACGCATTGGGCATCGCCGGAGCGGACCCGTTCATGGGCTGGAATTTCGGATAGGCTTCCGGCGGTACGGGGTCGGCGGCAGCATTCGGTCGGCTGGTCATCGTCTTCTCCATTTCATGGGGCATGGTTCGCTTGCGCGGATCGACGTGGAGCGGCTTTCGTCAGCGTGAGGAATTTGTCGCGCGGGACGACTGCACCGGGACCCACTTCTGCGGCGGCAGATTGCCGCCCAGCGTCGCGATGTAGATCCCGCCATCCGATCCGACATCGATGGAGTGCAGCATGCCGGTCATCGGCGACGGCGGCAGCGCGATGTCCCATTGCGCCGATGTCGTGCAGTTACCCGGCACGGGCTGCGCGGCGGTACAACTCGGCGCCACATCGAACAGGCGAACCGTGCCGCCGGCCGGATGGCTGGTCGGGCTCGATGTCGTCGCCAACTGGAGAGAGCCGCTCGTGCTCGATTTCGCCACCCGCAGGCCGTAGACTCCGTCGCTGCCAAAACATTGCAGCTGCTGCAGGAAGGTGCCGTCGGTCCGGATCACCTGGATGCGATGATTCAAGGTGTCGGCGATGAACACGCGGTCGCAGCTGTCGATGTCGAGCGCGTGGGGCAGGTTGAACTGGCCCGGACCGCTGCCGGGCTGATTGCCCGGCGCCGACCAGACCTGCAGCACGCGTCCGTCGGCGTCGAGCTGCAGCACGCGGTTGTTGAGGCCGCCGAGATCGCCGTCACTGATCCATCGCAGGCCCCTCGAGTCGAAGGCGATGTCGGTGACCTTGTCGAACTGCACCGGATCGAGCCCGGTACCCTGGGTGTCTCCGCCGCAGGCGCCGATCGTGCCGAGAAGCTGGCCGCCTACGCTAAACTCCTTCACGCAATGTCCCTGCGGGACCACCTGTTGCTGCGGCGGCGGGACCATATCCGTGACCCAGATGCGGTTTTCGCCGCTCGGCAGCCGCTGGATGCGCAACGAGTGCGGATACAGCAGCTGGTTCGGCCACCACTGCGCCACCACCTGTCCCCCCGGACTCCAGATCGAAACGTCGAAGCCGCCGCGTTGAAGCACATAGATCGAGTCTTGCGGCCCGACCGTCAGCCAGCTGACTTCCTGGAAATTGTAATTCGCCCCCGGCGCCGGAAATTGCAGGTCTTGCTGATACCGGGTCTGCGCGTTCGCGGCGGCGCCGTACCCGACTGCAGCGAGAGCTACAACCCGCAACAGCATTCGACCGCAATGAGCCATCGATCTTCCGGTTACGCGCGAGCCAGATATCGGCACCAGGATTGCAACGCCGAAAATTGTAGCGCGTTGGTTGTAAAAAACAATCTCAAATTGACAAACCTTGAAAAACAATCGTTATTTGGCAAAATTAGGAAGCGGCGGCGCTTCGGCGTGCCGGCCGCGCGGTCTTCGTGCACAGCAACTGGAAAGTACAGCAACTCGAAGGTGGAGACACATGACCGATCAGACAAAAGGTTTTTCGTTGGTGCTCGGACCGGACGAGGGAGATTCGTTCTGGCAGCCGATGCCGGCGAGGGGTTACGCGACCAACAAGATTACGCCGTACAATTCGCCGCACGACCTTTTCTCGATGGGCATTCAGGTGCTCGAACCGGGCGCACATATCAGGCGCCACGCCCACGAACGTAGTCACGAGGTGTTGTTTTGCTATGCGGGGACCGGCCACGCGGACGTCGACGGCAAACCCTACGACGTGGTTCCCGAGACGCTGATCCTGATCGGACGAGGCGTGCTCCACAAGGTGACGAATACCGGGACCGTGCAGCTGCGCCTGTTGTGGGGCATCTGGCCTGCCGGGCTGGAGGATTGGTTCGCCGACATCGGGAGACCTCGCAACCCGTCGGAGCCCCTGCCGCCGCCATTTCCGCGTCCCCCCAACGCCGGTCAAATCGAGGCCATGCAGCGTTTGGTGCAATTGCAGGTCAGCGACGACGATTGAGGGGCGGCGCAGATGCAATCGATACGTACCGCTGACCGAAAGCCGAGAGACGCCCCGTCGCATGCCATGCGCCCGGAGATGCGAGACGTTCGGAGGAAATCGTGAGTCGACGCAAATTCATCACCCTTGCCGGCGGCGCCGCCGTCGCCTGGCCGCTGCCACTGAGGGCGGAGCCGGCGGCGATGCCGGTGATCGGGTTTCTCAGTAGCCTGACCGAGAGCGACGCCCCGCGCATTATGGCCGCCTTCCGCCAGGGCCTTACCGCGAACGGATATATCGAGGGCCGAAACCTGACCATCGAATACCGTTGGGCGGCGGGCCAATACGACCGGCTGGGAGCGTTGGCGGCCGATCTGGTGCGGCGCGAGGCCGCAATGATCGCCGCGGTCAGCGGCACGCCAGCGGCGCTCGCCGCCAAAGCGGCAACGACAACCATTCCGATCGTGTTCGCAATGGGCAGCGATCCGGTGCCGGCCGGGCTGGTCACCAGCCTCAACCGGCCGGGCGGCAACATCACCGGCGTGACCTTCTTCACGGCCGTGGTCGGGGCCAAACGACTGGAGCTGCTGCTTGAGCTCGCGCCCAAGGGGAAGGCGATCGCGCTGCTCGTCAACCCGAGCAATCCGCCGAACGTCGCCGAGGGAGCCAGCGCCCTGAACGCCGCACAGTCGATGGGGCGCCAAGCCCGCACCTTTGGCGCCACCACCGCCGGCCAGATCGACGATGCGTTCGCGATCATTGTCGAGCAGGGGTTCGGCGCGCTTTATGTCTCGTCCGATCCGCTTTTTTTTAACCTGCGCGACAAGCTCGTCGCATTGGCGGCACGTCACGCCTTGCCGGCGATCTATCCGGATCGCGAGCATGCCGAAGCCGGCGGCCTGATCGGATACGGGGCCAGCCGGACCGATGCCTATCGCCAGGCCGGCAAATATGCCGGGCGCATCCTGCAGGGCGACAAGGTCGGGGAGTTGCCGGTCGTGCTGCCGAGCAAGTTCGATCTGGTGATCAACCTGAAAACCGCCAAGACATTGGGCCTCGACCTGCCGGCGACGCTGCTCGCTCTCGCCGACGAGGTGATCGAATGAGGTGCGGCAGCGCTGGAGGAAAATCGTGAAGCGGCGCGACTTCATTACTCTTCTCGGCGGCGCGGCACTTGCGTGGCCGCTGGCGGCGCAGGCGCAGCAGCCGGCCATGCCGGTGATCGGATTTCTCAACAGCGCGTCCGCCGATGGTTATGCAGGGATGGCGGCCGCGTTCAAACAGGGCCTCAAGGAGATTGGCTACGTCGAAGGCGAGAACATCGCGATCGAATACCGCTGGGCAGACAATGTCTATGATCGCCTGCCCGCTCTCGCCGCCGACCTCGTGGCCCGCCGGGTATCCGTGATTGTCGCAAACAGTCCTTCGATCGCGCCGGCCAAGGCGGCGACGAATACAATTCCGATCACGTTTCTGAGCGGCGACGATCCGGTCCGGCTAGGCTTTGTGGCCAGTCTCGCGAAACCCGGCGGCAACGCCACCGGGGTGACGATATTTTCGGGCGGGTTGGCGGCGAAGCGCCTCGGTCTCCTGCATGATCTCGTCCCCCAGGCAAAAACCATTGCCGTGCTCATCAACTCGGACTGGCCGGCCGCCGTGCGTTTTAAGGCCGACGTCGAGGCGGCGGCGCAAGTGATCGGGCTGCCGATTCAGGTCTTGACGGCGAACAACGAAAGCGAAATCGACGACGCCTTCAAAAGCCTCGCTCAAACCCAGGCCGGTGCGCTTCTGGTCGGACCCGGGCCGTTCTTTGACAGCCGGCGCGACAAACTGGTGGCGCTCGCCGCAAAGGCCGCAATTCCGGCCGGTTATGAAACCCGTGCCACCGCCGTTGCAGGCGGCCTGGTCAGCTACGGAGCCAGCGTCCAGGACGGTTATCGTCAGGTCGGCGTCTACACCGGCCGCGTTCTCAAGGGAGAGAATCCGGGCGAGATGCCGGTAATGCAACCCATCAAATTCGAATTCGTGATCAACCTTCAGACCGCCAAGACGCTCGGCCTTTCGGTGCCGGCCAGCATGCTCGCCGTTGCCGACGAGGTGATCGAGTAACGCAAGATCCTTCAGCCATCACCAGCTCTTGCCGCCGGGCGTTTTCATGCGTACTCACCACGCGTAGCGCGCTACGCCCTTGCCGACGTAGCTGCGGGTAACGTTGGAGAACTCGCCCTCGAAAGCGCCTGCGAGCGAGAAGCCGTTCAGCCATTTCATTTCGGCGGATGCGGTTGTGAGCGCAGCGTCATGCGCGGGCGCGGCGCCGCTGACGACAAACGATGCGCCCGGCAGCGTCTGGAAGGTCGCGGCGATATTGCGGTCGGTGTTGTAGTCGTGCGCCGGGACCTTTCCGCATTCATCCGGCATTCAGCCGCCACGGCCTCAATTACAAATCCGCTACAGTCATTCCCTTCGGGCTCGGGACTCCATTGTGACGCGGTGCCGGTTTTCATTCGCGCTCTCGCTTGTGGGCTGCTTCGCGCTGGCCGGCACCGTGAATGTCTTTGCACTGCCGTCGCCGATGGAAGTCGGGCATCTGCCGGTCTCGGTGAACACACTATCGGGCCTGACCAAATTTGCGCAGACCCAGCCGGCACAGGCGCCGGCAGCGGCAACAGCGCCCTTGCCTGCGCAAGCGGCCGCCGACGAGCCCGTCGGTAACGTCGCAACCTTGACCGGCAGCGCCACCGTCACCCGCAACAACGCTGCAAGCCAGCTCAAGCCGCAGGACGACGTTTTCCCAAACGACGTGCTGCAGACCTCGGCGAATTCCACGCTCTGCGTCACCTTCAACGACGCCACCACGTTCAATCTCACCGCCAACGCAAGGATCACGGTCGACAGTTTTGTCTATGAGGACGGCGGCAAGCAAAACGCGGCGCTGTTCGATGTCGCCAAGGGCACGGTGGCCTTCGTTGCCGCCGCCGTCGCCAAGACCGGCGACATGAAAATATCGACGCCGACCGCGACGCTCGGCATTCGCGGCACCACCGGCCTGGTCGAGGTACCTGAAGGCGCCTCCGCCGCGGGCGCAAGCAATGTCGCAATCAAGCTCTATCCCGACCCCGACGGCAGGGTCGGACGGATCGAAGTCAACGATCGCGCCGGCGCCCGGCTCGGTTTCCTCACCCAGGGCGCCAGCGGCTTTACGATCCGGCCCGGCGCCGGCGGGCGCTTTGCCGCGTTGCCGCTTGTGATTTCGCCGCAGCAGGCGCTGCGCGACCAGGGTATTGTGCGCCAGGTGCACGCCGCGCAGAGCGTCGGCCGTCAGATCGTCACCCAGCGGCGCATTCAACGCCTGCAGAATCCGGCGCGTCAGCCCGGTCCTCAGAGACAGAAAGGCTCGCCGCAGCAGCCGGGACCGCCGAACCGTCCGGGGCAGCAGCAACCGCCGGGCTTGCAGCGGCAGCCTGCTGCGCCCGGTGTGTTGCGCCCCGGATTGCAAAACAAACCTGCGCTGCGGCAGCGGCCGGCCGCGCTGGCGCCGAAGCGGCGTCCCAAGGATATCCGCTAGGGCCGCTTCATCGTCCCTGACCTGCAGCCGCAGCGGAGACAATTGCCCATGCGGCATGACAACGATTGGGTAAATCCGTCTGCTAAAATCGCCGCGCCGGCGGCAGGCCTCCGGAAACACTGTTTTGTCGCGACACCGCCACGAAACAATTCTCTAGCCCGACGAAACCATTTTTCGTGTTTGACGCAAACATCCTGAAACTTTCGCCCCATAGCAATCGCAACAACAACGCGCCGAACCGGCGCAATGGCGATCAAACAGGGGCGACCGATGTTCAATCCGGATGCATTCAAGCTGAACTCTTGCCGTGCGGCCACTTTCGGCGCGCTGGCGATCGGCACCATCGCATTTTCCGGCGCTGCCGCCGCGGCCACGCCACTGCAACTGTTTCCCTTCATCTTGATGCCGGCGCCGCAATCGGCGCCGCCGTCGGTGCAATCGGCACCGTCCGACGAAGGCACCGTGGTCGAGATGCCGGCGCGGCTGAAGCGCCAGATCGTGAGCTTCCCCACCCGCGAGGCGCCCGGCACCGTCATCATCGATACGCCCAACACCTATCTCTACTATGTGCTCGGCGGCGGTCAGGCGATCCGCTACGGCATCGGCGTCGGCCGCGACGGCTTCACCTGGTCGGGGGTGCAGTCGGTGACCAGGAAGGCCGAGTGGCCGGATTGGACGCCGCCGCCGGAAATGATCGCGCGCCAGCCCTATCTGCCACGCCACATGGCCGGCGGTCCCGGCAATCCGCTCGGCGCCCGCGCAATGTATCTCGGCGGCACGGTGTACCGGATACACGGCACCAACGCGCCGGAGACCATCGGCACCCAGGTTTCGTCCGGTTGCATCCGTCTCACCAACGAAGACGTCTCCGATCTCTATTCGCGGGTCAGCGTCGGCACCAAGGTGATCGTGCTTCCGATGGACCGCCGCGCCGACAATACGAACGGCAAGCGGGGGTAATTTAGGAGCGCGCCTGCCGGACAACGTCTTCCAAAAATGGCGCGATTTCCGCGCCATTTTTGTTGCTGGCCTATCGTCGTCCCGGCGTTCGCGAGACGACGCAAGTAATAAGAATCCGGATTCCCACAATTAACTGGGATCGGCCGCACTCTGGCGTCACCAGAACCCGCCCTGTAGACTCTCCCGCTGAATCAATCCGGGGGGGACAATGCGCCTGACGGTGCGCCTCAAAACGATCCTGCTCGCGACCGTGGTCATCGCGGTCTCGTTTTTCGTCAGCCTGAAGGCCATGGACTGGCTGTCGCCGCGCGGCACGGTCCGCGCGCCGGTGCTTGTCGAATTGCCGCCGCTGCCGCCGACGCCACGCAGCTCGACCATCATTGCGCCGGTCGCGATTGCGCTCACTGCCATTCGCGACGCCGCCGATCGCGGCGCGCCGCGCAGCTTCGCGGGAAAAGCCGACAATCCGGTGTCGCAGATCCTGCAAAATGCCGATATCGGCTGGACCGCGTCGCGCGGCCCGATCACGGCGACCGGCGTCCAGGATGTGCTGTCGCTGGCCACGCCGATCACGGGAACGCTGAATGTAACGGGATCGCTGTCGTCGAAGGCGACCGGCGCGCTCGGCAACGCGCTCGGCGGCCTGCTCGGCGGCAACGTGGCAAAACAGATCGGCAGCGTGAACATCAAGGCGCTCAATGCCAGCGCGGAGATCAAGGGCAACGTCACCATCACCGCGCGGCCAAAGCTCGCCGCGGCCTGGCACATCGAGCCGAATCTGGCTGCGCAGGTCACGCTGGGCGACACCAGCCTTTCGCTGGCAGGCGCGCGCGTCAACGTCCCGGCACAGGTCAAGCCGCTGATCGACAAGACCGTTGCCGATCAGCTCACCGCGGTGCAGGCGCGGATCCGCAACGATCCCGCGCTCGAACAGAACGCCCGGGCCCAATGGACCAAGGCCTGCCGCTCGATTCCGCTGCAGGGCACCGGCGCCGCCTCGTCGCTGCCGCCGCTTTGGCTGGAGCTGCGGCCAACCCGCGCGATCGCCGCGCAACCTCGCGTCGATGCAACGGCCGTCACGCTGACGCTCGGGATCGAGGCGGAGACCCGCATCACTTCGGTGCAGACCAAGCCCGACTGCCCGTTTCCCGCGCTCATCGCCATCGTGCCGCCAACCCCGGGACGGGTCAGCATCGGCGTGCCGATCGATATGCCGTTCACCGACATCAACAGAATCGTGGAAGCGCAATTCGCCGGCCGGACATTTCCGGAGGACGGTTCGGGCTCGGTC
>WNFJ01570216.1_pt1 | contig 11784 bp, 8 predicted proteins | sample 5400461 | NCBI WGS metagenome assembly WNFJ01 (sample SAMN13153349, study PRJNA577476) | soil metagenome | isolation source: 115 cm saprolite on Douglas fir-dominated hillslope | place: USA:California | collected 2013-09-17
CTCCTTTCGGCGCGAGGCCTGCGGGCCTTCGGCTTCGGCTTCTCGGCGGTGCTCATCGGGCTGCACCTCGAGCGTGCCGGGCTGTCGCCGGCGTTGATCGGCGTGACCCTCGGGGTCGGGCTCGCGGTCGCCTCACTGGCGGGCGTCGCGGCAGTGGCCCTCGCCTCGCGGATCGGCCGCCGGCGGACCCTCGCGCTGGCGGGCCTGCTCATGGCCGTCACCGGCCTCGACCTCGCGCTGGCCACGGCGCCCACGCTGCTGGTCCTGTCCGGCCTGACCGGCATGCTCGGCGCGGCAAGCGTGGACCTGGGCCCGTTTGCGCCGCTCGAGCAGGCGGCGCTCGCCGAGGTCGCCACGCCCAGAGATCGCAACCTCGCGTTCGGCCGCTACTCGCTGACAGGCGGATTGTTCAACGCGGCGGGCGGCCTGGCCGCCGCCTTCGCGGGGGCGCAGAGCGGGCGCGTCTATTTCCTTCTCTATGCGGCGATCGGGCTGGCGACCGGAGCGCTGCCGCTGCTCATGAGCCGGCGGGTCGAGTCGGAGCTTCGCGCTCCGGCCTTCGACGCGTTGAAGCGACCCCAAACGGTGCGACTGCTCGCGGGGCTGGCGGGGCTTTTCGCCCTGGACTCGTTCGCCGGGGGGTTCGTCGCCAACGCCGTGATCATCTACTGGCTGCACGTGCGTTTCGGCGCCGGGCCGCAGCTGCTCGGCCCCGTTTTCGCCGCCGCCGCGTTCCTCCAGGCGATGTCGTACGAGATCTCCGGCCGGCTCTCGGTGCGCATCGGCCTGATCAACACGATGGTCTTCACGCACCTGCCGAGCAACTTCCTCCTGCTATCGGTCGCATTCAGCCCGAGCCTGGCGTGGGCGATCGCGCTGCTCCTCGCGCGGTTCCTCCTGTCCCAGATGGACGTGCCCGCGCGGCAGGCCTACGTGGTCTCGATCGTTCCGCCGGCCGACCGCGCGGCGGCCGTCGCGCTCACTGGCGCGGCGCGCGGGGTGGCGCAGGGTTTCGGTCCGCCGCTCGCAGGGCTCGCCATCGGCGCGGCAGCGTTCGGGCTTCCGTTCTTCGCCGGCGGCGGGCTCAAGATCGTGTACGACCTCGCCCTGTTCGCGGCTTTTCGCAACCGCCGCGGCGAACACGAACGGTAGGGTTTCGATCGTGCCCGAAGACCTGACGCAACTCGACGAAGCCGCGCTGGAGGGGCGCGTCGCCGAAGTCCGCGAGCGCATGCGCCCGCTGGACGAGGGGCTGGCCGCCCTGCGCGGCGAGCGCGACCTGCTGCTGACCGAGCTGCGTCGGCGGCGCCGCCTGTCGGAGCAGACGAGCCGCGCCGGCATCAAGGCCTCGATGAAGGAGGGCAAGTTCCCGACGGTCGGCGAGCTGGTCGCCGGCAGCGAGGGCGGCTCGCTCGACGAGTTCGTCTACAACCTGAAGACCGGCGGCGAGGTGCGTTTGGGGTTCCCGGGGTCGCGCTTGCAGAGCCTGACCTTCACCGACGGCGTCCAGCTCGCCCAGGCCCCAGACCTGGCCCGAGCGGCCGAGCTGTACGCCGCAGGATGGGAGCTCGGCAGCCCCGGCAGGCCCGGTGTTCGAGTTCATTTTCCAGGCACGCGGCAGGAGCGCCTCGTCCCAGCCGATGAGGTGTATGCTCGCCCCGGCGAGCGGGCAGAGGGTTGAGGTCGTTGTTCAATTGCAGATGCGAAACGATCGCCCACGGCCTTGATCGCTGTCGAGCAGGAGCTGCCGGCAGCGCGGCTCGAAACACGCCCGCCTAGACCGAAGCTCGTCGTCCGCGGCCGGCGCAACACCGTCTGGACGGCTCGGGTCTCGGCTTCTCTGCTCGTGGTCTCGATGCTCAGCTCGCTGGGCGGCGGCGGCCTGCTCGACTTCGCCAGCGCGTACACGCTGCAGTCGAGGGCACAGGCGATGCACGACCGGTGGGCGTTCATGCGCGACAACGGGATCCCCGACGAGGAGCTGGCGGGGCTCGAGGGCGAGTGGGCGGCGAGCCAGTCGTCGACAGTGGTCGGCGCCGGCGGCATCTTCTGGATCCCCGGCGCCGGGGAGACGATCGACCGCTGGCAGACTCAGTCCGACGCGATCTGGAGTCGGGATCTGACCCGCTTCCGAGCCGGCGCCCTTCAGGCCGAGCAGCGTCTCCACGTCGCGCTCGGGTCCGAGACGTACGTGCAACGCAAGTCGCGGCTCGACGCGTTCACGTCCGCGTCCACGCCCCTGGATTTCGCCACGCTGCGCGACGACTGGAACATGGAGGCGCGGCTGGTCCCGATCGACGGCCGCATCGCCTCCGCCGCCAGCGTCGTCGTCGGCCAGGTCGACCAGGCCAAGAAGCTGGGCATCCGGAGCGACCCCGCCGCCGACGTGCTGGCCCGAACCACGGCGTATGCCGGCTTCGAGCCGCTCGACCGCATGGCGCACGCGGAGCTGCTGACGCGCACCGTCCAGTCGGTCCAGAAAGACTTGAAGGGCCGGCTCGACGCCGGTGCGGTGACGCAGCAGAACCTCCAGCACGCCTCCGACGAGAGCTCCGTCGCCGCCCTGTACGGGATCGACACCTCCGCCTTCGAGGCCAGGATCGCGAACGACCGGATCCTGTACGCCGACGCGTTTACCGTCGCCCAGTTCAACACGATCAACGCCGACCTGCAGCAGGTGGCGGGGGGCGCGGACAAGGCGATCTACGTGACGATGAGCCAGACCCACATCGTGTCCGGCGTCACCTTCACGTATCAGAACCACCCGCTGAGCTGCGAAGAGGCGGCCACGTCGATGGCGCTGACCCACCAGGGCATCTACATCAGCCAGGACCAGATACTCGGCGAGATCGGGGCCGACCGGCGGGGGATGTACGTGGACGCCTATGGGCGGGTGCGCTGGGGCAACCCCTACGAGACGTTCGTCGGGAACGTCAACGGCAGCGAGAGCAACTACACCGGTTTCGGCACCTTCTACCCACCGCTCGTCCGCGTCGCCAAAGCGCACGGGGCGACGATCCTCGCCTACGGTTCGATGTCAGCCGCGACGGTCTACGCGCGCGTCATCGCGGGGCACCCGGTCGTGGCGTTCGCCACGTGGGACTGGCAGTGGCACCCGCGGCGCGACTACCTGAGCTTCGACGGCCAGTGGATTCCGTGGATCGGGCCCGTCTACGCCTCGCATGTCTACACGGTCGTGGGCGTCAGCCCCGGCCAGGTCCTGGTCAACGACCCGATCCGCGGCCAGTACTGGATCAGCAAGGGCGCCTTCGAGGCGGGCTACTCGGACTTCAACGAAGCGATAGTCTTCGCCTAGACCGGGGCACTCGATTTCCGGATCGTCCGGACTATCCGGGGTTGGGCGAAGCGATGAGGCGGCTTGGTCCGGACTAACCGGAAAGGTTGCGGCCTAGGAGCCCGTTGCGGAGTTGGAGAAGGGCGCCAGCACCACGAAGACCCGGCCCATGTTGAGGTCGGGGTACGCCTGGTCCACGTCGTCGACCGCGTGCATCAGCTGGTCGTAGGAGATGTGGTAGCCGTGGCCGCGGGTCAGGCCGGGGTCGTTGAGGATGTACGTGTCTGCCTGGTCGTAGCCGGTGACGACCAGGTAATGGGACACCGACCAGCCGGTCTGCTCATAGTGGGTTCGGTAGCCGGGATAGTTGGGATTGCCGAGGCCGTGCGTGCGCACGCCGAAGATCAGCGGCCGGCCGAGCGCGAGCTGCTGCTTCATGTTCAGCCGGTCCGAGGGCAGGATCTTGTACGCCCAGCCCATGTACTTCTGCGCGACCTGGCCGACCTGCAGGGGGGTGAGGTCCTCCGCCGGCTTCCAGGCCGTGATCTGGTTGATCGTGGCGTCGGCGGTCGCCGGGTCGATCAGGCCTCCCGAATGGTCGCCGTGAAGGTAGCGGTCGACCATGGTCAGGCTCGCCTCTTCGCACGTGTGCTGCCTGGCCGCCCAGTTGCCGAGCGGCGCCTGCGGCGTGAAAGGCACGGGAAGGCTTACCGCCACCGGTAGATTGACCGGCGGCTGGTCGCTGGGCGCCGCGGTGTTGAGGTCGATCGGCACGAGGTCGGGCGTCGCGTAGGTGACCTGCGGGCCCGCGCCGAAAAAGGCGAAGTAAATTCCCGCGGCGATGCCGACCGCCGCCACAAGCCCGAGTCCGACCAGCCACTTAAGAGCGCCGAGCATCGATTCTTAGAACTGTGACCGCCCTCAAAAAGTTGCGCTTGCGCGCCGCGGCATGAGTATAGGGCGCGATTTACAAACCCCAGCCTCCGCGAGTAGGTGCCTGAGCGCCCGCGTTCTAGCTGCGAATCAGGACAAGGGCGGGGGAGGGATCGGTCGGTGGAAGTCGAGCTCAGGCGCGGAGGGGGCATCCGCGCTGCGGACCGGCGCTGGCGCGCCATCGCGATCGCAGTCATCGCCGCCGTGATGCTCGGTGGCGCCTCGGCCGCGTTCGGACGCCACTTCCTTGACGTGACCGCGGCGCGGGCTCTGCCCGGGATCACCGACGTGCGTGCGCAACCGATCCCGCCAGTCGGCCCGGGCACCGAGGTCTCGCCGGCAGTGCTCCCCGACCACCTGCTGCTGCAGGTGCCGTTCACCACCCAGGCGCCGCTCGACAACTGGGCGCAGCACCAGGAGAGCTGCGAGGCGGCGAACCTCACCATGCTCTCCCTCTACTGGCAGCACGACCAGTCGGTCGTGATCGATCCCCACGCCGCGGATGACCTCATCCGGCAGATCGACGGCTGGAAGTCCCAGCCGGACCTCAACGACACGATGATGGGACAGCTCGCGCAGCAGCACCTCGGCTATACCTACAGCTTGCTGCCCAACGATCCAGGGGTCATCGCGCAGCAGCTTGCGGCGGGGCGCCCGCTGCTGGCCGAGGTGCGCACGCACGGGCTCGGCAACCCGCACTACCCCGGCTACTCGTCGCACTTCGAGCAGGCAGGATGGTCGGTGCCGCATTTCGTGACGATCATCGGCTACGACAACACCGGCGTCTGGCTCAACGATCCGGGGATCTCGTGGGGGCGTGGCTACCACATCACCTACGCGCAGCTGACCCACGCCATCGACGACCTCGACCAGCATCACCCCGCATTGAGCGAGGGGCAGGTGCTGCTTCTGGTCGCGCCCGAAGCGACGCCGAAGGTCAGGGCTGGTTCGTTCTAACTAGACTTCCGCCGTGAGCGACACGGCCGACGGTGCCGTTGAGGGCGCGGCCGAGCAGCTAGGCAACCGCGCTGTCAGCAACTCGGTCTTCATCCTCGGCGCGCGTGCGGTCTCGCGCGTCATCTCTCTTGTCGCCGTCATCGTGCTCGCCAATGCGCTTGGCTCCACGCGGTACGGCCAGTACACGACGCTTGTCGTCTACTCCGGCCTGGTGGCCGTGGTCGGCGACCTCGGCTTCCAGTCGCTCTACACGCGCGAGGCTGCGCGCGATCGCAACGAGCTCGGTCATTTTCTTGGCACGCTCATCGTCTTCCGCATCGGGCTGGCCGCCGCGGCGGCGGTCATCTTCGCCCTCGCGCTGGGGCTGGGCGCCGGACTCGGATCTCTGATCCTTCCGGGATCTGCACTCCTGATCGCGACCGCTTACGCGAGCCTCTTGCGCAACACCTACTACTCGGTCGGTCGCGCGGAGTTCGACGCGATCGCGATCGTGTGCGAGACCTTGATCCAGGCAGGGCTGATCGTGCTCGGGTCGCGCACGAACGCGGGCGTCGCTTACTACGTGTGGGCCTACGCCGCGTCCTACACCTTCACAGTCATCTATTCGCTGGTCGTGATCCGGGTGTTCCGGTTGGGCCACATCCGGCTGAGCCTGGACACCAACCTCATCCGGCGCTGGCTGCCCCTTGCGTTGCCGTTCGCGCTGACGTTCTTTCTCACCAACCTCTACTTCCGCGCAGGCTTCGTGCTGCTGCAGCAGTTCCGCTCGTTCGCGGAGGTCGGCTGGTTCACGCTCGCCTACAAGCCGTTCGAAGCGCTGCAGTTCGTGCCGCTTGCAATCCAGACCGTCGTCTATCCACTGCTCGGGGTCTACTTCGTGAGCGACCCCTCCAGGCTGACAGTCGCCTATCACCGCTTCTTCAAGGTCCTCGTGCTCCTCGGCTGGCCGCTGACCGTGGGCACGTTCGTGCTCGTCCACTCGATCAACCAGATCTTCAACCGCTCGGGTGCGTTTGCCCAATCCGAGCCGGCGCTGCGCATCCTCGCGCTCGGCATCGTCTTCCTCTTCGCGAACTCCGCCTTCTACGCGATGCTGAACGCGATCAACCGCCAGGGCCTCAACGCCTGGGCGACGGCGCTTGCGGCCGGGATCAACATCGTCCTGAACCTGGCGCTCATTCCCCTTTTCGGCTATCTCGGCGCCAGCACAGTCACGGTCGTGACCGAGGCGGCGCTGTGCACCGCTGGCTGGTGGTTCGTGCGGCTGCGCCGGCCGGACCTCCGCCTCCCGGTGTTCCAGCTGAGCTGGCGCATCCTGGTGGCGGGCTTGATCATGGGCGCGGTCCTCTTTCCGTTCCGCGACCGCTCGATCTTACTCACCGTGCCGGTCGGCTTCGTCGTGTACGTGGTCGCGGTGTTCGTGCTCCGGGCAGTCGAGCGGGATGAGTACGAGATGGCCGCCGAGAGCCTTCTGTCGAGGCTGCAGCGTAACCCTCCCCGAGTCACAGTCGTTGGGGAGGATGGGAAAGCGTAGAATCCTGCGCGTCCCCAAGCATGGCTCGAAACGTTCCTGAGCGGATAAAGACGAAGGGGGGACACAGTCCTCGAGCGCGGATTCATGCCGCGTGGTCTCCCATCGGCCAGAAGATGCGCCGCACCGCGGTGCTTCGCGGCCTGGGCGCCGCATTGGCAGTGGCCCTTGTGATCGGGCTCGGGGCCGACGCCTACGCCCAGTCGTTCTTCGACAGCCTGCCCTCGGTCCAGGGCCTCGACAGCGCGACCTTCGCCGGCGACACGGTGATCACCGACAGCACCGGCAAGGTGGTCCTGGCCGACGTCGGCAACCAGGGCGACCACCGCGTGGCGGTGAAGCTCAAGGACGTCGCCCCGGTCGCCATAGAGGCCACGGTCGCCATCGAGGACAGAGGCTTCTACACGAACCCTGGCTTCGACCTGGCCGGCATCGTCCGCGCCGCATTCGACAACCTGCGAGCCGGCCACATCGTGGGTGGTGGCAGCACGATCACCCAGCAGCTCGCCAAGCAACAGTTCCTCACGCCCGACCAGACGGTCAGCCGCAAGATCAAAGAGCTGGCCATGGCGTACGAGCTGAGCCAGACCTATAGCAAAGACCAGATCATGGAGCTCTACCTGAACAAGAGCTTCTACGGCTCGCAGTCGTACGGCATCGAGGCCGCGGCCGAGAGCTACTTCCAGATCCCGGCCTCGAAGCTCGACCTGGCGCAGGCGGCGATGCTGGCCGGCCTGCCCCAGGCGCCCACGGAGTGGAATCCGGTGCTGCACCCCGATGGGGCCAAGCTCCGCCAGACCGAGGTGCTGCGCGCGATGGTGCGCTCGAACTTCATCTCCCAGGAGGACATGGACAAGGCGGTCGCCGAGAAGCTCACGTACTACTCGCCGACCAACCACTACAAGGCGCCGCACTTCGTGGACTACGTGCTCGCGGAGCTCCGCCAGCTCGGCTTCCAGCCGGGCATCCAGCAGCTGAACGTGCAGACCACGCTCGACTACAACATGCAGCAGATCGGAGAGTCCATCGTCAGCAGCAACCTCGCAGCCAACGCATGGCGGGACAAGAGGGGGGTCCTTTCGTCAGGGATGGTGGCAATGGAGCCGACGACGGGGGACATCAAGGTCATGGTGGGGTCGCCGGACTACAACTCGACCGGCGGCCAGATCAACTTCACGACGATCCCCCGCAACATGGGTTCGTCGATGAAGCCGTACACCTACGGCGCGGTCATCAACGCGCGCGCCGCGACGGTGGACACGCCGGTCTATGACGGCCCGACCCCGCTCGTCTACAAGGACTGCTGCAACACGACCAAGATCTACAACTACGACGGCAAGTCGCACGGGGTGCTGCCGCTCAAGAAGGCGATGGGCAACTCGCTGAACATCGCCGCGGTCAAAGTCGAGCTGTCGATCGGTGTTCCCGCCGTCCTCTCCTGGATGCGCAACCTCAACGTGCGGCCGCGCTACGTCATCGCCAACCCGGACGGCTCATTCGCCGGTTACGACGCGAACGCGCCATCCGATCACCTTGCTCGAGCACGTGAACGGCATCGCGACGTACGCGGACATGGGCGTGTACCACACGCCGGAGGCGGTGCTCAAGGTGACCGACTCGCACGGCCAACCCCTGTATACAACGCACCCCGACCAGCGCGCTCGGCTGGCGATCGACCCCTCGGTCGCGTTCATCATGGCCCAGATCATGTCCGACGACCAGAACCGCTGCTTGATCTTCGGCTGCAACAGCGCGCTGCACTGGAAGGACCGCATCGTCGCGGCCAAGACCGGGACAACCGACAACTTCAAGGACGCGGTCACTGTCGCCTTCACCCCCGACCTCGCTGTCGGGCTGTGGGTCGGCGACATCCTCGGCAACAGCTACACGATGGTCGGCGGCTCCGACGGGGTGTTCGTCGCGTCGCCGGGCATCCACTCGTTCGTCTCGCAGGCGCTGGCCAACGTCGACGGCGGTCACTGGTACACGCCGCCCCCGGGAGTCGTGGCGGGACCGAGCAACAGCTGGTATCTGGCCGACACGACGCACATCGACAAGCTGCCGGGCGACAACCCGCCCAGCCCGACGCCGAGCGCGCCGGTGTACGTCGTGCCGACCGACCCGGGCACCGGCCCGGTGCTGGCCAGCCCGTCGCCCACGGCGTGCCCGTCGCCGCTCCCGATTCCCAAGCCGCCGGGCTGCTAGACCGCACTCCGTAGAATTCGGGCTCGTGCCGGATTCGCTTTCCGTCGTAACCGAGCGCCTGCCCAAGAGCCAGGTCGGCATGACCATCGAGGTGCCCGCCGAGGTCGTCAACGCGACGTACGACCGCGTGCTGAACCGGCTCGCGTCGCGGGCCAAGATCGAAGGCTTCCGACCTGGCAAGGCCCCTCGAGCGCTGGTCGAGGCCCGCATCGGGCCGGCGGCGCTGCGCGAAGAGGTGGTCGACACGATGGTGCCCGAGGTCGTGCGCCAGGCCCTCGACGGCGAGTCGATCGACCCGATCGACAACCCGGACGTCGAGGTCGTCGAGCTGGAACGCGGAAGGCCGGCCAGGTTGAAGGCGACCGTCAGCGTGATGCCTGAGGTGACGCTCGCTGATGTGAACACGCTCAGCGTCGAGCCGCCCGACCACTCGCATGACGTCACCGACGACATGCTCGAGCGCCGCCTCGAGGACGCGCGCGAGCCGATGGCCGAGATCACGCCCGTCGAGCGAGAGGTGCGCACGGGCGACATCGCCGTGATCGACATCGAGGTCGAGGTCGATGGCCATGTCGTCGAGGCCGAGACGCGAAAGTCAACCGAGGCGGAGCTGAAAGAGGGCGTGCTGCTGCCAGAGCTGCTGGCCGTCCTGCCCGGCTCTTTCGTCGACGAGACTCGCGAGGCCCACGTCGACTTCCCGCAGAGCTACAGCAACCCGGAGCTGGCGGGCAAGCACGCGATCATCCGCGTTACGGTGCGCGGCGTCAAGGAGAAGGTGCTGCCGGCGCTGGACGATGCGCTTGCCACAAGCTTGAGCAACGGCAAGCAGGAGACCGTCGACGCTTACCGCGAGGCGGTGCGTCAGGAGCTCGAGGAATCAGGTCACGCGATCGCGAAGATGGAACGTGAGCAGGCGCTCGTCAAAGCTCTCGTCGAGGCGTCGTCGGTCGACGTGCCGGAAGCGCTCGTCGACCGCGAGCTCACCAGCGAGCTCGAGTCGCTCGAGCGCAGCGTCACCCGTCAGGGCCTGAAGCTCGACAGCTATCTCGGATACCTCGGCAAGACCGTCGACCGGTGGATGGCGGACGAGCGGCCGGAAGCCACCTCGAGGCTCAAGATCGACCTGGTGCTCGGCGAGTTCGCCAAGCGCGAGGGCCTCGACCCCTCGGACCAGGACGTGATCGCTTACCTCGAGGAGCAGGCGGGCCAGGACGAGGAGCTCAAGGGCCAGCTCGCGGAGCTCAAGAAGAGCGCGGCGGCCCGCCGCTACTTCGGCTCGCGGCTGCGCCGGAGGCGCGTCCTGGACCGCCTGGTCGAGGTCGCGCCTCGAGCGGCTAGTTGACGGCATCCGCAGACGGCGTGTCTAGAATGGCGTTGTGCGCGACATGACCCAAGACCCACGTCCTTCCAGCTACCTCGTCCCGATGGTCGTCGAGAACACCGGCCGCGGGGAGCGCGCGTTCGACATCTACTCCCGCCTGCTCAAGGAGCGCATCGTTTTCATCGGCACGCCGATCGACGACCAGGTGGCGAACCTCGTCGTCGCCCAGCTGCTGTTCCTCCAGTCGGAGGACCCCGAGAAGGAGATCGCGCTCTACATCAACAGCCCGGGCGGCCAGGTGACCGCGGGGCTCGCGATCTACGACACGATGCAGTACATCCGCCCCCCGGTGTCGACGATATGCATCGGCATGGCGTACTCGATGGCCGCGGTGCTGCTCGCGGGCGGGGCGCACGGAGCGCGCTTTGCGCTGCCCCACGCGAACATCCTCATCCACCAGCCGTGGGGTGGCATGCAGGGCCAGGCCACCGACATCCAGATCCACGCGAAGGAGATCCTGCGCACGCGCGAGCAGCTGAACCAGATCCTCGCGAAGCACACCGGCCAGAAGATCGAGAAGGTCACGCAGGACACGGAGCGCGACTACTTCCTCACCGCCGAGGCGGCGAAGGAATACGGCCTGATCGACGACATCATCCTGACCCCGACCAAGCCGGGAGCGACAGATAAAGCCGGCGACAAGGACAAGACGGCCGAGAAAGAAAAGGAAAAGGTCGCCGCCGGATGATCTTTCGACGCAGAACGAAGCGCGACGAGGTCAAGAGGCACCGCGCGAAGTGCTCGTTCTGCGGGAAGGTCCAGGGGGAAAGAGGGATCCGCTTGATCGCGGGTCCTGGAGTCTTCATTTGCAGTGAGTGCATAAGCCTTGCCAATGAGATGCTCTGGGGCCATAATCCCCCGGCGCCGGCATCACCGTAATGGACGTAAGTAGGGACCGATGAACGAACGAGAAGACCGACGCCGTTACACGCGCTGCAGCTTCTGCGGCAAAGGCCAGGACCAGGTCCGCAAGCTGGTCGCCGGCCCCGGCGTTTTCATCTGTGACCAGTGCATCGACCTCTGCCAGGAGGTCCTCGAGGACGACAACCGGTCGGCCGGCACCAAGAAGCAGAAGACCGGCTTCATCCCCAACCCCAAGACCATCTGCGCAGCCCTCGACCAGTACGTGATCGGCCAGGAGCGCGCGAAGAAAGTCCTCTCGGTCCAGGTGTACAACCACTACAAGCGCATCAGCGCGTCCAAGTCGGTCGGCGACGTGGAGCTGACGAAGTCGAACGTTCTGCTGGTCGGCCCGACGGGATGCGGCAAGACGTACCTCGCGCAGACGCTCGCCAAGATCCTGGACGTTCCGTTTGCGATCGCCGACGCGACGAGCCTCACGGAGGCCGGCTACGTCGGCGAGGACGTCGAGAACATCCTGCTCCGGCTCATCCAGGCGGCCGACTTCGACATCAGCCGCGCGGAGCGCGGAATCATCTACATCGACGAGATCGACAAGATCGCGCGCAAGTCGGACAACCC
>WNFJ01746645.1_pt1 | contig 11783 bp, 14 predicted proteins | sample 5400461 | NCBI WGS metagenome assembly WNFJ01 (sample SAMN13153349, study PRJNA577476) | soil metagenome | isolation source: 115 cm saprolite on Douglas fir-dominated hillslope | place: USA:California | collected 2013-09-17
CTCCCATGCATGAGGCTCTGTGCCGGTCATCCGGCACAACCCTCGACATTCTGCATGTCGAGAGACGGGCCGCCGATCACTCAGCGAACATCGGGTCTAGCGTGACGTGCGCTACTGGGGTCGCGATCGGTGCGGCGTGCTCGAGGGGTGCGTCAGTTGGACGCTCGTACCTTGGAGGTACTCATGGAGGTTCTGGTTTATGGCGCGGGCGTTATCGGAACGCTGTACGCCGCGCGGCTGCAGTCGGGCGGCCATCGGGTCACGGTTGTCGCGCGCGGTCAACGGCTCCGAGACGTTCGCCGCTACGGACTCGTGTTAGAGGATGTTTTGGCCGGTGTCCGGTCGGCGACCCAGGTACCCACGACAGATCGTCTGGACGCCGATGCTCGGTATGACCTCGCTCTCATAATCGTGCGTCGAGATCAACTGTCGAGCATCATGCCGCAGCTGGCCGCAAGTCAGCGGGTGCCCACACTCCTTTTCATGTTGAACAACCCCGCAGGACCAGCCGAGCTCATCCGAGTTCTGGGGCGAGACCGCATGTTGCTTGGATTTCCCGGAGCTGGCGGAACGCGCGACGGGCACGTCGTCCATTATGCCATGATCCCGCAACAACCTACGATGCTTGGTGAACCAGATGGCAAGCGGACGCCTCGCCTGCATGAAGTGGCGCGGGCACTCCGGGGCTCGGGATTGCGGATTCGATTGGCTCGCAACATGGATGCATGGCTGAAGGCGCACGCCTTTTTAGTCACTGCCATCACCGGCGCGATCTATCTGGCTGAGGGCGACAGTGGTCGGCTGGCCGGCGAAGACGCTATTTTGGCACTAATGGCAGATGGGGTGCGCGAGGGGTTCGTCGCCGTGCATGCGCTCGGACTGCCGGTAACGCCATTTGAGCTGAAGGTGCTCTTCAGCTGGCTGCCTCGGAAATTCGCCATTCGCTACTGGCGTAGGTATTTTGCATCCGATATTGGCGATTACGTCTTTGCTCGCCACGCACGGATCGCGTTCGAGGAGATGCAGCATCTAGCCGATGACTGCCGTGCATTGCTTGATCAAAGCCGCGTCGAAGCTCCTGCTTTGCGACAGCTCTACGCCGCTATCGACGGCTACAGTGAGCAACATAGGCCGGACGGAGCAACCGGCCGCAAGTAAGACTGATCCCTGCACCGATCTGTGCTCCCATCAGGCAAGCCAGGAGAGTGCGCGCACCACCGGGCTGGGCCGATCGTGTTGAGAGACGCGGGACGGTATGTTTGCGCGGAGCATCATGCAGCCGAAGACAATGATCGGCTGGGCAAGTGTTTTCCTTCCATCCAGCGCATAGTATAGAGCGTCGTCTTACAGAGCAATGCTGAAGACATATTGCCCAGCTTTATCCCGCTATGGCGTCTCATGGCAGATATCACATAGATTAAGGCTATCCGACACGTGCCATACGCAGACGGGACTGGTTATCTTCTCAATTGGTGATATGTCAGCTCAGCGTCTCGGCGCGTGTACAAATTGGTCTTCGACGCGTGCATCGCTAGGGCGGGCGGCTTTATGACCCGTCGTCTGAACGCCTCTGAAGCAGGTTGACGACCCCCTGAGCAATATCATCCGTCAGGGCGGTCGGATCGATTGATACACTTAGGATCGCGTCACAGTTTGGGCAAAGACACGAGAGCCCGGCCAAATTCTGGCGAGGCGTTTTGATCTCGACGTAGGCGCCCTTTACAAAGTTGACAGAGTCTCCGCATTTTGGACATGTACTCATCGTCAAACCTCCAACTGCTCCCGCGCCAAGCCGATACCTCACCCCTCTCAGTGCAAATCTGGCACGAAGCCTGGGTCGCGGACTGAATCGGTGATCAATTGCACCTCAACAGTCCGGAATTATCCGTAAGTGATTCTACGTAACCGGGGCGACTTCCGGCCAGCAAACAGCTTGCTTGCCCACCAATTAAAAGGCAATCGCGATCGAGTTTAATTGATCTGGATCAAGGACGGTCCGGGTGGAGCGCATGACGGCTTGCCCGATGTCTGTTGAACTCCATCTCCCTCCCGCACTCGCGGACATCCCGTTCGCGTCTGCCCTCGCATGGTGTGGTGGACCGGCCGGCTCGATCGTCGCGCTCCTGTTCCTGACCAGATTGGTCCGCAGCATTTCCCATTGCGGGCCAATGTGCCGGCTCTTCGTGCTGGCCCGGATGACGGGTTTTTCAGTGCCAGCGACCCTTGAACGGCGTAAGGGCAGCCTGCTCCTCCCCTATCATCTCGGGCGGACGATGACATAAGCCTTTCTCGGCGGGTTCGGCGCGACGCTGGGCGGCGGCGGCGTCATCACCGCAGGTCCGCTCCATCTCTTCGCTTCGCTGCTCTTGGCGTTCGCCGCTCTAATGTCTATCGGTCAGGCGGTCGATCGGCTCGCCCCGGGCCTGTTTCCGGCGGAAGTCCAGGCATTCGCCGCCCGATTGGGTTCCCGGCTCGCCCGCCTGTTCCGGCCGCTCCTGGAACGTCAGACCACAATACGCCGGTTCGCGCTTGGCGTGGTGCTCGGCTTTCTTCCCTGCGGCTTCCTCTACGCTGCGCTCGCCTTTGCTGCCGCGACCGCAGCGCCGCAGCGGGCGCCTCGGCGATGGCCGGGTTTGCGCTCGGATCCTGGTGGCTCTCGGCGGCACCCCTCCTCTTGTTCAACGATGCCCTCCTGATGATGGCTCTCTCTACTCGGCCGTCGCACCGATTTGATCCAGATCAATGATCGGGCAGGCGACCGGGTATATCCTATGGTAAGAGAGCGAACGAACCACATTGGCCTAATAAGACAGCTCGAAGACCGTGCGTGAGAAATGCTGCGTTGATCCACGTCAATGCCGTTGCCGCTTGTGCGGATAGCTTTGCCGGTCGCAGGCAGAGGAGGGACGATGAGGGCGAGCGATGTGATGGCGAGGAGTGTGATTACGACGGCGCCGGAAACGACGGTCGCAGATGTCGCAAAGCTGATGATCAACCATCGCAACAGCGGCGCTCCTGTCGTGGACCGGGATCGACGGCTCATCGGGATCATCACCGAAGGCGACTTGCTGCGCCGGGCCGAGACCGGTACCGAGCGCCAGCACTCGCGCCGGAGCGAGTAGCCGGCGACCGCGCGTACAAGCTCAAGCGCGCCGTAAAATATCCCTACCTGGACTTCTCCACTGCGGAGCGGCGCCGGGTAGCCTGCGAGGCCGAGCTCGCTCTGAACCGCCGCACTGCGCGCTCGCTCTATCTCGAGGTCCGGGCACTCGCCCGCACCTCAGACGGCGTCGGCTTCGCTACGAAGGGTCTCGCTATCAATTGGGTCGTGGTGATGCGGCGCTTCGATCAAGCGCTGTTGTTCGAGGCCCTCGCCAAAAGCGGGAGATTGAATGCGCCTCTAATGAACGAGCTCGCGGGCCATATCGCGGCCTTCCATGAAGCGGCCGAACGATGCTTTGATCGCGGCGGTGCGGTCGCGCTGACCGCCATCGCCGAGACTAACCATCGCTGCCTCACGGAGGCGCGGGACGCCGGCTTTGGCCCGGAGCGTATTGCCGACCTCAGGGAGAGCTCGTTCGAGCGGCTTGCTGCCCTCAGCACGTTGCTTGACCGGCGGCGCGCGGAAGGAAAAGTGCGACGTTGCCACGGCGACCTGCACCTTCGTAACATCTGCCTCCTCGACGGCAAGCCGACACTGTTCGATTGGCTCGAGTTCTCGGACGCGCTCGCCTCTATCGATGTCCTCTATGACCTCGCCTTTCTGCTGATGGATCTCGAGCATCGCGGGCTCGCGGATTTCGCCAATCGCGTATTGAACCGCTATCTTGATTTGACCGGCGAGGACGAAGGCCTCACAGCGATGCCGCTCTTTCTGTCGTTGCGCGCCGCGATCCGTGCGCATGTGACCGCGACGGAGATCCAGCGGGCAGCGCAGCTCGAGGCAAGGCCGGCAATGGCCGCAGAAGCACGCCGGTATCTCGAGCTCGCAGCTCAATCGCTGCGGCCGCGGCCCCGCCGCCTCGTCGCGATCGGCGGGCTCAGCGGCACCGGCAAGTCGACTCTCGCCGCTGCCCTAGCCCCGGGGCTCGGCGCGCGGGTCCTGCGCAGTGACGTGCTCCGCAAGCGTCTGTTCGGGGCTGCCCCCGAAACTCGGCTGCCGGCGAGCGCCTACACCCGAGAGGTCTCGCGCGAAGTCTACAAGACGCTCTGCCTGAAGGCGGCAGACACGCTAGCAGCGGGATATTCGGTGATCATCGATGCCGTATCGCTGATGCCCGAGGAACGCCAATCCTTCGCCGCGGTCGCCGAGGCCGCCGCCATCCCGTTTTCAGGTCTGTGGCTCACGGCTCCGGCAGAGACGATGGAGAATCGCCTTCTCGCACGCTGCCACGACGCCTCCGATGCGTCTCCGGAAGTCCTTGCAGAGCAGCTCTGGAACGATCCCGGGCCGACAGATTGGGTCCACATCGATGCAGGCACCGGGCCGGAAGACTGTCTGTCCGACGCTCGACGTGCTCTCGCCTTGGGCTGACCACCACAACTCTGCCGCGGATCGAGGACGAGAGTACTTTGGCCCCGAGATGTCGGGCGCGCCGTCCGTATCGTGTCCGGCGCATCAATCGAGCTCGATATGCTTCGACGATTTAACGTTAGGGGCCGCGCAGGCTCAATATGTAGGCGATGACGTCGGCCGACTCTTGCGGAGTGAGGATCAGGTTTGGCATCTTCGGGTGCGGCGTCGTGAGAAAGGCTCGGAGAGCCGTTGCCGTCATTCCGGCTGAGTTGGCAATCGCCTGGAAATCTAGCCCGATGACGAATCTCCTTGGCGAAACCTGGTCGGTAGTGACGGCATGGCATGGCGTGCAGACCTCGCGTGCAAAAACACGCCCGGCCTCGGGGTTGCCGGATCCGTCTTGTGCGTTCGCGGTGAAGGCCGTCGCGGCTAGAGCGACGGCGAGCGCTGCCCTACGCATCACCTGCTCCGTAGGAGTGCCTCCTTAACTGCCCGCAAATGCCGAGGCTGACGGAGCTTGCGGGAACGAAGGCTCGAAATCATTGCACGACCCGATCTCACGAAAATGATGTCGAGTGCCACCCAGCCCGGGAACCCCGACGCGGGAAGCGGCCGCGCAGTTCCTCGCGTTGCCGCTCCTCCTCAGCGATTGCTTCCGCCTGCGGCGGGGCCGAAGCGGCTATCATGCGTACGAGGTCGGCGCGGCTGACGATGCCGATGAGCTTGCCGTCGCGGACTACCAACACGCGTTTGATTCGGTGCCGCTCGATGAGTCGTGCGATCGTCTCGGACGGCGTCTCGGGGCTGACTGTGATGATGTCGCGCGTCATGACGTCCGCGGCCCTCGGCTCGTGCGCGCGCATGTAGTCGACGAAGCGCGGCGCCAGCTCGAAACCGTCGGCGAGCATCTCGAGCCACCAGGCCCGGCGCTTCTCGCTGCGCTCACCGCTGCGGCGAATAAGATCGCCCTCGCTGACGACGCCAAGCAGCTTGCCCGCGTCGTCAATTACCGGCACCGCACTGATGCCGTGATCGAGCGGCAACTTCGCTACATCGCGCACCAGCATTTCTGGCTGCGCTGCGACGATGTTGGTCGTCATGATCTCGCTTGCGCTGGACATCTCGCCCCTCATTCGCGGTCTTACTCAATAATAATGGCAGCTGGTTGGGTCCGCGCCTTGACCCAGATCAACCGAGGATCGCGGTGGTCGGCGGCAGCACCATCTACCTCCGCGTCGCTCGGCTTGCGCCGCGCTGACGTGGAAGGTGCGCCTACTGGTCCCATCAGCGCTGGGCGCACCTTGTCGGCCATCGACTGGAGGCCGCCTCCACCACCGGGCGCGAGCGCGTCGCTTCTTACCAAGACAATCGGCTCGACCCGATTGAGCACCATCTTGGTCACTGCGACGATCGCAGAGCTACTCGTAAGCACGCTCAGCAGGGGCGTCACCTGGCGGGTCACGCGCTCGGCGGTGGGGTATTTGCGGACGCCGGGTGCGGGGACGAGCAGAATCGGCGAACGATGTCAGGGTCGCGCTGCTTCCCGGCAGCGTGACGGGAAACCCGCCAAACGCGTCTCGGCCGCGTTCGACCCAAAACGTGACGCCGACGCTGCTCCTTGATTTGGATCAAGGCTCGGAGAGCAGGTTTGCCTTCTCCTACCGTGGTCGGGCGCGGACATGTGCTGCATGTTCCGGCTCATTCCGTCTTGTGTGGAGGGCAACAATGTCGACGCCGGTCAAAGCAATCATTCCGATCCTCTTGGGCCTCTTTCCTGTATCGGCTCAGGCACAGTTGCTCCCGACGTGGGAAACACACATCGTCCTCACCCAGCAAGACCTCGACATGATCCGTGGAGCGGTGACCCAGCAAGTCCACAGCAAACCAGTAGGGACCGCCGCTTCCTGGAGCAACCCGGCCTCGGGAAATTCGGGATCTATCAGGTTGATCAAAAAACTTGTTCGGAAAACTCAGCAATGCGAGGAACTCGAATATACGGTTCGCTCAGGCGGCCCGCCGATTTACAAAGAGCACTATCATTTCACCAGCTGTCTGCAGCCAGACGGGACCTGGAAAATCGCGTGAGCTGCAGTGTCGTTTAGCGCTGACGGAACGGTTCGCCGGAATAGGTCCCGGCTGAAGGATGATCATATGGTTTGGAGATGCTGCGCATGGACCCAGCTTTGAGACAGGAAATCCTCTCAATCCTCGCGACCATCCGCCAGGATGGCTATCCGCAAGCGACGACGGTCAGCTACGTCGATGACGGCCTCACCATATATTTCGGCTGTGCAGCCGAATCTCAGAAGGCCAAGAATATTGCCTCCAACAGCAAGGTCTCGCTCACGGTTAAGCTGCCTTACTCGAGTTGGGACGAAATCCGCGGCCTCTCGATGGGTGGCAGGGCAGAGCCGGTCACCGACCCGAAGGAGCTGAACCGCGCTGGCCAGCTAATGTTCCAGAAGTTTCCGCAAATCCTGCAGTACGCATTGGCCGAAAAGAAAGGCGTGTTCCTATTCCGGATCACACCCGAGATCATTTCTCTCGATTACCGCAAAGGGTTTGGCCACACTGAAATAGTGAAAGTCTAGTCTAGTCTAGTCTAGTCTAGTCTAGTCCGCCGGGCGTGTCCACCAGCGTTCCGCTTAGGAATGGGATTTCCGAAGTATGCGGGCGAGATCAATAGCCGGCGCGGTCTGCGCCGAGGCCGCGGAGCGAGCAGAGAGGCTCTCCAGCGGCGTCTACGCGCCCTGCCGTCGTTTCGATGAGCCGCGAATTGCGACCAACCGGTCACCCGGCCGCACATCATTCGCCACGAAACTATGGGGCTTATGTCGCGATATGCCCCAATCGAGCCGAGCCTTTGACAGCATGGAAAACCTGTGCCAGAGAGCCTTTTGTCATTCGATCGGCATGATTTAACGGAGCTGGGTGGGACTTTGCGGAAGAAGCAGCATCGGTCCATAGAGCAAGGCGAAGACCACAAAGGCGGCAATCCAGAAACATGCCGAGGCGATAAGAAGCGGCATGGCCCAAGTCGCACCGAAGGCGGCCGCAACGCGGGTGATCGCCGCGAGGGTGACCAGCATATAAATCAGACTGGTGACGCGATCCGCCGACAAATCGCGCCCGGTGTGACCGCGCGTGGCACGCGTCATCACCGCCAGGATCATCGTTCCGACGGCCCCCACCGTCAGGGCGTGGATGGCGGCGCTTTGCGGCAGATTGGTATCGAGCAATGCCATGCCGAGCGAGGCCGCACCCAGCACCAGCCAAGCATAGCCGATATGGAGAACTAGGAGCAGCGGCTCCGCGACTGTCGCGGCACCGTGCCAGCGCAGCAGGCGCCAGAAGTTGAGTACTGCGCCAAGCAGAAGGAGCACGCCGACCACACGAAAAGCCGGAAAGAACGCCCAGCCGAACAAGCCGCCATGCAGGATGCCAAGCGCTGCTCGGTCGATCCACCCATGAACGGCGGGGAGGCCGGGGTTGCCTCGCTTCACCAGCCAGTTCCGGGTGAAGCTCGGCACGATCCGACCGGCCACCACGGAGATCAGCGCGATCACCGCGGCGAGTCCGAGACGCCACCCCAGTCCTACCGGCACGGCGACGCCATCGGCCTGTAAATGCATCAGCAAATTGGCGATGCCGAGTACACTCACTGGCGCAACCATTGGCAGGTTGCGCCAGTTCCGCCCGGCAACAATCTCGCGGGTGACGAGCCCGACCAAAGCCATCGGAAAAGACAGATCCGCTGCGATGACGAACCAGGAAGGGACGAGGGCCGAGATCAGGCAGGCGACACGGCCGAGCAGCCACAGACCGGCAAGCACAGCCAACGGAAATCCGCCGACCGGAAGCCGCTTGGTCCAGTTTGGGATCGCGGTGAGCAGAAAGCCGGCGACAGCCGCCATCACGAACCCGAACAGCATCTCATGGATATGCCAGGCGAGCGGATCGAACCGGCTCGGTGCGGCGGCTCCTGTGGCGAACATGACGGTCCATAGCGCCAGAGACGCAGCCGACCAGAGCCCGGCCGCCAGAAAGAACGGCCGGAAGCCGTGGGTGAGAAACGTCGGCGCGGCAGGACTCGCCATGCCTCCGACGACGATGTTCATGGCGTGCCGCGGGCAGCCCCTCGCAAGACCCGAGAGCCCGGGATCAGACGTTCGACGAAGCGGGGGAAGAGCGGGCAACCACGTCGCCCGGAAAGCGCATCCATTGCCAGAAGAGGGTCGTGTCGTAGAATTCCTGGCTTCGAGCATAGGCGAGCCCATGCTCATAGAAGGCGTCGAGCTGCGGCCAGCCGATCGGAAAGAAGTTTAGCAGTATCCAGAGAACCAGTCCGCCGTTGTAGAGCCAGAAGGCCCACTGCCCGATCCGCTCGCCGAACGGGTATTGGTCGGCCGCGATATAGCGCAGACAGAAATAGATCAGGCCGATCCCCAACAGCCCGAAGGCGCCGAACAAGGCGGTATGCGCATGGTTGAGGGTCAGGAAGGTGCCGTGCTCATAGTAGTTGACCAGCGGTGCGTTCAGCGTGCCACCGCCGAACACACCCGCGCCGACAAAATTCCAGAACGCCGCGCCGATTATGTAAGTATAAGCGAGACCGTATTTGAACTCCCGATCGTCCTTGATCAGCTGCCGCTGGTGGATCGCCTCCAAAATCAACAGCACCAGGGGCAGCACCTCGATAAACGAGAACATCGTGCCCATCGGCACCCACAGGCCGGGCTCGCCCGCCCAATAGAGATGATGACCGGTGCCGAGCACGCCGCCGAGGAAGATCAGGATCAGCGCCAAATAGACCGACCGCTCGGCGAGCTGGCGCGAGACGAGCCCGAGGGCCATCAGCAAGTAGGCGCTGATTGCCGCCGCGAAGAACTCGAAAGACTGCTCGACCCAGAGATGAACCACCCACCAGCGCCAGAAGTCGGAGATCGTAAAGGACTTCTCGATCCCCGTGAGCGGGATCATGCCGAAGACGTACAGCAGCGCGATATTGACGGTCGACGCCCAGATCAGATGCTCGAGGCGGATCCGTCCCGACCAGAATTCTCGGGTCGCTTGAAACAAGGTGGTGCGGGTCGGCCACAGGGCACGGAAGACGAGGATGCTCCAGATCGTGAGCCCGGCGAAGAAGCCGATCTGCCAGGCCCGGCCGAGCTGGATGTAAGAAAGCCCCTGATTGCCGAACCAGAACCAGCCTTCGCCGATATACCCCATGATGCCGAGATAGTTGCCGGCGAGCGCGCCGACGACAATGAACAGCGTAACCCAGAAGAGCACATCGACGAGGAACCCCTGGCCTTTCGGCTCGCCGCCGCTGATCGCCGGAGCGAGAAACAGGGCCGCACCGATCCAAGACAGGCCGATCCAGACAATCGGCGACTGAATGTGCACATCCCGGAGGAAGTTGAAGGGCAGGAAGCGATCGACCTCGATGCCGTAGAAGCTCGTCCGATCCGAGTAGAGTGGGCCATGATCGAGCCGACGAGAATCTGCAACAGCAGCACCCCGGCCACGACCAGAAAGTACTTGCCGATCCGCCGCTGGCTCGCGGTCAGGGGCCGAAAGCGGGCAAGCACCGGGTCCATCGGCGCTTGGTCGGGATCGTTCAGAAACCGCTGATAGATGAACAGCACGACGCCGAAGGCGAAAAAGGTGAAGCAGAAACTGATCCAGGTCCAACGGAAGGTGCTGGTGGTCGGCGTGTTCCCGACCATGGGCTCGAACGGCCAATTCTGCGTCCACGACGCGTCGGTGCCAGGACGCCGCGCGACTGTTGTCAATGACGAATAGATCAGGAAGTCCGCCGTCTGCTCGGCGCTCTGCTGATCGAGGCTGTAAGCCTGCGTCCAGCCCTTGGCGAAATCGTGATGCAGCAGAGAGTGCACAATCTCGCTCCGAAGCGTGGTGACCGCGGCGGCCAGAGGATCGGGGACGACAGCGGTTTGCGTGGTCAGATCGACGCTTTGCAGCTCGGCCTGCATCGCCGCTTTGACCGAAGCGCGCTGCTCCATCGTTAATTCCGACAACGCTTTGCCGCCATTCGCCTTGGCAATATTGTCCTGGGTCAGGGTGGCGAGGCGCACAAGATTGGCGGCCGTGTAATCCTCCCCGAAATAGGACCCCATGCCGTAGAGGCTGCCGTAATCCATCAAATCGGCTTTCTGGAAGCCTACCTTGCCGCTCACGATATCGGCTGCCGTCATCAGGACGGTGCCGTCGGCGGCAACGAACCGGTCAGGAAAGGGAGGCGCCGCTTTGTAAGTCAGCTTGGTCGTCCAGCCGAGGATCGCGAAACTCCCGGCGGCAACTACCAGCAAGACCCATTTGAGCACGTTGCTCACAGGGTCCTCTTTGGGCCTATCGATCTGGTCTGCCTCCAGCGTCATGCTCTCGCCCCTCCCACCGTCGAGCCGACTCAGTTGCCGGCTTCTGATTTGTTCACCCTGCTTACGCCGAGATGCCCGCTCCGTCGAGACAGGAACCGCAGTCTGATCGACCGGTCAAAACAGGGACGTTCCCTGGCTACCGGCGACGGCCCCGAGGATCGTGATGAGGCTGAGCACGAGCAGCAGCCAGTGAGCCCGATGCAAAAAGGCAAAGGCGGTATCGGGCGTCACACTCGCCCGCGCATGGAACCATCTATGCAAAATCAGCGGCTCGGCCACAAACAGCACGACTGTGAACACTAGCCACAGGCACACCATGGCGTGCATCCACCAAAACGCGCTCGACCGAAACCGTTCCCACAATTCCAGGCGCTGCGTCATGTAGAAGCCGGTCAGCCCGACGATCACCGTGGCAATCCGCGCGGGCCACTCGAATCGCCGCTCAATGGCCTCGAACACGTGAAGCCGGTTTGGGCCGACATCACCCTGCCGAATAGCCGGCAGTACCACCATGGTTACCATCGCGACCCCGCCGATCCAGATCACGACGGCGAGAACATGTAGCGCCCGAGCGATAACGACATCATCCATGACGGAACTCGCCTGGGTTCATCGGCTGACGGGGACCTCCTAGAAAAAGCGGACTGGCGCCTTGGCATCGCCAAGCGGCTCGCGGCAGTGATCCCGGACGACCGGGTTGCAAGCGTGGCAATACACCTGCTTCCGGATATCCTGCGCGCCGCATCTTCGCCATCACCTGCGGCTAATCCGAACTTTGACCACTTTTTGAATTAAGCCGCTGAAAAGACCTGATACTCATCGTAAGAGTGGTCATGTAATTTGGCGATTTCGGTTGACATCTACTG
>WNFJ01230245.1_pt1 | contig 11782 bp, 11 predicted proteins | sample 5400461 | NCBI WGS metagenome assembly WNFJ01 (sample SAMN13153349, study PRJNA577476) | soil metagenome | isolation source: 115 cm saprolite on Douglas fir-dominated hillslope | place: USA:California | collected 2013-09-17
ACTCCTCGATGCGACTCGATCATTCCGCCCTGATGCAGCGCCTTCAACACTTTTGTGATCGTTGGAACAGGCAGGTGATAGAACTCGGCGATCTCGCGCGCCGCGATCGTTTCCCCGTGCTTGCGGGCGAGGTAGATCGTCGCCAGAAGGCCGTAATCTGTGAGTCTTGAAATCTTTAACATCGTCAGGGATGAAAACTGTACCAGAGTGGTACAGATTCCTGCAACAGCCCGGTTTTGCATATTTTTCGAGGCCGCAAAGACTTCGTCCATTGGCACATAACGTGCGATTTTGAAAGACAATGCAGCCGAAACAATTTGTGGCCCTCCTTCTCATTCTCGCGGCAGCCTCATGCGGCCGAAGCGGCAAAATGCAACGCGATCAGCAGCAGTACGACGTCGTTCAGGAAGGCTCTTCCAACGGAGGCGTGACCTCGACGATCAATGGCCCGGGTGAAACGCCACCGCCGCTGACGACCTCGACAGTGACAGGAACGAACGTCGACACGACCACAGCCTTCACGCTCCCCGGCACGGCGACCACGACATCGACCGCGCAGCCGGGCACGATCGCGGGAACACTGCCAGACTCCACGACCGGGTTCCCGTCAGGCTATACGCCGTCACGCCCGCGTCCGCGTCCGGTGCCGCGACCGGCGCCGACGACGACAAACACCGCGCCGCCGCCGACGATTAATTCTGCAGACGATGCCGTCCCGCCAACGACGGACACGAGCGGCAACTCGAAAAAGAAAGACGATCAGAAACCGACGCCGCCTCCGCCGACCGACACGACCGGAATGCAAGGCTAGCGCCGCTTCGCCGCGCGATAACCGATCACCGACAACCGACAACGCGCGTGAAGCGCGCCATATAATCGCGCAATGTCGCGAATTACGTTTCAGGAGCTCATCCTGCGTCTGCAGAACTTCTGGGCACAGCGCGGCTGCATGATCGAGATGCCGATCGACATCGAAGTCGGAGCCGGCACCATGCATCCCGCGACTTTTCTCCGCGTCCTCGGTCCCGAACCGTGGAGTGTCGCCTACGTTCAGCCGTCGCGACGTCCGGCTGACGGCCGCTACGGCGACAACCCATTCCGCCTCGGCAAGCACTATCAATTTCAAGTCGTCCTCAAACCCTCACCTATCAATGTGCAGGACATGTATCTCGACTCACTGCGCGCGATCGGACTCGATCTGACGCGCCACGACATCCGATTCGAAGAGGACAACTGGGAATCACCGACGCTCGGAGCGTGGGGAGTCGGCTGGCAGGTGTTGCTGGACGGGATGGAGATCACGCAGTTCACCTATTTTCAGCAGGCGGGCGGAATCGACTTGTCACCCGTTTCGGCTGAGATCACGTACGGAATCGAGCGCTTGACCATGTTTCTTTCGCGGGTGAGCTCCGCATTCGACATCGGTTGGGGCGGAGGCTTCACCTACGGCGACGTCAGAAAGCAGGACGAGTACGAATTCTCGAAGTACTACTTCGAGATCGCTGACATCGATCTGCACTGGAAGCTTCTCGAGCAATATGCAGCCGAGGCGCGGCGGTGTCTCGAAAACAAACTCGTTTTTCCGGCATACGACTGGACGCTGAAGTGCTCACACATCTTCAACACTCTGGACGCGCGCGGCGCGGTCTCAGCGACAGAGCGCGTGGCGGTGATCAAGCGCGTGCGTGACCTGGCGATCCGCTGCGCCGAGCAATATCTCGAGACGCGCCGCGAGCTGGGCTTTCCACTCCTGCCTGCGCAGGAAAGCGCGTCGTAAATGGCGGAGTATTTTTTCGAGCTCCTCACCGAAGAAATCCCGGCATGGATGCACGATGCTGCGCAGACGACGCTACGCCAGCAACTGTCGGAGATCATTCCCAGTGCGGACGTCTACGTCAGCAGCACGCCGCGCCGCCTCATCTTTTTCCTGTCGAAGCTTCCGCTGCGCGAAAACGATCGCGAAGAAAAAGTGAAGGGACCGCCGCGCAAGGCGGGCGAGCAGGCATTGCACGGTTTCCTGAAGAAGAACAACGCGTCGCCTGAGGACATCCTCGAAGGCGGGGACTACATCCGGATTCGCAAAAAAATCAGCGGGCGCGGAACGGATGCCATCCTGCAGGAGCGCGTGCCCGCGATCGTCGAGGGACTCCGCTGGCCAAAGATGATGCGCTGGAGCAGCAGCGATCGTTCGTACATCCGTCCGATTCATTCCGTAGTCTCGGTCTTTGAAGACAAGCACCTTCCCGTCGAAGTCCTCGGCGTCAAATCGGGAACGACCACTGTCGGACATCGCACGCTCGCGCCAGGAAAAATCACGGTGTCGGGATACAACGACTATGTGACGAAACTCGAGCTTGCGCGGGTCGTCATCGACGCCATGCGCCGGCGCCACGTGATGGCCGAGCGCGCACGGATCCTCGCGAACGCGGTTCACGGGACGCCGTCCCTCGACGCAACGATCTGGTCGCAGTGGCAATACCTGACCGAATATCCGGGCGTTCTGCGCGCCGAGTTTCGTCAGGAGTACCTCGCGCTGCCGGAAGAGGTGCTGGTGACGGTGATGCGCGTGCATCAGAAGCAGCTTCCGATTCGCGGCCCGAACGACAAGCTGACGAATTCATTTCTCGCGGTTCTCGACAATGACTCCGATCCGGACGGTAATGCCGCGTACGGCAACGCGTTCGTCACGAATGCGCGTTTTGCGGATGCGAAGTTTTTCTACGACACCGACCGCCGCAAGCCACTCGCCGACCGTCTCGATCAACTGACGCATCTGCAGTTCCAGGAAAAGCTCGGCAACTATTTCGACAAGAGCAAGCGCATCGAGGCCATCGCACGCGCGATCTGCAAGCATCTCGGGATCGAGGCTGCCGATACGCTCACGGCCGCCCGCCTTTGCAAGGCCGATCTCGTGACCCAGATGGTGAAGGAGTTCACCGATCTTCAGGGACGCATCGGAGGAATCTACGCGCGCGAGGAGCGGTACTCCGAGGCGGTCTGGCAGGCGATCTACGACCACTACCTGCCGGTCAACATCGAGGACGCGCTGCCGAGGATGGTGTCGGGGGCGATTGTTTCGGTTGCCGACAAGATCGACACCCTGGCGGGATTCTTCCGCATCGGCATGCGCCCGAGCGGATCGAAGGATCCGTTCGCGTTGCGCCGCGCCGCGCAGGGAATCGTGCAGATCCTCCTCAACCGCGACAAGCGTCAGTTGCGCCTCGGCGTCGATCAGCTCATCGACTTCGCCCTGGTCGCGCACAACGATGCCGGAAACACCACGGTGCGCAGCGATCTCCTGGCATTTTTCGAAGAGCGCCTGCGAACGCTTCTGGAAATCTCGCAATACGGTTTCGCTTACGATGAGATCGCAGCCGCGATGGCCGCCGGATGGGCTGCGTCGCTCACCGATCTCGTGGATCGCATCGCCGCATTGAAGACGATGCGGAACGAACCCAATTTCCTTTCGATTCTCGATTCCGCAAAACGGATCGCGAACATTACCTCCGGACACAAGGACGGCAAAGTCGAGGCCTCCAGGTTCGAAATTGACGCCGAGAAGCGCTTGAACGATCTTGCTTCGACGGTGAGCCAGCAGATCGAGGAGATGGTCGCCGAGCGAGACTACCGCCGCGCGCTCGAGTCGTTTGCCGCGATGGCGCCGGAGCTCGAAACATTCTTCGACGAAGTGATGGTCATGGTCGATGATCCGGCCGTGCGCAGCAATCGGATGTCGCTGCTGCGAAAAGTTGGAAATGCCGTCTTGAGAATCGCCGACGTGACTCGAATCGTCGTCGACCGTTCCGAGTACCGCGCGTGAAACGGCGGTTCGCAATCGCCCTTCTCGTCGCGATCGCGTGCGCGAAACGTGAAGCTCCTCCACCGAAGGTAGCGCCAATCGAGGAGCCGGTTTCCGATGCGGCCGAGCGTTTGAGTCTCGCCGACATCGCTCACGGCGGCACCATCGTCTCGCGAACCGGCGAAGCTTTGCTCGATACGTCCGCGCTGCAGACGATCGACGGTCATCCCGGCTCCTTCTGGATGACGCCGGTGCGCGATTTGCCGCAATCGATCACGATCGCGCTCCCGACCCGTTCTCGTATCCAGAAAGTCGGCATTCGCACGATCGACAAGGGTGGTTTCGGAGCGAATCACATCACGTTCGAGACGTCGATCGATGGCCGCGCGTTCTCGCCGCTCGCGTCCATCAAGTTGGCCGCGACAAGTGAGGCGCAATGGTTTGATGTGACGCCGGCCGAGTCGTCTTTCATCCGCGTCACGATTGTCGACAGCGCGGTCCCGGACCACGAAGTGCGGCTTTGTTCCATCCTCGTCCGCGGCGCCGAAGCCGAACCGGCACATCCCGGCGACATTACGGGTTGCTGGACCATCAACGGCGAGCAGGCGCGTTTTGCGCGTCAAGGCGCGCACGTGGTCGGAATTCTGCAAACAGGAAAAGAGCCGATGCAGTTCGTGGGCGGATTCGATGGCCGGATCTATCGCCTGAACTGGACGCGCGGAAACGACTACGGGATGACGCTGCTGACAATTTCTCCCGACGGCCAGCATCTCAGCGCGGCGAACTGGCACGAAGAGGCGATCCCGATGTTCTTCGATACGTCGTGGTTCGGTGAGCGCAACAAATGCTCGATGTCGATTCCGGATCCGACCCAGGTCGCGGCCGCGCTGCTCCGCAGAACGGAACGATATTCGTTTTACGGCGACTCGGACGCACTCGGACTCCTGAAGCTTTTTCCGGCCTATCGCTTCGTCGCGCACGAATTTCGATTCCCGACAGCCAAAGAGAATCAAGATGCTGCCGAACGCGAGCTCGCTCCGTGGCGAAAGCAGTTCGAAGGAAAGAACATCGAATTCGTCGCGGCCGGAAGCGACAATCCGCGCCAGCAGCCGGTGACGGAAGCGATGCGCGCGCTGTACAGCACGGTCGATCTGGAGATTCGGAGATAATCGCGCCCGCGATGCCGCAAAAGTACGTCTATTTCTTCGGGGAAGGTCACGCCGAAGGCAACGCAAAGATGAAAGACGTCCTGGGCGGCAAAGGCGCAGGCCTCGCCGAGATGACGAACATCGGCGTGCCGGTGCCGCCCGGATTCACGATCTCGACCGAAGTCTGCACGTACTTTTACGAGCACGGGAAGAAATATCCGCCGGAGTTGAAGAAGGCAGTCGAGGAGAATCTCGCGCGCGTCGAGAAATCGGCCGGCAAGAAATTCGGCGATGCGAAACGCCCGCTGCTCGTCTCGGTACGCTCGGGCGCGCGCGCGTCCATGCCCGGCATGCTGGACACCATCCTCAACCTCGGCCTCAATGACCAGACCGTGAAGGGACTGGCGGCCTCGGCGAACGAGCGATTCGCGTACGACTCGTACCGGCGCTTCATCCAGATGTATTCCGACGTGGTGCTCAACATCGATCGCGAGCATTTCGAACACGAGCTGTTCTCGGCGCGCGATAAGGCCGGCGTCAAGACTGACGCCGAAATCCCTGCGGAAGCTCTGAAGCGGCTCGTAGAAACATATAAGAATATCGTTACTAAAAACAATAATACGTTTCCGCAGGACGTCCACGAGCAGCTGTGGGGCGCGATCAGCGCCGTTTTTCTATCGTGGAACAACCAACGCGCGATCACCTATCGCAAGTTGAACGGGATTCCTGACGACTGGGGCACGGCGGTCAACGTGCAGTCGATGGTCTTCGGCAACATGGGCGACGATTCCGCGACCGGAGTCGCGTTCACGCGCAATCCCTCGACCGGCGAGCGCAAGTTCTTCGGCGAGTACCTTCCGAACGCGCAAGGCGAGGACGTCGTCGCCGGCATCCGCACGCCGCTACCAATTTCTTCGCTCGAAGAGACGATGCCGCCGGTCTACAAACAGCTCGAGGACGTTTACAAAAAGCTGGAGGACCACTACCGCGACATGCAGGACATCGAGTTCACGATCGAGTCCGGCAAGCTCTATCTGCTACAGACGCGCACCGGAAAGCGCACTGGCTTCGCGGCGGTGAAGATCGCGTGCGACATGGTCGACGAGAAGCGCATTTCGCCACGCGACGCCGTCGCGCGCGTCGAGGCCAACCAGATCACGCAACTTCTCGCGCCGGTCTTCGATGCCGCCGAAAAAGAGAAGGCGCTCAAAGGCGGACGTCTCCTCAGCCGCGGTTTGCCGGCCGGGCCGGGCGCGGCGGCGGGGCGGGTGGCGTTCAACGCCGAGCACGCGGTCGACATGGCGAAAAACGGGCCGGTCGTTTTGGTCCGCATCGAGACGTCGCCCGAGGATATTGCCGGAATGCACAGCGCGGCCGGCGTTCTCACAACACGCGGCGGACTGACCTCGCACGCCGCCGTGGTCGCGCGCGGAATGGGCCGCTCTTGCGTCGTTGGCGCGGGATCGCTGCGCGTCGACTACGCCCGTGGCGAATTGAAAGCGGAAGGACACGAGCCGCTCGAAGAAGGCGATTGGATCTCGATCGACGGCTCGACCGGAGAAGTGATCAGCGGCCAGCTCGCCACGCGCCCATCGGAAGTGATCCAGGTCTTGCTGGAGGGATCGATGAAGCCCGAGCGGTCGGAGGTCTTCCGCAATTTCGATCGCCTCCTCAAGTGGGCCGACGAAATCCGCACGCTCGGCGTCCGCACCAATGCCGACACGCCGCAGGACGCGCGCGTCGCGCGGCTGTTCGGCGCGCACGGTATCGGCCTCTGCCGCACGGAACACATGTTCTTCGCCGAAGAGCGCATTTTGCGCGTGCGCGAGATGATCCTCGCGCGCAATGAAGCCGGACGCCGCAAAGCGATCGATCAGCTCCTGCCGTTTCAGAAGGGCGACTTCGAAGGGATCTTTCGCGAGCTCGCCGGAATGCCGGTGACGATCCGGCTCCTCGATCCGCCACTGCACGAATTCCTTCCGCACACCGAGAGTCAGATCTCCGCTGTCGCGCGCGACATGGAATGGGGCTTCATTGAGCTGCGGGCGAAGGTCAATCAGCTGCACGAAACGAATCCGATGCTCGGCCATCGCGGATGCCGGCTGGCGATCACCTTTCCCGAAATCTACGAGATGCAAGTCCGCGCGATCTATCAGGCGGCTTGCGACATGAAGAAGGAAGGCGTCGACGCACGTCCCGAGGTCATGATCCCGCTGGTGGGTGCGCTCAAAGAGCTGCAAATTCTCACCGATATGGTCCACCGCGTGGCCGCCGAGGTGATGAAGGACCGCGGCGTGGAGATTCCGGTAGTCGTCGGCACGATGATCGAGATTCCACGCGCCACGCTGATCGCCGACAAGCTCGCGGACGTGGCGGAGTTCTTCTCGTTCGGCACGAACGACCTCACGCAAATGACGTTCGGATCCTCGCGCGACGACGCCGGAACGTTTCTCCCCGAGTACGTCGACAAGAAGATCCTTCCCAAGGATCCGTTCGAATCGCTCGACCAGGAAGGCGTCGGCCAGCTCGTCCGCCTCGGCACCGAACGCGGCCGCAGCGCGAACAAGAAACTCAAGGTCGGCGTGTGCGGCGAACACGGTGGCGATCCCGATTCCATCCGATTCTTCCGCACCTGCAATCTCGATTACGTTTCATGCTCACCATATCGCGTGCCCGTCGCGCGTCTCGCGGCAGCGCAGGCGGAGCTCGAGTTCACGCACTACGAGGGGTAGCGCCGGCGGCCTCGCCGGCTGTTTCGCCGCCGGCGTTACGAAACCTCACACCGGTCCTTCCACCGGTGCCATGCCCACACCGCGATGCCGGCCACGACCAGGATCAGCAACCCCCATTTTTCGATATGCGCCGCGCGGCCGAGCACGCGCTCGACGGCACGGCCAAAATAGAAGCCGGCCGTCGCGATGACGATCGCCCACACACGTGATCGCTTCGTAAACGAGAAACTTGACCACTGAGATCCGCGAGATTCCGATGATGACCGCGCACGTCACGCGCAATCCGTAGAGCCACTGCGTGATGAAGATTGCCGGCGCGCCGTAGCGCTCAAAGATGCGGATCCCTTTGCCGAAGTGCTTCTTCATCTTCGGAAAGCGCTCGAGCAGTTGCACGCCCTTCGTCCGCCCGAGCCAGAACCAGAAAACGTGGCCGACGTACGCTCCGGCCGCGGCCACGAGAATCACCCCGACGAGCTGGAGGTATCCCCGCTGGGCGAAGAACCCGGCCATGACGAGGATCGTCTCGCCTTCAAGGAAAGTCCCGATGAAGACGGCGATATACCCGAACTTGTGCAGGAGTAGTTCTGGTGACATTAGGCCCGAAAATGCAAGATCCGGGGCGTTTGAAATAAATAAACGTCGGGGAGCGTAACATTGAGCCATAGCAGGAGGTCCAATGAAGTCCCAAACTGTCGCGATCACGATCGCTGTCCTGGCGCTTCCCATCTACGCCCAAGGGCAGCAGAGGCCCAATACCACTACGACGACCTTGTCTGTTCCGATCAGTCAGGAGCCGACCGATTCGCCGCTCGTACGAGCCGCCAAGTCAACCGGCCGTCTGGGCAAGAAGCCCGGCTACGTCATCACGAACGACACTCTCCTGCGTGTCGGCGCGAGCCACATGTCGTTTTCGACTTCACAGGGAGCAGCGCTTCCCGCTCCTGCGCCGAAAGCTCCGACAGTCACACCGAAACAGCCGCGGCCCGACACAAAGGCGAAGGTGGACGCCGAGGCTCGCCGCCGCAGTGCGCAGCAGACGAGCTCGGATTATTACGGTGAGAGTCTCGAGCCGCGCAACGTTGATCCTGCGGTGCAGGAACATCAGATACAGTTGCAGCAGGCGACGACTCCGAAACCGCCTCAGAACTGACGCGCAGCGTCATCCCGAGCGAAGCGAAGGATCTCCTGTGCGAGATCCTTCGTCGTCTCTGCGACTCAGGATGACGCGCTATGCGTGGCGGCGCATGTATTTCACTCCGCCGATCACGCCCACGAGACTGGAAAACGGTTTTCGTACGCCGATCGAGCGGGCGAATCCGCGCGATGCTTTCTGGCCCACGCGAAACATCAATACCTTTTTCAAGAAGCGCCACATATCGGCCTCCTGCCGCCTGAAAATTGCAAGCGTGAGGCCATGCGTTGCTCCGTCTAAATCATTGATTAGCCGCGATTTTCCGCCTTCAGCGAGCGCGACATTAATCGCTGGATCGCCACCGGCGGCGACTCGCCTTCGTAGAGAAGACGGTACATCTCGGCCGTGATCGGCATCTCGATCGAATGACGGTCCGCAAGTTCCTTCGCGGCGCGCGCGGTCTTCACGCCTTCCGCCACGAACTTCGTGTCGTCAAGGATGTCGTTCAGCTTTTTTCCCTGCCCAAGCGCGACGCCGACTGTGCGATTTCGTGACAGCGACCCGGTGCACGTAAGGACCAAATCGCCCATTCCGGCGAGACCAGCGAACGTCTCCGGCCGGCCGCCAAGAGCGAGGCCGAGTTTGCTGATTTCATAAAGGCCCCGCGTGATCAAAGCGGCGTTGGTGTTGAAGCCGAGGCCGAGACCTTCAACGACACCGGCCGCGATCGCGATGACGTTCTTGAGCGAGCCCGCCAGCTCGACGCCCACGACATCCGCGGCGTGGTACAGCCGAAAAGTCGTGGACGAGAGCGCGTGCTGCATCCGATGCGAAAAGCCGGCATCCGCCGAAGCGACCACCGCTGCGGTTGGATCGCCGCGCGCGGTTTCAAGAGCGAATGTCGGTCCCGACAAAACGGCGAACGCGCCGAGGCGGTCGCCGAGGACTTCCGTGGTGATTTGCGACATCCGATCGAGGGTCTCGTTTTCGATCCCTTTTGTCCCCGAAAGGACGTTGACGGGCGCCTTCAAGTGCACCTTCAAATCGGACAGGACGCGCCGGTAGTAATGGCTCGGCACGATCATGAACATCACATCGCTGAACTCCGCCGCCTCGGCCAGCGAATGTGTGGCGCGGATGTTCGGATCGAGCGGAAGAGCGGCGAGATAAGAAGGATTCCGTCCGCTCTTTGCGATTCCCTCCGCCACGTGACGGTCGTGCGCCCACATGAGGACTTCATTGCCGCAGCGCGACGCGATGATCGCCATCGCAGTGCCGAAAGTTCCCGCGCCGATAATCGAGAACTTCATTCTTCTTTCCCGCCCATTTTCCGTTCACGCCCCTGCGTCAGCCGCGCGATGTTCGCATGATGTTTGAGGATGATGGCGATCGCGATCACGATGCTGATATTGATCGCCCAGAACGGCGCGTGTGTCAGAAATCGAAGAAAAATCGGCACCGACGCTGAGCTGACGATCGACGCCAGCGATACGAAGCGCGACGAGATCACGACAATGGCAAACACGATCGCGCCGGCGAGGAGGGCGATCGGATCGAGCCCGAGAAAGACTCCCGTCGCTGTGGCGACGCCTTTACCGCCGTGAAATCGAAGCCATATCGGGAACATGTGTCCGAGGACCGCGACCAGACCGGCGAGCGCGATCCAGAACGCTCGCGAATGCAGCGGCGAAGCATCGACGCCGACCGGAAGGGGCCAGTTCGGACTCGCTGTCACCCATTTTGCCAGCGCGATCGCTACGTATCCCTTCGCCATGTCGAGGATCAGCGCAATGATTCCAGGCAGCTTGCCGAACGAGCGTGCGACGTTTGTCGCGCCGACATTTCGGCTGCCGACTTCGCGAATATCGGCGCCGCTCATGAGTTTCACGACCAGGAAGCTGAACGGAATCGATCCGATCAGATAGGCGGCGATGAGGAGGCCGGCGGGCAGCACGCGCGGCATTCTATCCGCGCGCCGCGAAGCGCTCGACCGATCGATCGCCGGATAGCGATACAGCTCGCTGGCCACCTCCTCGAAGAGCGCAAGAAGCGTTTCGGGATTGATCAGACCCTGGGCGGTCATCGCCTCGACGTCGATCAAGTCCTTGCGATGTCCGCGTTCGAGCTTTGAAAGCGCTTGTGAGTAGAAATCGTAATGATGAAAGGAGATCAGTCCATAGCTCGCGACGAAGGGGCTTCGATCCTGCCATCCTGGCAGCTCCGGCACGAAGTCGGCCGGTGAAGCGAGTTCGACATTGATCTGCAGTTTCTCTTTCAGTTCAGGCAGCGCTCGAAGAATGCGATCGTTTTCCGGAATGATCTTGAGATCGACGTCCAGCGTGCTCGCGCGCCAATGATGAAGCACGGCACTCGCGCCGCCAGTAAGGTAAATGCGACCGTCTTCGCGCGCACGCGCGCCGACGGCCTTCATGAAATCGCGGAGCCTCTCCTCAGTTACCGGCGAACGCATTCGGCGGCGCGCTCGAAGCTGACGAGAGTTCGGACCAGGGCGTTGTACCGCGAATGTGCCGAGTCGGAGTCTTCCTCGGCCAACTTTGCGTACAATCTATCCTCTGGCAGGAAATCGGAATCGGAAACATCGAATCCGATTCTGCGCAATCGCGGGGCACCGATGAGCACCAGCAGAGCCGGAATCGATTCCACGCCCTGCTCGAGATCTGAAAGCCCGCGGCGAATCAGCTCTGCGCCCGGCAGCGCATCTGAGACTTCCATCACCACAGTCTAGATCCCCTCGAAAGCGTTCTCCAGATCGGCGATCAAATCCTCGACGTCCTCGATGCCCACCGAGATCCGAACCAGACCCGGCGTGATGCCGAGGCGTTGGCGCTGTTCGATGGGGACGGAGGCGTGGGTCATCGTTTCGGGATGCGAGATCAGCGTCTCGACTCCGCCTAACGATTCGGCGAGGGAGCAGAGGCGAACGCGATTGAGAAACTTCGCGGCGTTGTCT
>WNFJ01322121.1_pt1 | contig 11781 bp, 7 predicted proteins | sample 5400461 | NCBI WGS metagenome assembly WNFJ01 (sample SAMN13153349, study PRJNA577476) | soil metagenome | isolation source: 115 cm saprolite on Douglas fir-dominated hillslope | place: USA:California | collected 2013-09-17
CTGCAGTTAGTTGCGGCATCGAGGACTTACGCTCGCTTACGCCAACTCCGAGGCAAGGTTCGCTTCACGCGCACGTTAGCAGAACTGAAAGCCGACCGATGATCGCGGCTGATACGAGCACATGGGTTGCCTTCTTGGAAGGCGGCGCAGGCGAGGATGCTCAGCTACTCGATAAGGCCCTGGAAGCCCGGCAGGTGGTTATGGTTCCCGTTGTGCTCACCGAGCTGTTAAGCGACCCCGCGCTCCCTACAGGCGTTGCCCAAACGCTCTCAGAAGTGCCTTTGATGGAGATGGAATCTGGCTATTGGCGACGAGCAGGAGAGTTGCGGGCGAAGGTGTTGGCGAAACGCCGCAAGGCACGCCTCGGCGATGCGCTGATTGCCCAAACCTGCATCGACGGAGGCGTTCCTCTTCTTACGTGCGACCGTGACTTTCGAGCGTTCGCCGAAGCGGCGCGCTTAGATCTCATATTTCGGTCGTGAACGGACTGACCGTGCTCTTTCGGTAACGGGAGCCAGCGAGACGACACTGCGCGAGCGAAGACATGGTGAGGAAGAGAACTGAGAGACGGAAAAGAACTGGCGAACTCCGTCGAGAATACGACCTGTCCAAATCCGGGGGCCACCTTGATAAAGACGGGCGCAACCAGATTCCTGCTTTCTGTAGCAAGGCAGCCTCGACGGACCAGAAAGCGTTGATACTTCTGGATACTTCTGATACTTCTGGAGGTTACTTGCGTCTAATCACTAAGCTTTGTAGACTCTAACCGAGTGAAGTACACTGCAAAATTCGGCATTCTTCTGCTGGCCACAATGTTGGCTGGAACACCCCTGCTTGCGTGCATCTTGCCTGGCGCAACCGCGACTGCCGAAGAGTCTGCCTGCTGCCGGCACATGGCATCGCAATGCGGCCAGGGCAAAATGCCGTCATCCCACTCCTGTTGCAAGACTCTGCCGACTGCGGACCAAGTTGCAGTCGCAAAAGCATCTTTCAACCTCTCTCCGCAGTTGAATTTGGTCTATATTGCGCAGTCCCAGCTCGGATTTGTCCAAGGCGCGCCAGAAGCATTTCTCACAGTTGTTTTTTCCGGTCATTCACCGCCGGAAACACCCCCGTCATCGTCTGAAATCCTGAGAATCTGATCGGGCTTCCTGTTTCTCCTCGAGAGAGGCACTCGCATTTGTGTGCCCTCATGTATTTGTTCGAATTGGAGGAAAGATGGAAGCTCTTTGTATTTTCTCGCGTGTACCGGCACGCGCGCATGCTCGTCGCGTCGTGCTCGTGCTGTCCGCCATCTTCTTTGTGCTGGTTCGCTCAGGCGTAGCTCAGCAGAATGAACCGAGTCCGCAGACGGCCGCAGATACGGCGCATACCCCCGCTTCGGTTGCTCCGGTGAGTCTGCGGGAACTGATTCAGGAGGCCGAGCAGAATAATCCGGGGATAGCCGCGGCCGAACGCGGCTACACGGCGGCAACCCATGTGGCGCGCCAAGCGTCCGCCCTGCCAGATACCCAAGTCACTCTTCAGCAACTTAACGTGGGAAGTCCTCGCCCTTTTGCCGGTTACACCAATAGCGATTTTGCTTATATAGGTCTCGGCGCCTCGCAGGAGATTCCATTTCCAGGCAAGCGCGGGCTTCGCGGAGAGATCGCCAACCGGGAAGCCGATGCGCGACGCGTTCAAATCGAATCGGTACGCCGGGGTGTTATCGATAAGCTGAAGGCAGCTTATTTTCAACTCGCATACCTGCAACAAACACTGTCAGTGCTGGAGCGTAACGACGGCTTATTAAAGGATGTCGAACAGATCGTCGAAGCGCGCTATCGCGCGGGGCTGGGCAATCAGCAGGAAGTCCTGAAGGCGCAACTACAGCACACCAAGATTCTTCAGGAAATCACGATGCACCACCGCGAGGTGGGGCAGCTGGAGGCTCAATTAAAGCAATTGCTGAATCGGCCCCAAGAGAGTGCGGACGTCCAGACCGAGCCTCTGGCTCCACGTGTTCTTACGTACGCGGCTCCCGATTTGTTCGCCTTGGCGAAACAACAGAACCCCAATGTTCAGGAGCAGCAGGCCATGGTGAAGAAAGCGGAATCGCGAGTGGCGCTCGCGACGAAGGAGTTCCGTCCGGATTTCACCGTCCAGTACATGTACCAAAACACGGACCGCAAGTTCCGCGATTACTACATGGCCAGCTTTAGCTTCAATCTGCCGAATCGCGGCCGGCGCAAGGCGGAATTGGCGGAGGCCGAAGCCAACCGCGACCAGGCGAACAAGCAGCTTGAGGCCGAGGTGCAACAGCGTCTGGCCGAGGTCCAGGACCAATACGTGGTGGCCGAGACCTCGACCGAACAGCTCAAGATTTACAAGGAAGGCCTGATTCCGCAATCGGAGGCGACCTTCCGGGCATCTTTGGCCGCATATCAGGCCAACCGGCAGGATTTCCAGACTCTATTGTCTTCTTTCATGGACGTGCTGGGTCTTCAAGTTCAATACGAGCGCGAGTTAGTGGATCACGAAACAGCTCTAGCGCGGCTCGAAACTCTTACGGGGGTGAATTTCCAATGAACGGACAAGAAAATGTCAAGACTCGTCGCGCTCTTGTGATTGCCATTTCCTTGAATGTAATCCTGGCCTTTGCATTACTTTTTCTCTGGTGGCGCTCCCGCCAGGCGACGGCGATGCCGGCGGCACAACAGAATTCATCCCAGATGCCTGCCGACGCTGATGCTTCGGCAATGAACTCTTCTCCCCACGCAAACCGCAACGATCCTCAGAGTCAGGCGTCAGCCGATACGGAGCCATCCTTAGCGCCCATCCAACTCACGCCGCAACGGATGCAAAGCATCGGTGTGACATTTGGAACGGCGCAGATGAGAGCGGTCAGTAACGATATCCGGGTCACGGGAAACGTTGATGTAGATGAAAGGCGGCTGGCGACGGTCCAAGTGCGGTTCCCGGGTTGGATTCGCAAGGTTTTCGTTGATGCGACTTACGACTACGTGCGCAAGGGACAACCGCTATTTACGGTCTACAGCCCGGACCTGGTAACCACCGAACAGGAATACCTGCTGGCGCGCAAAAACCGGCAAGAGCTCGAACACAGCTCAGTCAGCGATGTAGCGGTAGGCGCCCAGACACTGGTGGGCGCTGCCAAAGAGAGGTTGCAACAGTGGGAGGTGCCTCCGACAGAAATTGCCAAGCTGGAATCCACCGGCAAAGTCATTACTGAGATCACCATCAATTCCCCGGTTTCCGGTTACGTCACCGAGCGTAATGCTTTGCCCAACATGTATGTGCAACCGGAGTCGAAGCTTTACTCGGTGGCCGACCTTTCGACCGTCTGGGTTTATGCCCAGGTTTTTCAAACCGACATTGGACGAATCAAGCCGGGAAATCCAGCGATAGTGACCGTCGACGCTTATCCGGGGAAGACATTCACGGGTAGAGTGGACTCCATCCTGCCCCAGGTGGACATGAATACCCGAACCGTCCGGGTGCGGCTCGTGTTTGCCAACCCGGGATTGTTACTGAAGCCCGGGATGTTTGTGAATGTCATCTTGAAGTCCCCCGCAGGTAAGAGCTTGACCATACCGGCCCCTTCTATTTTCCACTCAGGAACCCGTAATCTCGTTTTCATCAATAAAGGCGGTGGCAATTTTGAGCCGCGCGAGGTGATGACTCCGTGGTCTTGAAGGGACTCAAGGAAGGCGAGTCGCTGGTCACGTCCGCCAATTTCCTCATTGATTCTGAGGCCCAGTTGCAGGCTGCGGCCGGCGCATTCGTTCCGCCGCCTCCGGGCGCTGGCGCCGCTGCTGCCATGAACGCTCCGGAATCTGCTCCGCAGGCCAATGTTGAACTTACTACCGATCCCTCACCTCCCCAAAAGGGAAGCAATGTTTTTCGGGTCAAGCTGACTGGCGCTAACGGAAGTCCGTTCAGCGGCGCACAAGTCAATGTCACCTTCTTTATGGCTGCGATGCCTGCAATGGGTATGGCGGCGAGGAAGACCACAGTGGACCTAACCGACAAAGGTGGCGGCATGTATGAGGGCAGAGGCGACCTTGGTTCAGGCGGAACCTGGCAGGTCACAATCACCGCCCGACGCAACGGAAGCGTGATTGCCAGCAAGCAGCTCACCGTTAACGCGACGGGGGGAATGTAAGGTGATTACGTGGATCATCGAATGGTGCGCTTTTCTGCTCGTCATGGCAGGCATCTGGTCGATGCAGCGCATTCCCCTGGACGCGCTGCCTGACATTTCGGATGTGCAGGTGGTCATCCACACCAACTGGGAGGGCGAGCCGCCCGACATTATCGAAGACCAGGTCACGTACCCGATTGTTACCGCATTGCTGGCTGCTCCCCAGGTCAAGGCGGTGCGCGCCCAGACCATGTTCAATGATTCCTACGTCTTCGTCGTATTTGAAGATGGCACGGATATCTACTGGGCGCGTTCTCGCGTCCTCGAGTACTTGCAGCAGATTCAAGGGCGATTGCCAGCGGACGTTCATCCGGTGATTGGACCCGATGCTACGGGTGCTGGTTGGGTTTACGAGTATGCGCTGGTTGATCACACGCACAAGTACAGCCTGGCAGATCTGCGCAGCCTGCAGGATTGGCATTTGCGCTACGAGCTTGAAACGGTTCCGGGCGTGGCCGAGGTCGCCAGTATTGGAGGTTTCGTCCGCCAGTATCAAGTTCAGCTCGACCCCAACAAGCTGCTCGCGTACGGCATTCCGCTCTCAACCGTGATTGACCGGGTAAAGTCCAGCACGAACGAAGTTGGTGGCCGTGTACTGGAGTTGAGTGGAACACGTTATTACATCCGAGGTCTCGGTTACCTGAAGTCACTGGCTGATCTGGAGAACGTACCCATCAATGCCAAGAATGGAACGCCCGTGTTGATTAGAGATTTGGGTACAGTTTCATTCGGGCCGGACATTCGAGAGGGTGTAGCGGAATGGCAGGGACAGGGCGAAACCGTCGGCGGGATTGTCGTGATGCGCTATGGCCTGAACGCCCTCAACGTAATCAACGGCGTCAAACAGAAATTGGCGAAAATCAAACCCTCCCTGCCGCCGGGCGTTGAAGTGGTCGCGGGTTATGATCGCGCCGGCCTGATCGAGCAATCAATTCGCACGCTGCAACGGGACTTGATCGAAGAGGCGATCATCGTCAGTCTGGTCATTATTGTGTTTCTCTTCCATTTCCGTTCGGCGTTGATCCCCATCATAACGTTGCCGATTGCAGTCGTCGCCTCGTTCATTCCGATGTACTACCTCCACGTCAGTTCGAACATCATGTCACTGGGCGGGCTGGCCTTGGCGATTGGCGTACTGGTCGATGCCGCAATCGTCATGGTCGAAAACGGCTACCGCCATCTATCTGAGCCCCAGGCGAACCATCCGTCCCCGGGCGCCGCGGAAGACATCGCCCACAAAGAGCCGGTTGAACTGATCAAAAGAGGCGAAGTGACGGAAACCGAGCGTCGTCGAATTTTGATCAACGCCGCCAAACAGGTCGGGCCCGCCCTTTTCTTTTCACTACTGATCATCGTGGTGTCGTTCGTTCCGGTCTTCCTGCTGGAAGCGCAGGAGGGAAGAATGTTCAAGCCCCTGGCCTGGCCCAAGACCATGGCTGTCGGCTTCTCCTCGTTGTTGGCCATCACGCTCGTTCCCCTGCCGATGGCCATCTTCATAAAAGGCAAGCTAAGACCGGAGTCGGAGAACCCGATTTCTCGCATTACTCAGGCGGTGTACCTGCCGATTCTGAAGTTGTGCCTCAAGCACCGGAAAACGACGCTTTTGCTCAATCTACTGTTCCTTCTTGTCACATTCCCGCTGATGTTCAGGTTGGGCAGCCAATTTATGCCGCCATTGTACGAAGGCTCATCCTTATATATGCCGACTTCGCTGCCGGGAATCTCCATCACCCAAGCCGCGCAACTTTTGCAAGAGCAGGACCGGGTTCTACGATCTTTCCCCGAGGTGGAAAGTGTCTTTGGAGTCGTAGGCCGTTCCGACAGTGCCACTGATAACGCCCCACTGGACATGTACGACACCACTCTAATGCTGAAGCCGCGTGAGCAGTGGCGCCCTGGTATGACCTACGAGAAACTCATCCGTGAGATGGACGAGAAGCTTCGGTTTCCCGGTTTGACCAATACCTGGACGATGCCAGTGGAAAACCGTTTGGACATGGCCCTGACTGGGATCAAGACGCCGGTGGGTATGAAAATTCAAGGCCCGTCTCTGGATGAAATTCAGCAACTCGGATCGCAAATACAGCAGGTTCTTTCCGGAAATTCGCAAGTCCGGTCCATCTTCGCGGAGCGGGTCGCTCAGGGTTTTTACGTCAATGTCGAAGTAAACCGCCCCGAAGCGGCGAAGTACGGATTAACCATTGCCGACGTTCAGCAGGCAGTCTCCTCTGGCATGGGCGGCATGAACGTCGCCGAGAATATCGAAGGCCGTGAACGCTATCCCATGAACGTCCGCTATCAGAAGGACTTTCGGGACGATGTTGACGAGTTGCGCCGGGTGTTGATCGCTACGCCACCGGCGCGCAGATTCCCATCGAGCAGGTAGCCAAGATCTCGTTCTCTCATGGGCCGGCCATGATTCGCGATGAGGACGGGCAATTGACCGGTTACGTTTATCTCGACCTGAATACAAAAGACTACGGCGGGTTTGTGCAGCAGGCCTCAAACATGTTGACCCAGAAGCTCAAGCTGCCTGCAGGCTATAGCTATCAGTGGTCGGGTGAATATGAGTTCGAAGTTCGCGCCAAGGAACGGCTGAAGATCATTATGCCAGTGGTCTTCTTCATCATTTTTATGCTGCTTTATCTGGTCTTCCATTCGGTCGTGGAGGCGGTTGTACTAATTCTCCCCACTTTTTATGCGATCACGGGCGGGCTAGTTCTGCAGTGGATGCTAGGCTACAACTTCAGCGTGGCCGTCTGGGTGGGGTACATCGCCCTGTTCGGCATCGCGGTTGAAACCGGGGTGGTGATGGTCGTATATCTGCACGCCGCCCTTGATCATCGCCTTGCCTCCGGCGGACAGATTACGAACCAGGAGATCGAAGACGCCGCCATTGAAGGAGCAGTGCAAAGACTTCGTCCGAAGCTGATGACGGTCTGCGCGGTGCTGGCCAGTCTGGTTCCTATTCTCTGGGAAAGCGGCATCGGCTCCGATGTGATGAAACCAATCGCCGCGCCCATCGTGGGAGGAATGATTACATCAACAATCCATGTCCTGATCCTGGTGCCAGTATTTTTTGTGCTCATGAAGGAACGGGCGCTGCGGCGCGGGACTCTGCAGCAGGAAGGGCGCGGGCCTGAGATCTAGCTGCGCGCGGTTGCTATGAAGAAAAAACAAGAGATAAAACCGGCGGACTGGAAGTTCTTTGCGGTCTTGGTGGCAACGGCCTGGGCTCTTGGAGGAGCTATTTTCTACATCCTTCTGACACAGCCGGGGACTCGCGCAACTACCCAGCACGTCCGTCCTCTTTATTTCTCGAGCGTCGAGGCTGCCAAGCCGTTCCCGCAGACGCTCGATCCCAGCCAGTTTTCGAGCCCGGGCAGATTCGGGATTAAATCCTGCAGGACGCGTGGCAGACGTTTCAGTGTGTAAATTAACTATTTACTCAAGGAGAAAACAAATGCTAAGAACACGCTTCTGACATTGGTGGTATTACCTGTCCTGTACGAGATCTTCGAGACACGAACACGCCGCGTGATCGCCGAAGGCAGTAAGCCTCGGAGCGACTGGCTGTTGAATACACAATTCCAACATGCCGAGCAGAGCAGTTCGCCGTACCAGAAGCAGATCGTGTCGCTTCAACTCATCACCATTGTCTGGATGTGTGCGGAAGCTGCCATTGCGATATTCGCTGCCATACGCGCCCATAGCGTGGCGCTCGTGGGATTCGGAGCAGACAGCGGGATTGAACTCCTGTCGGCGTTTGTTGTGCTCCTACGGTTCAAGAAAGTCTCGCATATAAACGAAAAGAGGGCGGCTCGAATCGCGGGCCTGTTGTTGTTCGCGTTGGCCGCATTCATTCTGGGCAACTCGATTCTGGCATTTGCGAATGCGGCTTTCCGACCCGAACCAAGCTACTTAGGCATCGCCCTGCTTATCGCAGCGGCCATTGTGATGCCGTGGCTTGCTACTCAAAAGAGAACGCTGGCTGCGAAGACCAGTAGCGGCTCGTTGAGGGCTGACGCCGCCCAGAGTTCAATGTGCGCCTATCTGGCTTGGATTGCGCTAGCCGGCCTTGTGCTCAATGCCGTCTTTCACATCCCGTGGGCAGATCCAGCAGCCGCCATCCTGTTATTGCCTATTGTGGTTAGGGAAGCAAATGAGGCAAGGCGAGGCGAATCGTGCGGTGGCGAATGTGGCTGATGTGTCGGGTCGAATTTCATAGCGCATCGCCCACGCCGAGCATAGGGGGCCTCGAGATCTAGTTGTGACCCGTTGACCTCAGCATTCGACATCGGAGTTGGAAATGGACCACATGAGACACCAAGACCGCGAAGCGGTCGACCAACAGCCTGGGCACAATATTTCCGACGCCCACGCGAGTCACGACCGTCACGCCGGACATTCCGTCGCCATGTTCCGCGACAAGTTTTGGTTGAGCTTTGCTCTCACAATTCCAGTGGTCTTCTGGTCGCCCGACGTACAACATTGGCTGAGGTATTCAGCGCCATCCTTCCCGGGCTCGAAATTTATCGCCCCGGTCCTCGGAACTGTGGTCTTCGTCTACGGCGGCCTCGTCTTCATCCGTGGGGCCTGGAGCGAGCTGGCCGACCACAAGCCCGGCATGATGACCCTCATCAGCCTGGCTATCACAGTCGCCTTTGGTACATCGCTCGCCGCAACATTCGGCGTCTTCGAAATAGATGTCTGGTGGGAACTCTCGTCTCTCATTACGATCATGCTTCTGGGCCACTGGCTGGAAATGCGTGCTATTTCCCAGGCTCGTGGCGCCCTCAATGCGTTAGCAGCGCTGCTCCCCGACACCGCCGAACGGCTAAGCGGTACGGAACTTCAGACGGTTCCGCTCTCTGAGTTGCGCGTGGGCGACATAGTCCTTGTCCGGCCCGGAACCCGCGTCCCGGCGGATGGCATAGTCGTCGAGGGCGCCGCCGATGTCGACGAGTCGATGATTACGGGCGAGTCGCGGACAGTCTCGAAGCGGCCAGGTGTGACTGTCATCGCGGGAACGGTCGTCAGTGGCGGAAGCCTTCGCGTCCGCATTACAGCAGTTGGGGAGCAGACCACTCTGTCCGGGATCATGCGGCTTGTTGCTGCTGCGCAAGCTTCTGCATCACGCACCCAAGCTCTCGCTGACCGAGCAGCCGCAATCCTTTTTTATGTAGCAGTCGCGTCGGGGGCGATTACTTTCGCCTACTGGTGGTTTTCAGGGGACAAAGAACATGCTCTGATCAGGACGGCAACCGTCCTTATCATTGCTTGCCCACACGCCCTCGGGCTAGCGATTCCGCTCGTGATTGCCATCTCGACATCCCTCGGAGCTCAGAACGGTCTGCTCATCAAGGACAGGCTCGCACTTGAACGCGCCCGTAATTTGGACATCGTGATTTTCGATAAGACCGGAACGCTCACACGCGGCTCCCCGACATTGTCGGGAGTCGCTCCAGTGACCGGCACCAACGAGAGTGATTTGCTTGCAAACGCTGCTGCCATAGAAATCAACTCCGAACACCCACTCGCTAAAGCAATCGTGGCTGAGGCCAAGCGCCGAAAGCTACCCGTATTGCCAGCTGCGGAGTTTGAGGCCCTGCCCGGGCGAGGGGCACAGGGACTGGTAGGCGGCAAGAGGATCGTAGTCGGCGGACCTCATCTGTTGACCGAGTCCAAGGCGGTAGTGCCGCCAGAAGTTCAAAAGTTGACGACAGCCTGGGCGGCCGAAGGAAAGACAATTCTGTATTCCGTCGCCGAAGGGCAACTGCTCGGTGCTTTCGCCGTCGAAGATGAGATTCGGCCCGAATCCTATGAAGCGGTTACGGAACTTCATCGGCTTGGTATCCGGGTCGCGATGATCACCGGGGACGCGAAGACGGTTGCTGATTCGGTCGCCCGACGCATCGGGATAGATGAAGTCGCAGCCGAGGTTCTCCCGGCTGAGAAGGCATCGGCTGTGAAGCGTTTTCAGGCGGGCGGCAAGAAGGTCGCCATGGTTGGTGACGGTGTGAATGACGCGCCCGCGCTGGCCACCGCAGATGTCGGGATCGCGATTGGCGCGGGAACCGACGTGGCCATTGAGTCGGCCGGAATCGTGCTCGTACGAAGCGATCCGCGCGATGTTGTGGCGGCGATCAATCTATCTCGGGCTACCTATCGAAAGATGATTCAAAATCTGGTTTGGGCTACCGCCTATAACCTTGTCGCCATCCCTGTCGCAGGAGGTCTTTTCGTCGCCCGGGGAATCGATCTGCCTATGAGCGTTGGTGCAGTCGCAATGAGCCTCTCCACCATCATCGTGGCTGCGAATGCACAACTGCTTCGCCGGCTGAAACTGCAGCGCGCGACCCCATAAAAGAGAAATCCGTCGCGGATAAGATCGAGACAAAGAGCAAACCATGTTCACCCTAGAATTCCGGCAGAGCTAGCCACACCCCAAGTGCCGGGCTTCGCCTTTTTTCACCTCCTCAGGACACTCGCTCTCTCGATGTGTGTTCGATTGTTTTCTAAGGCCGTTGCTTAAGATAGCAAAGCGCCCGTTAAGGCTCCCGACAAGAACTTCCGCATCGTTTCTTACCCTGGCAGCAGATTGCCACTTTCACCGCGACTGTTCTTACAAAACCGCGCCGCAGTCACAGTTTTCAATAACGGTTCTCGCGACCAAACTTGGAACGGTTTTTGGAGCCGTTTATCGCCGTCGGTGCTTCAAAAGCGACCTTTGGCTCCGATGCTGACCGAGTTGGACCGCTACCTCAACCAAGCGCGACGCGGCGAGCGCCAGGTCGTATTCATCACGGGGGAGTCGGGCATCGGAAAAACCGCACTGGCCGACGAATTCCAGCGTCGGCCGTTGCTGTTGGTGCTCGAGGATCTGCACTGGGCGGATCCTTCCACCGTCGATTTCATCTCGGCCATGGCGCGCTGCCGTGCGCCCGCCAGGCTTACTTCGAACTGGGTGGGGATTGGCTGCGCGCCATCAAGTATCTGCAGTTCGGGGCGGATATCGCCGGATGGCGATTTGAACCTCGACAAGCCGCGCGCATTCTTGAGCACGCCTTGGAGCTGGTAAAGAATCTGCCGGAGGCGGAGCGTGCGGAGCACCAAATCACGATGCTTGAGGAGCTGGCGAGGATTTATATCGCGTGGGTCCGTATGGCCACCAGCAAGTGAAACCTCTAGAGCGCGCGATTGATTCCATGACAATGTCGGCTCCCTAGACTCGAGCGTAACTGCAGCGTTCGTCGAAGCTGTCGTCGCCCCCTTGCCCATGCGATGTCTGGATGTGGCTCCAGGAAGTTCGCCAATCCGAATGTTCCTGACGGGAGTTGAAGCCGCCAGCGCCGTCGGTCTGGTAAAAAGCCGCTACGCCGCCGTCACGCTCGTAGCTGAGCAGCCAACCGAAGGGCGAGTCTTAGAACTTACCGGTGACGGTTGTGGTCCAGTTCCGTCTCCAATCCTTGGCGGTAGCGCTGGGCTGAAAATCCGGAGCAATCAAGGCGGAGAATCGGGCCCGAACGGGCCCATGGGACAAACGGGCGGCCGAAGGGATATGCTTACTAGCTTTT
>WNFJ01054856.1_pt1 | contig 11780 bp, 12 predicted proteins | sample 5400461 | NCBI WGS metagenome assembly WNFJ01 (sample SAMN13153349, study PRJNA577476) | soil metagenome | isolation source: 115 cm saprolite on Douglas fir-dominated hillslope | place: USA:California | collected 2013-09-17
GCCGGATTTCAAGAAGCACCTGGAACGCCTCACTGCCGCGGGCAAGACCGCGCCCGGCAAAGCCGGCCAAGCGAAATAAACGGGTCGGTTGCACGTAGCCAGTATTTGCTCCGGTGCTCCAGCATATCAGCGGACATTGGCGGGAATCAGGCGCTCGACAATCAGCACGTCGCGCCAAACGCCATCCAGCTTTCCGTGCTTCTCGTAAATACCAACCTCGCGGAAGCCGCTTGACGCAATCAGCTTGCGGCTGGCCTGATTGTCAAGAAACACCCGCGACAAGAGTTTCCAGAAGCCCGCTTTCGTCGCTTCTATGAGGATGGCTTGCATGGCCAGCCGTCCCGCGCCCCGCGCGCGGAATGCACGGTCCACGTACAAAGAAACCTCGGCAATGCCGGCGTAGCAGGCTCGCGGCCGATAGGTGGACGTTGAGGCGAAGGCCACAATCCGTCCGCCGGCCTCCACCACGACAACCGGGTGAACGCCGTCAAACCAGGCGGCAACGTCTCCCGCGCTCCGCAATTGCGTCTCGAATGTGGCGACGCGATCTTCAATGCCCTGGTTGTAAACCAGGGCAATCGCGTTGGCATTATGGAGTGTAGCCAAGCGAGCGTGGAAGGGTTCGAGATTCGCGTTGGGATTCATACACGTGTTTATTTCTGACGCCGGGGTTGCGACTTCGGTTGATCAGCGCGCCTCAAACCGGGAGCGGCGGAGGGCTCGTGGAAGCGCAGAAGCAGCGGCGCCGTGAAATGCTCTCCAGGTTTGAGTTGGCCGTGATCGTCAATCTTGTTCCAGCCGACGTTGGCTGTCACATAGAACCAGCCGTTTAGTCCGATCACGTGCGTGGGGTCACCCAGGCGCTCTGTGGCTTGTTCCACTACTTCGCCTGAGGTGATCTCTGTTTGCGACGGGTTCAGATGAAAGCGCATGATCCGCTCCGGCTCAGTGCCGTTCTGTATACCGACGAGCGAGTCGCCGGCCAGGTATAGCCCGTCGAGGCCGGTCACGGCGACGGTCTCCGAGTGCGGCAGGTAATTCAGTTGTCCCGGCGGGTTGGCCTTGGTCAGATCCACCACAGCGATACCCATGGAATAGTCGGCAACGAAGAGCCGCTTGCCGTCGGCGGCCGGCACCGGCGTCTGCGGGGAGAAGAAATCACCGGCGATTTTTTCGAGCACTGCCGTTTGCAAATCGCCTTGCACGCGATAGACGCCGCCACCGATGCTATCGGAAACGTAGACCGTTCCGTCTTGCGCCACAGACATGTCGCCCAGCACGCCAGGCCCGCCGGTCGAAAGATCAAATCGCCGCACCACCTTCCCGGCGGCGCCGTCGATGGCAAGAGCGAAGACCGCGGCCTTGCCTTCGTCTTCCTTGGGAAAGCCGCTGAAGCCGGGCATGGCGCAGGCGGTCATCCATATGAGGTGGCGCGCGGGATCAGCGGAGACGGCCAGCACCGGCCAGCGCGTGGCCTGGTCTTTCAACCGGATCTCTTGTAGCGCGCACTCCGCCGCGCCGGCCTTGGGCAGCGTCACCCGGTACAAAGTATGGTGCTGGATGCTGGAGACCACAAAAGTTCCTGCAGCCCGGTCGAAGGTTATGTCTTCGGGCATCAGGTCAGGCAGCGGCAGCGTGCAGACCGCTTCGGCCTTCTGCACCCGTTTCGTCCGCTCCTGCATTTGTTGCGCGACCGGCGCGAAAGCCGCGTCGGCCAACAACGGCTTCAAGTCGTCATCTTGCGCGACGTCATAGTTCAATCCCATGGCCGCGTACTTTTCCAGCCAGCGGATTGCCTCCGCCCTGTTTCCCAGATGCGTCTCCACCGAAGCCATGCGCAGCATGTGGATCGGCGTGGGCGCGGGCATCTCGCGACCTATCTCGATCAGCGTTTCGTGCAAGCCCTTCCAATCCTGTTGTTTGGCTTGCTCCCGGCTCCGCTTGTTCAGCTCGATAAAATGAGCCCGATCCAGCGAGAAAGACGGCACCGCGAAAATCGCGACCACGGCCAGCGCAAGCAAGCGGCTCTTCATTGGGAAGATCTCCTCAGCACTGCGTCTATTAGACGCGCTGCTCCGCAGTTTGCCAGCGACGGCAAGCAGCAGACGTCCAATCCTAAAAGGACTGCTCTACATCCCCGCACTTGTCTCGCAACTCAAGCGCATGTTTCGTGGGATCAGGCCTTTGGGTCAGAGTAGGCGTTACGGCGGGCTTCATCCAGCCAGTTGGCACCACCCATTCCACGGAGTAGTAAGTGGGCAGATCGTTGATCTCACCCGTATGCCGAACGATTCTCCAATACACGCGCCAGCGGCCCATATCATCTGGCTCTACAAACACGTGGGAGGTGCTCGTGGCATCAACGCTGCTAAGCGTGATGATCAGATACCCTCGCTTCCTGTCACGCCAGTGCTCCCACAGAAAGACTCGGGCACGGGCGATTACGTTGTTCTGCGCTACTCCACCAGCCATCGGCCCCGGATTCTTCAATTCAACCCTGTCGTATTGACCCAAATTGCGTCCCTGGGCGACACCGTCAACGGTCAGCGCGCTGCCCTCGAGTCGTACCTTCAAGCGAGTAGTGCGTCCACCCTTTCGTTCGAACCGGGCGTTCGGCAACTCGTCTGACGCCGCAGCCGCCTTGCAGTCTTTTGCCTCCAATGGAGGAGGAACATGATTCAGCCTATCCTGGGGGCCTCCGACCGCCAGAACACTGATGAAAAACAATACGGTCATGATCGTCAATTATTGCGCGGCACTTGTGGCCGAAACAAGCAGAGGGACAGTTGGTAGTGTCCTAAGATTATGGAAACTACGAGCAACATTGGATCCCCTCCGGGAAACTTACGCAATGCAGACGCCTTTCCGCTCTGGCCTTTTTGCTGATTTCGCTTTACCATCGCCCAAGTGGCTGCGCCGGACCCAAAAGCAGTGAGCTCCGTGGATAAAGACCGCCTGGTCTCTGCCGCACTGGCGGAAGACGATGCTTCGTTTGAGTTGAAGCTGCGCCCCCGGTACCTGCGCGAGTTCATCGGCCAGAAGAAGGTGAAGGACAACCTGGGCGTGGCCATTGAAGCCGCCAAGTCGCGCGGCGAGGCGCTGGACCACGTGCTGCTCTACGGCCCGCCCGGACTGGGCAAGACCACGCTGGCCACCATCATCGCCAACGAGATGGGGGTGGCTTACACGCAGAGCGCCGGGCCGGCCATCGCCATCAAGGGCGACCTCACGGCCATCCTCACCAACCTGACCGACCGCCAGGTCCTGTTCCTGGACGAAGTGCACCGCCTCCAGCCGGCACTCGAAGAAATACTGTATTCAGCACTCGAAGACTACAAGCTGGACATCATCATCGGCCAGGGCCCGTCGGCGCGGACGCACACCATTGACGTGAAGCCGTTCACCTTTGTGGCTGCCACCACGCGCGCCGGATTGCTCTCCGCGCCGCTGCGTTCGCGCTTCGGCATCCTGCTGCGCCTGGAGTTTTACACCGACGCCGAATTGAAGTTCATCATCGAGCGCTCCGCGCAGATTCTGGGCGTGGAGATTGACCAGGAAGGCGCCGCGGAACTCGCCGGGCGCGCCCGGGGCACGCCGCGCATTGCCAACCGCCTGCTGCGCCGGGTGCGTGATTTCGCCCAGGTGCGAGGCGCGGGACGCATTGACAAAGCCACCGCCCAAGCCGCCCTGGAGATGCTGGAAGTAGACAAACACGGGTTCGACGAGATTGACCGGCGGCTGCTGCTGATTATCATCCAGAAGTACAGCGGCGGCCCGGTGGGGTTGGGCACGCTGGCGGCGGCGCTGGCCGAGGAGCCGGAAGCGCTGGAAGAGATCTATGAGCCTTTTCTGATTCAGATCGGTTTCCTCGACCGCACGCCGCGCGGACGCGTCGCCACCAGGCTCGCCTACGATCACTTCGGCATTCGTTACGGCCGCCAGCCGGATTTGTTCTAGGGGCTTAGAGCGATTCCTGAGTTGCTGTATCCCGATCGGCGATAAAGGTTGTCTTGTAGTTAGGGGCTTTAGCCCTGGTGCTAGAACATCGCGGGCTACACCAAATGTGGAACCGCTCTAGGCAAACTCAGGCCTCCGTTTAGGTAAGTTTTTCTTTACCTCCGAAACGCCTCCTCTAACGTTCTCTGCTGCGAGCAGTCTAAGATTCTGAGTTTGTCATGGGTCCGATCTCCGCGTGGGGAAAACCGCTTGCTGAAGTTACCAAGACTTGCCGTTCGCGCCGCAATCGCGATTCTGCTGGCAACTCCCCTTATGCATGCAGACAAGCCGTCCCAGGCTACACGCGGCCCCATTCTGGCCCGCGAGATCAACTCCCTGGCGGTGCCTCGGCTGCTGGCTTCTCCCAAGCTGGGCGACTTCGAAGGCATGGCGCCCTCCACACCGCTGGCCAAGCAGATGCTTGCGGTGGAGAAATTCATTCAGCGCGAGCCCAAGGATGGCGCTGAGTGCTCGCAGCGGACCCAGGCCTATCTGGGTTACACCGACAAAAGTTTTTACGTCGTTTTTCTGGCTTTTGACTCCGAACCTCGCCTCTTGCGAGCGCGCATGCTGCGCCGAGAACTGATTGATGACGACGATCAGGTGGGCTTCTTCCTCGACACCTTTCGCGATCACCGCCACGCCTATGCGTTCTTTGCCAATCCTTACGGCATCCAGCAGGACGCTATCTATACCGAAAACAGCGGATATGATTCTTCCTTCGATACAGTTTGGCGCACTCAGGCCAAAATGAACGATCGGGGCTACATGGTCCTGTTTGAAATCCCGTTCAAGTCGCTGCGCTTCCGTCCCACCAGCACACACACCTGGGGAATTCTTCTTTCACGGGTGGTTCCACGCAACAGCGAGCGCTCTTACTATCCTGCCAACAGCAGCAAGGAGCAGGGATGGCTTATCCACGAAGGCGACATCTCCGGCTTCGACGGGATCTCACCGGGAAGAAACATGCAGTTCGTTCCTTACACCTCGGTGGGGGCGTTCCGCTCACTGGATGAGCGGGACCCGGCGGGCGATCGCTTTACGGGCAAACACGTCGAGCCCAAAGCCGGCCTCGATTCCAAGATCGTAATCAAAGACAGCCTGGTGCTGGACACCACCATCAATCCCGATTTCGGCCAGATCGAGTCGGATGATCCGCAGGTCACCGTGAACCAGCGCTTTGCCGTGTTCTTCCCGGAGAAGCGGCCGTTTTTTCAGGAAAACGCCAGCTATTTCCAGACGCCGCTGAACCTGGTCTTTACCCGGCGCATCGTGAACCCGCTGTTTGGCGCGCGGCTCACCGGGAAAGTCGGCGCGTGGGCCATTGGCACGTTTCTGGCCAACGACCGCGCACCCGGCCAGAGCGTCATCTCCACCGACCCGCTCTCCGGAAGCAATGCTTACTTCGGCGTGCTTCGCCTCAACCGCGAACTGGGCAAGGGATCGAGCGTGGGCCTGATCTATACCGACCGCGAGCAGCGCACGGCTCCCGGCAGCTCTTGCACAAATACCTTGATCTGCGAAACCGGTTTCAATCGCGTGGGCGGGTTCGATACCCAGATCAAGATCAACCAGAACTGGCAGATGAATGCGCAGGCCGTCACCAGTGAAACCAATCCCACGACTCCGGCCCTGCCTATCAGGTGTATGCTGAGCGCAGCTCGCGCAAGCTGGAATTCAATACCATGTATCGCGACATCTCAGCCGGGTTCAATGCCGACACCGGCTTCATCAACCGGACGGATTACCGCCGGTTCAGCAATTTTGTCGGCTATAGCTTCCGTCCCGAGGGAAAGCACTTTACCGCCCATGGGCCGAATCTGTTCGAGCAGACGCTGTGGGACCACAACGGCACGCGCCTGGATTATCTGGTCAACCCCGGCTATGAGTGGGACTTCCAGCGCAACAGTTATATCAACGTCTTTGGGCAGCTTGAGCACGAACGCCTGCGCCCGGTGGACTTCTCCGCCCTCACCGCCAACCGCGATTACGCGCACACCCTGGGCGGCGTGGCCGCGGGCACGCAGTATTTCAAGTGGCTCAAGATCAAAGCGGAAATGGATTGGAGCACGGCCACCAACTTTGTCCCGCGCTCGGGCCCGCCGGTACTCGCCTATCAGAACACAGGCTCTCTGAGCGCCGTCGTCCGTCCGGTCAAGGGCCTGACCGTGGAGAACACGTATATCTTCGTCCGTCTCCTGGACCAGGACACGAATCTCAACATCTTCAACAACCACATCATGCGCTCCAAGTGGAACTATCAGTTCACCAAGGAGCTTTCGCTGCGGCTGATCGGCCAGTACACTGCAACCATCTCCAACCCCGCCCTGACCACCTTGCAGACCACCAAGAACTTCAACGGCGACGTCCTGTTCACTTATATGCTCCATCCCGGCACAGCGATTTACGTAGGCTACAACAGCAATCTACAAAACCTGGATCCCTCGCTCCAGGGCGTCTGCGCCGGCTTGCCTTGTGTTGGGGGACAAACCCGGGACGGCCTGCTGCGCACGCGCAGCTCCTTCATCAACGACGGGCGGCAGATCTTCGTGAAGCTCTCGTACCTGTTCCGGTTTTAAGTTGGAGATCGTCGACATCGCCGTAATCACGCGGGATCGCCGTCATTGCGACCGGCTCTTTAGGCTTCCGATCCCGGCGATGACGCGCGATGTCGGCGATTCCGGCGATTTCCGGATCTCCCGATCTTCAGATCGCTCGATCCTCAACGGGTGCTATGATTTCTTCGACCCTATGTCTATCTCTGTCCGCTCCTTTGCCAAGATCAACATTGGTTTGAAGATTGGCCCCCGCCGGGACGACGGCTTCCACGAGCTGCGCACGATTTATCAGACGATTGCGCTTGCGGACGTGGTGAAAGTGGACGTGGGGCGCGGGGTGGGCATTGACGTCTGCTGCAAAGACCCGCGCGTTCCCGCCGGCGAGAGCAACACCTGCTTTCGCATGGCGGAGCGGGTCCTGCGCGCCTTCAAGACCCGTAGCAAGGTCCGCATTACCGTCGAAAAAAAACTGCCGGTGCAGGGTGGGCTGGGAGCGGCCTCGTCCAATGCTGTGGCCACCATGCTGGGACTGGAGAAGGCGCTTAAGCGGGAGCTGCCGCCCGGCGAGCGGCTCCGCCTAGCCGCGGAAGTCGGCTCTGACGTGCCTTTGTTCCTGATTGGCGGGACGGTGCTGGGTACCGGCCGGGGCGAGCAGGTCTATCCTCTGGAGGATCTGCCTAGCTTCCACTGCGTGATCGCCACACCAGAAGTGGGTGTTTCCACTCCAGCGGCCTTCGAGGATTGGGACACTAAGTTCGCCGCGGCGCAGAAATTGACGGACCACGATGGCTCCGATAGAATGAGTGTGTTCAGTCACTCCATTTTTGAATGGCTGAGTGGAAGTAGTTTTTCCCCAACCGGTGTCCCAAGCAAAGGCTGGGACCGGGCCGAGGCAATGCTTCTCGACCTTGTCCGTACCGGGATTGAAAACGACTTTGAAAGTGTCGTTTTCCCGAAGCATCCCGCCATACGCGAGGTCAAAAGAGCTCTGGAACGGTCAGGCGCGCGGTACGTGTCGTTGTCCGGCTCCGGTTCCACGGTATACGCGTTGTTCGGAGATAAGCAGGACGCCGCCAGAACGGCTAAGTCATTGGTTGACAAAGGGATTCCGGCCCACGCCACGGTAACGCTGCCGCGGTCGAGTTACTGGAAGGCGATTTTTGGTGAGAAGATCGGGTGATCGGAAGATCGCCGTAATCGCGCGTCATCGCATCGTCATCGCCGAGATCGGGAAACCAGAAACGGCGGTAACGATGACGGCGATCACGTGCGATCACGGCGATGTCGGCGATAGAAGTTGGGCGGTCGACTAATGGTAGGTCAAGTGCCTTTGGAGCACTTTGTCTAGGTTCGAATCCTAGCCGCCCAGCCAGAATGAATCGGGAGATCGCCGGAATCGCGCGTCATCGCAGCGTGATCGCCGAGATCGGTAGGCTGCAAGAGCCGATGACGGCGACCCCGCGCGATCACGGCGATCACGGCGATTCATAAGGACGAAACTACGTAATCCTCGGTTGTAGCAAACCAGCTCAAGCGGGTGATAACTATGGCAACGACAGTCACAGCAACGGAAAAAGTAGAGAAGAAGCAGCAGCAGGTGCAGCCCAAGAGCGAGCCCAAACCACAGCGCCGTCATGATGAGAAGTTCAAGATCTTCTGCGGCACTGCCAACGAGCCCTTGACGGAGGAGATCTGCGCCTTTCTGGGTATCGAACGTGGGAAAGCCACGGTCACGCGCTTCTCGGATGGGGAGTGTTACGTCCAGATTCTGGAGAACGTACGTGGGGCGGACGTTTTTGTCTGCCAACCTACCTGCTTCCCGGTGGATGAGCACCTGATGGAGTTGCTCTTGCTGGTGGATGCGCTCAAGCGTGCCTCGGCGCGCCGCATCACTACCGTGATCCCCTACTACGGCTATGCCCGCCAGGACCGCAAGGACAAACCGCGCGTTCCCGTATCGTCGAAACTGATTGCCGACCTGCTGACGACTGCCGGGGCGCACCGCGCGCTCGTGGTTGACCTGCACGCGCCGCAGATCCAAGGCTTCTTCAACATCCCCGTGGACCACCTGTTCGCTTCGCCGGTGCTGGTGGACCACTTCCGCAAGATGCAGCTGCCGAGCTTGACCGTGGTTTCGCCCGACGCCGGCGGCGTGGAGCGTGCACGCTTCTTCGCCAAAAAGATTGACGCCGCGCTGGCCATCGTGGACAAGCGCCGCACCGACATGAATGTGGCCGAGGTCATGCACGTGATCGGCGACGTGAAGGGGCGCACATGCTTGATCATTGACGACATCATTGACACTGCCAGCACGCTGGTGAAAACCGCAGAAGCCCTGGTGAGAGCCGGCGCGGCCAAAGTCTTTGCCTGCGCTTCTCACCCGGTGCTCTCCGGCGACGCGATTGAGAGAATTGCGAAGTCCAAGCTGGAAGAAGTCGTGGTAACCAACACCATTCCCTTAACCGGCAAAGCCAAAGCCGAGCCTAAGATCAAGGTTTTGTCGATTGCCGGCCTGCTGGGCCGCGCGATCCAGTCGATTCACGAGGAGACCTCAGTGAGCACGCTGTTCGCGTAGCTAAGACAGAGGCCAAGAAGAAGAGAAGGAAACGAACCAATGATTGCACAAGAAGTTGTTGAAGCCCAACCCAGACCGGACAGTTCGCGCGGCAAGAACGAAGCGCGGCGGCTGCGCGCCCGTGGCCGCGTTCCCGGCGTGCTCTATGGCGCCAAGAAGGGGACGCTTGCGGTCAGCCTGGACCCCAAACAGATTTCGCGGATCCTGCAGTCGGAAACCGGCCACAACACCATTTTTCAGTTGCAAGTCGGTGGCGAGAACGCCCGGGTCATGATCGTGGATTGGCAATATGACCCCATGCACGGCAAGCTGCTGCACATCGACCTGAAGCGCATTGCCATGGACGAGAAGATCAAGGTCAAAGTGCCGATCCACCTGGTTGGCGAGCCCGAAGGCGTGAAGCAGCAGGGTGGAATTCTGGACCAGGTGCTGCGGGAAGTGGAAGTGGAGTGTTTGCCCGGCGACATTCCTGGCCACATCGAGGCCGACGTCACCAAGCTGGTGTTTGGCACAGTGCTGCGTGTTTCTGACTTGCAGCACGGCGGCAAGCTGATGTTTCTGACCGACGCCGGCCAGGCCGTGGCCCACATCACCTCGGTGAAAGAGGAAGAAGTGGCGCCTACTCCGGAAGCTGTGGCGGAAGCTGCGGCGGCTGCTCCTGCCGAGCCCGAAGTCATCAAGAAGGGCAAGCAGGAGGAGGCGGAAGAGGCTGCTGAGGAGCCCAAGAAAGCCGAGGCCAAGAAGTAGCGCCCGTGAAGCTGATTGTCGGGCTGGGCAATCCCGGTATCGAGTATCAGTTCACGCCCCATAACATCGGCTTTCTCGCGGTGGACCGCATCGCGGAACAGTGTGGCGTGACGGTGGACAGTCGGCGCTCGAAGGCGCTGACGGCGCGGGCCAGGATCGGCAAGGAAGAAGTATTGCTGGCCAAACCCGAGACTTTCATGAACCTGAGCGGCATGTCAGTCCGGGACCTGGTGGAAAAAAGCGGTGTTGACCCGCAGAAGGAACTGATCGTGATCTATGACGAGCTGGACCTTCCGCTGGGGATGATACGCATCCGGGAGCGGGGTTCGTCAGCCGGGCATAACGGGATGCAATCCATCATCGACGCCTTGCAGACTGAGGAGATTGCCCGCATCCGGCTGGGAGTTGCACCGGATCATCCGGGCAAAGGCGGCGCGAGTTACATCCTTTCGCCGTTTCGCAAGTCGCAACTGCCCGCGGTGGATGAAATGCTGGACCTGGCTGCGCAAGCCGTGACCGTGATCCTCAGCGAGGGCACAAAGGCGGCGATGAGCCGGTTCAATCGGAAGAACAACGACGGTAGTTAGTACTTGGTAGAGCGTGTTTCAAGAATGGGTGGTTTGAAGGGGCACGGCTTCAGCCGTGCCGTTAAAACCCTCAAAAAATATGGGCTTCAGCCCCTGAGGTTTGAAAAAATCACTGCCCCAAAAGGGTTTTTGAAACACGCTCTAGTTAGTACTCAGTAGCAGCCGTTAGCCGCGGCCTCCAACAAGTGAGCGATTGCAGGCCTTGCTAAGTACCAAGTACTAACTACCAAGTACCGTTGGAAAATCTGCAGGAAAGCGGAGAAGACATAATGCAACGCGCTTATGAAGTGATGTTTATCGTACGGCCGGACCTGACCGAAGAAGATTTGGACAAGCTGCTGGCAACGCTGCAGAGCCACGCCGCCGGCGCCGGGGCCACCGTAAAAAACGCCGAGAAACTGGGCCGGCGCCGGCTGGCCTACGACGTGAAGAAATTCCAGGAGGGGCAGTACGTGCTCTTCACCCTGGTTTCGGATGGCAAGGCCATCCACGAACTGGAGCGCCGCCTCCGCGTAGCCGAGCCGGTGATCAAGTTCATCACCGTTCGCACGGACGAGGAGCAGCAGCGCCTCGAGAAAGTCCGCAAGCTTCGCGCAGCGCACTCCCGGCGGCCGCCGGCGGAAGCGCCCGCGGCGGAGAGCGGAAACCCGGCGGTCAACGCCTAGCACAACATATTCGTGATTGAAGGAGAGTTATGGCTGACGAAGTGAATCAGGAAGTGGCAACACCGGCGCCGCGTCCGCAAGGGCGGCCGGACCGTCCGGACCGGGGCCCGGGAGCCCGCGAGGGCGGGCGCAAATTCTTCCGCCGCAAGAAGCTGTGCAAGTTCTGCGTGGAGAAGATTGACGACATCAACTACAAAGACGTGCGGCTGCTGGGCCAGTTCGTAGCCGAGCGGGGCAAGATCGTGCCCCGGCGCCTGACCGGCGTGTGCACCCCGCATCAGCGCCGCCTCACCGCGGCCATCAAGCGGGCCCGCAATATTGCCCTGCTGCCGTTCGCGGCCCGGTAAACACATTGAACCTGGAGATCTGAAATGGAAGTCATTCTCAAAGAAGATGTTCCCAAGCTGGGCCATCGCGGCGAGGTGGTCAAAGTCGCCGAAGGCTACGGCCGCAATTACCTGCTGCCGCGCAAGCTCGCCGTCGAGGCCACCCAGGGTAACAAGGCCGTGATCGAGCAGATGAAGCAGTCCGCCGTCCGCCGCTCCGCGGTCGAAAAAGCGGATTCCGAGGCGCTCGCCAAACAATTGGACGGCGCCGCCCTGAGCTTCCAGCGGAAAGTGGGCGAGAAAGACCACCTGTTCGGCTCGGTCAC
>WNFJ01291892.1_pt1 | contig 11779 bp, 7 predicted proteins | sample 5400461 | NCBI WGS metagenome assembly WNFJ01 (sample SAMN13153349, study PRJNA577476) | soil metagenome | isolation source: 115 cm saprolite on Douglas fir-dominated hillslope | place: USA:California | collected 2013-09-17
ATTTTTATGATCCAGAAACTTAGGGTGACCTCTGGCACTTTGCTCAGCGTTCCCTCGGTGGCTTCGTCCATTTCGTCCATCCTCTATTTCTCGTCGCCCAAACAAACGTATCTCAACTCGCCAACAACAATGGCCTGTTAGGATTTTCCGACCGAGCCCATCAGGGACAGCAGTTCCGCGATGCTCTGCTTGCATTTGGCAGCATCGGGCACGGTCGCGCGCAAGGCTTCCAGCGCGCGATCGATCGCCTTGTCGACCGCATGCCAGTCGGCTGCTGCGCGCGGCTTCAGCGCGGCTTCGGCATCGTCCCACTGAGTCTCGAGATCCTTGATACGATTCCTGGCACCGACCAGATCGCCCTTGTCGATCAGCGCGGAAACATCCAGCACGATGGCGCGGAATGGCGTGAGGTCGCCCAGTTTCGAAGACATCGCAGCTTCGGCAAGCGGTACGAATGAAAGGCGGTCACTTGCGTGCGTGTTGGAATCGCCTATCGCCATCGTCAGCTGTGGCTCGCCTGCTGCCAGCGTGAACACGCCGACCGTCGCTGCCAGGATCATTCTTTTCATGCGCACTCTCCTTGAGGTCTGCCCGCACACGGTCGCCCGGGCTTCTGGTGGAAGCTGAAATTTGACGTCATTGCGCTGGATCGGCGCCTTCGGCGCGCTCGCCTTCGAAGGTTACCCAGGCGACCAGCGCGATGATCACTGTCAGGAAGGCAAGGCTGGTATGGATGGTGCCGAGGCCGACCCCGCCATAGTTTCGCGATTGCGACAAGAGGTCGCCGAGCGAAGCGCCAAGTGGCCGGGTGAGAATGTAGGCCAGCCAGAAGGTGAGAACCGGATTGACGCCAAGCGTATAGAAAACGACAATAAACGCTATCAGCACGCCGAACACGATGACACCGAGCTGGAAGCCGAGGCCGAGCGCTTCCGTCGCGAGGTCTCCGGCTGCCGTCCCCAACGCAAAGGTGAAGAGGATAGCGGCCCAATAAAACAGCTCGCGGCGCGTGGTGACTATCGTTCGTATCGAAAGGGTGCGCTCGACGGCGTACCAGATCGCGAAGGTTGCGGCCAGCGCGCAAGCAAACACCGCGGTGCTGACGTAGAGGCTGATCTCGAGCTTGTCCGTCAAGAGATCAGTGATCTGGGTACCGACAATGCTGACCAGCACCACTGTCAGCCAGTAGATCCATGGAACGTAGCGGCGCGCGCGCAGCTGCAGCATCAGCGCTACGATCAGCAGAGAGGCCATGCACGCCGCGGTCACCTTGACGCCGAGACCGACATGCACGGCGAGATAGTCGGCGCCGGTTTCGCCGACGGTCGTCGAGAGGATCTTGATGGTCCAGAAGATCAGCGTGACCTCCGGCACCTTGTTCAGCATCGGCGACGAGCGCAGATCCCAAATCGTGGACACGTGCATCTCCCCAAATCGAATAGCCACCAGACGAAGCCGGATCATGGCCATGCCGACTTAGGCGCCGCTTAGGACGAATTTCTTTTTTGGAGGCGGAATGACGGCCCAGGCGCGATGGTGATCGAGTTAAATCACCATCGCCCCTAAGTCTGCGCTAAGTCAGGAGGGAAACAACGAGGCCGGCCCACCTCCGGCATCTCTAAGGAAAACGAGGATGCGCGTTCTGCTGATCGAGGACGACAGGATGATCGGCGCGGCCGTCGAGCAGGCGCTCAAGGATGCGGCCTATGCGGTCGATTGGGTGACGGATGGCGCGACTGCGATCCATGCAGCCGAAAACGAAGCCTACGAGCTGGCGCTGCTCGATCTCGGCCTGCCGATGACCGATGGCCGGGACGTGCTGCGGCACCTGCGCGCGCTTGGCCGCCGGCTTCCCGTCATCATCGTGACCGCGAGGGATGGCGTCGACGACCGGATCGATGGGCTCGATCTCGGCGCCGACGATTATCTGGTCAAGCCCTTCGAAGTTCGCGAACTGCTGGCACGGATGCGCGCTGTGCTGCGCCGCGAGGGCTCTGGCGCGTCGGCGCTGTTGACCAATGGAAAGCTCCGCCTCGATCCGGCAACCCGGGAAGCCTCGCACCTCGGCCAGACAGCGCAGCTCACGGCGCGCGAGTTCGCCCTGCTGCAGGCGCTCTTGGCGCGGCCGGGCACCATCCTGTCGCGCAGCGAGCTCGAACGGCAGATTTATGGGTGGAATGAGGAGGTCGAGAGCAACGCGATCGAGTTTCTGATCCACACCATCCGCAAGAAACTCGGGACCACCGCGATTCGCAACGTGCGCGGGGTCGGGTGGATGGTGGACCGTCCGTCATGATAAGGTCGCTGCGCGGACGTCTCTTCATCGGGCTGACCGCAATCATCATATTGACCGGCGCGATCGGCGGCATGTTCGCCTTTAACTGGGCGTTCGACGAGGCCATCGAGATGCAGGACTCCATCCTGAGTCAGATCGCGAGCCTCGCGCAAAATAGCGGTTTCAGCGGCGGCCAACCCCTTCCGGGCGTCGAGGAGGACGCCGAGGTATGGATCATGGAATTGGGGAAGGCGCCGCATGGCTCAGCCGACGACCTCCAACTCTGGAGCTATCAGGACGGCCTGCAAGTCGCAACCCGCGCCGGCCAGCCGATCCGGGCGTTACTGCGGACGCGCGCGGACGGAAGCCGGTTTGCCGTGGCACAACCGACCGCCGTTCGCGACGAGACGGCCCGCGACATGGCGCTGCGCACGCTCGTTCCGATCGCCGCGCTGATTCCTAGCCTGATGCTGGTCACGGCCCTCCTGATTGCGCAGTCGCTGCGCCCAATGGTCCGGCTGGCCCGCGATCTTGACGCTAGGCGCGCCGACGACGTGAGCCCATTGCCGCTGAAGGGCATGCCGAGCGAGCTGCATCCATTCATCGCCTCTATCAATGGACTTATTGCGCGAATGCAGCTGATGATGGATCAGCAGCGGCGCTTCATCGCCGATGCCGCGCACGAGCTGCGCACACCGATTGCCGCGCTCAGCCTGCAGGCCGAAAACCTCGACCCGGTTGACCTCCCCGCGGCGGCGCGGGATCGCCTCGCAGCGCTCAAGCAAGGCATGCACCGCACTAAGCACCTGCTCGAGCAATTGCTGGCGCTGGCAAGGCAAGAGGCCCATCCGTTCGGTCCGGGGGAAATGCCGCCGGTTTCGCTGGATCACGTGACAAAGGAGGTTGTGGCAGATCTCTTGCCGCAGGCGCTCAACCGTAACATCGATCTCGGTTTCGAGTTGGTCGAACCGCTTGCCGTGCCCAGCGAGTCGGTCATGCTTGCGGCGATGATCCGCAATTTGCTCGACAACGCGCTCCGCTACACGCCTGAAGGCGGAAACGTGGACATCGGGGTTTACCGGCAGGACGGCGCGGCGATTCTGCAGATCGAGGACAGCGGACCTGGCATCGAATCGAGCGATATGGATCGGATTTTTGAACCGTTTTTTCGCGGAGCTCGCGAAGAGGTAGAAGGCACCGGCCTTGGGCTATCGATCGTGAAGCGGGTTGTGGATGGGCTGGGAGGCTCAATTGCGCTGGAGAACATCACAGGCATCGGTCGGTCGGGACTTCGGGTTACAGTGAAATTGCCTCTTTCAGCTGATCCGGGTGTAACGCAAGACAAGCGCGCAAAAGCCTCAACCTAAACGGACTTGGATGGCACGGCGTTCTGCCAGTTCGAGCCGGGTGAAGGAAGGATGGGATAGCGTCGCTTAGGCCAGGTCCCGTAATATGCCACTGCTGTCATGAGTAATACACCCAAGGAGCCAACGAAAATCTGAACCCAGAGCGAGTTCAGGCTCGCTTCGATGGCAGCGTGCGCACAAAACGAGAGAACGATACCGGTGCAAAACACCGGCAGCGAGTTCTGACCGCATTTGATCAGCGGTGCCAGCGAGCGCCATTTCAGCATCGGCGTATCCTGCGGCAGGAACCGCGTGACGACGACCGCGAGCGCGATCAGATGCACGATCCGGTAGGGTGCGAGATTGGTCTTGTCGTTGGGATCGAACGGCGCCAGCATCCAGGAGGGAACAAGATTGCCGAGGTGAGGCGAGTTGGTCGCCATTGTTACCACCAGGGCAAACACAAGGTAGGCGATCGCAAGCCAGAACACCGTCCGTGTTCGAACGATCGATTGGACGGCTGCCGCGCCGCCAAGGGCGATCCAGGCGCCGAGGAAAAACAGCAATTGCCACGCGAACGGGTTGAAATACCAGACTGCCGACCGCGAGCTCGAAAGGTTCCAGCCAAAATGCCGTCCGGCAACATACACAACGATTGAACAACCCAAAATCAGCGTTGGCTTCCGAATCATCAGCCACAACGCTGGAGCAAACGTTCCCAGCAGCAAGATATAAAGCGGAAGCACGTCCAGATTGACGGGCCTGTATCGCAGCGCCAGCGTCTGGACGAATTCCCAAATCGGCTTACGGATGAAAGCGGCGACGTTGAACACATTTATATCGTTGGCGTCGTGCGTCCCTTGTGCAACGGCGGCGATAACGGCGATATAGACCACGACCACAAGGATGTGCGCGGCATAGAGCTGCAAAGCGCGCTTGACCAGTCTCGATGCGGCGGCAAGATAGCCCCGCTCGATCATCACCCTTCCGAATACGAACGCGGCCGTGTAGCCGGATATGAACACAAACAGGTCGGCGGCGTCGCTGAACCCATAGTTTTTGATGGTGATCCAGTTCAGCACCTCGTGCGGAATGTGGTCGAGAAAGATCGCCCAATTCGCCAGGCCTCGAAACAGGTCGAGCCTGAAATCGCGGCCGACGGGACGAAGGTTTGCGCAAACCTGCATGGCCGGCGCCTCATTGCCGGGATGTTGTTGAGGATGACGCCGGAGCGGCGGCGGTCGGCGTTGCGGCGGCAACGCGAACCGTATCACCGGCCGCGACGGTTTCCGGCGGATTATTGATGATCCGATCGGACGGCGACAGGCCGGAAACGACTTCCACACTGTCACCGAGGTCGCGGCCCAACTGCACCTGCTTGAGAACCACCTTGTTACTGCTGTCGAGGGCCGCGACCTGCGTTCCCCGATTGCCGGTCACGAGCGCAGTCGACGGGATTGTTACTACATTCGCGTCAGCCGGAATTTCGAAGTGCACATTGCAGTAACTGCCGCCGAAAAACTTGCCGGCTGCGTTGTCGGCCTGAAGCTCGACTTGCATGCTGTGTGAAGTTGCATTGATCGACCTGGAAATATGAGAGACCGTCGCGTCGAATTGCACGCCGGGGTACTGCGGCATTTCGAACGTCGCTTTCAACCCCGGAACGAGCCCGGCCGAGAACGATTGCGGGACCTGCACGAAAATGCGAACGCGATGCAGGTCTGACACCTCGAACAGCGGTGGACCTGAACCTCCCGGGCTAATCAGCTGTCCGATCTCCACGTTCCGGGCAGTCACGACGCCATCAAAGGGGGCGGCGAGCGTCTTGAACGATTGCATAGCCTCGAGCTGCCGGACGTTGGCTTCGTTGGCGTCGACGACGGCTTCCTTTGCTACGGCGTCCGCTGTGGTCTGGTCCGCAAGCTGCTGGGCGACGATCTGCTTTTTCAGCAGGACGTTGTTGCGGTCGGCGGTCAGCGACGCAATTTGCAGATTGGCCCTGACACTTGCCAGCGTCGCTTTCGCTTGACTGAGCTGCTGATCAAGATCGGGCGCATCGATGGTGGCCAGCGCCTGTCCGGCCTTAACGGGCGATCCGATGTCGTGATCCCAGCTCTTCACGTAACCATTCACCCGGGCGAAGATCGCCGCCTTGTTGAAGGGTTGAATGTTGCCGGGCAGCGTCAGCGTTTGATGCGAACTGCCGGGGATGATTTGCGCGAGGGCGACCGTCGGAATGGTCTGCGTGTTGGTCCATTGCACGACTTCCTGCTTGCTCTGGGCGCGGTCAACGAAGCCATAGCCCACCACGACGCCCGCCAGCAGAGCCGCGCCGGCGGCGGCGGTTATCAGGCTCCGCTTGCTTGGAGGTTTGATGTCTTCCGAGCTCATTTTCTATCCCCTCAATGCGACGAGGCAGCTGCAGCGCCTGCCTGATCTGCGGTGTCACGTTGCTGGCCGTGCACCAGGCTGAAGATTGCAGGCACCAAAACCAGGGTGGCGCAGGTGGCGAAAATCAGTCCGCCGATCACGGCGCGTCCCAGCGGTGTGTTCTGTCCAGGCTCGATCGCCATCGGCAGCATGCCGATGACCATCGCAAGCGCCGTCATCAGCACCGGGCGAAACCGCGACCGACCTGCCTCGAATGCCGCCGCGGTAGCGTCCAGCCCGGCTGCCATCCGTTCGCGGGCAAAGCTGATCACCAAAATGCTGTTGGCGGTCGCGACCCCCATGCACATGATGGCGCCGGTGAGCGCCGGAACGGAAAGTGTCGTCCCGGTCGCGAACAGCATCCAGACGATGCCGGCCAGCGCGGTCGGCAGCGCCATGACGATGACGAAGGGGTCGGCCCAGGATTGGAAGTTGACGACGATTAGCAGGTAGATCAGCACGATCGCCGCCGCGAGGCCGACATAGAGCTGCCGATAGGCGCTTGTCATCGTGCTGACCTGGCCGCGCAGTGCCACGCTCGCGCCCTTGGGGAGATCTTTTGCCGTGTCGTGGATTACCTTCTGGATGTCGGAGGCGAGCGCACCGAGATCGCGCCCCTGCGGCGTCGCATAGATGTCAATCACCGGCGTGACATTGTAGTGGGACACGACGGCGTTGCTGTTGGTCCGCTGGACGTTCGCCAGGCCGCCGAGAAGCTGGGTATTGGCGGAAGTCGAGCTCACCGGAATGTTTTTCAAACCGGTCATGGTGTTGATGTCGCGCTGCGGGGTCTGGATCGAGACGGCGTACGAAACGCCGTTGGTCGGATCGAGCCAATAGGTCGGGGCGGACTGCGAGCTTCCCGACAGTGTCGTCTGCATGGCAGTGGCGACATCCTTTTCGGTGAGGCCCGCAAGCGAGGTGAGCGAGCGATCGATGTTGACGTCGAGGGTCGGCTGCTGAAACGCCTGCTGAATTCGCGCGTCGGCAATCCCCGGGATTTCCCTGACCTTCGCGAGCAGCGCATTGGCATATTTCCGGTCTGCCGCAAGATCCCTGCCGGCAACCTGCAGGTCGATCGGCGCGGGCACGCCGAAATTCAGGACCTGGCTGACGATATCAGCGGGGAGAAACGCGAAGGTCGTGCCGGGAAACTGCTGCGGCAGCTTCTCCCGCATCGTCTTGATGTAGTTGTCGGTCGGTGCATGTTTTGGCTTGAGGCTGATCAGGATATCTGCGTCGCCGACGCCGATGGTGCCGGAGTTGTTGTAGGCCATGTTGATGCCACTGACGGTGAGCCCGATATTGCTTACAATGCCGTCGAGCTCGTTGGCCGGAATGATGCCGTGGATCGCGGTACCGATCCGGTCGGTCAGACTGGTCGTCTCTTCGATCCGCGTGCCCGTAGGCGCGCGAATATGCAGCTTGATCTGGCCGCCGTCCACGGCCGGGAAAAAGTCCTGGCCGAGCGAGGGCGCAAGGGCAAAAGATGCGAGGCTGAAGCACAAGAATCCCGCGATCAGCTTGATCCGGTTTTGCAGCGCGAGCTGCAGCAGGCCCAAATAGCCTCTGCGCAGGTTTTCGAACTGTCGCTCGAAGCCACGCTGGAAACGCGCGAGCGGATTGCGGCTGGCAGCCTTCGCCGGGACGCCATCGGACGAATGACGTACGTGCTGATGGCGCAGCAGATAGTTTGCCAGCGTCGGCACCAGGGTACGCGACAGCACATAGGACGCCGCCAGCGCAAGCATCACCGCTTCGGCCAGCGGCCGAAACAGATAACCGGCGACGCCCCCGAGCCCGAACATCGGCACGAAAGCGATGCAGATACACAACAGCGACACGGTCGCCGGCACGACAATTTGCCGTGCACCGTCCAGGATCGCCGGCTCGATCTCCTTGCCCTGCTCAAGATGCCAGTTGATGTTCTCGATGGTGACAGTGGCGTCGTCGACCAGAATTCCGACCGCGAGCGCGAGGCCACCGAGCGTCATGACGTTGATGGTCTCACCTAGCAGCGAGAGGCCGGTCAGCGCCGCCAGGATCGCCAGCGGGATCGACAGCGTGATGATCAGGGTCGAGCGCCAGCTTCCAAGGAACAGCAGGATCATCACCCCGGTTAGCGCCGCCGCGATCACGCCTTCCCTGACGACGCTGGACACCGCGTCGGTCACGTAGACCGATTGATCGCCGACCGCGGTCAGCTTCAGGCTGCTTGGAAGCGTCTGCGCTACCGACGGCAACAGGCTCTTGACGCCGTTGATAATGTCGAGCGTCGAGCTTGCGCCGGCTTTCACGATGGTCAGCAGCACGGCGCTGGTGCCGTTGACGTGAACGGCATTGGTCTGCGGCGGACTGCCGTCATGCACATAGGCGACGTCGCGCATATAGATGACGGTGCCATTGACGGTCTTGACCGGGAGATCGTTGAAGGCTTTGACCGCTTTCGGCGAGTCGTTCAGGTTGACGGTATATTCGTAGGTGCCGATCTTTTGTGTTCCGACCGGGGTGATCAGGTTTTGCAGCGAGAGCGCGTTGATAACGTCGTTCGCCGAAATCCCGTATTGATGCAAAGCCTGCTGATTGAGATCGGCCTGGACCTGCCGCACCTTGCCGCCGAACGGAAGCGGCAGCGCGGCACCCGGCACCGGCGCCAAAGCCGGGCGGATGAAGTTCAGCGCGTCATCGAAGATCTGGGTTTCGGACAGCTTGTTGCTTGAAAGCGCAAGCTGCAGGATCGGAACGCTCGAGGCGTTGAAGCTCAGGATCAATGGCGGGGTAATGCTCGGCGGCATCTGCTTCAGCACGGTTTGTGACATGCCGTTAACCTGCGCCAGCGCGGCGTTGATGTTCACGGTCGGCTGAAAGAAGATCTTGATGATCCCGTAATTGGCGATCGATTGGGATTCGATATGCTCGATGTCGTTGACGCTGTTGGGCAACGAACGCTCGTAGAACGTCACCACGCGGCCGGCCATGTCGTCGGCCGGCAGGCCGGTGAAGGTGAAAACCACGCTGATGACGGGGATGTTGATATTCGGGAAGATGTCGGTTGGCGTCCGCAGGGCGGAAGCAATGCCGAAGATCAGGATCAGCAGAGCCATAACGATGAACGTGTATGGTCGTCGCAGGGCAAGCCGAACGATTCCAATCATAACGTTTCTCCCACGCGGAACGATGCTCTCGTCGCCTTAATCGTCGATCGTTAGAATCGACTTAGCGCGCGGTTTCGTTCGAACTTTCTGAGACCGTTCGCCGTTCGGGCACCCGGTGAATGCGCGCTGCTGCAGGCGACAAGCCGGAATCTAGGGTTGAGTTTCGCATTCGGAAAATGCATTCTCTTCATTCGTACATGCTCAATTTGAATGATGGCGTGGAGTCCGGTCGCTTGAATAGGACGGCCCCCAAACTAGGCGCGATGGACCTCAACCTGCTGGTGGTGTTCGACGCCATCATGCGGGACCGATCGGTCACGCGAGCGGGAGAGCGACTGGGCCTCAGTCAGCCTGCCATGAGCCATGCGTTGACGAGATTGCGCCACATGCTGAAAGACGAATTGTTCGTGCGCAGTCCAAACGGGATGATGCCGACGCCGCGGGCCGAGTTGCTTGCCACGCCGATCAGGATTGCGCTTGACGGGCTGCAACAGTCGCTGGAACCGGTTCAATTCGATCCGTCAAAGGCGACAACAACCTTCCGCATTGCCGTCGACAACTATGCGGCGATCGTTCTAGTCGCGCCGATAGCAGCACATGTTGCGAAGATTGCTCCTGCCGTGACGCTGGAATTTCGGCCGAGCGGCACGCTGAACATTCCCGAACTGCTTGATCGAAGCGAACTGCATTTGGCGCTTGGTCCGCCCGGCGCCCAAGGCGAGCGGTTTTCTGTCAGGCGGCTATTGCAGGATCAATTCGTCGTCGTGCACCGCAAGGGTCATCCGGTAGCGAAAGCGCTGGAATTCTCGACGGAGCAGTTGGCAACGCTGCCGCAGCTGGAAATCTCGTCCGCCCAATTCGGAGCCGATTTTGTCGAGGCCGGCCCCGGAAGATCAAGGTCCGCGGCAAAGCCAGTGATGCGTGCGCCATTCCTGTCGGCGGCGCAGATTCTGGCGACATCGGACCTAGTAGCGGTTCTTCCGCTCAACGTCGCCAAAAACCTGGTTAGGTCGCACCAACTCGTTTTCCGTCGACTGTCGCGTTCGCCGAAGCCGATCGAAGCTGCCATGATTTGGCTGCGGCGGCTCGACAATCAGCCTGCGCATGCGTGGCTGCGCGACGTCGTCAGTCGGGTAACTCGGAACTTGCTGAACATATGAACCCTCCAGAAATCCGAGAGAACGGATATTGGGCACTTAGCCGACATCAGTTTTCGCGAAGGTCCGCTTTGCGCCAGAAGCGGCCGTTCGATCGGCTTTATCGAATCCAAGGGGGACCGACAAGCGGTCGAACGTTCACCTTCCAGGTATCTTTATGGTGAACGATGTGGTCCCTCATGTCGCCACGCGCGAAACGCATCAGCGGTCTTTAATATTTTCGTACTTCACCCGAAAAAGACTTTTGCAACAATATCCGCCATGAGCGGACATTCCATAACCGCCCATTCCGCGAACAAGCAGTAGCACTGCATTCCGCGCCGATCATGGAATTTACGAGGTCCGCTTTTGCGCCGAAAGCGGAAGTTCACCGCGGCTGGCGGTACTTCCAAAAAGTGCCATAAGCGGAAGTGGCAAGCCTTTTGATCGCTTCGTCCCCCTTATTCATCAAATTCGTTGAACATGCGCGGTCCTGCGTAGCAGCCGTCGTCATTCAGGTTTGCTCATCGTCTTAATTGTGCCTTCGTACCCAACCAACTTCAATTTGTTGTCGCAGCTCGGGCACTCAGAATTGCGAAGCTCATAGCCCGGCACTATTGGTTCGGCGATGCCGCGCAACATTTCGACGTTGCACTTCGAACAGGTTGGCCGGTCGTCGATGTCAGGGCTTATAGGCGTCACTGCATAGGTGGTACCAGCCCGGCTATCTTTCCGTTGGTTCGTTTTCCGACAAATGCCGCTCTGGGTTTCGTCGTCGGTCATCTGTCGTGCAACAGGACTGTCACTTAGATATGAATGCAGTGCCAACTGGAGGGACGGCCAGCCGTATCGAGCAGTCGTAAGCAGCGGTTACGTGGATCGCGGCACAAGACACCCCGATTATCAAAAAATCCAATGCGAGAGTCGCAAACCGAACGGACGCCTCCGACTTTAGTCAGCCATATCTTGGTCGGGCAGGTGCGAGGCGGTTATCCGCGGCAGCACCTGACCACGATGGAAGTTGGGGATGGTTCTCGACCTCCGTTTTTGCGGTGCAGCGTTGCCTCGGAAGATTCCGGGACGCAATTCGCATTGCTGTTGACTACAGCTTCGCTTGAAAGGATGAAAACCAGTGAATGATGCCGATATGAAAGTCGAAGTAAACACTAATCCGCCGAATGCGAACGTCCCGGCTAGCGAAAAGCGAGGCTTTGACATGCCGCTTTTCGATTTGCCCAAGATGGCGATGCCGGGGGTCTTCCGCGGCATCGCTGAGCACAGCGTCGTGCGGGTGAAGGAAAACTGCGAGAAGATGAAGGCCGCCTCGGGAGAAATGGCCGACGTTCTCCGAGAGACCTATTCGACCAATGCGAAGGGCGCCGCGGACTACGGGATCAAAGTCATCGAGATCTCGAGCGTCAACACCACCTCCGCTTT
>WNFJ01736367.1_pt1 | contig 11779 bp, 12 predicted proteins | sample 5400461 | NCBI WGS metagenome assembly WNFJ01 (sample SAMN13153349, study PRJNA577476) | soil metagenome | isolation source: 115 cm saprolite on Douglas fir-dominated hillslope | place: USA:California | collected 2013-09-17
TGAGGCCAGAACCTGACTGCCGGCCTCGAAGGGACCTCCTTCATCTCTCGTACAGTTGCGCACCGTCGTATTCAGACGGCGCTCGTGACACACGACCCTCAGCGGACACTCAGCCCTCGCGATGAGAACCGCTTTTCCTTCACCCGATCGGGCTTTCGCAGCTGCCGCCTAGTTCATGCTACAGCAACACTGGGATGCCGCCGCCGCTTCTTCGACGAACAGGTGATGCGACCGGCATCGATAGGGGCATAGGCTAGGCCTACTGCGCGATATAGCCGCCGTCGATCACCAGCTCGGTGCCGGTGACGAACGACGCTTCATCGGAGGCGAGAAATAACACGCCGTAGGCGACTTCGATCGGCTCGCCGAGCCGGCGCAGCGGGGTCAGCGCGATCTTGTCGGCGCGTTCGTTGGCATTGGTCGCATTCAGCATCGGCGGCATATAGCCGGGATGCACCGAGTTGACACGGATGCCGAGAGGGCCATAGCGCACCGCTGCGGATTTCGTATAGATCCGCACCGCGCCCTTCGAGGCGCTGTAAGCCGGATGGCCGCTCGGCCCGCCGATAAAACCCATGATCGAGCTGATGTTAACGATCGAGCCGCCGCCGGTCTTCGCCATTTGCTCGGCGGCGAGCTTGGTACCGAGGAAGACGCTGGTCTGGTTCACAGCGATGACCCGTTCCCAGCCGTCGAGTCCATCCCGATCGCCAACCGAGCTGCCGGAAATCCCGGCATTGTTCACCAGGATGTCGAGCCGCCCGTAGGTCTCCACCGTCTTTGCGATCAGCGCTACCCAGGCGGGCTCGCTGGTGACGTCGATTGCCGCGGCGATGGCGGCTCCGTTGCTCGCGCGAATTGAGGCAGCGACGGCCTCGGCCCGGTCGCCCAGTATGTCGGCGACCACAACCTTGGCGCCCTCCTTGGCGAAGAGCCGCGCTTCGGCCTCCCCCATTCCGTGCGCTCCGCCTGTGACGATTGCGACTTTGCCATCGAGGCGCATGCGTCCCTCCCTGGTTCCCGCACTATACTGGCGGACCTGCGTGGCGAAGCCGGCACGACCATTACGAACCGTTCTCGATCATCGCGGTCTGGGTCCCGTACAGCATGGACCGAGAGGGGCGAGCCCGCAACGACAGCGCTCAGGAGCTCAGGGCGAACCCCTCGTATCCGCTGAGTGCGACGCCAGCGCAGATCGCACGGTAGCGGGCCATGCCGCCGGCGTAGGGCATGAAGACCCGCGGCTTGCCGGGGATGTTGGCGCCCAGATACCAGGAGTGTTTGGCTTGAGGCAGCAGGGTTACACTGGCGGCCTCATTGACCTGCGTTGCCCATTTCTCCGTCGCGTCCGGCGTCGCCTCGACGCAGAATAATCGGTGCGCGTGCATATGGGCGATGCAGTCGGTAATGAAGTCCGCATGCTGTTCGATGGCCACTGGCATGTTGCACAGCACCGAGGGGCTACCGGGGCCGGTGATCGTAAACAAGTTGGGGAATCCCGGAACCTGCAGCCCCAGATAGGTTCGCGGACCGGTGCTCCATGCGTCCTTGAGCCGGTATCCGTTTCGTCCGGTGATGTTCATCCGTAGGAGCGGACCGGTCATCGCGTCGAAGCCGGTGGCGAAGACGATCATGTCGAGCGCGTATTCGCCGTCTCTCGTCCGCAGCCCGCGCGGCGTAACCCGCTCGATCGGAACCGCTCTCACGTCGATCAGCGAGACATTGTCCCGGTTGTAGGTCTCGAAATAGTTGGTGTCGATCGGTGGCCGCTTGGCGGCGTAGGGGTGATCGATGTCGGACAGCTTCGCCGCAGTCGCCGGGTCCTTCACGATCGAGCGGATCTTGGCGCGGATGAAGTCCGCAGCGGTGTCGTTGGCCGTCTTGTCCAACAGGATGTCCTTGAAGGTGGCGCGGAACCGCAGGCCGCCGCGCTCCCATGCCTCCTCGTACAGCGCCTGGCGTTCCTCGTCGGAGACTCCGAGGGCAGAGCGATCGGCGATGGAGAAGTCGAAACCGTTGACGCTCTCGCGCATCTTCTGGCGGATTTCGGCATAGTTTTCCTTCAGGTAGCGCTGGAATTTCGGTGTAAGCGGGCCGTTGCGGGCCGGCACGCTGTAATTGGGGGTGCGCTGGAACACGGTCAGATGGGCGGCCTCTTCGGCGATCACCGGGATCGCCTGGATCGCGGTTGATCCGGTACCGATTACACCGACCCGCCGGCCCGAGAAATCCACGCCCTGATGCGGCCATTGGCCGGTGTGGTACCACTTCCCTTCGAACGTCTCGAGGCCTGGGATCTCGGCCACATTGGCCGTGGACAGGCAGCCGACGGCGGTAATCAAAAACCGCGCCGACATCGTCTCGCTGGTCTCGGTGGTCACCCGCCAGAGATTAGCGGCAGCATCATACTCTGCCCCGGTGACCCGCGCTTTGAAGCGGATGTTGCGGTGCAGGTCGAAGCGGTCGGCGACGTGATTGAGGTAGCGCAGAATCTCCGGTTGCCTGGGGTAGCGTTCGGACCACTCCCACTCTCGCTCCAGCTCTTTCGAGAAGGAGTAGGAGTAGCAATGACTTTCTGAATCGCAGCGGGCGCCGGGATAGCGGTTCCAATACCAGGTGCCGCCGACCCCGTCCGCCGCTTCCAGCAGCTGAACCGACAGTCCAAGGCGGTCGCGCAGGCAGTACAACTGATAAAGGCCGGCAAAACCGGCGCCGATGATCAACGCGTCGAAGTTGTCGGTCTCTCCGGGTCGGGCTCTGATCGAATGCGTTTCGTCGTCAGGCATGAAGGCTCCGGGTGTAATCGTTTCAAGGGTAGGGTTCAGAGGCAGTTAACGGTGCCCGGCAAAGGTCTGGCGCAGCCAGCCGCAGGCTTCGTTCATCGCGACCCCGGCCTTGTCGACGACACCGGCCCAGAACATGAAGCCGTGATTGACGCCGTCGTAACGCGTCAGCGCGGTGGCTACGCCCGCTGCCCTGAGCCTATCGGCGTAATGTTCGCCTTCGTCGCGCAACGGGTCGTATTCGGCGGTGATGACGAGGGCGGACGGCAAGCCGGCCAGGTCCGCGGCGCGCAGCGGCGCGGCATAGGGATGGACGCCTTCGGACGCGTCACCGAGATAATGGGCCCAGAACCATCTCATCGTATCGCGGGTCAACCCGTAGCCCTCGGCGTTCTCCGCGTAGGACGGCGTGCCGGGCGTGTGATAGTCGGTCACCGGATAGAGCAACAGCTGGGCGCATAATTCGGGGCCGCCCTGGTCGCGCACCCGGAGTGCCGTGACCGCCGCCATATTGCCGCCGGCGCTGTCGCCGGCGACGGCGATGCGCGCCGGGTCGGCGCCGAGTTCGGCGGAATGCGCCGCCGCCCAGCGCGTGGCATAGAGGCAGTCGTCGCTACCGGCCGGGAATTTGTGCTCGGGCGCCAGCCGATAATCGACCGAGGCGACGATGGCGGCGGCACCGGCGCACAGATTGCGGCACATGCCGTCATGGGTGTCGAGGCTGCACAGCACGAAACCGCTGCCGTGGAAGAATACGACCAGCGGAAACGGGCCGGCGTCGCGCGGCGTATAGAGGCGGAGGCGCAGCTGTCCGCCCGGTCCGTCGATCGCCACCTCGCGCACCCCGGCAATCTCGGCCGGCGGCGCCATCAGCGCGACGCGCGACTCGGCCTGGGTCCGCGCCGCCGCGAGCGGCAAGGTATGCGTCGCGGGAACGCCGGCGGCTCTGTCGAGCAGCGTCTGGATCTGCGGATCGACCGGCAATCGCCTCTCCTGGTCTTGGGCCGTGCCAACGTCTTCAATAGAAGACGAACGATTTGTATTGCGATAGCGCCGGCGCCGGACCTATCATGGCGTCGTGCACGGGTCAATGCGCTTGATCAGGAGCGAAATGGACCTACCGCTGGCAGCGGATCCAACCGACGGCTTCCGAGCAAAAGGAGTTCGCCCGGGGCAGGCGAATGCCGCCCGCGCGAGAAGCCGTGCGGATGACCTCGGGCCCGACAATCAAGGCAGTCCGGGCAAGCCGGTGGGCGCGGTGGTCGCGGCCGCCAAGGTGCTGCGCACATTGCATGCCTCGGAGCGGCCGTTGAACGCGAGCGAGGTCGCGCGCGCCGCCGGGCTCCATCGCGGGACCGCGTACAATATCCTGCGGACGCTGCAAGCCGAGGGCTTTGTCGGGTACGATGACGCGACGCGCAGCTACTCGGTCAGCCTACATATCCTCGAGATCGCCTATGGCGTTTTGCGGCGCAGCGGGTTGATGGATTTGGCGCGCCCGCTGATGCATGCGGTTTCCGATGCTCACGGCGTGTCGGTCTATCTCTCCAAGGTCTTGGGACCTTCGTCGCTGCTGCTGTTGGACTGGGTCGGCGCGGCGCTCCGTACCGATCTCTACGCGACTGTCGGGCGGCAATACCCCGGCCCGGCAGGCGCCTCGGGCGTGGTCATGGCGGCCTTTGGAAACGGCAGCCCAGCCGAGCTCGAGGCGCTGTTCGCGCCGGTCGCCTGGTATCAAAAGCCGTCCTTTGCCGATTTCCTGGCGCGGGCCGAAGAGGCGCGCCAGTCCGGTTTTGCGGTCGATCGCGGCACGATGTTTCAGGGCATCACGCAACTCTCGGTGCCGGTCCTGTCGCCGTCTTGGCAGCTATTGCTGATCCTGACGGCCGCGGGCCATGCGCATGACCTCGATGGCGACGCGCTCGGGCCGTTGAGCCGCGCGATGCAATCGGCGGCGACGCAGCTCTCCGAGAGCGTGCGACTGTTGCGTCTCGGGTGAGATAGGGGTTCGGGTCAGTTCCGTCGTCGGCCGCGAAACGTCGGCGGCGTACTTAGCGAGGTAACAGCATGGTCTCCTCACTGGCGGTCGCGCAACAACCCAAGGCAGACCCGGCTCTCGATTTTGACGCGATCATCATCGGTGCCGGCGTGTCCGGCCTCTACCAGCTCTACAAGCTGCGCGAGCTCGGCCTGACGGTGCGGGTGTTCGAAACCGGCACCGGCGTCGGCGGCACCTGGTACTGGAACCGCTATCCCGGCGCCCGCTTCGATTCCGAAAGCTGGACCTACGGCTATTCCTTTTCCCAGGAGCTGCTCGAGGAATGGGACTGGGAGGAGCACTTCTCGGGTCAGCCCGAAAACGAGCGGTATCTGAATTATGTCGCCGACAAGTTCGACCTGCGGCGCGACGTTCGGTTCAACAGCTGCGTGACCGCCGCGCATTATCAGGAGGACGCGCGGTGCTGGGACGTCCTCCTCGACGACGGCCGCCGCTACACCACGCGCCTCTTGATCACCGCAATCGGCGTGCTGTCGGCGCCGACCATGCCGCGCATTGCCGGTGTCGACACGTTCAAGGGCCAGTCCTGCCACACTCATTACTGGCCTAAGGAACCGGTCAGCTTCGCCGGCAAGCGGGTCGCGGTGATCGGCACCGGCGCTACCGGGATACAGACCATCACCGAAGTGGCCAAGACGGTCGGGCACATGACCGTCTTTCAGCGCACCCCCCAGTGGAGCGCGCCATTGCACAACGCCAAGATCGGCAAGGAGGAGATGGGCCGGATCCGGGCCAATTATCAGGAGATCTTCGCGCGTTGCCAGGAGACCTACGGCTGCTTCATCCATGCGACCGACCCGCGCTCGACGCTCGAGGTCACGCCCGAGGAACGCGAGGCCTTTTGGGAGAAGCTCTACAGCGAGCCCGGCTTTGGGATCTGGATGGGCAATTTCCGCGACATCCTGGTCGACCGCGAGGCCAACCGGCTGATCTCCGATTTCGTCGCCCGCAAGATCCGCGAGCGCGTCAAGGACCCGGCCACGGCCGAGAAGCTGGTCCCGAAGAACCACGGTTTCGGCACCCGACGCGTGCCGCTCGAGAGCGGCTACTTCGAGGTCTACAACCAGCCCAACGTCAAGATCGTCGACATCAACGAGACGCCGATCGAGCGGATCACCCCGAACGGCATCAGGACGAGCGACGCCGAGTACGAGTTCGACATCATCATCTACGCGACCGGCTTCGACGCCATCACCGGCAGCTTCGACCGCATCGACATCCGTGGGGTCGACGGGGCGTCATTGAAGGAGAAATGGAAAGAGGGGCCGCAGACCTTTCTCGGCATCCTAGTCGCCGGCTTCCCGAACATGCTGATGGTGATGGGCCCGCATGCCGGGCTCGGCAATTTTCCGCGCGCCGCCGAATACAGTGTCGATTGGGTAACCCGGCTGATCCGCTTTGCGCGCGACCGCGGCTCGACGCAGATCGAGGCCACCGATGCGGGCGTTGCCGCCTGGACCGACCAGGTCATTGCGTCGAGCGAGGGCTTGCTGGCCAACGAGGTCGACTCGTGGATGACCGGCATCAACCGCAATGTCGAAGGCAAAGAGACCCGCAGGATCATGCGTTTCAGCGGCGGCCACCCCGCCTTCCGCGACCGCTGCGAGGCGGTGGCGGCAGACGGATATCGGGAGCTGGCACTGGCTTAGTCGCCACTGTGGCGGCGGAATAGGGGGGTCAACAAAGGTTTGTTCGAACTTCGCCATTAACACGAAGGGAACTGGTCATGAGTCGCGCTTACAATGTCATCGATGCGGACGGCCATATCCTCGAACCGTTGGATCTGTGGGACAAATACATGGATCCGAAATTCCGAGACGGGGCGCCGCACCTCGTCAAGGGCGAAGACGGCAAGGATCGGCTCGTCATCGAGGAGCGGACGGTCGGCGACAGCCGGCGTGGCTTCGGCGGGATCGGCGGGATCGGCGCCCGGCAGGGGGTCGTCGCGTCCGATACGACCAGCGCATCCCCGACATGGATGCCGACGGCATCGATGCGGCATTCCTTTATCCGAGCATCGGCCTGTTTGCGGGCTCGATCCAGGACCCGGAACTCTCTGCCGCGACCTGTCGTGCCTACAACCGTTGGTTGGCCGATTACTGCAAACCCTATCCCGATCGCCTGTTCGGGGTCGCGATGCTGCCGATGCAATCGGTGGATCTGGCCATTGCCGAGATGCGCTTCGCGCGCAAGGAATTGGGATTCCGCGGCGGCTTCCTGCGGCCGAACCCATACAACAATAAAATGATCCACCACCCCGATTACGAGCCGTTCTGGGCGGCGGCCGAAGACCTCGATTTCTCGATCGGCTTTCATGAAGGCGGCAGCAGTGGCATGCCGACGGTCGGCGTCGACCGTTTCGAGGGGCGCGGCGCAAAGCACATCATCAGCCACACGATGGAAATGATGCTGGCCTGCATGAGCGTGATCTGGGGCGGGGTGTGCGAGCGCCACCCGAAAATCAGGATCGCGTTTCCCGAATCGGGCGGCGGCTGGATCGCACCGTGGCTCGACCGCATGGACCGCCACTTCGACGACCAGGGCTTCAACGATTCCGGCCTCAAGACGCGGCCAAGCGAGTTGTTCCAGTGCAATTGCTGGATCTCGTTCGAGCCGGTCGAGGGCAGCATCAAGGTGCTCGCCGACTATATCGGCCCGAACAAGATCCTGTGGGCGACCGATTACCCGCATCCCGACGGCTTCTTCCCCGGCGCGCCGGACATGTTGCGCGAGCGGCTGAAGGGCACCTCGCCCGAGACCCAACGCGGCGTTTTCGCCGGCGGCGCGATGGGTTTCTACGGCCTCAACTGAGCTGGCGAACCCGCCCTTCGCGCGGTTGGCTCGGCAGCGCCGGCGCGGAGGGCGGGTCAGGTCGGTTCATCCTTCGAGGGAGGCGGAGAACCGGGTTCGAAAGCATAAAACGCTCTCGCGACCGATCAGCCTGCGAGCAGTCCTTTGCGGCGGCTCCAATCCAATACCGCACTGATGCATTGGTGCAGCTGAGCAGGCTGGTTCTGATAATAATGTGTGGCACCTTCGATCCCGACATATTCCTTGTCGGATGTCGCAAGGGCCGAGCGAATCGTCGGATTGTGCGCGGCGGGCACAGCGTCGTCCGCGAGGTTCTCGACCTGCAATACGGGCGTGCGGCGGATGCGCGCTGCGTTCTTCGGCCCTTTCGCGTTCGACAGATCATAGCTCCACTGCGACAGCCAAGACCGCAGCGACGAATATCGCGCAAGGCCCGCGGGCGAAGTGTTCACGGTACGCGGATCCCCGAGATAGCACCAGCCGGAGCGCCGTCCGTTCGGGTCGATACGCGGATCGAGCCATCGCACGTCGCACATCGTCCGGTGGACGACGAAGCAGCGCTCGACCTCGCTCGTCCGCCGCCGGCGAAGCGTGCCGAGCAATTCCTGGCACCACACCGTGATCTTCCGGTTGCGCGCGATCTGGGCAGCCCGGAAGCGCTCTATGAACTCGGGCGCATAGGGCGGCTGATGCGGGCAGGCGCTCTCATAGATGTCGAATTCCAACTCCCGTCGGTCGGGGTCGAGTTCGTCGGTCACGGATGGATCGAGCCACTCGGTCAATGTTTCGGCGCGTGACAGGTGCGCGGCAATGAAGATTACGCCGTCGGCCGGTTCGAGACCGGCTCGCGTCAGGTCGACCGCGTCGCCCGCCGGCGTCGCGATGATCGACGGCGCTTCGGCTTCCGCCTGATAGAACAGCGACAGCGAGCCGCCGCCCGACCAGCCGACGAGGATCACCTTCTCGTAGCCGCGGGCCCGGGCGTCCTTGACCCACGCCCCCATGTCGATGGCGACCTTCTCGATGATGAGCCCACTGTCATTCTTTGGATAGCGGCTCGCCGCACACAGGACATGCAACCCCGCGCCAACGAGCGCCCCCGGCATCGGCAGCAAATGCAGGGTCGACGAGGGGTGCATGAAGAGGTAGAGCGTTTTTGACGGTCGCTCGCGCGGGATCAGATATTGGCCCTCGAGCCACACCTTCCCAGAGGCGGAAGAGAACCCGTAAGTCTCGGTGAATCTTGCGGTATCGGGGAAGCTGAGGATGGCTGGGACGCGGTCCCAGCCGGCGGTTGCGTTTGTCATGCGTCAGACATAGCGGAAGCCCGTGAGGAAGCCGATCTTATAGGATACTGGCACGCATCTGTGGGCAGACCGTTTCGACGGTTCGCTCGAAGATGTCTTCGAGCTTCAGGACAAGGTGGCGTCGAGCGTCGCCGGCGTTATCGAGCCGGCGTTGCAGGCCGCCGAGACCGCCCGCTTGGCGGGCCGCCCGACCGACGACCTTGCTGCCTACGATCTCTATCTGCGCGGCTACACGCCACAGTATCGCTTTCTCGCCGCTTGTTACGCCCATCTGGGTCGGCTCGACGATGCATCCCACCCGAGCAGGTCATCGGCACCGCCGGCGGCACCAGCTACGGCTATGACAAGAACGGTCGGCCGGTTCTCACCAAAGAGCCGAAGCTGTTGCTGAACGACGACAACGCCGGCAAGCCGGAGGGCATCCACCTGATGACCGGCCGCCGGCCCTACGCCGCGTTCGGCAATTCGACCGGCGATCGGCAGATGCGGGAGTACACCAAGGCCGGCGACGGCATGCGGCTCGTGATGCTGGTACTGCACGACGATCGAAAGCGAGAGTAGGTTTCCGCATTCAGATTGACGGTGTTGATTCATATCGCGGCAACGTCGCCGGGATTCCGGCACGCTCGCACCGCGGCAACGGCGCCCACATCGACGATGTGTATGCGGACAGGACCGTCGCGCGACCGCGATAGCGGCCGGCGGGAGCGATCACAGTCGGTCTAGAACAACTCTCGCGTCCTGATATTGCTAATTCCGCCGCGGCGGCTCTATCGGCATAGTCGCGATCGCAGTCCAAGCAATGGGGGAGCCGGCTTTTGCGGCGGCTTCTTCCGGCGAAAGACTCGGGTCCCAGTGCACCGCCAGAAAGCGCCGCCCCGTGACGTTGTCGGCCGCATCTGACACCAGCCAGCTGAGCGGCGGCGCCATCACCGCAGGTTGGATCATCGCGGCCCGGTCGTAGCCGGCCTCGAGCGGCACCATGCCGGTATTGGTGACCCCGCCCGGAACGATCACGTTGACGGTAACGCCGGTGCCCGCGAGGTCCTTTGCCATGATGGCCGAAAAAGCCTCTAACGCCGCTTTCGACGGGCCATAGGTCGGCGAGCCCTCGCGGATCATCGTGCCGAGGCTGGTCGTGACGTTGACGATGCGGCCCCATTTCTGGCGCATCATGTCGTGGACGAGGGCGCGCGACAGCGCCATCGGCGCGCTAGTGTGGACGGCGACGAAGAGCTTCCACTGCTCCGGCGTCACCTCCCAGAACTTGATCGGGCGCTGCCGGTTGTCGCTGCGCATCGTCGCCTGGCCGACCCCGGCATTGTTGACAAGGATGTCGATCATCCCGAGATGGCCGCGCACCTTGGAGACGATCTCATCGATCGCCTCGTCGCGGGCGAGATCGGCCTCGATCGTCATCAGTTTGGCGCCTTGTTGGCGCGCCTGCGCCGCCTCGGCGAGCTCGGCGAGACCGTGGGCGGTGCGGTCGACCGCTGCGACCGCGAGCCCCTCCCCAAGCAGGCCCAGCACCAGCTCGCGGCCGATGCCGCCGGCTGCGCCGGTCACGATCGCCACGCGCTGCTGTTCGCTCATCATCGCCTCCCTTTGCTCGAGCCACGACGGTGCGACACGGGGCCATGCAGCGCAAGACAATTGCACCCATGCTGCACCGCCAAGTGCTCCGACCTTTTCGCGAACCCAAAGTGCTGATCGAGTTGGTCGACCCTACGCACCATGTCTTCACCGGACAACGACAAACGGTGACGTTCACGGTGCCTGGCCAGAACTACTCCGCTCACAACGGCGTTATACTCCGGCGGCAACACCGCGCTAACGGCGTTTCCGCACCGAGACAGCCGCTCGACGATACGCCAAGGAGATGTCCCAAGTCCGCTCGGCTCGACAATGTTATCGAGCAGGGCAGCCAGCGCTGCCTCGGCCGGGATCGCGTTATTAGCTAAAACGATGACCTCGATCAGCCCCGTCAAAAAGGGTGCGGTCACGCCGAGCAGGATGATGTTGACCGAGACGGCGCCGGAGATGGTGCTGACATCCCAGCCGAAGGCACGTTGCAGGGGGAGGATCAGGACCCCCGGTGCGGCCCGCACGCCGACCCCCGCCAGCGTGGCCGAGAACATCACGGCCAGGACGATCCAGGCGTAATGCACGCGTCCGGCGCATAGTCTGGACAATCCGATCGCGGTCATGGGCACCAGGCTCTCAGCGCGCTCAGGATCGATGAGCAACGGACCGCTACCCCGCCGTACGACCCGCCGCAAACGATGAGCGCCAGGCCCTTGGAGTCCGTTCACGCCGTCCTGCTTAAGCGATGACGGTCAACAACGTCACGCCACCCCAGAGAATGAGGGCGACGCCACCGGCCCGCCCGAGCAGGCCGCCGGCCGGAACCACCTTTTCTGCAAGGACAAACAGCGCGAGCGCGGCGATCCAGAGGACGTTCATCAGGCCGCCGACGAACAGCAGCGCCATCATGGCCCAGCAGCAGCCGAGGCAAAAAAGCCCATGCCGCAGCCCCATACGGAAGGCGCCGAGCGCTCCTCCCTGCCAATAGTGGCTCAGGAACTCGAGCGGTGATCGGCATCTCCGCAGGCAAGCTTGTTTCAGCGGCGTGAGTTGGTACACACCGGCGAGCAGGAACACGGCCCCGGCCAGGGAGGTGCTGGCGGTCGCCATGGTCGCAGACAGCAGCCTTGCATGTTCCAGTCACCATTGTGCGCCCGTGGCCGCGATGCTGAATGCGGCCCAGAGGACCCAATAGGCGAGAGCGAAAAGGCCGGTCGCCCACGGGGTGCCGGTTG
>WNFJ01309724.1_pt2 | contig 11778 bp, 12 predicted proteins | sample 5400461 | NCBI WGS metagenome assembly WNFJ01 (sample SAMN13153349, study PRJNA577476) | soil metagenome | isolation source: 115 cm saprolite on Douglas fir-dominated hillslope | place: USA:California | collected 2013-09-17
CCAGCTCTTCGACCGGCGCCCGCTCGTACATCGCCTCGAGCGCCAGCGGCAGAGTCATCCCAAGCTGGACCTGCTCGACGATCAGGCGCAGCTCGCCGGAAACCGGCTCGGGCAGATTCTGCCCGGCCATCTGAAGCGCGCGCAGCATCGTATGGCCCGACTCGAGCGCGGACCTGAGCAGATCGATCAGATACGGCAATTGCTCGCCGAGCAGCTTGAGCCGTTGGGTGCGCCTGCGGCGTGCGTAAAGCACCGGCGCCGTGGCGGCTGCGACACCGCATAGCAGTGCGCCGGGGACGTTTAGCCAGTGAGCCGAGACGAGGGTGCACGCAACTAGCAGCGCCGGTATCGCGAGCATGAGCGGCACCGTGGCTTGACGCATCGTTTCGCTGAGGAAGCCGCCCACCCACGGCACCGTGCTCAGGCGCGCAAGCACCAGCGTCATCTCGTCCTTGGGCGGGGTCCACGCAGCCTCCGCGCGCGGGCTCGCCGGCGAATTTCCCAGCCGCCGTTCGAGCACCCGTTCCTCAGCGAGCCGATGCTTTTGCCGCATCGTGTAGTACGCGACCACCGGGCTTATCAGCAGGACGAAACAGACCAATGTGATTAGTTCCGTCATCGCGTCAGTGCAGCTCGCGCGGGGCGAGCATCGATTGAGGAACCGCGAAGCCGGCGGCCTCGAAGCGCTCGGTGTAGAAGGGACGTGTGCCCGTGGTCCTGAAATGCCCCAGCACCTTGCCCGACGGGTCGACCCCGGTGCGCACGTACTCGAACAGGTCCTGGGTCAGCACGGTGTCGCCTTCCATCCCAGTAATTTCGGTTATCTTGATGATCTTGCGGGCGCCGTCGGAATGACGCGCGAGCTGAATGATCAGGTTGATCGAATTGGCGACATACTGATGCATCGCTTTTTCCGGCAGCGCCACTCCCGACAGCAGCATCATCATCTCGAGCCGCCCCAGCGAGTCGCGCGGAGTGTTGGCATGGATGGTGGCCATCGAGCCGTCGTGGCCGGTCGACATCGCCTGCAGCATGTCGAGCACTTCGGCGCCGCGCACCTCGCCGACGATCACGCGGTCGGGACGCATCCGCAAGGTATTGCGGAACAGCTCGCGCTGCGTGACCTCGCCCTTGCCTTCGACGTTGGGCGGGCGGGTCTCGAGGCGGAAGACCTGGGGCTGCTGCAGGGCCAGCTCGGCGGCGTCCTCGATCGTGATGATGCGCTGGTCTTCGGGGATATAGGTCGAGAGGCAATTCAGCAGGGTGGGTTTGCCGCTGCCGGTGCCGCCGCTGATCAGGATGTTGAGCCGGGTAAGCACTGCGATGCGCACGAAGTCGGCCATCTCCTGGGTGCACGTGCCATTGATGATCAGATCTTCCATCCGGTAGCTGTGGCCGCCGAAGCGGCGGATGCACAAGCCGGGGCCGTCGATCGCGAGCGGCGGGATGATGGCGTGAACGCGCGAGCCGTCGGGCAGCCGCGGCCGACGCGCGACACGATGCGGTTGATGACGCTCATCAGGTGCCGATCGTCGCGAAAGCGCACGGTGGTCTTGTGGATTTTGCCGTGGCGCTCGATCCATACTCCGCGGTAGCCGTTGACCAGGATGTCGGAGATGTCGTTGTCCTGGAGCAGCGGTTCGAGCGGGCCGAGACCCAGCATGTCGCTGGTGGTGGCTTCGATCAGGCGTTCGCGATCGGCTTGGGCCAGCAGCAGATGCTCTTCGTCGACCAGTTCGTCGATCACCGCGTTCACCTGCGCCAGCAGCGGCGCGTAGCCCGCGTCTTCGAGCTTGGTGATGTCGATTTTCTTGAGCAGCAGATCCTGGATCCGGCCCTTGAGCGCCTGGAAATGCACCTTGCCCGCGTCCTCGTTGGACGCGGCGATTAGCTGGCGCGTATCGATGGCAAAGAGCGAGGGCCCGGCCGCCGAGGGCGCGCCCTGCCCGTCGCTTTGCAGACGATCGATTAGACCCATTGGCGGCGTGCCTCCCTAGCGGCCCATCGCATTCATCAGCCTGGAGAAAACGCCCGGCTTGTGCGCACCGTCGGTGGCCTCCAGAGCGCCAATCAAAGTTTTGGCGAGCCGCTCGACCGCGAGCAGCAGCGGCGATCCCGCCGGCAGCGTGGAAAGCCCGTCGCCTTGCGCTTCGGTCGCCGCCAGCGCCGCCTCGTCGTGTGGAATGCAAAAGGCCACCGGCCGATGCAACGCGGCCTCGATTTTCTCCAGCGAGACCGCATGCGCAGGGCGGTAGTGGTTGAGCAACAGGTCGAGCGAGACGTGTTTGAGTTTGAGGCGTCCGAACAGATCAAGAAAGCGTTGCGCTGCCCGCACTCCGGTGATCGATTGATCGAGCACGTATAGTACGTTACCCGCGCGCTCCCACGCCGCCACAGTGCCCTCGTTCACATGATGGCCGCAATCGATGAGTACGTAGTCGAACAATTGCAGCATCACTCCGACGGTCGCTTCGATGGTGCCTGGCGAGACCATCTCGCCGTCCTCGATCCGCGCCGGCGCGCTCAAAAGGTACAGCCCTGAGGAATGTTTCCTGGCCGCTGATTCAAGGCGAATCGAATCGACGCTGGTGGTCGGGTCGGCGAGCTCGCCGATCGAATGGACGCTCTCGAGGTCGAGTATCGCCGAGAGCGAGGCGGCCTGAAGGCCGAGGTCGACCAGCGCCACCTGTTTTTGCGTCAGGCGGCGGAGCGCGAGTCCCAAGGCGACCGTCAGGCTGCTGACGCCGACTCCGCCCGACACACTGACCAGTGCGTAGGCCGCTTTGCTCGCCTGCCCTCCGCCGCGGTTGACTTCGCTGACCGTCCACAGCGCGCGCGCGAGGTCGACCGGATCAACCGGCATGAATAGTACTTCGTTGGCGCCGGCCCTTAACGCGCCGCGCACCGCTTCCGGCGTGCGCCGGCTGACCACCGCCGTCACCTGCGACCAGTTGCCGCTCTCGATCCACTGCCGCAGCTCCTCATCCCACAGATCGAGGTCGTCGTCGAGCAGTATCATCAGGATACGCACCGCGTCGCCGTGTGGCGGAGCCTGTCCGGGGGCCACAATCTCGGCAATCTCCATCCTGAGGTCGGTGAGAGCGGCCAGCAGTTCGCGCAGTTCGGCGCGGTGCGCCGGCGTGCCACCGGCCAGCGAGATGTTGAGGCTGCCGCGCCGCTTGTGCTGCGCAGTATTGAAGCCATTGCCGTTGCCGTTGTGTTGCGCTGAATTCATTGCCCCTCCGGCTGACTCGCGGTGGCGTCTGCGTGCACGCGCCTATTCACTGGCCATGGTCTGGGTAACCGAGAGTTGGCTTGGAAAGGTAACCCCGAAAAAAGTCGTACCCAAAAACAGCTTGGTCTGAAGGTTGTAACTGACCGTCACCGTGACCGCCGTACCGGTCGCGCGAGGAACCGCCGTGGGCGAAAGCACCACAGGTTGCAGGCCGGAATCGCTGATGAGCGGTGACGCGGTGGAGGTCAGGTAGGAGCCCACCGAACTCTGAGCAAAACTCGGATTCAGCGAGGCATAGCGCGCGCAGGAAATCGCGGCCTGGTTGACCGCGAGCGCGGCACCCCCGACGACTACCATCTGCACTACACCGAGCATCAAAAGCAGAAAGATTGGAATAACAAGTGCGAACTCGACCAGGGTCTGACCGCCATAACCTCTGCGATATGTCTCGCGACCGATCCTTCGCGCGTCCGTTGACGATACAGCGTCTCCTTTCCGCACATGACTTATCTTCAGCAATGTATGCATAGCTCGCATCAGCCGCAAAGCGGAGCATGATTCATACCAGTGACGCAATTAGTCAATTCGCGAACACCTGCTCCGTTCGCGCTTCCACTGCGATACTGGATCGCTCCTTGCACGATCGTGCTTTGGGGAATTGGAGCGATATGAGATTGATGCAAAAGCATGGGCGTGCGCGGCGCGGACGGCGGGGTCAGATTATGGTAATCCTCGCCCTGGCAGCGGTCGGACTAGTAGGAATAGCCGCGCTAGGAATCGATGTTTTTTACATTTACTGGAATAAAAACAAGCTACAGGGTGCCACCGACGCCGCAGCTTTGGCAGGCGCTACTTACTTCAACAACGTTACCTTCGTCGGTAAGAATGCCGCGTGCCTCTATGCAACCGACGCGCAGAACGCGGCCTGCACCTATGCGCTCAACAACGGCATATTGCTGAGCGAACTCGCCAGTGTGATCGCCAATTCGGGCAGCCAGTCAATGACCGTAAGCGCGACGCGCACAATATCCGCCCTCTTCGCCCGGGTTGTGGGCATCCAAAACTTTACCGTAAGCGCCATTTCCGTGGCGGTGCTGCGGGGACTCGCTTCCGCCACTAACATCGCGCCGCTCGGCCTCGATTCGACCACTACCTACACCTACGGGCAGGCGCTCACATTGCATAACGGAAATTGCGGTGCGGGATGCTGGGCTGGGCTATCTATGCAAAGTGCGAGCAATGGCACGATCGGCGCTAACGCATTCCGGCAGAATCTTGGGTCCGGATGCTCCTGCACGGTCAAGGTTGGCGATATTTTGACCATCGAGCCGGGCGCTACGGTCGGCCCGATCGGCCAAGGCGTGAGTGCTCGCGTGGCGGCGGGTAATGCCTCCGATTCCACCGGGACGTGGTCCACGCACACATTGAGCGACGCACGGGTGACGGTCCTTCCGGTAGTCAACTGGAGCGGATGCGTAGGCCGTTGTTCGGTGCCGGTCACCGGGTTTGCGGAAGTATGGATTTCAAGCACCACTGGCGCGGACATCAACGCGGTATTCATTCGCCAGGTCGCGGAGGGCACTCCGGGCACTGGCGGAACCAACATGGGCGCGGTTCATGCTCAGCTTACGCAATGAATAGTAATTCCTCTGCAATAATACTGCTGGCAACGATGTTCGAGGCGAATCAGCCGTGACCGTAGCAGCGTTGATTATAGATGACTCGCCGTTCGCGCGGAAAATCATCCGCCATCATTTGACCAAGCTCGGCCTCCATGTCGAGGGCGAAGCCGAAACCGCCGCGGAGGGCCTCCGGCTCTTCAGAGAGCTCAAGCCCAACCTGGTCACGCTCGACGTGATGATGCCCGAGCGTGAGGGCATCGACAGCCTGGCCGCCTTCCGAACCATGAGAAAAGAGGTTCCAGAGACTGCAATCGTGGTCGTGAGCGCGGTGCCCTTCGAGAAGACGCGCGATACGTTCTTGAATGAGGGCGCGACCGCCTACGTGATCAAGCCGTTTAGCCAGTTCTCTTTCGAGCCGGTGCGGTGCGGCAAAAGTTGCAGCGAGCCTTTCCGGCCTGGACTGCATAGCGGAAGAGCAATGAAGAGAGCAGTAATATGAATGTTGATTCGCACGACATAGCCAATGACAGTTCGATCGATCAAAAGGCTGTTCAGGATCTGCGCAACGAGGGCGAGAACCTGCTGAGCGACCTGGTGGATATGTTCATCCACGAGGTTCCCGGCCAGTTGGCAACGCTCGAGGCGGCACTGGCAAAAAGAGACGTCGGCGCCGCCAGGCTGACCGCGCATACGCTCAAGGGCACCGGCGCCAACTTTGGCGCTGCGCGGATGCAGGCGCTTGCAAACGCGATCGAGGAAAAGGCCCGCAACGGCTCGCTCGACGGCGCGTCCGCGACCGTCGTCGAGTTACGCGCCGAGTGCACCAGGGTTCGCGACGCTCTCAAAGCCGTACGCTGAGCGGAATGGCTGGAGCCTAAACCTGCCCCCCGGTTCTCTGATCGAAATACGCACGACACGCTGCAAGCTCATCGCGGCGTGGGAAACGACGCGCTACTTCCTTATTAATCCATAGTGAAGCGCCCCAGGCAGGCGCGCGGCTAGCTGCGCTTGCTCCGAGCGCGTCGCGCGCGAGTTGCCGGAGCGCGCCGAAGGCGTCATGATTTGCGCCGTCCGGGCCCGCGATCGCGTGCCCCGCTACTTCAACGCGTGGGGTGATGCACGATGAATGAACGGATGCTTCTGCCAACTACGGTGGTTGGCAGCTATCCGCAGCCCGACTGGCTAATCGACCGTGAGAATCTCGCCAAGCGGCCGCCGCCGCGCGTGCGTGCGCGCGAGGTCTGGCGAATCCCCGAGCCGTGGCTCGAGCAGGCGCAGGACGACGCGACTATCGTTGCGATTCACGAGATGGAAAGCGCCGGCGTCGATATCATCAGCGACGGCGAGATGCGCCGCGAGAGCTACTCCAACCGGCTCGCCAACGCGCTCGGCGGGGTCGACCGCGAACGTCCGGGCAGCGCGATCAGCCGCAGCGGACGCCCCGACATCGTGCCGCTGGTTTCGGGTCCGATTCGCAGGCTCGCGCCGGTCGAGGTGCGCGACCTCACCTTTCTGCGCGCGCACACCACTCACAAGGTGAAGATCACGCTGCCCGGCCCGTTCACGATGACCCAGCAGGCCCAAAACGCCCACTACCCCGACGAGGACTCGCTTGCGATGGCGTACGCGGAGGCGGTCAACGAAGAGATCAAGGATCTGTTCGCGGCCGGCGCCGACGTGGTGCAGATCGACGAGCCTTACATGCAGGCGCGCCCGGAGTTGGCGCGCCGCTACGGGCTCAAGGCGCTGAATCGCGCCCTTGAGGGCGTCACCGGCACGACCGCGGTGCATCTCTGCTTCGGCTACGCTTACATCATGAAGGACAAGCCGGCCGGCTACTCGTTTTTGCCGGAACTCGAGAACTGCCTCGCCCACCAGGTATCGATCGAGGCCGCGCAGCCCAGGCTCGATCTGTCGATTCTGAAAGAACTGCCCTCCAAGACCATCATCCTGGGCGTGATCGACCTTAACGATCCCGCGGTCGAGAGCGCCGCGACGGTAGCCGGCCGTATCCGCGCCGCGCTCGAGTTCGTCGCGCCCGAGCGGCTGGTGATCGCGCCCGATTGCGGGATGAAATATATCCCGCGCGACCTCGCATTCGCGAAGTTGAGCGCGATGGCTGCAGGGGCGCGAATCGTCCGCGCCGCTCTCGGCTGATGCCGCGGTAGGTGAGCGTGCTCGAGGAGGAATGCTGATGAATCGAGGAGTGCTGCTCGCGGCCGCGATACTGCTCGGCGCCTCGTCTGCCTCGGCAATCCAGTTGCCGTCGGAACGCACGATCGGCCGGATCGAGGCGGTGTTCGAGTTCCAGGGCGCGATGCCGACGGGCGTGACCGTCGCACCCAACGGACGCATCTTCGTAAACTTTCCGCGCTGGGGCGACGACGTGCCGTTCACGGTCGGTGAAATCCGCGGCGGCCGTCTCGTAGCCTATCCCGATGTGGAGGTGAATCGGGCGGACAATGCGCGCCCGGCCAAGACTTTCATCAGCGTGCAGAGCGTAGTGGCCGACGCTCGCAATCGCCTGTGGGTACTGGACACCGCGGCGCCGAATTTCAGCGAACCGATAAAGGGTGGCGCGAAACTGGTTGCCGTCGATCTCGCGACCAACCGGATCTCCAAGACGATTGTCTTCAAGCCCGACGTCGCTTTGCCCAAAACCTATCTCAATGACGTCCGCTTCGATTTGCGCCAGGGTAAAGAGGGCATCGCCTACATCACGGATTCCGGAACCGGGGCGCTGATCGTGGTGGACCTAGCCTCGGGCGAGGCCTGGCGCCGGCTTGCGAATCATCATTCGACCAAGGCCGATCCCGCGTTCGTGCCGATCGTCGAGGGAGAAACGCTGATGGTGCGGCCGGCGGACGGTCCGCCGCAGCCATTCGCCGTTCCTGCTGACGGAATCGCGCTCTCGGCCGACGGCGCGACGCTTTACTATTGCCCGCTATCGAGCCGCCATCTGTTCAGCGTGCCGACGGCGTATCTGCGCGATCGCTCGGTACCCGAAGAGCAGGTCGGCGCGGCGGTGGCCGACCTCGGGGAAAAAGGAGCCTCCGACGGACTCGAGGCCGACGCGCAGGGCCGCGTCTATGCTGGCGACTACGAGCACGACGGAATCCGCCGGCGATTGCCCGACGGCACCTGGGAGACGATCGTTCACGACCCGCGCGTGCTATGGCCGGATACGCTTTCGGTCGGGCCCGACGGATGGCTCTACTTCACCGTTAATCAGTTGGAGCGGGGCGCGCGCTTCCACGGCGGCCACGATCTTAGGCAAAAGCCGTATACGCTGTTCCGCGTGAAGATCGGCGGAAGCCCGGTCGCTCTGAAGTGACCTCGGGACGCGAGTCGCCGAAAGGCCGTCGCGCGGCTTGTCTCAGCCCTCGGCCAGCACCGCGCGCGCCGCCTGCTCGACCACCGTGCCCTTGAAAAAATCCGGATTGTTGCCTGCCCACAACCTGACCGGATTGGCGAACACGAAATCGCGGAAGTCCGTCTCGCTTATCAGTTCTTCGTCCACCAGTTCCCAGGCCTCGGTCAGCACCTTGGTCATGTCCGGAACGTCGAAGTGGCCGATATCGGAACCGAAGACCGCGTTGAGCCGGGCGCGGTACGGGTTGGCTTTCGTATTGAAGGCCCACGCGTTGGCCGCGTCGTCGGCTTCGCAGCCGAAATAAAAATTGGGGATAAACAGATCGCGGATCTGTTCGGCGCGCTCGATTGCGCAGGCCTCAAAGTCGTCAAGCGACGCGTTGGGGTCGGCGGTCCGCGGCGAGTACGACTCGCCCTCGAGTTTCCATCGCTCCAGCTTGTCGGCGAGCGCCTTGCCGCCGTAGCGCTGGAACAGATGCGCCAGCATCTCGCGATTGAGATTGGCGGGGTCGATGTCCTCGAGCGCCTTGGGATTGCGTTTTTTCCAGTGGCCAATCAGATCGCTGTAAAGCCCGCAGGCCCATCCCACGCCGCCCTCCAGGAAGGCGAACTTCAACTTCGGAAAGCGCCGCGTCACGCCGCCCAAAAACAGCGCCTTGCAGATCGCCTCGCCGGCCACGCCGAAGTGGCCGATATGATTGTACACCGCATTCGACGGCGAGATGCGCGTGCCGACACCCTTGGAAACCGTATGAAAGGTGGGTACGACGCCGAGCTCCTGGCACTTCGCCCACACCGGGTCGTAATCGTACTCGCTGTCGAGCGCGAGCATGTCGAGCCATTGCGCGTACGGATTGGGCTCGCCGCCGGGACCGACCGCCGCGCGAATCGGACGGCGCAGCAGGCTCGGCATCATTGCGACCTTGAGCCCCAGCGTCTTGACCGCGTACTCGAGTTCGACGATCGCCTCCTCGGGCGTATACATCGGAATCATCGCCACCGGCGTTAGCCGGTCGCTGAACTCACGGAACTGCTCGGCCGAGTACCGGTTAAACGCGCGGCAGGTCGCCTTGCGCGTCTCCTCGTCGGCAATGAACGGGATGCGCAGCGCCGCGGTCGGATAGAGCACCGCGAAATCCATCCCCATATCGCCCATGCGCTGGTACAGCAGCTTCGGCAGCATCGCGGTCGCACGGTCGAGCGTGTTCCTGGTCGGCACGCCCCACCATACCGGCTGGTCCAGCCGGCGCTCGCGCCGTTCCTTGAGCGGGACCGTGAGATGCCATCCTTCGTACGGCCGGTTCCTGAAACCCTCGGCCGCGCGCGTTCCCCCGACCTCTTTCAGATAGTCCATCAGATCCGGCCCGAACTCGACCCAATGGCCGTCGGAATCGATCACCGGATGTTTCAGGCGGGGCCGCAGGGCAGCCGATTCGGAACCTTGATTCCCTTGCTTCGCGGACATCGCGCATTCCTCCATCTAGCCGTCATCTAGCCGCAGCCGGGCCACGCTGTCCAGACTCGCGTGCACTCGTGGAACTCCACACCGGGCGGAAGCTGTGATAGATGGCTCCCACGCGGCAAGCGCGAATTGGCTCGCGGAGGTGACAGGCATGGCTGGCGCAAAAGCGAATTCCACGATGCTCGCGGGATGCCGGGTGCTCGATTTCACGCAGTACCTGGCCGGGCCCACAGTTACCCGGCTGATGGCGGAGATGGGCGCCGACATCATCAAAGTGGAGCTCGCGCCGATGGGCGATCCGTCGCGTCTGCTGCCGACGATCAAAAACGGACGCAGCGGCTATTTCGTGCAGCAGAACCGCGGCAAGAAGAGCCTGTGCCTCGATCTCAACAAGCCGGAATCGCTGGAGATCCTCCGCGCGCTCGTAACCAAGGTGGATATCGTGGTCGAGAACTTCGGACCCGGCGTAATGCAAAAACGCGGCCTCGACTACGATTCGCTCAAGCCGATCAATCCGCGGCTCATCATGGCCTCGCTCTCGGCCTTCGGACGCAAGAGCCCGCTCGCGCACAAGACCGGCTACGACATGATCGCGCAGGCATTCTCCGGCATGATGCACATGACCGGGGACCCGGATGGATCTCCGACCTTCGTCGGAATCGGTGTCGCCGACGTGGGAACCGGAGTACATACTTTTGCCGCACTAGGATATGCACTGTATAATCGGGAGAAAACCGGCGTCGGACAGTTTATAGACATCGCGATGATCGACGCGCTCTACCACATGCACGATTTTGGCCTGCAGAGCCATTCCATCACCGATGGCGCGTTCATCCCCAAACGGATGGGCCGATATCACAACCAGATTTGTCCCGCCGGAGTATATAAAGGGCCGCAGGGCTGGATATTTATCCTGGTGCTCGATCGCCAGTGGGCAAGCATGACCAAGGCGATGGGCCGGCCGGAGCTTCGCGACGATCCGCGTTTCGCCACCAGCGCGGACCGGGTGAAAAACAGCGCCGCGCTCAACGCAATCGTCGAGGAGTGGCTATCATCGATGCCCAGTGATGACGCCGCGGTGGCCGCGCTCGAGGAAAACCGCGTCGCCTGCGCCCCGGTGCTCTCGGTCATCGACACGATGAAGCATCCGTACTTCAAGGCGCGCGACATGGTGCGCAAGGTGCGCGATCCGATCCTCGGTGAGGTGACGATCCCCGGTTTTCCGCTGAAATTTTCGGCCTATCCGGATCTGCCGGACATCCAAGCTCCGCTTTTGGGCGAGCATGGCGCACAGGTGCTCAAGGAAGTGCTGGATTACTCCGACGCGCGGATTGCGAAGCTCAAGGAAGGCGGAATCCTCTTCAGCGAGAATCGATAGTCTGTATTGTCGAGATTGCTGGATATTAGTCGGAAGATCCAAGGAACTTGCGCTGGGCGAGGTTGGGCGAGTCTAATCTGCAATCGTGGGCTCCTTCTTCGATTTCGCCGAGGTCTGCCAGTCGCTCAGCCAGACCAATAGCCGCCTCCAGATAGCCGCGCTCGCGGCCGACTTTCTCGCCCGCCTCGCGCCCGCGGAGGCCGCGATCGCCGCGCGTTTCATGGTCGGCCGCGCGCTCGAACAGGGCGGCGAGCCGCGGCTTAACGTGAGCGGCCGCGCGGTGTGGAAGATCGCCGCCGCGCTCGGCGGCGGAGAGGCCCAGAGCGAGGACATCTTCACCGCCGCATCCGACTTCGGCGAGGCGATCGAGATGGTGATGCTGTTGCGGCGCGACGAGCCGGAGCCGACGCTCGCGCTCGTCGAGGTCAGCCGCGCGTTCGAAGAGATCGCGGAGATCGAGGGACGCAGCTCGCGACGGCGCAAGCTCGAAGGGCTCGGCGATCTCTTCGCACGAATGACCGCGCTCGAGGCGAAATACGCAGCCAAGGTTCTGATCGGCGAGATGCGCCACGGCATGAGCGAGGGCCTGATGCTGGAGGCCCTGGCGAAAATGGCCGGGCGTCCGGTGGACGAGGTTCGTCGGATGCACATGCTGGAGGGCGACGTTGGGCGGCTGGCGCAGTCCCTGCGCCAGCCGCCCAACGTCGCC
>WNFJ01752606.1_pt1 | contig 11777 bp, 13 predicted proteins | sample 5400461 | NCBI WGS metagenome assembly WNFJ01 (sample SAMN13153349, study PRJNA577476) | soil metagenome | isolation source: 115 cm saprolite on Douglas fir-dominated hillslope | place: USA:California | collected 2013-09-17
CCGACGTAGATCGCCAAATCGGAGCAGCGCACCGAGTGCGAGAAGGAATGTCGTGAGGGCCACGACCTGCTGCCACTCCAGTTCGGTTACGCCTCGCAAGATGATTTCCCGCAGAGTGGCCACGATTCCAAGTTCGACCATGAAGTCCACGGCTACCCGGTGCTCCTGGAGGTAGATAATCAGGAGACGCACGACCTCAACCATGACTAGTATGAACAGCACCTCGGCGATAACCTGACGGAAGTTCAGCGTTGGCTGAAATACTTCTCGAAGCAGCCAAAAAACAGTACGGCCCATGAGTCCAAAGAGCGCCAGGCCAATTGCGAGGACCAGGAGATCTTGAGCCGGCTCAAGCAAGTGTCTGGTAAGACGGTGAATATGAGTGTGTGGAATGCTGGCGTTCAGCGCCACGAGGAATGTCCTTTCTGGCGATCAGGGCTCGGCGTCTCTGAGCGTCCACAAAAATCGTTTGCTCAACCGGAGGCCAGGTAGCGGTGCACGAAGGTGACAGCCATTGCTCCTTCACCGACAGCGGAAGCGCAGCGCTTCACGGAACCGTGGCGAACGTCGCCCGCTGCGAATTGTCCCGGGATGTTGGTTTCCAGATAGTAGGGATCGCGATCGAGGGGCCAGACTTCAATGGATTTCCCGTTGCGGCGAAGGTCAACGCCGGTGAGCAGGTAGCCGCCCTCGTCGCGTTGAATGCCCGCAGCGGCGGCCCATTCCGTGCGGGGATTTCCTCCGATGCAGACGAAGAGCCAACGCGTGGTATAAGTGTGCGATCTGGAGGTAGCGCGATTCTTGAGTGTGACGGAACGCAAGATCGTGTCGCCATCGACAGCGGTCACCACAGTGTCCGTAAGAACCTCGATGCGTTTATTGGAGTAGATTCGATCGATCAGATACGCGGAAACCGTGGTCTTCAGAGAGCCGTCTCGAACAACGAGTGCGACCTTATCGGCAATCGTGGCGAAATAAAGCGACGCTTGAGCAGCGGAATTGCCGCCACCGACGATGAAGACGTGTTCGTTGCCGCAAAGAAAGGCTTCGCTGGCACCGGCGCCATAGTAAATGCCGGCGCCGGTGAATTTTTCTTCATTGGGTAACCCGAGGCGACGGTAGTCAACGCCGGTGGCGCAAATGGCAGCTCGGGCAACAATTTTTGTTCCATCGGCAAGATAACCGACGCGCTTTCCGGTTGAAAAATCACCGCGAACGCCTTCGCGATCAAGCAAGAGTTCCGCGCCAAAACGAACGGCCTGCTCCCTGGCACGTTCCATAAGGTCCGCGCCGCTGATACCGTGCGGAAAGCCCAGATAGTTTTCAATTTTCGGGCTGCTGCTGGCCTGGCCGCCGACGGCCCAACGCTCAATGACCACAGTTCTGAGACCCTCGGAGGCTCCGTAAACTGCGGCGCTTAGACCGGCCGGCCCGGCTCCATAAATGGCCAGATCGTACTCGAAGTTTTTTGGATCGTGATACCAACCGAGTTTTTCGATAATTTGCCGAATGGTAGGCTTTTCCATCCGGGATTCGTCCCAAAAAACACAGACGGGCAGCCGGGGGTCATTGGCGTTTTCGAGACCGATCTGACGAGCCTGTTCATCACGGTTAATTTCGATCCAGTCGAAAGGAATATCGCAGCGATGCAGGAAATCGCGGATGGCATAGGCCGAGGGTGCGCCTGTCTTGCCGTAGATTCTGACGCGAGCAGAACCATTGTTTTTTGGATCATCGGGCATAGGTCAGAGTGTGCGCATGGAGCGCTATCGCGGTAAATATTTGGTCGCGGGCTGATTGCACACGCGCGAGGCTACGTTGCTTGCTTCTCAATGAGTTTTCGCGCGGCGATGGAGAGCATGAGCCGAGCCATACCGCTGAAGATCATGCTTATTCCAACCAGCGTTCCGATGACCCACACGGCGCTGAGTGGCCAGGTGCGCCAGATTATTACGGCCAAGATCAAAGTGATAATAGCGTCCACGAACAGCCATCCGGAACCTGGCGCAGGGCGCAAGCGAACCGCCAGAATGAATTCCAGGATGGCTTCGACCACGAGATACGCAGCGAGGCCAAGCGTGAGGGAGACGAGACCCAGGATTGGATTCCACAAAACATAGACGCCCGCGGCAATGTAGAGAAGGCCAAGGAGCAGTTCCCAAATCATGCCTCCCTTCTCACGCGTTTGCCATCCGTAGACGAGATGGGCTACGCCGCTGAAAATCAGCAGCCAGCCGACAAGGATGGTAACTCCCAGTCCGGCGATCGGGGGCAAGACGATCGCCAAAATCCCGGCAAACACCAGGAGCACGCTGAGCACAATCGACCAACCCAAAACTTTCTTTTCAGCCGTAACGAGGGAACGAGGGGCGTTGATGCGGTACTCATTTTTCCTCCTAATTTTCGATCGAACAGACTCAAGGGAACCCGGCATGTGAAGGTCAAATGATGGCGCGGGACTCGCGCGCCTTGATTTGGTCGAAGACATTTTGGGTACGTAGGTCTGCTGCACGAAAACATGCGCGGCCACGACCTTGCCAGCGGCATCGCGAATCTTCAGCGGCTGACCAGTTTTGGGATCGACGAGGTCAACGCGGATTGATCGTGGCGGACCCTCCGCGGATGGATTCGAAGACGTGTAGGTAATGACATACCGGATGCGCAGATTTTCCATAATGTCGTCAAAAACGGCGGGGAGCTCGACCTCTGACTGGAGGGAGTAAGCACGCCCGCCCGAGGTTTGCGCCAGCATTTCGAGACGTTTTTCGGCGGCGGTCCAATCAATGCGCGCGAACGGAGCCGTGGGTCCCACGACGCCAACTTCGCGACTAACCATACTTGAAAGGCTGATAACGTAAATGGGTATACCGGCGGCGCGGACTTCCTGCAGGAGCTGATCGAAAGTTGTCTTGCTGAACGTGTCCATGCCGGTGGAAACGAGAATGATGGCGTTGCGGCCAGCCACGCCGCGCATCGACTGGGTAGCCTGTGAGACGGCATCAAAGAGATTTACTTCGCTGGATTCGGGTGTGCCGAGATGATCGAAGACGGCGTCGAGCGATGCGGGGTTCTGATTAAAATCGACCACCGGCGTCAGTTTGTCGGCATATTTGAAGACCGCAACTTTATCGTTGCGTCCAAGAACTTCCAGGAGTTCCTGGCCAACCATGCGGGCTTCCGAGGCCAGGGTCTTGTTCAGTTCGTGGAACCTGCCGCCAAATTCGGTGACGAACGCCACAGTTACGGGCGCGTGTTCGACTTCGACGGTGACACTCCGCTGGCGAACACCATCCTCGTAGACGGCAAAATTCTCGCGGCGGATATTTGGAAGAAAATAACCATTCGGGTCCTGGACCTGAAGCTTCAGGGTGACTGTGCGGGTCAACGGAGCAAATTCGATTTCGGACTGGGGAGCGCCGGACTTGCCGCTATAGAGAGGATTCGCGGGTCTGTTCGGAACAGTGACCGAGGTTGAGCTCTCCGTTCCAGGTTGGCTCTGTTCGGCCTGGCCGGAAGACAGGTGGGTCGTCCAGACTCCCGAACCGAGCCAAAGTAAAGAGGACATGGCGATCGTGGCAACTGCAAGTCGTGTCATTTTTTCTACCTCTAGCGTTTGAGTAATGTTCCTGACGTTCACATTTCCGGAGACGGAGGCACGTAAACTCTGGAAGCGGAAACCAACTCAACCTTGGGAATCTCTGATTTAACTTTCACGCTAGCGAATCCGCCTTTTTTCATCGGTTTTGGGACAAAGAGGAGCAAGTATTGGTTGTTGAGGCGGCGCATCAGATCCGAGAGGTAGGGAGAAAAGGAAACAGCCGTTTCGTAACCGAGGAAATAGGCTTCGCCGCCAGTTTCGTCGGCAACTCGGGAAAGGAAATTCTGCCCCCAGTACATGCGCCAATAACTCCGCGCGTAGTGGCCCACGCCGTTCGCATAGATGGCATGGATCAACACACCTGCTTTTTGGGCATCATCGATGAGCGTATCCACATAAGAGTTCACTGGGCCGGAACCACCGAAATAATCGATACCGTCGGAGATGACCAGGATCTCGTGCCGCGCGGGGCTTGCCGGCCAACGTTTGATCAAATCGGAAAGCGAGAGGTAAATGCTGGAAAACGCGCCACCGTTGCCGAGAGGAAGACGAAGAGAAGTCGCCGCAGCAGCGTGGTCGATGGTGGGGGCTTGGGTGATATCGACCGTGCCGTCGCGCATATAGCCCACTCCAACCATAGTGGTATCCGGCTGGAGCAGCATGAAGGCGCGCAAATCATCAAACTGCGAACCAATCGAAGGGCTGGCGCCATCGTCGAGGAGAACGAATAACTCGAGTGCGGCGCGGTCCCCTCTCAAAGGGATCCAGTCCACTACCTGCACTCGATCCCGCCCCTGATAGACTCGCACTTCGTCGGGAGTGATGAGGGGAACATCTCCACCGTGGCGCGCCTCGGCAGTGACGACTAATGAAACCGGAACGGAAGCCGCCGGGGAAGGTTTGCGGCCTTCGAGAGTCAGTGAGCCACTCACGATCGCAACCAGGACAAGAAGTGCCTTGTGCGTGAAGTTTCGAGTTCTCATCGTTTCACCTTTACGTAGTTTTTTTATTCTCGTTCTTTGGGTTCCACTTGCTCCAAATCTTCAACATGGTTGTCTTGTCGAGCTTCACCGGTAGCCGCTCAGCAACTGCACGACGGAATGCGTCCAGCGGCGGTAGTCCTTCGAGCGCACGAGGGAATACGCATGGTTCACTGTTGCGACTTGCGCGGGAGAGGAAATCTTCGGCATCACCAGTTCAAGAATTCCATCCTTTAATTGGGCGGAGGTTTGCAGTGGATCCACTTCCGCGGGAAGCGTCAGGCTCAGGAAAATCTGATCCGTGCAGCCGCTTGCGCAAGAAACCTTCTTGCCGGCGGCATGGCTTAACGGTTCGCGCTGGCCGGCGATGGTGATGGATCTGGGCTCTACCTTCAGGACGAGGTTGTCCGAATGGAAACCAGGGAGTTCGGCAAATACTACGAGAAGGGCATCCGTTTCAAGAACGGTTGTATGCACCTGATGGATTAGTTCGGTTTCCGCGCAGTACCAGTCTTCCTGATCGGAGCCTGACGCCTTGCCGCGCTTCTGAAACAACTCGTAGGCTCGGTGTGCAATAGCGTCGCGGATCTGCCGGATGCGATCGAGCGGACCGTTGACTCGGACGCGCGCGGAAGAAGCGCCCAGATCGGTTGGAGTGGTCTTGAGTGAAACTGCGCTGCTCATGACGTTATCCTGCAATCCTCAGCGGCCGAGCGGCCTTTCTTTTTTTCAAGTACCAGACCGCCCGGCTTTCGATGAATCAACTGCAAACTGCGAAATGACAACGCGGCCCAACTAGACAGTGGCCGTTTTGCCTTTTTCCTTTTCCTTCTCGCCGGTTTTGATTTCGATCTGTTTGGGGAGCGCCGATTCCTTCACTGGCGCGGTAATCTCCAGCACTCCGTTGTGAAAGTCGGCCGAGAGTTTCTGTGCGTCGACACCTTCTGGAAGGATGATCGTGCGCTGAAAGGACTGGTAGGAGAACTCCTGATCCAGATAATCGGCGTCCTTCTTTTCCTTGGACTCTTTGTGCTCGCCTTCGACGGTGAGGTTATTCCCATGCTGGTAGAGCTCTATCTCCTTGGGATCGACGCCGGGTAGAGCGACGCTCAAGTGGTATTCCTTTTTATCCGGGTCCATCCAGGCTTCGATCGGCGGCACAGCAAACAGCAACGCGGGCTCGTGGCGCTCCGTCGCTTGCGAAGAATGGGACATAAGGCGATTGAACAACCGGTCAAATGAGTGACGGAAATCGAACAACTCGTTAAATGCGTGATCTTTCTTTATCAGATTTGCCATTTTCAGCTCCTTAATCTCCAGAATTTTGAAATTGACCAAAACCAATTTGAGAATTGCACCATGCCTCGAGGCGTCACGAACTGAACGGAAGCGCGGCCGGGCTTATGCGGCCACGGCGATATCGCCGACCGTGATGCGGTTGTCCACCATGCGAACGCCGGGAGCCTTCCACGCTGCGCGTTCTGCTTCGTTGCGTTCGGCCCAAGAGCGCACGGTGCCGCGGAGAGTCACCCGGTCACCATCTGTTTCGACGGTGATACGGCTGGCGTCGAGTTCCGCACTGCGTTTCAGGGCTGCTTCGATGGCCGCCTTGACTTCGCCCTTGCTGACTTGAGGCTTGACTTCAATGAGATTGGAGACGCCTTTAACTCCGATCAGATGGCGCACGGCGTTTTCCGCGGCGACTCTCTGGTAATTCCATTCGACTGTGCCTGCCAGGGTGATCCAGCCCTTGGAAACAGTCACCTTGATGCGATCTGCGGGCACTGAAACCGCCCAGTTGAGGTGATTGACCGCTGTCCGCGCGATGTCCTCATCTGTGCGTTCGCTGGAAGTAGGCAAACGGACTTCCAGTTCGTTCACGACCGCTTTCACACCGCTGACGCGGGCTGCGGCACGTTCCGCGGAGAATTTTTGCCAGTAACTGGATATGTTGCCGCTGAGGGTGACAATTCCAGATTTGACGGCGACTCCAATTTCCGCGGCATTAACGCTCGGCTCCCAATTCAGCTCATCTTCCACTTTTTTTTTCAGTTCAAGGTCAGTCATCTCGATTTCTCCTTTTCAGCTTTCATTGATCGTGCGGACAACAGAAGCCGCACGAGATACGATTTATCTGTGATCACGAAATCCGCAGGAAGCGAGCCTTGCCAGTTCCTTATGTGCCCGCCAGCTTCTGGATTTAATGGTGTTCGCGTCCGTGCCGGAGAGCTTGGCGATTTCTCCGCAGGTCATGGACTCGAAGTGCCTGAGTTGAATGGTCCTCCGCAGGATTGGCGAGAGCCTGCGGATTTTATTTCTCAAGAGGGCGCCACGCTCGTTCCTGAGCAGGGACTGCTCCGGATCCGGATGAAGTTTAACCATATGAGGCAGCCACCGGATCGACTGATAAAGGCTGTCCTCATCGAGAGTTTCATGACGATGCTGGTTCCTTCGGCGACGGTTCATCAGGGCCGCGTTCAGCACGATGCGCGTCACCCAGGTGGAAAAGCGGGACCTGCCCTCAAACTTGTGAAGCTTACGGAACGCCGCCAGGAGTCCTTCCTGCACTGCGTCCTCCGCATCTCCCGGATTCCCCAGGACCGACATGGCGATCTGCCGGAGTCGCGGGCGGCCTGCGGCAAATAGGCTTTCGAGCGCTGAATCTTCCCCGCCAATGGCCCGGCGAATCAGTTCGGATTCAACCTCCCTGCAATCGGAGTGAGTAAGAGCGGAGTCTTGAAGCGGATGAAGATGTTCCATGGAATTGAGCTTGGCTTTATGTTTCTTTGCCCGCGGATTCCGCTGTCTGATGGGAGGCAGAGATTCGAGGACGCGACGGTATGGACTGGAACTCATTTTTGTTCACACAAATCCGCGAAAGCGAGGGCTTGGAGATGCTCCCTGTATAAGGCGGAAGCAAGTTGCTGCCCAAAACGGGAGAGCGTTTGGGGCAACGACTAGGGCTTGTCAAATCTGGAAGATGCACAGCTCCGTGTCACGGATAAAGTTAGGGAAAGGGCCACGAAATGCCGTCCTGCCGACACTTAGCCGTCAACGTAGATCAGGCTCTGTTAATCAGTTCGGTCATCGTGCTGCACAGTTCAAATCACCACCCTGCGGGATGGTGAGGACGTGACGGGTGGTTGTCAGCTTGACGACACTGTTGCGCGTCTCGCTCCCACGCTCCGCGGCCTCGTGAAATGTTGTGGTCACTAAAGCATTAAATCCGAATGGCATACTGAGGGACACGAAATTAGGTGCAGTTTGGAGCACCAGATGCACGACTGGTCCTGAGAAAGTGTGGAACACCGTTACGGATGAACGTGAACGCACGGGCAACGAAAACGGATTCCGCATTGCTGTGTTCAAGATTGGAGGAACAATGAGCGGAAAGATTCTGAGTCGCGGTTTCAGCATCATCGCATTCCTGGTGGCTGTATTACTGATTGCACCCGCTGGCGTGTATGCGGCACCACCGGAGGACAACAAGGAAGTTACAAAGCTCCTCGAAGACATCAAATCGCAAGCGTATGACCTGAAGCGCGATTCCGATGAGCTTGAGGCGTATACGCGGTCCGACGTTTCCTGGGAATCCCATGCGACGCAACTAGAAATGATGAAAGAGCGGATCAACACAATCGGCAAGACCATCGCCAGATTGCAGGGTCTGCGCAGCAGCGCTTCGCCCTGGCAGCAGGAGGCAATCGATCGAATCATCCCTGTGGCACAGAAGTTGGCGTCGAACACCGCAGCCGCCATCGATCACCTTAATAAGGATCGGCTAAAGATTCATGAACCAGAATACCAGCAGTACGTAAAATCCAACGCTGAGGCCGCGACGAATCTCGCTACATTGGTAAAAGACTTTGTGGAATATGGAAAAACGCGGACTACCCTGGAAGCGTACGAGCGAAAGTTGGAAGTGTCGCAATAATCGGTGCGATATCGAAACGCTCTCTTCGCGAAGATGAGGGACAAACGTGGCGATTTGGATCGTGTGTTTGTCCCTTATCTGACTGGCTCCTTGGACCTCCAGGTTGGTTCGCCTGGAAATCTCACAATGTGGTGCGTGTGTTCCGCCCGGTAACCCACCTCCGCTCGGTTACCGGGCGGAGGTGGGCGGCTACTGTGAACTTGATTGGCTCCTACAACTATGCGCTTGTTACGCTGTCTGTTTTGATCGCCGTCGTCGCATCCTATGCGGCGCTCGATTTGGCTGCCCGCATAACGGCCGCGAGCGGGTGGACTCGAGCAGCGTGGCTGGTGGGCGGGGCAATCGCCATGGGCACAGGCATCTGGTCCATGCACTACATCGGGATGCTGGCCTTCATCCTTCCCGTTCCGGTTGCTTACCATTGGCCGACCGTTCTGGTTTCACTGCTTGCGGCCATTCTTGCCTCGGCGGTGGCGTTGTACACGGTGAGCCGCGAGAAAATGGCTGTGATGCAAGCGTTGGCGGCAAGCGTCCTGATGGGCGCAGGCATTGCGAGCATGCACTATATCGGGATGGAAGCCATGCGGGTACTGGCAATGTGCCACTACGATTCCCTTGTGGTGGCCCTGTCCGTTGTCCTTGCAGTTTTGATTTCCCTCGTCGCACTGTGGATTACGTTTCACTTCCAGGAGCAGAAAAAAGGGCGTGACATACGGAGATTCGCCGGCGCGGTCGCGATGGGTACGGCGATTTCAGTGATGCATTACACCGGAATGGCCGCGGCGAGTTTCACACCATCGGCCGGACAAATGGAACTGACTCACGTTGTAAGCATCTCTGCTCTTGGAACTGTCGGCATTGCTTCTGCTACCCTCATCGTTCTCGGATTGGCTCTGCTGACCTCATGGGTAGACAGACGGTTCGCAGTGCAGACATTGGAATTACACCGAAGCGATGAGCGCTACCGATTGCTCTTTGAGCGCAGCCTGGCCGGCGTCTATCGCATCACTCTGGACGGTGCGATCCTCGACTGCAATGATGCCTGTTCTCGAATCCTCGGATATAACTCGCGGGAAGACCATTTGTCTCAGGCAGAGCCCGATGTTCAGCTGGTTTCGCAAGACAACCAGGAGTTCCTTGATGCGATTAAGAGTCAGAAGGCGCTCAATAATTACGAGCGCTCCGTGCAGCGAAGGGACAAGAGTGGAGTTTGGGTCCTGGAGAATGCAACTTTGCTGGCTGACCATGAAGCGCCTTCGCCCGTGATCGAAGGGACGTTGATCGATATTACCGAGCGCAGGCGGATGGAAACGGCACTGCGCCGCGCAAACGCACAGCTCGAAGCGCGGCAGCATGAAATTGAGGAGGAACTGCAACTCGCGGCGCGCGTGCAGCAGAGCCTGGTACCCACATGCTTGAACTGGGACAACATTTCGGTGGAAGCATTTTATCGGCCCGCGGGAACGATCGGCGGAGACTTTGGACTGGTGACAACGGGCGCCGATTTCCTGAACGTGCTGGTGTGCGACGTTTCGGGGCACGGCATCGGCTCCGCACTGGTAGCCAATCGCATTTATGCGGAGACAATTTCCCAGATTGAACTCGGGGTTGGGCTGACGGCGATGATGCACCACCTGAACCGATTTGTCCTCAGGAATCTGGGTAGCGCTGAATTCTACTTCACGATGGTAGCGGCGCGCTTCAACCATGAAGGGCGCAATTTCGAATTTGCGGGCGCCGGCCATCCTCCGGCGATGATTGTCCATCCGGGCTGCGCTCCCAGGCTGCTTGATTCACAAAGCTCTGTGCTGGGACTCTTCGAGGGCGCGATTCACCGCGAAGCTACTGCGGAGGTATCCGTTGAGCCAGGCGATCGCGTGGTGATCTACACCGACGGTTTCATCGAAACCTTTAATGCGCGGGAAGAGATGCTCGGCCTCGACGGATTCCGCGACATCGTTCGCGAGGCTTCGACTCTCACAGTGGCGAACATGAAGCAAGCAATTGTGGAAAGGGTGGCAGCCTGGCGTAACGGCCCGCCCACCGATGATATGTCTTTGGTTGTGGTTGGAATTCCTCAGGGGACCGAATCAGCCGCACAATCTTTTACTTCACCAATGCCCCACTAAGTTCCTTTTTCTTGGCCCGATTAGATTCGAGAGCGGATCGGATGGCGGCGAGCAGCGTCTCTCCACTGAAGGGCTTTCCTAGAACTATGAGAGCGCCCTGTTCCAGTGCTTTGGTTCGAACTCGATCGTCATAAGCGCTGACCATGATAATTGGGATCGAATGGCCGAATTCGCTCAACCTCCTATCGCGAGGCATTCCTCGCAGCCGCCACTTCGCGAACGGACATCGCGAATGGAATTCAGATGGCTACATTGCTCCATGGTGTCGACTCCTGGCACGGAAATTGGTTCGCAAATCCCGAGGCAGCGTTTTCCGGAGTCGATAAGCCAGGTACCTTGGCCGATGGCGGAAACCAACTGGGACAGTTGGTCCCGAATTTTCGGAATTCCATACCCATTCTCTTCGCTGCGGTGGCCATTTTTAGGTTCAACCTCCCGCCGTCCGCACTCCGTGGTGCCGTTCGTTACAGATCATTGTTTTCGTGGCGGAGCGGGCGGTGCCATTCGCACATGAGGAGGCGACGCTACATGCGGTGGGAATTCCCTGTCCAGCATGGGTCCAGGGCGTCTGCCGGCGCGGATATTTTCGATTTGTTGCGGCTCCAGGTAACGACCGGGATGCTGGGTCATGTATTGGCGCTGCACCGTAAACGGCACGTGCGGCGGCGGTGGCGGAACTCGGGTGATTAGTTTGGGTGGGGCGGCGGCTGTGCGTGCCGGTGCGAGCGGCGAGATTTTCTCCGATATGGGAGCAGTTCTTGAAATCGGTGGCGGAGTTCGCACTGCTCTTGGCGCTTCCCTTGCAGCTGTAAAGGAAGCTTGCGGTCTCACCGGCGGAGGGGTGACCGGCTTCCCTGGCAATGCCGCTCGTAAAGTTGGATTCACATTTGGATGTGGGACGATCTGCGCGCGTTCGAGCTGATGCGGTGTCAGGCGAACCATTTGTCGAGCAACCGGAGCACCATTCCGGAGCACATTGGCCGGTACTGCCGTGGTGGCAATCGAACGGTAGGCGTAGTGGACATTGTTGATGTTCGTGACGTTGACAATGTTTGTGATGTTCGAGATATTCCGGACGTGCGTAATGTTCACTTCTCTGATGTAGGTCTCGCGGCAGTGATACCACGGAAAGAAAG
>WNFJ01244833.1_pt1 | contig 11775 bp, 11 predicted proteins | sample 5400461 | NCBI WGS metagenome assembly WNFJ01 (sample SAMN13153349, study PRJNA577476) | soil metagenome | isolation source: 115 cm saprolite on Douglas fir-dominated hillslope | place: USA:California | collected 2013-09-17
ATAATGCGCGAACGCCCAGTATTGCCCGCTGCGCGTGACTGCCTTGCTGCGGGAATCCACGGTTACGGTCCCGCCGCACGGGAATGGACCGATGTTGGGCTTGCCTTGCTCATCGAGCACCAGGTTCCACGCGGTAATGCTGCGCGCCCAGTTGCGCAGGATTTCGGCGTAGTTGCTGCTCCATTTCGTCCAGTCGGTCTGGTAGTCCGCCGCGGTGTTGTCGGGACCGCCTTCCGTCCAATAGGCGGACTTTTCAGGAAACGCATCGTGGACGCGCGTCATGTCCGCGGGCACTCCAACATATCCGTGCCAGGCGATGCCATCGATGAAGCGATACGCATCCGCATCGCTCAGTTCGTCGACGGCGCGTCCCCAGAGGTTGTAGTTGTGGTCCAGCGCCCAAATCTTCGTGTCCATTCCCGCGTCGCGCAGCACAGGCCCGAGGTGGCCCTTGATGAATTCGATCTCGTACTCCTGCCCCCACAGGCATGCGGGCATTCTTCCATCTTGATCGGTGTCCACTTCGTTCTGCACCGTGACAGCATTGATCTTGACGCCCGCTTCCTGGTAGCCGCGAAGGAACTTCAGAAAATACTGCGCATAAGGAGCGTAATTGGCTTTGCGCATCGAGCCGCCCAATAGCGAGTTGTTGGCTTTCATCCATCCGGGCGGGCTCCACGGTGAGGCGAAAAGAAATAGATCGGGATTGACCTTACGCGCCGCGGCCAACGTCGGGATGATGTAGGCGCGGTCGTGCTCGATGCTGAAATTCTTAAGCGTGGGATCGGGCTGTGGTGAGTCGTCGTAACTGTAGGCCTTCGTCGAATAATCGCTGCTGCCCACGCAACTGCGGCACACGCTGAAGTTCATCGCGTCGGGTGAGAAGAAATCGTGCAGCAGTTCTTCGCGCGCGGCTGCCGGCATCGAGTTGAACAAGTAGCAGCTGGCGTCGGTGAACGCTCCGCCGAAGCCGAGAATTTCCTGGAAGCGCTTGGAAGGATCGAGTGTAATCGCGTCTGCGGCAGATCCGGTAGCCGGCTGCCAACTAAGCGCGCTCTCGGGAGCGAAGCGGCGTGTGCCATACGTGGACCAGGCACGCACTTCACCGCTGGGCGAGGCTGCGCTCGCTGCGGCGGACAACTTTGACGTAATTGCGGCGCTGGCAAGGGCTGCGGTGGAAAGTTTGAGGAAATCGCGACGGCTGGAATCAGACATGAGGCCTCCTGGGATGCAACCAAACAGATCAGCATGCCACGCAAACGTGCCGCCAAGAAGCAAAAAATGGAGCCGCACGGCAAAGAACGGCAATTGGCTAATGACTGCGATCCAGCTCCACGAGTTGCGCATCAGCAGCTGCGGGTTTCTTACAAGCTGTCCGCTAGTTGGCGGAACATGCGCACCCAACGCTTGGGGCAACCACAGCTTTATTGGTGTTGTAGAGCCACCGCGGTTGCGTGGAGCGCCACGACAGCCCGCGATTTTGGTGTACTCATGGGGAAGTACTCCGCAAACGTCGCAATCGGAAACTACCAATCACCGCCTTACCACTAGGCGGGTTTTAAGAGCGCATCCTCAAAATGTTAGTGGGAACGCCAACCGGAAGTCTGTCGTGAACGTCAGTCCTGACGCCCACGGGTACGGAATTAGGACCTGTTTGTCATTGGCCAGTTCCACGATCGCTCCGGACCCCGTGCTTGAATGTCCAGCATGATCGGCCATGAGCTGATGTTGATAATCCCGCCAGTTCCTTTCGGCCTGCCTCCGTGATTGCTCGCTCTCGGTCACCTCTCGATGGAGAGAGTCCAGTTTCCTTTTCTCCTCGGCGGTAAGCTCGATGGTGGTCACTTGACGCACCTCGTCGACAGACGAACTCATCAGTGCGAACGCAAGTGAGAAATCATCTGTGAACCTCAGGCCGGGCACGTTCGGGTGCGCGGCCTGGTAGGTTTGGTGGAATTGCTCCCAGGCTACTTTCGCCTTAGCAATCCGTTCTTTTGCATCCCCGAGACTCTGCACAAGTTGTTTCGCTCTCATGGACTCGTCGGCCGACAGTCGCATAACCGGAGCCAAGTGCAGAGCCACACAGGGCAGCGACGCGCAAAGACACAATACCAAACACGACAAGGTACGCGTGCTAAGCATAACAACGGTGATCATATCGCAGGAAGGAGACAAATCACCACCCAATGGGTGTTTTCGTTGCGTCACTCAAGCGCCAGATTGGTGCCGCATCTTATGATTACCGACGAGTGCATCGGACAGACTCCGGCGCATTCGAGGGTCAGGCTGACGGCTTCTCTCACTTATGGCAAACTAGAGGTTTACACGGCAAGGTTTCGACCGCAGTGTCAGGAGTTTCGCCCGGCGCTGCGGCCCGCCGGCTATCTCGATCTACCCTCAGGAAAAATCCTGGCGGTTGCGGACACGAATGGACCCAAAGTTCATACGAAATTTTTGTATCATCGCGCACATTGATCACGGCAAGTCCACCTTGGCGGACCGCCTGCTCGAAATGACCGGCGCACTGACCGAGCGCGAAATGCACGAACAGTTTCTCGATTCCATGGACCTGGAACGCGAGCGCGGCATCACTATCAAAGCCAAGAGCATCCGCCTGCATTACAAAACGAAAGACGGCAACACCTATCGGCTGAATTTGATCGACACTCCGGGTCACGTCGATTTTTCTTACGAAGTTTCGCGCGCGCTTTCGGCCAGCGAAGGCGCGCTGCTGGTCGTCGACGCCAGCCAGGGTGTGGAAGCGCAGACCGTTGCCAACACCTTTCTCGCTGCCGGCCACAACCTCACCATCATCCCGGTGATCAACAAGATCGATCTCCCCGCCGCGCAGCCCGATTTCGTCAAAGAGCAAATTGAAAACGTGCTGGCGATTCCCGCGGACGATTCCCTGCTGATCAGCGCGAAGAGCGGAATCGGCGTGGAAGAAGTCCTGGAAGCCATCGTGAAGCGCGTGCCGCCTCCAAAAGGAAGCGCCGACAATCCGCTGCAGGCGCTCATTTTTGATTCCTGGTTCGATCCATATCGCGGCGCGGTGGTCCTCGTCTGCGTAAAGCAGGGGCGCATCTCGCGGCATATGAAGATCCGGCTTTGCGCGGGAAATGAAACCTACGAAGTGGAGCAACTTGGCGCGCTGACTCCCAAACCAATCGTGCTGCAGGAACTGGAAGCAGGCGACGTTGGCTTCGTGATCGCCAACATCAAGCAAGTGGCCGACGCGCGCATGGGCGACACCATTGTAGAAGCTGGCAGTCCCGCAACCGAACTGCCCGGCTTTGAAGCCACGAAACCCATGGTGTTTGCGGGATTGTTTCCCGTGCTTGCCGATGACTACGAGCCTTTGCGCGACGCGCTGGGCAAACTAAAGTTGAACGACGCCGCGTTTTTCTACGAGCCAGAAAATTCCGTTGCTCTGGGCTTCGGCTTCCGCTGCGGCTTTCTTGGTCTGTTGCACATGGAAATCGTCCAGGAGCGCCTGGAGCGCGAATTTGGGCTGAACCTGATCACCACCGCTCCCAGCGTGCGCTATCGCATCACGCGCATTGGTGGCGAGACCATCGAAGTCGATAGCCCCGCGAAATTCCCCAATCCCAGCGACATTGAGAAAATCGAGGAGCCGATCATCAAGGCGATGATCATCACCAGCGATGATTCCGTTGGCGGCATCCTGCAGCTCTGCCAGGACAAGCGCGGCGCGCAGAAGAACTTCGAGTATCTCTCGCCCACGCGCGTGATGCTTACCTACGAACTGCCGCTGAATGAAATCGTGCTGGATTTCTACGATCGTCTGAAGAGCGTGTCCCGCGGCTACGCTTCGTTGGATTATCACTTGGCCGGCTACAAAGAATCCGACCTGGTGAAGCTCGATGTGCTCGTCGGCGGCGAGCCGGTGGATGCGCTCGCGCTCATCTGCCATCGCGAACAATCCTACGAACGCGGGCGCGAACTGGTTACTCGCCTGCGCAAACTGATTCCGCGCCAGATGTTTGAGGTGCCCATCCAGGCCGCCATCGGTAGCCGCGTCATCGCTCGCGAAACCGTAGCCGCCATGCGTAAGAACGTGCTCGCCAAATGCTACGGTGGAGACATTTCGCGCAAACGCAAACTCCTGGAAAAGCAAAAAGAAGGCAAGCGCCGCATGAAGCGCGTCGGCCAGGTGGATATCCCGCAGGAAGCCTTCCTGGCCGTCCTGAAGGTTTCCGGCGACGAAGAAGAGTAGAACTCACTTCGCCGGGTCCGTCTCTAAAAAGGCTTCCCAGCTGTCAGCTCGAACGCTCGACGACCAACTAGCGCTTTCTGCCGCGGTCAGATTCTCGAAATCTTCCACCGAGTCAGCGTCGCACAATTCGCACGGGTCGCGCACCAGCAAGAGACTGCGGCTGGAGTCTGTACACCGAAGGGCCTAGGCTTCCAAAGCATTTTTCAAGGGGTCGAAATTCTGAAACTGTGAAAGGGCCTCCCCGTGGTGTCCCTTAGCCTTGTCAATGACATCCCGAACAGCTCGTTCTGTCTGTCGGCCCTAACGATTGCAAATAATTGATAACAATGACCCGCCAAGGTCCCCCGCACTTGGGCACCCACCAAGCGCCGTCAGTAGCGTTTTCTCGGTTGGTCCATTGGCTTGACGCACATCGACTGTGCGCCTCCGCTTTCGGAGCCAATCAGTGAACATGATCGCTACGGCTCCTTGCGCCGCACTTCGGTGATCAACTTTCCCTTGTGCAATTGCAGGTTTACCGTGTCGCCCACGGAAACCTGCGCCGCATCCCGCAGCACGTTTCCCGCTGCGTCCGTTGCGATGGCATACCCGCGTTCCAGCGTCTTCAGCGGCCCGCGCTCCTGCAATTGCAGCGAAAATCTTTCCAGTCGCTCGCGCTTTATGCGCAACAATCGTTCCGCGCGAACCACCAGGTCATGGCTCCGCTTCTCAACCCGTAACTGAAGTGCCCCGATCTTGCCGCCGAAATCAAAGGATCGAACGCGCAGGTGCGCAGCGCTGAACCGCCTCCGCGAATGCTCCAGCCGCGCGCGCAAGCCCCGCGCGACACGCGACGTGAGTTCATCGGCACGCTGGCGCTGCTGCCGCAATAAGTCGAGTGGACGGCGGAATCCGCGGCGGCCCGCCAACTCATGCACGCGGCGAGAAAGTTCCAATAAGCGGTAGCGCATGCAGCCTTCGAGCGAAGCTCGCAAATCATTCACATGCTTGTCGAATTCGCGGCGCGTTTGCACCACAATTTCGGCCGCAGCCGATGGTGTGGAGGCGCGCATATCGGCAACAAAATCCGCAATGGTGAAGTCGGTTTCGTGTCCGATGCCGGAAATTACGGGAATCGCGCTTGCCGCAATCGCGCGTGCCACACGCTCCTCGTTGAACGCCCACAAATCCTCAATGGAGCCGCCGCCACGCACCAGCAGAATCACGTCGGCAGTGAACTTCTTCTGAAAGTAGCGCAGCGCCTCGACAATTTCCGCGGCCGCGCCTTCCCCCTGCACGCGCACGGGATACAGCGTCAAATGCACGTTGGGGAATCGCCGTGTCAGGATGCGCACAACATCGCGCACCGCCGCCCCGCTCCGCGAGGTGATCAGCCCGATGCGATTCGGCAGCAGCGGCAGCGGCTTTTTCCGCGCCCCATCGAACAACCCGTCCGCCTCAAGCTGCCTTTTGAGCTGTTCGAACGCCAGTTGCAGCGCGCCGCGGCCAATTGGCTCCAGCGTCTCCACATAAATCTGGTACTCGCCGCGCCCCTCATACACGCTCAACGAGCCTCGCACCACCATTTTCAGGCCGTCTTCCGGGCGAAACTTCATGCCGCGGGTCTGGCTCTTGAACAGCACGCACTTCACCTGCGCCCTTTCGTCCTTCAACGTGAAATAGTAGTGCCCCGACGTGGCGCTGCGGCAATTGGAGATCTCACCTTGCACGCTGATGTCGGTGAAGTTTTTCGCCAGCAAGTCGCGAATCCGGGCCGTCAAGTCGCTGACGGTGTAGATTCGCTTCTCGGGCTGAAGATTAAACGTAAGTTGGCTCATGGCGTCGCGAGCACAATGAAGCTAGCTTTCAGGCACTCCGGAGACCCAAGTCGAGTCTAACGCAAGTATGGGGGAGAGCGCAGCTGCGCTTGAATTGTCAGGAAGTCTGTGATGACGCAAAAGGGTCATCGTCGAAACCGGGAGATCAGCCAAAAAATCAATGACAGACCAACGCTCAGCACGATGCAGGTGACAATCGGAAAGTAGAACGTGGTGTGGTCACCTTTGTATACGATGTCGCCGGGAAGGCGCCCCTGGCGAAACGGCAGCTTGCCGCCAAAATAGAAAAATGCGCCCGTTGCAACGAGCAGACCGCCCAGCAGCAACAACATTCTGCCGAGTTCGCGAAACGAGTCCATGCGAGTACAACCGTCCTGAGCGGGAACAGAAACAACGACATGAGCCGGAACCCAGGCTCAGGCCGCGGCGATGCGCTTCATCAAATCAGTTTGCTCATTGATCGATTCAGCGCCGATCGTGAACGCGTCCAATATTCCCAGTCCCAGGGCGTAGTTCAACGCTTCATTCTGGCGATTCCGCAAATCGCCCTGTCCCAATATCTTCATGCCCACGACGCCCTTCCCCGCTGTGCGCATTTCGCGGAGCACGCTCACAACCGTCTCCGGTTCGGCGTCCATGTGCGAGCCAATGGGATTGACGCGAGCGAGGTCGACCTCGACCCAAGGTGACTTGGCCGCCGTCCGCAGCGCCTCAATCGTATGGCACGAACAGCCGTGCGCTCGGATGATTCCCTTCTGCTTGGCTTCCGAGAGCGCGTCCATGGCCCCGCGATACCGCGTGGTCCAGTCACCCTCCGTCACACAGTGCATCAGCACAATGTCCAGATGGTCCGTGCCCAACTCGCGGCGGAAACGCTGCAGGTCCGCGTTCATTTCCGAAGTGCTGCGCGCCCACGATTTCGTCAGCAAGGTCACCTTGGTGCGGTCAACATGCTTCAGCGCTTCCGCCACGTGCGGGTGGCTGCCGTAGGAGTCTGCCGCATCGAAAAAACGCAGCCCGTTGTCGTACCCGTTCTGAAGCAGCCGCGATAGCCCATCGATCCCCAGCGCCGTTTGATTCGAATGGTGGCCAGAACCCACCGTGCCGGTGCCCATGGCCAGTCGCGAGGTTTTGATTCCCGTCTGGCCAAGCGTGACCGTGTCGGTGGCAGAAAATTTTTGATTTAGCGGCGGTAAGGAAGCCGGCAGTGAAGCAAGGCGCGCGGCTAACGTCTTCCGGCCAAAGCAGGCAAAGGTGGATGCAGCGGCTGTCCAATGCAGGAATTCCCGACGCGTGAAGCGAGACATGGGTACCTCCCGGGGAGAGGCTGTACGGAACCCCTATTATGCATGGACGTAGGCCGTCAGCATAGGGAAGCAATAATACAATTGGGACCCGCCAATTGGAGCGCGAACGCACGCGAGGAGCTGAACTGGAAAAACCTGCTAGATGAGTTCCAAACCCGAAAAGAAATAGCTAATCTCGAAGGCCGCCGTATCTGGAGCGTCCGATCCGTGGGTGCAGTTCGTGCCGATGCTGGTGCCGAGGTCGTGGCGTATCGTGCCGGGTGCCGCCTTCTTCGGATCCGTGGCTCCCATGGTGTCGCGCCACTTGCTGATCGCGCCTTCGGCTTCCAGCACCATGGCGATAATTTTGCCGGAGCTCATAAAGTCGGTGAGTTCGCCAAAGAATGGCCGCGCTTTGTGGACGGCATAGAATCCGCCGGCTTCTTCCTTAGTCAGGCGCATGGACTTGATGGCGACGATCGTAAAACCCGCCCGGTGGATACGCGCCAGGACTTCTCCCTGCTGCCCGCGAGAAACCGCGTCAGGCTTGATGATGGCGAAGGTGCGTTCGAGTGCCAAAGTAAGCTCCTTAAGGCATGCTGTAATGAAGCAAAGAAGTTACGAAAAACCTGGCCCGCAAAACTCTCCTGAAAATGAGGAAATGGTCCTTACTTCGAAAAACTTTGCCAGTGTTTCCAAAGGCTTTTCAGCATCGCGCCGAGAACGTTAAAACGATTCGACAGTTCGCCGTTTGCGGCGCTTACAAAACCTTCGTCTCGGCCCATGTCCAACCACAACTTGCATGCGTCGCAAGAGCCAATGGCCACCTGCAGGTAGCGCTTGAATTCGGCAGCCGAAGCTCGCTTGGCAAGCCTTCCACAATATTCGCTGGAATCGATCTAGCAGCCCTGCGCAACTGCGAGTTCAAACTGTTCCGCTGCGGGGAACTTCTTTGTTGCGCTGGAAACATCCAGGTCCAAGCGATACGACTCTTGAAAACGCCTAAATCTTTGTAAGTCCTGATAGGCACGCCGATCACCTACTCAAGGCCTTTTACCACGCTTTCGCTAAGTTAAGTTCATTATTTCGTTACATCATTACATCATTATTTCATTGCTTCTTTACTTCAATGCTGCTGCTGCTGTCGAGCCCAAATCCGCCGGCGTCTCAACCGTGTGAATGCCTGCTGCATTCATCGCCGCGTATTTGTCCTTCGCCGTTCCTTGGCCTCCACTGATGATGGCGCCGGCGTGGCCCATGCGCCGGCCCGGTGGCGCGGTCTGGCCCGCAATAAAGCCGACCACCGGCTTCTTTACGTTTACCTTGATCCACTTCGCAGCGCGTTCTTCCGCATTGCCCCCGATTTCACCGATCAGCACGATGGCGTGCGTATCCAGATCGTCATTAAACATTTTGATGGCATCGAGAAAGGTGGTGCCGATGATGGGATCGCCGCCAATGCCGATGCACGTCGACTGGCCAATGCCGAGTTGCGTCAATTGATGCACCGCTTCATACGTCAAGGTACCGCTACGGCTGACCACGCCGACGTTTCCCTGCTTGTGAATGCGCCCGGGCATAATGCCGATTTTGCATTTGCCCGGCGAGATGATTCCCGGACAGTTGGGGCCGATCAGCCGCGTCTTCGACTTGCCCACCACTTCCATCACGCGCACCATGTCCAGCGCCGGAATGCCTTCCGTGATGCACACCACCAGCGGCACACTCGCGTCCGCCGCTTCCAGAATCGCATCCGCGGAAAATGGCGGGGGCACAAAAATCACCGTAGCGTCCGCGCCCGTGGCTTTCACGCCTTCGGATACGGTGTTGAATACCGGCCGCTCCAGGTGCTTCGTGCCACCCTTGCCGGGAGTAACGCCGCCCACGACGTTGGTGCCATATTCAATCATCTGCTGCGCGTGGAAAGTGCCTTCGCGTCCCGTGAATCCCTGCACCAGCAATCGCGTCTTCTCATTTACCAGAACGCTCATCGCGCGCCTCCCGCCAGCGCAACCACTTTCTGCGCGCCATCTTTCATTCCGTCCGCAATGGTAAAATTCAAGCCGCTCTCCCGCAGGATCTGTTGTCCGCGCTCCACGTTGGTTCCTTCCATGCGCACCACGATGGGGATCTTCACGTGCAAATCTTTCGCCGCTGCCACTACTCCCGTCGCCAAAACATCGCAACGCAGGATCCCGCCGAAAATATTGATGAACACGGCGCGCACTTCCGGGTCGCTGAGCAAAATGTGAAACGCGTTCTTCACCTGATCCGCCGTCGCACCACCTCCTACGTCAAGGAAATTCGCCGGAGAGCCTCCCGTGTACTTGATGATGTCCATGGTGGCCATCGCCAGGCCCGCGCCGTTTACCATGCACGCCACGGTTCCGTCCAGCTTGATGTAGTTCAGGCCGTACTTGGACGCTTCCACTTCCAGCGGGTCTTCCTCATCCAGGTCCCGCAATTCGCGCAAATCCTTGTGGCGGAATAGCGCGTTGTCGTCAAACGTGACCTTCGCATCCAGGGCTACCAACTTCCCGTCGCCCGTCACCACGCACGGATTGATCTCCACCATCGAGGCGTCCGTGTCGATGAATGCGCGGTACAGCGCCTGGAAAAACGGCGTCGCCCCGGTGGCTTGCTCACCCGTCAAGCCGAGGCCAAAGGCGATTTTGCGCGCCTGATATGGCTGCAACCCCACGGCCGGGTGAATGTGCTCGCGAAGGATCGCGCCCGGATCCTCTTTCGCTACCTGCTCGATCTCCATGCCGCCCGAGGCGCTGGCCATGAACACCGGCCGCCCGGTCTCGCGGTCGATTAGCAATCCGAGATACAGTTCGCGCTTGATGTCCAGGCCTTCTTCGATCAGCAAGCGCTTCACAATGCGCCCCTGCGGGCCTGTCTGTGCCGTCACCAGGTTCATACCCAGGATTTGCGAAGCGATTTCCGCGGCTTCGTCGGCCGAACGCGCCAACTTCACACCCCCGCCTTTGCCGCGACCGCCGGCGTGAATCTGCGCTTTCACCACACAAACCTGGGACTTGAGGCGGCGGGCAGCTTCCCGAGCTTCCTCTTTGGTGAACGTCACTTCCCCGCGCGGAGTGGTAACCCCGTAGCGCGCGAGGATCGCCTTGGCTTGGTATTCGTGGATCTTCATTTGAGGTTCTGCCTTCTGGAGCGGTCCCATTCCAACCGGAACCGACGGACTGTGCGACGATAGAACCGTGCACAGATGCTAGAATTTGCCCTTCGTCAAACAGTAAAGTTTACTTGAGACATGGAGATCGAGCAAGGCAGCACCTTACATGCCTCGACCAACACGATGAACGTCACGTTAACGCTGATACAGAATCTGGAAGCGGGCAGCCTCCTCACGCTGACGCAAGCCGAATCGTTGATGGAGGAACTTCTGTCCGGCCGGGTGGACACGCCGGAAATCGTTCGCTTGCTGCAGGCGCTGAACTCACGGCCCCTCGTCGCCGCCGAACTCGCCAGCTTCGCGCGCGTCATGCGGCAGCATGCCGCTCCGGTTTTTCCTGTGGGCGTGGCGCTTCCGGAAAAAATGGTGGACACCTGCGGCACCGGCGGCGACGGCAGCGGAACCTTCAACATTTCGACGGCTGCGGCGATCGTCGCTTCAGCGGCGGGCGCACGCGTCGCGAAACACGGCAATCGTTCCGTGAGCTCCCGCTGCGGCTCCGCCGACGTGCTGGAAGTCATCGGAATCCGCATCGACTTGCCGCTGGAACACGCGGGACGCTCGATTCGCGAAATCGGTATCGGGTTTCTGGGCCCATGCCGCAACTCGCCATGTTATTCCTGCGCGCAAACAGATCGCCAGGCGCACGGTGTTCAATCTGCTCGGCCCGCTTACGAATCCGGCCGGCGCCCAGCGTCAGGTTCTTGGCGTGTTTTCGGCTGATGTAATGGATTTGGTTGCAGCCACGCTCGCCGAACTGGGCGTGGAACGAGCCCTGGTGCTCCACGGCGCCGGCGGCCTCGACGAAATTTCGCCCGCGGGCGAAACGCAAATCGCCGAGGTGCGTGGCGGAACCATCCGGCGTTATACAGTCGCACCCGAAGATTTCGGACTGCAGCGCGCGCCCCTGCACGCGATTCGCGGCGGTACGCCCGAGGGAAACGCAAAATTAATTCGCGAACTTCTTGAGGGACAGCGCGGAGCGCCGCATGATGCCGTGGTCATGAACGCCGCTGCTGCCCTTGTAGTGACAGATGGTGCCGAGGATTTTAGGTCAGGGGCGGAAATGGCAGCGGCGGCCATCGCCTCGGGCGCGGCCAAAGAAAAACTCCGCCAGCTTGTTGCCTTCGTCAAATAGTGGCTGAGCCTGCTCGCCCCGAGCATAGCCGAATAGCTCAACCAATGGGTCGGCTAACCCCAACTCATTCCTCACGGCTTGGCCGGGCTTTCCGGGCC
>WNFJ01295963.1_pt1 | contig 11775 bp, 11 predicted proteins | sample 5400461 | NCBI WGS metagenome assembly WNFJ01 (sample SAMN13153349, study PRJNA577476) | soil metagenome | isolation source: 115 cm saprolite on Douglas fir-dominated hillslope | place: USA:California | collected 2013-09-17
AGGAGCTGTTGCGTACCACCGCCGATCACCACCTGATCGGTGGTGCACACAACACCGCGGTAGACGCGCAGGTGCTCGGCGACTGCTTCGCGAAGGGGTCGGTACCCCCTGGGATCGGCTTCGCGAAGCCGATCCGGTCTGGCGTTGCGCGCATGCCGCGCGAGCAAGCGCCCCCAGAGCGCAATCGGAAAGGCATCTACTGCGGGTGCGTGCGGACGAAATGGCCGAGGCGCCGGTAACCTATCAAGCGGAAAAGGCGAGCTGGAGAGGTGTTCACCTCGCTTTGAGAGAACGACACTGCGCGCCGCCTTGGTCGCCGCAGGCTGGGCTCGGCTCGGCATAAACCACCGCTCCGGCAGACTCTCCACGACCGTCGTCCCAGCGCCGTGCGTGCCCTCGAGATATCCCTCCGCCCTCAATTGCTCGTACGCCAGGACAACCGTGCCGCGCGCGACTCGGAGCTGGCGCGCGAGGTCTCTCGACGACGGCAGCCGGGCTCCGGGCCGAAGCCGTCCCTCCTGCATTGCCGAGCGGAGCGCGTCGCGAATGGCGCTCTGCAGCGGTCGACCCTCGCTCTTTAGCGTGATGGGAAGCTCTCGCAGCGCGATCGGTTGATTCATCTCGGACGACCTCGGTTCGAGTGCTTCAATACCAGGTCTGTGCACCGTCGTAGCTGACAAATACACTACTCCCGTCAGTGCCCGCATAGATAATGTCTAGATTCACGGGGTCCAGGGCCATCGCCATGACCCGGAGGTCTCCCAGGCTGGCATTCGCCGCTGACCAATTGCCACCTCCATCAATGCTCTTGAAGACGCCGAGATCCGTTGTTCCCGCGTAAACGGTGGCTGTATCGAAGGGGTTGATAAGGATGCTTATCACCGTGGGTTGGCCGATTCCGATGTTCGCCGCTGACCAATTGTCTCCGCCGTCGGTGCTCTTGAAAACACCTGCATTGTAAGTACCCGCATAGAGGATCTTCGTATCCAGCGGATCAATGGCGATACTGTAGACGACGGGTTGGCCCAGGCCGTTGTTAACGGCGGACCAATTGCCTCCTCCGTCAACGCTCTTGAACACCCCTCCAAAACCAGTTCCAGCGTAGAGGACGTTTGTATTCAGTGGATCAATGCTCAGCGTATAAGCGAGGCGATTGCCGAGACCACTGCTTGCCTGGACCCAGCGCGTTCCACCATCGGTGCTCTTGAAGACCGAGCCTCCGCCGAAAGAGATAGTTGCGTAGACAGTCTGCGAATCCGTCGGATCGATGGCTATCGATTGAACCGAGCGATCTTCCAGGCCGCTGGCGAGCCAATGCGCCCCGCCATCGGTGCTCTTGAAAACGCCGAGCGGCGGAATGCCAGGTAGACCAGTTCCTGCGTAAATTGTGTTTGTATCCAATGGGTCGAGGGCGATGGCGTGAATAAAAGGACTCTCTCCCAATTCGGAACCTACCAACGCCCAGTCGCCTCCTCGGCTGATGCTTTTGAATATGCCACCACCCTGAGTGGTGCCTGCGTAAATCGTTTCTGGATTGCTGGGGTCGAGGGCGATGGCGCGGATTAAATGATTCGCCAAACCAACGCTACTAGCGAACCAACGTGCCCCGCCATCGGTGGTCTTGAAAATGCCTCCTTCCCGGAGTCGCGAAGTGCCAGCATAGAGAATGTTTCGATCCGTCGGGTCGAGGGCTATCGCGAGAACCGACCGCTGCTCCAGTCCAGCATCGGCTCTTTCCCAGGCATCTCCTCCGCTCGTGCTCTTGAACAGGCCTCCGGTAGTGCCGGCGTAGAGGGTTCGTGAATCGGCTGGATCGAGAACCAGACGGTTAACATTGAGAACTTCCAGCCCGGAATTGATTTGAGACCACCGATTTCCCCCGTCCGTAGTCTTGAAAACCCCCTCTCCGTTTGTCGCCGCGTAGACGATCAAAGGATCGGCAGGGTCTATGACGATGCTCGCCGACCACCGAGCCAGCGGCAAGAAGCGCAACAAACGCCAACTCTGGCCTGCGTCGGTGCTTTTGAAGACGCCCTCAGAAGTTCCGGCATAGATGATCTGCGAATCAGAAGGAGCGATTCCGAGGCATGGTTCAAAAGTGTCTGGCGGTCCGATTGGAAACCAATTCGCGCCGCCATCGGTGCTCTTGGCCATGCCTCGATCCAGGCTGCCCGCATAAATCGTCTCCTCATCGATTGGGTCTATCGCCAGACTCAGGATTGGCCCGGTCAGCCCGGTCATTAGAGGCGACCATTGGCTGCCTCCGTCGGTGCTCTTGAAAGCGCCGCGCCCGGTGGTGGCGTAAATGATCTCTGGGTGCGCGGGGGCCAACGCGAGGCTCCGAACGTCCAGATTCGTCACGCCGGCATTGGCAGCCGTCCAGTTGACGCTTCCATCCGTGCTCTTGAAAACACCGCCCCCGATCGTTGCCGCATAAACGATGTCTGAATTACTCGGGTCCACGGCGAGACTGGAAATCGTCCCTCCGAAAGGCCCAATACTTGCCATCGACGCACTGAGCGGAGTGATGAGCCACAGGCTTAGAAGAGTGACGTTGTTGTTCATGCGAGTTGCCCTCAAGCGACAATCAACGGCAATTCGCGTGATATTTCAACTCGTGAGAGCTTCTCGCTGCATCTTTTGCAACAGCGACGTCAGGCTACCCAGCGCCTGAGTCAATGTTGCGACCTGACCCAGTGCGGATGCCACGTCGTCCGGGATCAGGCTGGCAGGAACTGGAGGCGCCGGCATCGGACCTGGAGGCACTGCCGCCGCAGCAGCCGTCAGCACGGTCATTCCCGCGAGCGGGTGGATTTCCAGTCCATATTGGACGTTGCCTGCGGCATCCACTCTTCCGTGTGCGCGATCGAAGATCAGTGGCCCGGCTGCTTGAATCCGAGTGCCTGGCTTGAGGTGCGAGATGTCAAATGGATTCGTGTAGCCCCGTTGAGCCTGCTTTGCGTCGGCCTGGGTCACCGGGCACGAGTAAATGATCTCGAGCTCGAGCGGGGGTTCCACCGGAGACTGGTTGGTGGGAAAGCGAGGATCATCGGGCCGGAATGCGACGTGGAGATCTCCGTCTGGTTCACACTTGGTCGCCGAGATCGTTCCAGTGATCTGCACTGCCTGCGGGGCCTGAATCGTTCCTGTGATCACCTGGAGCCGATTGGTGTTGGGACCAGTCCCAGGAAGCTCGTTGTAGACATGTTTCCAGAACTTTTGCTGAAGCATTCGATCGTACTGGGGAGCGCGGTATGTTGCGACCCGCCGCTCCAGAGTCAGCACCGCCGAATTGGGAAGAGGTGGCCCGTAGCCGAAAGCGTCCACTTGGCCTGGAGCGATCGAGCTCAGATCGCCAGGCGCAGTCGCGGCGATTGGGGCAAAGCTCGTGGGGATGTCTGCCTGGATTTTCAGGAGCGAGCTCTTCAGCGAGGCGAGTTGCTGCTCGATCTGTGCCTCGAGCCCGAGCGCTGCCTGAGTATCCTGAGCTACCAGGTTGGGGACAGCCGGCGCCGGCTTCGCGAACAGTCCACCCTGCTTGGAGCCTGGCATGCTCGGGAATGGGTTCCCATTCGCAGGAAGGTTGAGTAACCCATCCGGAGTCTGGGCGTTTTGGAGCAGCGAAACCATCTTCTGGAACGCGGCCCGGCCGTCCTTACCTGCCACACGAACCAAGTCGGGGTAATCCTTCAGCAGGCTCGCGTAGGTCTCGCCCAGCGGAGCGCCGTCAGTCTGCGGCATGTGCTGAATGATCCGATCCACGGAAATGCCGAGATAGTCAGTGATGAAAAGCAGGAACATCACCCCGGAAGCGTTCCCATCCGTCGATCGATCATTCTCGGTATTGACATTCGCAAAATCAGGATGACCGTCCCGCCACCATTGCTGGGTCACCGCGCCGTTGAACCCGGGAACCAGGCTGATTTCCGGCGCCAACTTGAAGGCCAGCAGCCGACTCACGGCTTCGCCGTCCGTCTTGCCTGGGTCCGACTTGCGTGTCAGCGTCTGAAAGCTCTCGACGATCTCGGCTGCAAACAGGGAGGTCGAGAGGTATTGGCGCCCTCCGCTTGCCCTCGTCAACGCGTGGACGAGCCCGAGGGTCTCCTGGTTCGCCTGGATTAGCTCGAAGGCAAGTTGCTTCTCCTTCAAACCCTGAACGAGGCTCGGAGAAGTTCCGCGCGGCCTTTCGGATAGGTTTCGAGTCTCAAGGCCGCTGCTGAGAGCCACAATGCTTTGAGCAGCGAATCGATGCGCCTCTCGGATCGCGTCGGGTTGCGCCTCCTTGNNNNATCTGAGTCGATGACGCCGAGAAGGCCGTTCGGTCCCCTCCAGGCCGGAAAGAGATGCGGCGCCTCAATCACGGTCGGTGCAAGGGCGGAACCCAGACCCGAACCCGCCGAATAATTTCCAGATACGTTCAAGCTGTCGATCACCATTCGATCGAACTCGGCTTGCGTGCTCCGATCGCCAATGTGGAATGCTCCATAGCCACCCTGGGTGCTGCCAGAGACGAAGATAAGCGATTTCACCGTGCGCCCCGCAGGGCTCTGGAAATCGGGTAGCGACGCATTGCCATACAGTGCGGAAACCGTCTTGTAGATGTAGTCCGCGTTGGACAGACCTCCGGTATCCGGTGCCGTTCCCAGAAGCTCCTTCGCGGCCGGCTGCGCGTCGATGTCTCCTGTGAGTGTCCCACAGTAAATATCGACGAGCCCTTCAGGAGAGAGGCCCACGGCCTGCGCTCCAGGGGGAGGAATGTCTGACGCGCTCTGAATCTGCGCTGGATCTAGAGTTTGATTCCGTCGCGGCATAACTTCTCTCCTTGTTGGAAGACGTGACCAGACTTAGGGAGCTGAACCTAGCAACGTCAAGCACCCGCCATGCCAAGGCGAGGTGCCAGAACGCGTGCCGCAGCGAGGCGCACTCTCGCAGAAGACTCGCGTGGTTATCCGCCGCTCGGAGTAGGGCGGAGAGAATGTTGTAGGCGGTCCACCTGCAACCTGTAGACGTCCCGCTACAGATTCGCGTAGACGACGGGTAGATCTCGGGAGGACTGCCATGAAGCAGATCGTTGGACAGCGAATCACGCTTGCTTTCAGCGCACTTCTCGTCTCACTTTTCACCTCGTCGACGGCCTTTCAGGCTGTCGGGCGGAGGGGTTCGTCGGCACCCAAGCTCCTCGATCTCAGCCGGTCCAAGGTTGTGGATCTGAGCCATTCCTTCGATGACAAAACAATCTATTGGCCGACCTCTCCCAGCAATTTCAAACTGACGACGTTGTCTTCCGGTGAAACGCCTGGTGGATACTTCTACTCCGCAAACTCATTCTGCACTCCTGAGCACGGAGGCACGCACTTGGATGCGCCGGTCCATTTTTCTCAGCGCGGCAAAAGCGCTGACCAGATTCCACTGCGCCAATTGATCGCACCGGGCGCGGTCGTTGATGTCAGCACGAAGGCTGCGCGCGATCCCGACTATCGCCTCTCTCTCGAGGATCTCAAGGCATGGGAGAAAAAACACGGCGCGATCCCTTCCGGGTCAATTCTTCTCCTCCGCACCGGATGGGGAGGGAGATGGCCGGACAAGAAGCGCTACCTCGGCGATGACACTCCAGGTGACGCTTCAAAGTTGCACTTCCCGTCGTATGGGAAGGAAGCAGTCGAGTATCTGGTCCAGCAGCGTCACGTCGCAGCCCTGGGTGTCGACACCGCATCAATCGATTACGGACCATCGAAGGACTTCATCGTCCATCGGACTGCCAGCGCTGCGGGCGTTCCCGGATTAGAGAATTTGGCGGAGCTCGACAAAGTTCCCGAAGTGGGCGCGTGGATCATTGCTCTACCTATGAAGATCGCCGGTGGGTCCGGTGGCCCGCTCCGGATCGTCGCCCTGATTCCGGAGTAGAAAGAGCGAACTAGCAGGCGAAGCCGAGTTCCCTGACAAAAAAGAAGCGCCCGGCCAGGAACATGACCGGGCGCCCGCGCTGCGCGTTTGCTCTTCCGTTACGCCGCCTTCTTCTCACTCGGCGGACTCTCTTCCGGCGAGATGGTCGGCGCTTTCGTTGCCTTCATCCTCGAGCGAATCGTCGCTGCCGCCTTCTGAGCTCCTTGGCTGGCGTTGTCGAGCTGCTCCTTCAGAAACTCCAAGGCCTTTCGCTCCTTCACGGCCACCATTAAGCGCTCGCGAAAGTTGTCCCAATGGCGGATCAAGATTCCGATTCCGCCGAGGAAGCAACCCGCTCCAGCAATGAATATCCACACGCTCACGATGCCCGTGGGCAGAAACTGGGAGATTGCAAACAGGACGATTCCGAGCGCCATCGTCGCGAACGCAACCCTGAACGAATGCCCCTCAGTCTGCGAAGCGGGGGACTCGGTCGCCGCCGTGTCCTTTCGCCCTGAAGCCTTCCGAGCCTTTCCTCGAAGGTGGGTCGAGAGCTGCAGATCGCGGTAGGTGCAGTCGTGGAACTTCTTGATCGCTGTTGATCCGTCCGGCCGAAGCAACTGGACGTCGCGATTCACTGGGTCCTCAGCATTGGAATGGCCCAGAACGTCTCGGTCGTGCGCTATGAGCAATTCCAGTTTGCTGACTCCCCACCGTTCGACATGCTGCTTGGTGTAGAGAGCCGCGACCGTTGCATATCGGTACAGGGTAGTCGTTTTGCCCTCGGCTCCGGGAACCTCGGCCGCTAGCCACGACCGCGTCTTCCCGTAACCTGCGCGGCGCGCAAGGCCCTGTTTCTCGACCGTGTTCAACAGATCGCCGATCTCCCATGCATTGGATTCCCCTTCCGAAAGCAGGCCGACCATCTTCTCTCGTGCCTGCTCTAGTGTGAGCGACGGGTTAGTGGATACCTCCTGCTGACTCAGTGGAATACTGATTACTTGTTCCATGATCGTACCTCCGTGAAAGCACTTCGTTTGGCCCTCACGAATGCCGCGTCAAAGTCGGACCTGGATCGACGCAAGCGCACTCAAAGTTATTCAAACCAGAAGCCATCCCAATGCAAGAGCTCGACCGGATAGTCACGATCTGCGTGCCGAAACGAATGCCGGAAAGAATGCCGGAACAAACGTCGGGACAAATTTCCGGCGCCGGAAATTTGTCTCGGCAATTGTTCCAACGCTTCTTCGGCATTAGAGGATCCTGATGTACAGCAGCCTAAGATGAGCTTCGGCCGACTGCTTCGGTGGACCCCGCTGGTGATCCTCTCGGTGCTCCTCTCCGAGCTGGCGGGCCGTGCTGGCTTCCCCGCAGCCTATCTGCTCGGACCGATGCTGTGCGCCGTGGGCCTCGGGCTGACCGGGATCGAATTGCGGCTCTCGCGTCCGTTCCTGTCGTTCAGTCAGGGGGTCATCGGTTGCCTGGTGGCCCGATCGTTGACCCGTGCGATCCTCGTTTCCATCGCCCACGATTGGCCAGCGATGCTCCTGGTCATCGTCACCACGGTGATCGCGGGCGGCCTGGTTGGATGGGTGCTGGTCAAACTCGGCACCTTGCCCGGTACCACCGCCGCGTGGGGCTCGTCTCCCGGAGCTGCCTCCGCGATGGTGTTGATGTCGGGCGAGTTCGGCGCCGATGTTCGCCTGGTGGGCTTCATGCAGTACCTGCGTGTCGTGATCGTTGTCTTCAGTGCGTCCTTCGTCTCGCGACTGTTGCTCGGCAGCTCCGGGGCAGCCCCCGCGACAGCCGCAGCAGTCTCGTCAGTTCCTCTGATTCCCTTTGCGGAGACGTTGGCGATCGCGATCGGCGGAGCGGCAATCGGACGAGTGCTGAAAATTCCTGCGGGCGCGCTGCTAGTGCCGATGGCCGTCGGCTCCGCGCTTCACGCCACCGGCCTGGTGGAGATCACGCTGCCATTATGGCTGTTGCACGTCGCTTACGTGCTGGTTGGTTGGTACGTCGCGTTAAGCTTTGATCAAAGCAACCCCGGCGCTGGTCCTCTCGACGCTGCTGCTGATTGGTCTCTGCGCGGTCTCTGCGTGGCTGCTCACGCGCTTGGTGGGTGTCGATCTATTGACGGCGTACTTGGCGACCAGCCCCGGCGGCCTCGACTCGATTGCGGTGATCGCCACCGGGAGCCGCGCGGACGTGCCCTTCGTCCTGGCGATCCAGACGATGCGGCTCTTTCTCGTTCTGTTGACCGGACCGGCGATCGCGCGGTTCATATCCCGCTACGCGTGATCCGCACGCGCGCCCTTCGCCGCGCACTGCGCCCCTCCCGATGCCGCGACTGGCTCAGGGCGTGAGCTCGATCGTCGTCACGCTCAGCGGAGGCAAGGTGACGGTGAGGGCATTGCCGGTGACGCTCAGGTTGAGCGTCGTCCAGATCGGCGAGTTGCCACCTGTGAGTTGCCAGGCGCGCACCGTCCGGAGCGTTTGTGGATCGGTCAGCTGCATCAGCGCGGTCCGTGTCCGGAGTCCATCCGAGCCGGTGATGTTGCCGGATGCGTCGGTGATCGCGCCTGGGCGGTGCACCAGCACCACCACCACGCGGCCACTCGTCGAATCGAGTCCAGCATAAGAGGCCACGTGAGCGATGTCGCCCGAGCTCGCCCGCACAGCCGTACTCGGATAATTGCTCCCTTGCGCGTCGTAATTACGGAAGGCTCGGAAGGCCGCGAAGGTCCAGCTGTCGTTGGCTAGCAGAGGCCAGTATGAGGCGGCGAACACGCCCTCGCGACCCATTGCCCCGAGCGAATCGGCTTCCGCCACCGCGCCGGAGATGTGATCGCCGCCGCCGTGGTTGTACTCGGTAATCGCCAGCTTCGTACCCGCGTAATGCGCCGCGATCTTGCCAAACATCCGCGGAATCAACTGGATGCCCTGGCCGTTGGTGCAGCACCGGGTAATCCAGCTCGGCTCGCGGTAGCTTGAATCCCAGAGCGAGCGCGTCGCCTGAACGCGCGCCGCTACCACGCAGTCGGAGTTGCGCACGGACGGCAGGGCGTTCGAGTCGTTGACGCGCGTGCCGCATCCGTACGACTCCGAATAGAAGTGCAGATCCAGCACATCGAGGAGTCGCCGCCCTCTCGAGCTCCCCGCGGCCGACATCTGGTCCAGGTAGTAATTGAGGAAATCGCCGTACTGCGACGCGTCTGGCGCATTCTGGAGATTGATGTAGCCGGCCCAACCATAGCTCACCGGACCGAAGATCAAGGCGGAGGGCACGGCTTGTTTGATCGCATCGGCTCCGGCGATCGAGAGGGAAAGCAAATCGGTATACAGCAGCGGATTGCGCTGGATCTCCGCATGCGTCGAGGACCAGAGGTCGGGCTCGTTGTCGAGGGAGATATGAATCGGAGTGGCACCGTTTCCCCAGTGGAAAGCCAGACAGTTGGCGAATTCGTCCTGCCAAACCGGAGAGCTGTTCGGGTCCGGAGTGAGCGTAAACGGGCTTCCTTTGCGCGCCTGATTGGGAACGAACCAATTCCCGATCGGATCGGTAAGTAGAACATTGCCAGTCATCACCTTCGAGGCCCAGCCCTGGATGGGAATGGTTACCAGCAGACCGAGACCGTGGGCCGTTGCATCCGCAATCGATGGGACCGCGGCGTGGCCCGGGCCATCGGCAGGAGAGCCCATCAAGTTGTCGTTGTGGTACGGGCCGTAATCGCTCCCAGCGTTCGAGTAGTTGTTGGTCCAGTTGTAAGCGGTCCAACGATTTCCACCCAAGCGCAACCAAGTCGCTCCCGGCGGCGCATTCCCTGAGCTGCCCGCGTTGTAGCCGTAGACGAAGGGCGAGATGGTCTTACGGTCCTGGCTGGTGTCGATGGAGATCGTCGCGTCGGCCGCGGAGCCTGTCACCCCAATCGCGACCGACGCGGTGACGGTTCCCCCCGTATTGGTCGCGGTAAGCATAAAGATCACGCTGGCTGCGGGCGTGACTGACGTGGTGCCGGAGCTGGCCACGCTGCCGACCCCATTATCGATATTGATCGAGGACGCTCCGCTCACCGACCAGGACAGTGGCGGTCGGATTCGCGGTGAATGAGCCGATCGTCGGTGGGTTCGTTTGTTGTGTCTGCGAGCCGCGGATCGCGCCATCGCAGGCGAAGACGGCGCAAATAAAGAGCAAAACCACATTGAACGGGCGAGGACACATTGGAGCATTCGGAGCTAAGCGGAAGCGGGATGGCGCGCTCAAGCCCTAAACTGCTACCCCGCCGATACGTGCGAGAGAGCAGGGTTTTTCGGCTGTGATTCTCGTTACGATCAGCCGCCACGAATCCCATGCTGGCACACATGATCAGAGCGCTTCCGACGATCGGTCTTCTGATTCTTTCGAACTGCTTCATGACCGCCGCTTGGTATGGGCATCTCAAGTTCAAAAGTCTGCCAATGTGGATCGCGATTTTGGCGAGCTGGGGACTCGCGCTGTTTGAGTACATGCTCCAGGTGCCGGCGAATCGAATCGGCTACGGGACGTTCAGTGCCTATCAGCTCAAAGTGCTCCAAGAATGCATTACGCTCTGCGTATTCATCTTGTTTGCGGCCTTGTTCTTAGGAGAAAGACTTAGCCCCCGATTCGCAGTTTCATTTGGACTAATTCTCGCCGCGGTCGCGGTTGCCTTTTACAAATGAGGTTCGCCTGGGCGGGACTGCTGTGACCTGCGCAGGTTGATCACCCAGCCTCCCAAGGAAGACATCGCACCACCTCTGGGCGCACGCGGAGACTTGAAACCTCGCACGCCGAGCGAACTAGGCTTTGCCATACCCATCCACTCACAAGGGGAACTCGGTGAAAGCAAAAATTTTGAGAAGGGCTGTGATCGTATCGCTGTTAGTGATCGCCAGTGCTCACGCACAACAAGTAAGACCAATAGAACGCACTCCCAGTTCGGACGAGCGCACCGCGATGAATACCCTCTACGCGGAGGGCCTCGGAGCCGGGGGCGCTTATTCCGTTAACTATGAGCGATTGGTATTGAACGACCTCGGGATTCATATCGGCTTCAGCTACTGGAGCGTCAGCGCCACGGCCGGTACCGCGAGTGCTAGCGGCAGCTTCATTGCCGTTCCGATTACCGCTAGCTACCTGGGAGTCTCCTCGGGATCTCACGCGCTCGAGCTGGGAGGCGGGGTCACCATTTGGAATATCTCCGTGTCCGGCAGTAGCGGCGGCTTCGTGGGGGCAGCTAGTGGATTCCTCCCGATTGGGACTGCGATCGTCGGCTACCGCTATCAGCCACGAGAGGGCGGGTTCAATTTCCGAATCGGAGCGTCGCCGCTATTCGGAAAGGGCCTCGGATTGAATGCGAATAATCCGAGCGCGTTTGGCGTCCTGCCCTGGGGCTATATCAGCCTCGGTTGGACGTTCTAAGCACACTCGAGCTCCTTAGCTAAGAACTGATCGCTGGGAGGGACCGTGAATGTGTTTCGGTCTGCTCCCTCGATCGGTACGTCCCCCAGGCCGGTTGGCATTAATTTTCCCGGCGGCGCGAGTTTCGGGGAAGATGCGTCGCGCGAATGGCCACCGGCGCGAAGCACCGATGGATTTCCTGGCTGTTGCTCAGCGTTTCGCTGCTGCTTTTCGTGCGGATGGCGCGAACCGCGCAGCTGTCCGAGGTTCTCGCGCTGCTCAGAGCAAGAGGACCGATTCTGGCGTTGAGCCTCTCGCCTTACTTGCTGGTGCTTTGCCTGGACGCCGCTGGCTGGAGAACGCTGCTTTCCACCTTGGGCCGCAATGTCGGTCCGTGGCGGGTTTTCTGGGTGCGCACCTCCACCGAGGCGATTCATCGCAGCCTCCCCGGTGGAGCCGTCGCCGCCGAACCG